>Ga0068877_10004585_pt1 | contig 10759 bp, 10 predicted proteins | sample NOAtaG_FD_66437 | JGI IMG/M metagenome (GOLD analysis project Ga0068877, IMG submission 66437) | Freshwater lake microbial communities from Lake Erie, under a cyanobacterial bloom - NOAA_Erie_Diel6S_1000h metaG | ecosystem: Environmental > Aquatic > Freshwater > Lake | place: USA: Ohio, Lake... | reverse complement strand
GCTCTCCAGCCTGCCGGCCCGCGCGCGCGCGCGCCTCGTCTCCTTCCTTCCGCAGCAGGCCGAGGCCGCCTGGCCCATGCGCGTCGCCGACGCGGTGGCGCTCGGCCGCCTGCCGCACGACGCGGCGCGCGACGCCGCGCGCGACGGCGAGGCGGTCGCCCGCGCGCTCGACGCCGTCGGCATGGCCGGGGCCGCGTCGCGCCCGCTGCCCTCGCTCTCGGGTGGCGAGCGCGCGCTGGTGCTGCTCGCGCGCGCGCTCGCGGTCGAGGCCGGCATCCTGCTGCTCGACGAGCCCTGTGCCGCGCTCGATCCCGGCCGCCAGCTCGCCGCGATGGACCTGTTCCGGCGCGTCGCCGCGCAGGGCAGGGTGGTCTGCGTGGTCCTGCACGACCTCGGCCTCGCCGCGCGGCACTGCGACCGCGTGGCGCTCATGCATCGCGGCCGCCTCGCGACGCTCGGCGCGCCGGACGAGGCGCTCGGCGACGCGGCGCTGGCCGGGACCTACGGCATCCGCGCGGTGCGCATGCGCGTGGAGGGCCAGGCCCTGCTCGCGCCCTGGGAGCGGCTCGGCGCCGACGCGTCCCGGGAGATGCGGCCGTGAGCGCGCTGCACGCCGATCCCGCGCGACGCCCCGCCGCGCCGCGCCATGCGGGCCGGGACCGGCGCCGTGGCTGGATCGCCTTCGCCGCGGCGCTCGCCGCATCCGCCACGCTCCACGCCGCGGTGCTGATCGCGCTGTCGGGGCGCGCGCGCGACGCCACCGGCACGACGCTCGCCACGCTCGAGCTCGTCGCGCTTGAGGCGGTCGTCGCCGAGCCGCGCGGCGCTTCGCCCGCCGGGCTCGTGCGCGAGGCCATGGCGGCCGCGACCGCCGCGCATGCCGATCCCGGCGCGGGCGGCGAGCACCGCGCGCTCGCGTCGCCGGTCGAGGCAGAGGCGGAGCCGGCAGCGCGGCCCGCGAGCGGCGCGGAGACCTGGCTCTCGATCCCGCCGGCGGCCGAGGCCGCGGCGCTTCCCGATGCCGCGGGCCCCGTCGCGGCGGATTCCTTCGCGGCCTTCGCGGAGGCCGAGATGGCCGCCGCGACCAGCGAGGCGCCGGATGCGGCGGATGCCGCGGACGCCTTGCCAGCGCAGGCCGTGCCGGTCGAGGCCGATGTGGTCGTCGGGCTCGTCGCGAGCCTCGCCCCGCAATCCCATGACGCGCAGCCGCGGGAGGTCGAGGCGCCCGCGGTGCAACCGCTCCCCGCCGCCGTCGCGCCTTCGGTGCCCGCCGCGCGCCCGTCGCCGCCTGCCGCGGCGACGCCCCGCGCGCAGCAGGCGCGGCGCCAGGGACCGCGCGCCACCTCGCCTTCCGAGGCGCCGCCCGCGCGCGAGGAGCCCGCGCGCGGCGGCGACGTCGCGCAGCCCGCCGCCGGGGCAGCGCGCGGCACCGACGTCGCCGCACGACCGCCCGCCATCGGCCGGGACGTTCCCGCGGAGCCCGCCGCCGGAAATCCGGCGCCGGCCTACCCGGTCGCGGCGCGTCGCTCCGGGCGCGAGGGGCGCGCGCTGCTCCGCGTCGTCGTCTCCAGCACGGGCGAGGGGCGCGACGTGCGCATCGCCGAGAGCAGTGGCACGCCCTCGCTCGACGAGGCCGCGCTCGCCGCGGTCCGCCAGTGGCGCTTCACGCCGGCGCGGCGCAACGGCGAGGCCGCCGAGGACGTCGTGCTCGTCCCCGTGAGCTTCACCCTGCTGCAGTGACCTCGAGGGAGGACCTTCCGGTGAATGGCCAGGCTGGAACGACGCTCGTGCCGCGGACGGGCCTCGGCTTCGACGTCCATCGTCTCGTCGCGGGCCGGCCGCTCGTCCTGTGCGGCGTCCGCATCGGGCACGAGAAGGGCCTCGACGGGCATTCCGACGCCGATGTCGGGCTGCACGCGCTCTGCGACGCGATCTACGGGGCGCTGGCCGAGGGCGACATCGGGCGCTGGTTCCCGCCCTCGGGGCCGCGCTGGAAGGATGCCGACAGCACCGAATTCCTGCGCCATGCCGCGGGCCGCGTCGCGGCGCGCGGCGGGATCCTCGTCCATGTCGACGTGACGCTGGTCTGCGAGCGCCCGCGCATCGCGCCGCATGCCGAGGCGATGCGCGCGCGCATCGCGCAGGTCGCCGCCATCGACGTCTCCGGCGTCTCGGTGAAGGCGACGACGACCGAGCGCCTCGGCTTCGCGGGCCGCGGCGAGGGCATCGCCGCGCAGGCCGCCGCGACCGTGCTGCTGCCCTTCGTCCTCCCGGCGACGCCGGCATGACGCGCGCCCCGGGCTTCGCGCCCGCGAAGGTGAACCTCTTCCTCCACGTCACGGGCCGGCGCGACGACGGCTACCACCTGCTCGACAGCCTCGTGGTCTTCGCCGACGTCGGCGACGAGGTGCGCGCCGGGCCTGGCGAGGGGCTGTCGCTCGAGGTCGATGGCGCGGAGGCGCGCGCGCTCGAGGGCGAGGCGGACAACCTGGTCCTGCGCGCGGCGCGCGCGCTCGCCCGCGAGGCGGGGATCGCGCCGCGGGCCGCGCTGCGCCTCGCCAAGCGGCTGCCGGTGGCGAGCGGCATCGGCGGCGGCAGCGCGGACGCCGCCGCCACGCTGCGCGTGCTCGACGCGGCATGGAGCACCGGCCTCGGCGCCGCGCGCCTCGCCCGCGTCGGGCTTTCGCTGGGCGCCGACGTGCCGGCCTGCCTCGCTTCCGTCCCCGTCCGCATGGGCGGCATCGGCGAGGTCCTCGCCCCCGCGCCGGCGCTTCCCCGCCTCGGGCTCGTGCTCGCCAACCCGCGCGTCGCGCTCCCGACGCCTTCCGTCTTCGCGGCGCGACGCGGCGGCTTCTCCGCGCGCGCCGAACTGCCCGCAGCGTGGCCGGACGCCGCCGCCATGGCGCGCGACCTCGCCGCGCTCGCGAACGACCTCGAGGCGGCTGCGATCGCGCTGCGCCCGGAGATCGCCACCGTCCTCCGCGCGATCGCCGGGCTGCCGGGCTGCCTGCTCGCGCGCATGAGCGGCTCGGGCGCCACCTGCCTCGGCCTGTTCGCCGACCCCGCATCGGCCGCGCGCGCCGCGGCGGCATTGCCGCCGGCCTGGTGGCGCTGGGGCGGCGGCCTCGCGCCATCCGCCGCTTGACCTCGGGCCCGGCGCGGGCCCTTGTTCGGGCGATGCCGAACCTTCGCACGCAACCGGGCAGCATGCGCGTCCTCGCCTTCCTGGCGGCGATGGCGCTGCCGCTCGTGCTCTGGCACGCCGAGGCCGCCACCGCGGCGGGCGCGTTCGTGATCGGGCTCGTCGCCGTGGGTGGCGTGCTTGCGGGCGCGCGGCGCGCGCGTGCGACGGAAGCGCGGATGGCTTCCCTCGCCGCCGGGCACGAGCGCGACGCCGCCGCGCGGGCGAGGGGTGCGGAGGAGGCGGCCAGGATGGTGTCGGCCACGCTCGATGCCGTTCCCGACGCGATCCTCGAGGTCGACGGCGAGCGGATCGTCGTGCGCGCCAATGCCGCTGCGCGCAGCCTGCTCTCGGCCTCCGCGGGCATGACCCTGCTGTCGATCGTCCGCGACCCGGACATCCTCGCGGGCGTGGAGGACGTGCTCGCGGGCAGGGAGACGGCCGACATCCCCTTCACGCTGCCGGGGCCGGTGGAGCGACACCTCGTCGTGCATGTCCTGCGGCTCGACCTCGGCGCGGCGGCGCGCAGCCGCGCGATGCTGCTCTACAGGGACGTCACCGCGCTCAGGAACGCCGACAGGCTTCGCGCCGACTTCGTCGCCAATGTCAGCCACGAGCTGCGCACCCCGCTGGCCTCGCTCTCGGGCTTCGTCGAGACGCTGCGCGGCCCCGCGCGCGACGACGAGCCGGCGCGCCTGCGCTTCCTCGAGATCATGGACGGCGAGGCGCGGCGCATGACCCGCCTCGTGGCCGACCTGCTGTCGCTGTCGCGCATCGAGGCGAGCGAGCACGCCGCGCCGATCGAACCGGTCGAGATCGCGCCGGTCGTGGCGCGCGTCGTGGACATGCTCGCGCCGGTCGCGCGGGCCCGCCGCATCTCCGTCGCCGTGGACATCGAGGCGGGGCTGCCACCCGTCGCGGGCGATGGCGACCAGTTGCAGCAGGTCATGCAGAACCTCGTCGACAACGCCATCAAGTATGGCCGGGCGGAAGGCCAGGTCCGCGTCTCGGCGCGCCTGCTCGCGGCCGAGGGCAGCGTCCCCGCCCGCGTCGCGCTGGCCGTCTCCGACACCGGCGACGGGATCGCGCGCGAGCACCTGCACCGCCTGACGGAGCGCTTCTACCGCATCGACCCGGGCCGTTCGCGGCGCATGGGCGGCACGGGCCTCGGCCTCGCGATCGTGAAGCACATCGTCAACCGGCATCGCGGCGCGCTGTCGATCGAGAGCACGCCGGGCGAGGGCTCGACCTTCACGGTCCGGATCCCGGCGATCGACCCCGTCGCGGCGCCGCGACGGTCGGCCGAGGATCAGCGCGGCCAGCCGAGCTCGACGGCATAGTCGTCGAGCCGCGGCTCCTGGCGCAGCAATCCCTGCGCGCGCAGGAAGCCGGCGAAGCGCGCGTAGCGGTTGCGGTCCAGCGCCGCCGGCGCATGGGCGAGGCGGGGCAGCGTGTCGCGCCAGGCGCGGCGGTTCAGCTCGTTGTCGAGGTCGGGGCGCCCCTTCACGAAGAGACGGAACGCAGCCTCGGGATTGTTGACCGTGTAGAGCGTGCCCCGCTCGACGGCGTCGACGAAGCGGCGCAGGGCGGGATCCGCGAGGCGCGCGCGGTTGGCGACCACGACGAGTTCGTCGTAGGGCGGCACGCCGTGCTCCTCCGGATGGAAGGCGAGGCCCGGGCGTCCCTCGATGTCGAGCTGGTTGAGCTCGAAGTTGCGGAATGCCCCGATGACGGCGTCGACCCGTCCGGCGAGCAGCGCGGGCGAGAGCGAGAAATTCACGTTCACCAGCTGGACGTCGCGCAGGCCGAGGCCCGCCTGCCCGAGCATCGCGGCGAGGAGCGCGTCCTCGAAGCCGCCCACGGAGAAGCCGATCCTGCGGCCCTTGAGGTCGGAGAGCGTGCGGACCGGGCCGTCGCGCAGGACGACCAGGGTGTTGAGCGGCGTCGCGACGAGGGTGGCGATGCGCGCGAGCGGCAGGCCGCGCTCCGCGTGCAGCGTGAGCGCGGGCTGGTAGGAGATCGCAAGGTCGCCGCGGCCCGCGGCGACGAGCTTCGGCGGGTCGTTGGGATCCGCCGGCGCGACGAATTCCACGGCGAGGCCGGCGTCGCGGAAATAGCCGAGTTCCTGCGCGACGAGGAGCGGCCCGTGGTCGGGATTGACGAACCAGTCCAGCAGCAGCGTCATGCGCTGAGGCGCCTGGGCGTGCGCCTGCGCGCCCAGCAGGGCGAGCGCGGCGGCGATGGCGCGGGCGAGCTTCATGTCGGGTCTCCGTCCCTGTCGATGTCGGGTTGCCAGTGCACGAGGCGGCGCATGGATCGATCGACCGCCGCATGGAGGGCCACTGCCAGTGCCGCGAGCACGACGAGCGCGGCGAACATCACGTCGGTCTGCATGCGCGCGTTCGCCTGCATCATCACGAAGCCAAGCCCCTCCGCGGCGCCGACCCACTCGCCGATCACGGCGCCGATCGGGGCGAGGGCGGCGGCCATGCGCAGGCCCGACGCGACGCCCGGCAGCGCCGCGGGGACGCGCACGCGCCACAGGATCCGTACCGGGCCGAAGCCCATGCAGCGGGCGTTGCGGACGAGCAGCGCCGGCGTGCCCGCGATCCCGTCGCGCACGGCGATGGCGACGGGGAAGAAGACGACGAGCGTCGCCATGGCGATCTTCGAGGCCATGCCATAGCCGAGCCAAAGGACGAGCAGCGGCGCGATGGCGAAGACGGGCACGGCCTGGCTCGCCACGACGACGGGCTCGGCCCAGCGCCGAAGCGACGGGAGCATGGCCACGGCGCAGCCGACCGCCGAGCCGAGCGCCGTCCCGAGCACGAGCCCGGCGAGGATCTCCAGCAGCGTCGACGCGGCGTGCGCCGCCAGGAAGTCGGCGCGCTCGACCATCGTCCGCGCGACCTGCCATGGCCGCGGGAGCATGAACGGCGGCAGCGCCAGCGCCAGCACGATGGCGTCCCAAGCGGCGAGGAGGCCCGCGAGCGTGACGACCGGGCGCGTCAACCGGCGCAGCGTCTTGATGGCCATAGGGCGTGGAAATGATGGACGGGGCCGTGGCCGTCGCCCGAGCCGACGCGCAGCCCGTCGGCGGCCTCGATCGCCGCCACGAGATACGCGCGCGCCGCGCGGATCGCGTCGAAGGGATCGTCGTGCCGCGGCAGCAACGCGGCGATTGCCGCGGACAGGGTGCATCCCGTGCCATGGGTGTTGCGCGTGGCGATGCGCCGTGTCGCGATCTCGATGGCGCGCGCGCCATCGTCGACCATGTCGGCGCAGGCGTCGCCTGCGAGGTGCCCGCCCTTGAGGACGACGATCGCCGGGCCGAGGGCGCGCAGGCGCCGCGCCGCCGCCCGCATCCCGGCGAGGTCGGTCGCCTCGGCCTCGCCGAGCAGGTCCGCTGCCTCCGGCAGGTTCGGCGTGAGCACGCTCGCCATCGGCACCAGCAGGCGGCGCATCGCGTCGACGGCCTCGGCCGCGAGGAGGCGGTCGCCGCTCTTCGCGACCATGACCGGGTCGAGCACGATCCGCCGCATGCCATGGGCGGCGAGCCGGCCCGCGACGGCCTCGACGACCTGCGGGCTGCCGAGCATGCCTATCTTCACGGCGTCGATCCGCACGTCGGCGAGCAGCGTGTCGATCTGCGCCGCGACGAAGGACGGCGCGACCATCTGCACCGCGTCGACGCTCCTGGTATTCTGCGCGGTCAGCGCGGCGACGACGCCCGTGCCGTAGGCGCCGAGCGCCGAGAACGCCTTGAGGTCGGCGAGGATCCCCGCGCCGCCCGAGGGATCGACGCCGGCGATCGAGAGCACGTTGGGGATCATCGCCTGCCCACCCATGCGATGGCGCGGAGCGCGCGCGCCGCCGCCTCCGGGTCCTCGGCCGCGCAGATCGCGCTGACGACGGCGACGCCATCCGCTCCCGCGGCGATCGCCTGCGCGGCGTTCGCCGGGCCCATGCCGCCGATGGCCACCGCGGGAAGCGGCGTCGCCGCGCGAAGCCGCGCGAAGCCGGCGGCACCCAGCGGCGCGCCTGCGTCGCCCTTCGTCGCCGTCGAGGCGAAGGGACCGATGCCGACATAGTCCACCAGGCCGGGGTCGACCCGTGCCAGCTCCGCGAGGTCGCCCGCGGACTGGCCGATGATCGCGCCGGGGCCCAGCAGCGCGCGCGCGCGCGACGGGTCGCCATCTTCCTGCCCGAGATGGACGCCATGGGCGCCCGCGGCGGCAGCGATGTCGGCGCGGTCGTTGACGATCAAGGGGATCGGCGTGCCGGAAAGCGCGTCGACGAGCGATCGCGCGAGGGCGACGAGCTCGGCGTCGCCCGCGGCCTTGTCGCGCAGCTGGACCATCGTGATCCCGCCTGCCGCCGCGGCGCGCACGGTCTCCACGAGGCCGCGCGCGGCGGTCATCGCGGGGTCGGTGACGAGGTAGAGCGAGAGGTCGAGGCGGGGCTTCATGGGGATGCCTTCGCGTGGTCGAGGAGGATCTCGTCGTCGAGCGCGTGCAGGGCATCGAGCAAGGCGACCCGGAAGCTGCCGGGGCCCGGGCAGCGCGCGGCGGCGATCTCGCCCGCGACGGCGAGCCATGCGAGCGCGGCAAGCGCAGCGGCGCGTGCATCGCGCTCCACGGCGAGCGCCGCCGCGACGAGCGCGGTGGCGCCGCATCCCATCCCGGTGGCGCGCGCCATGAGCGCATGGCCAGCCACGAGCCAGGTCCCCGAGGCGGCGTCCGCGACGAGGTCGGCCGCGCCGGTCATCGCCACGACGACGCCCGCCTTGCGCGCGAGGGCGCAGGCGTCGCGCGCCGCCTCCTGCGTCGACAGCGCGGCGTCGACGCCATGCAGCGCCGATCGATGCCCCCCGGCGAGGAGCGAGACCTCGCCGGCATTCGCGCGGAGCACGGTCGGAGCCATCCCGAGGAGTTCTCGCGCCGCGGCGTCCCGGTGCGAGGAGCCGCCGATGCCGACCGGATCGAGGACCCATGGCTTGCCCTGGGCGCGCATCGCCGCCGCCGCGAGGCGCAGCGCGGCGCGGCGATCCGCGGTCAGGGTCCCGGTGTTCGCCGCGAGAGCGTCCGCGCGCTGCGTGAATTCAGCGGCTTCCTCCGGCGCGACGACGACGGCCGGGGATGCCCCGACAGCCAGCAGCATGTCGCAGGTCGTCTCCATCGCGACCTGGTTCGCGATGTTGTGGACGAGCGGGCGGCGCCGGCGGACCTCGGCGAGGATGCGCGCGGCGGCGTGCGCGTCGAAACGCGGGCCGCTGCCAGTCGGCGGGCTCATCGGCGGTGCGGCCGGAGCAGGCGCTCGGCCTCCCGTTGCGCCGCGGCGAGCGCCTCGGCTGGCGCGCGCGCGCCGGTAAGGGCCGACTGGATCGCGTCGTTCAGCGCCTTGGCGACGCGCTGGTTGTCGTGGGTGGAGAATTCCGCGCGCACGTGGCGCAGCTGGTCCCGCGCGACCGCGGCGGCCGGGTTGGCCGCGAGATGCGCGCGCATGCGCTCGGTCCGCCAGGCGGCCTCCGAGACGGCGATGTAGCCGGTGTCGATGCTCCACTGGGCGGCGCGCTCCGGCGCGGTGAGGAAGCGCGCGAAGCGCAGCGCCGCGTCGCGCTCGCGGGGGCTCGCGTTCCGGAAGACATAGAGGTTGCCGCCGCCGGGCACCGAGCCGCGCCGCATGTCCGCGGGAAGCATGGCCACGCCGAAGGGGAACCGGGCGTTCGCCGCGACATGGGCGAGGTTCCCGGTGGTGACCCAGGTCATGGCGACCTTGCCGAGCAGGAAGTCCGCCGGCGCGGTCCCCCAGTCGACGATGCCCGGAGGGTGGACGGCATGGCGGCGAGAGAGGTCGACCCAGAACTGGAGCGCGCGCGTCGCCTCGGGCGTGTCGAGGAAGGTACGCAGCCCGTCCTCGTCGACGAGGCGCGCGCCTGCCTGCTCGGCGAAGCACTGGAACAGCGCGTAGGGGAAGGCCGAGGAGGGAACCTGGACGCCCCAGCGCTGCACCCGGCCCGCGGCGTCGCGCAGGACGAGCCGTCGCGCGGCCTCGACCATCTCGTCCCAGGTCTCGGGTGGCGCCTCCGGGTCGAGGCCCGCCTGCCGGAAGGCGTCCTTGTTCCAGTAGAGCACGACGGTCGAGCGCTGGAACGGGATGCTCCATGTCTTTCCGGCGGCGCGGCCGTTGGACATGAGGGCGGGGATGAAGCCTTCGAGCCATGCGCGGTCGTCGTCGGTGCGCACGAGGTCCTCGATCGCGACGATCGCGTCCTCGTCGACCAGCGAGAAGACGTCGCTCGCGAGGAGCACGGCGAGATGCGGGCCCTGGCCCGCCCGGAGCGCGGTCAGGCTCTTCGCCAGCGTGTCGTTGTAGGAGCCCGCGTGGACGGGCCTCACACGGATTCCCGGGTTCTCGCGCTCGAACTCCGCCGCCATCTCGTCGATGAGCCGCGCGATCGGCCCTCCGACGGCGATCGGGTAGTTGAAGACCAGTTCGACGCAGCGCGCCGGCACCGGGGCGAGGAGCGCCCACAGCAGGATCAGGAGTGTCGGCGCGCGGAGCGGCAGCGCCCATGGACGGATGGCAGCAGGCATCGCGACTCCCTCCGCTGGAATGACCCAGATCAGGTTCTGCGGGTGTGATCTCAGCCGCGCCGGCAACCGGCGCAGCACCCCGTGTCGATGCGCGTTTACTAGGCCTGCCGCGATGGCTCGTCAATCGAGGCGGGCTGCCGGCTCGATGACAATTGGAAGACAGCCCGACGAGCGTCGCCGCGCCCCGGCGCCTCGGCGCTATGCTCCGCGTCCTGCATGGGGGATCGCATGGACGAAGGACGGGGGCGGCCGAGGGTCGCATGCCTCGTGGTCGCGGCGGGCCGTGGCACGCGCGCGCGCCAGGCGGATGGCATCGCGAAGCAGTACCAGCATGTCGGCTCGCTTCCCGTGCTCACGCGCACGTTGCGCGTCCTCGCCTCGCATCCGCGCGTGGACGACATGCTCGTCGTCTTCCACCCCGATGACCGGCTCGCCTACGAGGCGGCGACGGAGGGACTGCGCGCGCGCCTGATGGAGCCGGTCCCGGGCGGCGCGACGCGCCAGGACTCCGTCCGCGCCGGGCTCGAGGCGCTCGTGGCGGCGGCGCCGGACATCGTGCTGGTGCATGACGCCGCGCGTCCGTTCCTGCGCCACGACCTGGTCGACCGGGTCCTCGACGCGCTCGACGCGCATGCCGGCGCGATCCCGGCGCTGCCCGTCGCGGACACGCTCAAGCGCAACGCCGCGGGGATGCTCGTCGGCGCCACGGTCGCCCGCAACGGCCTCTACCGCGCGCAGACCCCGCAGGGCTTCCGCTTCCCCGAGATCCTCGCCGCGCATCGCGCCGCGGCCGCCGAGGGGCGCTCCGACTTCACGGACGACGCGGCGGTCGCGGAGTGGCGCGGCCTGCGCGTGGCGATCGTCGAGGGCGCGGAGATCAACCGCAAGCTGACGACCGCGGCCGACATCGCGCAGGCCGATCGCGAGTTCAGGGATGGCAGCTGGGACGGGCAGGAGCGGCGCTCCGGGATCGCGCGTGGCG
>Ga0068877_10004584_pt1 | contig 10759 bp, 10 predicted proteins | sample NOAtaG_FD_66437 | JGI IMG/M metagenome (GOLD analysis project Ga0068877, IMG submission 66437) | Freshwater lake microbial communities from Lake Erie, under a cyanobacterial bloom - NOAA_Erie_Diel6S_1000h metaG | ecosystem: Environmental > Aquatic > Freshwater > Lake | place: USA: Ohio, Lake... | reverse complement strand
GATCCAGAAGAACTTTTACCTCGCAAGAAAAAGCCACGATCGTTTTGCGGCATTTGATCGACAAAACACCCGTTTCAGACCTGTGTGACGAATTTGGGCTCCATCCGACTCAAATCTACACATGGCAAAAGCAGCTGACAGATAACGCTGCTTTGGTATTTCAGACGCCCCGCCAGTCGACCAAGCAGGAGGATGCCAAAGACCGTAAAATCATTGCTCTTGAGGCCAAAATCCAACAGAAAAATGAAGTCGTCGCCGAACTGCTCCACGAGCACGTGCAGCTAAAAAAAGAACTTGGGGAACTCTAAATGGATGTTGGGTTCCCCCTGATACCCGCGACCAAGTTGTCGATTACGTGAATCACTGGAATCACCTAACCGAAATCCCAGCTAAGCAAATCGTTGCATGGCTCGGGGTTGGCGGCAGCAAGTATTTCGACTGGAAGAAACGCTATGGCAAAGTCAACGAGCACAATGGAGCCATCCCACGGGATCATTGGCTAGATGGATCCGAGCGAAAGGCGATCTTGGAGTTCCATGCCAAACATCCCCTTGAGGGATATCGTCGTCTGACCTTCATGATGCTCGACGCGAACGTCGTCGCAGCAAGTCCATCGAGTGTTTATCGTGTTCTGAGCCAAGCTGGTGTTTTGAGTCCATTTCAGGGAAAACGATCTAAGAAGGGAACTGGATTCACGCAACCGCTTGCTCCCCACGAGCATTGGCATATCGATATCAGTTACCTAAACATATGCGGTACTTTTTACTTCATGTGCAGCATCTTGGACGGTTGCTCCCGCGCGATTGTCCATTGGGAAATCCGCGAGAAAATGCAGGAGATTGATATCGAAACGATTGTCCAACGAGGCCGAGAAAAGTACCCCGATGCAAGACCTCGAGTCATCACGGATAACGGCCCCCAATTCATCTCCAGAGACTTCAAAGAATTCATACGTATCGCAGGAATGACCCATGTAAAAACTTCGCCCTACTACCCTCAAAGCAATGGAAAGATTGAGCGATATCATCGGACGATCAAAGGGGACTGCATACGGGCCAAGAGCATGACCAGCGTTGATGATGCTCGTCAAGCAGTAACACAGTACGTCCATCACTACAACACGGTCCGGCTCCACAGTGCGATTGGATACGTGACGCCTCATACGAAGCTTGCTGGCAAGGAAAAAGAACTCTTTGCCCAGCAAGCTCAGAAGCTCGAAGCGGCTCGGGAAAGACGAAGGCTTCGGCGAGCTGAGGCGATGCAAAACGTTGCATGAGTGTCCGGAATCGATTAGATTGAAACTCACTTGAGCGGAGGATAGGGCAATGCTGGGAAGCAACCCCCTTGGATTATTACCGCGCCGTCTCAGGTCCAGGATCGAAGGGTTGCGTCGACCGATCCGGCTTGGAGCACTGCTACCCTTCGATTCTGGTGAGAATGCGATAAATCCAAACGCTGGGATCTTGAAGATCTCAAAACAAATGAGTGGCCGTTACCCATTTACGATTAGCGCCGATCAGACAGAAATCCAATTCACGCTGAACCAAAACATGGCTTACGTGGATGAATATCCCAAAATTGATGAAGCGCCTCCTTACTCTCACCCGAATCAACCCTTGTGATTATGCCTCCCCTAGGAGTGTTTTGATCGATGAAATGCTAGCTATCTGAGAGTGTTGTATCGCTCGGAGTGCCTGGTTGAATCGATAGGGAGTAGGGGATTTCAAAAGGGGTACGACGCCATGTTTGGGAATCGCGGAAGACTTGCATTGGGACTGAGTTGTATTTTCGCTTTTGAAAGTATTTCCGAAGTGGATGTAAATGCCCAGGGGCCATTGTCATTACGTCCAACGCCACAAGAATCGTCGCCACCTACCAGTAGTGTCAATGCTGGAACCAATAACCCTTTGATCCGAACCCCTGCTACATCTGCGAGGTCTGGCTCTGCGATATCCTCACGAAATCTCTTGGGAGGATCCTCTCGGAGCGCTTCGTCTCGAGTAGCACGCGCTCCAAATATGTTCGGAGACACTCTCCCACCTTTGATTAGTTTTAGGACTCGAGGGGGGCAGGGCAGCGCTGATTTTCCGAGGGAAGCATACCAAGCCCCGCTTGGGGGGGGAGGCAGTTATAACATCGCCGAGAACAATTCGGCGGTGCCTGTCGATCGCGTTTACTTTGTCTATAACGGTTTCTTCAACGCAATTTCATCTTCGAATGGGTTTGGTCCCGCGTCGGTTCAATCGATTGATTTGCATCGCTATGTGGCCGGATTGGAGAAGACCTTTCTCGATGGCAACATGTCGATCGATGTTCGCATGCCCTTGCTAAGCGGATTTAACCTTAACAATTCGATTTCGGAGTCGGAGCTTGGAAATGTCGGTAATTTAACCATGTTCCTCAAGGGGCTGGTCTATGGGGATGAGGATGTCGCGTTTTCTACAGGACTTGGAATTGGGCTTCCTACGGGTAGCGACTTGCATACTAGAACTGTGGCTCCTTTTGCAAACGAGTTCCTCACCGTGCGAAATCAAGGTGTGCGTTTGATTCCTTTTGTCGCCGGCACGATGAATCTTTCCGATAAGTGGTTCCTTCAATCTTTCGGTCAGATGAACTTCGCTACATCGGGCAATGATGTCGTCAATCAAAATGGTGTTGTGGGGGTTTTCAACGAACAGAATCTTTTGCAAACCGATATCGGTGTAGGTAGATGGATTTGGCAAGACTCGCAGCGACCTGTTTTTACTGGGTTAGCCGGAATTTTTGAACTTCACTATACGACAACGATTAATGACACTGACCGGATCGGACTTGGAAACAATTCATTCTTAGTTGGTGAGCTATCCAATTCCGCGAATCGCCAGGACTTATTGAATCTAACATCGGGAGTTCAAGCTCAACTCGGGCCTCTTTCGGCTCTTCGTGTTGGAGCCGTCGTGCCTCTGCGTGAGACCCCTGATCGCGTTTTTGATTCCGAAGTTCAGGTCTCCTTCAATCGCCGATTCTAGTTGATTTGACATAAGTTACGTGGGAACCCTTTCGCGAGTATATTCATGGATGGCGAAGATTTCGAGTTGGTGATCAAGAATCAGTCTGCCACAGGGCTTCAGGCGATACTGATTTACGAGGGGCACAGTGAGCCTTTCGCTTTTTTCTTTGCCCATCGAGTCACAGAGCAGTCCTACGCGGGAACCTTGGTGTTCCTTGATCAGGCTGAGGCGCTCGACGAATTGCCTTGGGAGCCAACCGTCTTAAACATTGCTGGGATTCTTGACGCGAACCTCAGCGTCCAGCTTTTGGACGTCGAAGTATTCACTCGATACGACCCTAAGGAAGTCGCTCAACCGCAGATGAGGCACAATCGTATCTCGCGTTCAACAGTCGATTACGACAGCTATGAGCTTCAGATAGAGGGTATCGAATCGAGCGTTTTTGAGCAGGCCGATCAAGCAGGGCAAACTCCAAGCGATGAGGCTTATTGGCCTATTGGTAAAGTCGAATGCATGATGGACTCCGACCCGCCTGTTCTTGCGGTTTTGATCCAGGACGAAGATTTATGCACGGACGATCACACCCAGCATTTCGTCAACTGGCTAGCAAATGCGGTGCAGTTTCCAAAAGAGATTCAGGTGACCGTTTGTATGCCTGCGCGAAGTCTTGGACGAGCTGAACTTGAAAAGCCCGATCATGAGTAAGCCATGCAACGAATTGAGCTCGAAGGTGGTGGGTTGATTCTGTTTGAAGAGAGATTTTTCCGGCCGGAACTTGCTCAAGACTATTTCAATGCAATTGAGTCGGAGTGTCTCTGGGAGCAAAAGCCTGGGATATTTGGTCATATGCAACCCCGGTTGATCGCTTCTTGCGGTGATCCAGGAGTGACTTACAAATACTCTGGTGTCGTGAATTACGCCACGGCTTGGACACCGACTTTGCTTTTGATCAAAACTCAAATTGAATCCATTTTTATCGATGGCCAGCAAGCTTCCTACAATTTTTGCTTGCTCAACCTCTATCGAAACGGTCAAGACAGCATGGGTTGGCATGCCGACGACGAGCCAGAGATGGGGAATATCATTGGTTCGGTTTCGCTTGGAGCACCGCGTAAGTTCAGGATCAGGCACAATACCAGTCGCCGGACGCAGGACTTCGTCTTAGGTGACGGTTCTTTACTGATCATGGCAGGTAACATGCAGCAGCACTGGCAGCATGAAGTTCCCAAAACCAAACGCCCCGTAGGCAAAAGGATCAATCTGACTTACCGCATGATCCAACATCTACCTTAGTCAGCTAAGAGTCTGAGTCTGATTTGGAATTGCAGTGTCGAAACTCAGTGTGGGTACCCCTTGTTTGAGCGACCAGATCGCTGCAGCGGTACGGTCGTTGATTTTGAGTTTGCGAAGGATATTCTGAACGTGCTCCTTGACCGTTTCTAAGCTGATGCTCAGCGACTTGCTGATTTCGCGATTGCTTAGCCCTAGCGATAGATGGATCAACACTTGATACTCTCGTTTGGTCAACGGAATAGGAATCGAGTCGGCGGGTTTGTGGTGTTGCAACAGAAACTTCTTGGTAATGGTGATCAATGAATCCGGGTGCCTCTGCCCGCTTTGGATCGATTCGCAGGACTGGATTAATCGCTGTACAGAATAACGCTTGGGAACATAATCCCATGCATCGATAGCGCTTGCACGAGCAATATGAGTGGGGTTCTCATCATAGCTATAAACAATCAGTTTGGATTTGGGATACTTTCCTAGCGTATCACTGCAGGTCTCGAAAAGATCTAACCCAGCTAAGCGAATTTCAGAGATGATCACATCGCAGGGGTATTGCGTAAGACATTTTTCAAGGTCTTCCAAGTGGTTGATTTCAGCGACGATTTCGTAGCCCACACCGGTCAGAGATTGTCTCAGGCCATGTAGACACAAAGGACTATCGTCTATGCAACAGACGCGTAACGACATTTCGGCAACTCAGATCACCTTGCGGACGATCTGAAGATTCAATGATAAGGTGCTGACAAGTTGAAAAGGATCGAAACGAAGTCTCCCGGGGACGAGGGAGGCTAAGGTTTCTACTTTGTTAGTCTAGCAAACCGCAGATGGACCCGTTGGAGGAAATTTCGAATTTTTGGGGCATTCGGGAATATTTATTTCCCATGGACTTGCTTGAGTCAGCCCGTGCTTACCTTGAAGATTCTCAACGCCTGGATTTTTTCAGTCCCAGGGGATCTAGGAGATCGATTGGAGCGGGGGTGCCATTGGAACCGGTTTGAGATTGCTCTCCCTCAGCATCGCCAGTGTTTTGATTGAGCGCATTGATGACCAGCAAGATATCTAGGGGGGAGACCTGTCCGTCTCCATCGACATCCATGTCGTTATGTTCCTCGCCCTCTCCAGGGGGTGGGATTTGCCCTGAGCCATTGGTGTTGATGTAGTTGATAATGATCAACGGATCCAACGGCGTGATTCGTCCATCACCGTCGACATCCCATGGGTTGACGTCGTTATGGAATGGTGTTGGATCTTGGACGATGAAGATTCGTTCGGCTCGATCGATAGTCTGACCGTTGGTTCTGGATCGTGCAGAGAGAACAAGATCGATCCAACCTGGGCTTTGGTAAAGGATCATTGCCGTGTCGCGAACTTTGAGGGTATTGCCGACGACTTCGAAGCGTCCATCGGAGACCGAGTAATCGAAGACCTCGTTGGCATCTGGGTCGATGATCGATAGGCTTCCTAGAACATAGCCGGGCTGCTTTTCAGGGATCGCAAGGACACCACTGTAGAGGAGGCCTTGGGGGGGATCGTTGACGGGTTGGATTTGGATGCTGACGGTCTGTGGGGTGGACCAACCTCGGCCATCGTAAGCTTGAACAACGATTTGATCTTGGCCGTTGGCATTGGGCTTGGGGGTGTACACCCCACCGGAACTTGTACTCCAGGAGACGGTTCCGAGTTGGCCACCTCGAACGATGACATAATGCACGGTGTCTTGGTCGGTATCGCTGGTAGCCTGGATCCAGTCAGAGGTTTGGATGCTTGCTGGCATGTCCTCGGTGGCTTGAATCGAAGGTAGCGATCGCAGGACGGGAGCGATGTTTGGGCCTCGACTACGGATACCGATGGCGACTTGCTGGATGACTTGATCGATCACCGAAGCGATGCTGCCGCGGGCGATGCTTAGGGAGTGTCGATAGATTTGTCCATCGCGTAGGCCGATGAGGGTGTCGTTTCTAAAGCCTAGGGATAATTGGGTTCTGGTTGCATTGCCAGTGGTTCCAGCTTCTGCAAAGAGAACATCGAAGATCTTCGAGCCTTCGGCAATCGTCCAGCCGATGAGCCGCGAGGTATTGAGTTTCGAGAGCGACCAAAAGATCCCACGGCTAAGATCAAAGACCGTAGGTCCAATGGCTTGTTCGAGCACCAAGTGTGTTGGTAGTCCGGACACCGTCGAGAGGATCTCAATCCCCCGATTGGTTTCGACGGCAAAGAGCGGCGAGTCGGGGCTTGTGCTCGAAACGCGAACGAAGGATTCGAAGTCGCGTTGGGCCAGAATCTCAAAGGTTTCATCTCTGTAGGTGAAAACCGTCAATCGCGATCCGTCGATGAGTGATTCACTGACGACCAGATGCTCGTTTCCTATCGAGTGCAACATTGCATGCGGAGCGATGCCGCTAGCTACAATGGTGGGTTGCGGGTTTGATGGCCAAGTTTGTTGGTTTGGAAGTCTCAGCAATTCATCGCCGTTGCCTGAGGATCTTCGCAAGAAGGTCGTACCACCGACAGCGATGAGCTCTTTATAAGGAGTTGCTCCGGCGATCAAGCTATTGGACAGATCGCTCGAATCATTCCAGCGTTGGATTTGGCCAGTTTGCAAATCGAAGCCGATGATTTGAGTTTGGGAGTCGGGAGTCAAGACCAATGCTGTCCCTTGATTTTGGCTCTCCATCGTTGCCGATAGGATACGACCTGAGACGGGAATTTGGCTTAACACGGTCGCTCGATCGATATCGAATTCGATGAGCGAATCGGAGGTAGCAAACCAGCCTATGGAATCGGATTGCCAGACCAGAGATTGGGTCGCGCCGAGTTTGCCAGTCCAATTGCCAGCAGGTGCTGGTTCGGTGTTGGTGGTTTGGATCTGGGATTTCGAGGATCCCAGGAGTCGAACAATGTAGGAACCAGTGTCGATGTTTCGGAATCGAGCGATGCCGTCGATGTCCGAGGTACTCATTGGCTCGGAAGCTTGGTGAGTGCCATCGGAATTTAGATCCAGATAGACCACTCGCTCGGAAGCAGGGATACTCGAAGAATCCGGAGTGCGGATCGACAAAGGGTCGTCAAAGACACGCACATCCAAACCGGCGAGCAACCGGCGGTCTTCGAGTAGATCAATCAGCAAGTAGCGGCGAGACTTCATGCACAACCTCCCCTGTGGCGGCCATCGAATAGACGGCGTTGCGGGTAGACTTTGGCCTTTTCGGATCCGGTACAATGCCCGGGATTGGTGCGTGAGATAACTATGGTATCCCGGATCGAGGGCAACTGGGAAGCAATTTCTGATAGATTTCTCATTAGATCCACGTTTGATCCTTGGAAAGAATCGGTTCGTTCATGGCAGGCAAATCCCGGTTGATTCGAAGACTAACTGTCCAAAGGGCCTTCTTTTGGTTGGTTTTCGTTTGTATTTCCCAGACTTGGGAATGTTTTGGACAAGCGGCCCCGGAGCGGTATCAGTTGGGCCGCCGTCTGGAGCGGTTCGAGCGTGCATGGCAGCAAGCGTCCGGGGAGCTCAGGGCCAAAAGTACAGCGTCGATGGAGCAAGCGGTTCAGAGTTTCTTTTCGTTGCAACTGAGTCGGGCTGGGAAACTACTCGATCAGGCTTGGATGCAAGTCAGTGGGGTCGAGCCTAGCGATCAGGCGCAGAGGCTTCAAAGCATTCGTTGGAAGCTTGAGTTTCAGAGGACGCTTTTGGATCTGAAAGATCCGGTAACCGAGCTTCGTGCGGGTGTGTTTTACGATTCCCAAGCCGAGTCGCAAAGCTCGTCGCAGATCGTGCTCAATGTGTGGCCTTGGGATGATTCGCCCGCAAAGGTCATGGAGTCGAGCTCTGGCAAAGAGCCTCTGATGAGCAAGATGCTGCAGGTCTCGGCGCAAGAGGGACTTGAGATCGATTTCCGTGGACTTGCTGCTGGGGATTATGTGCTTACGGCCCACGAGGTAGGTTCGCAACCGGGAAAGTTCGATTGGATGTGTCCATCGATTTCTTTGGTTGATCGTATGGAGGAGCGATTCGCTAAGCTGGAAGCTTGGAGTGCGTTGAATCGCAAGGATACCAATCGCGGTAAGTCGGATGAGTCTTCCGATGGTGCGGGTCAGTCAGCAAGTAGCACAGGAAGGTTTTTGGCTAGAGAGCTCGTTCGAGGTCGCAAAGGGACGCCCTTCGAGATCGATCTGCCGTGGAACAAACTCATGAGTGACTTTGAACAAATCTCACAGGTGACTTCCGCGGGTCAGCCGGTGGAAGGAGCTTTTGATGATTGGATACGCCAAGCGGGGTGGAAGTGGATGCAACTGAGCCTAGGTCGCTCGACGCAGGTCTTGCGGATGGAGGTGCCTGAGTATGACACGAAGGATTCGAGCAAGAGGCTTCCGGTTCTGGTCGCTTTGCACGGAGCAGGTGGTAGTGAGAACATGTTTTTTCAAACCTATGGGGCAGGGCGTTTAGTTCAGCTTGCTAAGGAGCGTCAGTGGATCATCGTGTCACCCCGTCAAACGATGACCGGCTTAGGGTTGGACATTCCGGGGATGATCCAAGCTCTATCGGAGCACTTACCGATTGACAAGGATCGAGTGATGTTGGTGGGACATTCGATGGGCGCTGCGCAGGCGATGTCGCAAGTTAGCAAGCATCCTGAATCGATTCGGATGGTAGCAGCTTTGGGCGGAGGTGGAGGTGTTAGGGATACTGAGGCGATTCGCAAGGTTCCGTTTCTTGTTGGTGCGGGCGATAGGGATTTTGGAAAACCTCGCGCAAAGAGTCTTGCTCAAGAGCTCAAGCGGCTTGGTTGCTCTGTGGAATATCGCGAATACAGTGATGTCGAACATATGGTGATTGTCCAAGCCGCCTTGGATGATGTGTTTGGGTTCTTTGATCGAGGGATCAAGTAGCGATGGTTCAGAGTCGGAGTTTTGGTTGGAACCTCATCCGCTGGGTCTTGGCGGCCGTTTCAATTTATGCGGTGTTTGTGCAAGCCAATCATTTGATTGCCAGGGGTGGATTTGAGCTGGGGCCTTTTTTGAGTTTCTTTACGATCCAAGCCAATCTCTATGCGGTGGCGGTCTTGGTGATCGAGGCATCGGGAGGCTTGGGGATCAGCGAGTCTCGCAGGGGTGCGCTTCGAGGTGCTGCGGTTTTGTATTTAGGGATTACAGGAGCGGTTTATGCGGTATTGCTAAGTCGCCTGCCGATGGTCAAACAGATCGTTCATCCGTTTGCCGACGGGGTGCATCATTTGCTGATGCCTTTATGGATGTTGTTTGAATGGGTAGCAAAGCCACCTGAGAGTCGACCGACCTATCGCCGATCGCTGTGGTGGCTGGCTTATCCGTTGGCGTTTCTTTTCTTTTCGCTCCTTCGAGGGGCGATCAGCGGTTGGTATCCTTATCCGTTTCTCAACCCGAGTCAGCCAGGTGGTTGGATGGCTGTTGGGATCGTAAGTGGGATCCTATTGATTCTTAGTTGTGGGATGATTTGGGTGATATTGAAGTTGGTGCCCAAGGGATTAAGCAGAGGTCTCTAGCAAATCGTTTAGTGCGTGTACCGCGATTTGGATTTGATGTTACGCAAAGTTGTCTGGGTTTACTTCAGCCAAATATGTAGGAAAAATCGAATATTTGGCTGAGACCTTTAGCCAAATATGGCTTAGTTAGTGCATATTTGGCTAGGCACAGAGGTGTGGACGCAAGGTCTTTGGGAGCAAGCAGGCAGATGGCGCGCGAGGTCTTGAGCAGCTTTTTCGGGCAAGACGGTGTTGATGTAGCAATCCGAGCTCCATTCAAAGCCGGCGACTTTGATGAGTCTCGGAAGGATTTTTAGTCGCCAGTGGAAGGCTGCAGGGTCGTGATCATCCAAGGGTGCTGTTTGCAGGACGTAATTGTAAGCAGCACCGGGGTGTTCAAGTTCGATTGCCAAAAGGGTTTGCTGCGCGAGAGTTGCAAGCTCTCGGAGTTGATCGACCGAGCAGGCTTCGAAGGCGCTTTGATGGTGCTTGGGAAGGATCGAAACGCTATAGGGGAGTCTTGAAGCAAAGGGGCATAGAGCGACAAAAGATTCGCTTTGTGTAACGATGCGTTGGTTAGCAAGAAGTTCCTCTTTGAGTACATCGCAGGCGTAACAGCGTCCGTGAGTCTTTTGATACTCGATCGTTCGCTTTTGGGTCTTGAGCACATCGCTTGGTAGAAAGTCGGTGCAGATCAATTGGCTATGGGCATGTACGAGCGAGGCCCCGGCATCGGCACCGTTGTTTTTGAAGACTACGGCATACCGCATCGACTGGACGTTTCTCCAGTACTTGAGTCTCTGCTGGTAGGCTTCGAAGATCAAAGCGGCATGGTCGTTGGGAAGTTGCGTGATGCTTTGGACATGGAAAGGGGCCTCGATGATGACCTCGTGTCCTCCTCGCGTTTGCTTGCGCATGAACAAATCGCTTCTGGGCGTCGATCGATCGGATTTCTCATCGCGCAAGCAGAATTCC
>Ga0068877_10004582_pt1 | contig 10760 bp, 9 predicted proteins | sample NOAtaG_FD_66437 | JGI IMG/M metagenome (GOLD analysis project Ga0068877, IMG submission 66437) | Freshwater lake microbial communities from Lake Erie, under a cyanobacterial bloom - NOAA_Erie_Diel6S_1000h metaG | ecosystem: Environmental > Aquatic > Freshwater > Lake | place: USA: Ohio, Lake... | reverse complement strand
TGGGCCGCAAACCGCTCAAGCTTCTTATCGGCCTAACAAACGCCGTCAACAACCGCAAGCCTGAGCTCCAATGAAACCTGGTCAGGCCTCTGTACGCTTACGCATTGAAAACCCAGCAACCGCCATCGATCGATCGGTTCGTGATCCATAAATGCACCGATTCCAAACTGAATCGTCGGTCCGATGTATTGCAACATCCCCATGGCCACCAAAGGTACCCGTTTGGATGCAGAGGCAAACAGTAGAAGCGGTATGGTTGTGATCGGCCCGCCTAGAGCTAACAACCCGATGGTCTGGGTCGAATGGCTTTGTGACTGATGGAGCCAAGCCTGCAAAAGGTACACCAAAGCCACTGGGGCGAGGATCGCCGTTTCGAGTCCCAAGCCTGCCACCGCCGATAGCTTGGTCTGCTTTTTGACCACGCCATAAAGTGCGAAGGAAAAAGCCAAAGCGACCGATACCCATATCCTTTTGCTTTCAAGCGAGCTTAAAAGCAACCCTATCGCGGCGATGCCGACAGCGAGCCACTGAGGTAAGTTGAGCTTCTCACGAAAAATCAAAACCCCGAGCACGACACTGAAAAGCGGATTCATGAAATACCCAAGGCTAGCGTCGACGACGCTCTGATTGAGTACTGCCCAGATGAAAACCAACCAATTGATACTGATGAGCACCGCCGCAAGGGCTGCCAGCAACAGCCGTTTGCGATTGGCAAATGTCTGGCGAATCTCATTCCATTGGGACAACAAGCTGATACATAGCACCAGAGTCAGAAGCGACCAAACGATCCGGTGGCCGATGATCTCCACCGGATCGCTGACATGTTTGAGCAGTCTCCAATACAAAGGAAATATGCCCCAGAGAACAAATGCCGCTAGGGCTTGTAAGTAATACAAACTATTTCCCCATTTGGTCTGCAAGATGGCCCGCTTGGTAGATCTTTCGCATCGCTTCTAATACTCCAGCAATGTGAACCGATACCGATCGAGCTTGCTTATCGGAGTAATAGAAGTCCCCGGGCAGGCTTTCGATGTTGCCATCAAAGATGATTCCAACCATAGCCCCATCTCGAGACACTACAGGAGAACCTGAATTGCCTCCGATGATGTCGCAGGTCGAAACAAAATTAAATGGAGTATCAGGATTGATCTTATCCTTGGCAGCATGCCAACTCTTGGGCAAAACCCAAGGGTCCTTTTCCAAGTGAACTTTTTCATGCTCGAAGGCACCTCCAAGCTTGGTGCTCGATGGAATCTGCTTACCGTTGCTTTCGTATCCTGAAACGGCCCCGTAGGAGAGCCGAAGTGTAAAGGTCGCGTCGGGATAAACCGAATCACCACCGACGGCGAATTTCGCCTCGGTGACTTTAGCATAAGCTTGTCGCTCTTGCTCGTCGATAGCTTCGGTTGCCTCTCGAATCTTGCGGTACTCGGACTCCATTTTTCGGATCATATCCACCAAAGGATCCGTGCTATTTTTGATACCATCGAGACCTTGCTTTGCCAATTCCTTGCGAGCTTGGGCGCTGCCGAGTTTCGTTCCTGCGATGATTTCAGCAGCGCGAGCGCGGGGGCTTTTCCCGGCCAGCACGGACTTCACAAGCGGATCGTTACCACCTCGATCTTCAGCCAAACGGGACAGTTCATCAGCCAAGAGCATTCTCTCTAAATCTTCGTACACGGGTACTTCAGAGAAGAGTTCTTGCTCGAGCGATTGGCGTGCACTATCTCGGAATTCACGCAGTCTCTGCGCACTGGGTTTGGTGTCCTCAGTTGCCATCAAGACGATTTTCTCAGCAAAACCCGCCAGTTGGGTGCGGAGCGAAGCCCCCTTGGTGATCATCTCGCGACGTTTGTCTTGGAGTTGTCGGATCGTATCCCAAGCTCCCGCGAGTGCAGAGAGTTTGGGATCGGACTTGAGCGTACTGAAGATCTCTTGCTCGCTCTTGCGTTTGGATTCCACAAACGAAGGGTCTTGGATTCCTGCGAGCATCCCGGTGTAGGCTTTGCGGGAGTTCTGAACGCCAAAAAGGTCATCGCGACCACGCCGGGTTTGCTCGGGACCTTCGAGTCCATACTGTTGCAAGGCGATCTCTTTACGTCGCAGCATGTTCAATGTGCGAGGCAGGGCCGTGTCGCGTTGGTACTCGACAGCATCGGAGGTCAATATTCGGCGGGTGCGTCCAGGGTTACCCGATACGAAAACCAAATCGCCATCTTTGGCTCCATTGGGATCCATCTTGAGGTAATGATCGATCTTGGCTGGCTTGCCATCTTCGTAAACCCGGAACAATGTCACATCCAGACAGTAACGAGGATACTCGAAGTTGTCTGCATCGCCACCGAAGAATGCCGATGCAGCTTCGGGGGCCCAAACGAGCCGAACATCGGTGTACTTCTTGTAGCGGTACAAGTGATAACGCCCCCCACCATAGAGCGTTACCACATCGCTGCGAAGCCCCGTTTTGTCGAGCGATTCTTTTTCGATTTGCGCCATGGCAGCTTGGCGGGCTTTGAAAGCATCTGCCGGCGCCATGTCGGACTTGACCGCTTCGTTGACCTTGGCTGTCACATCTTCGATGCTGATGAGTTGATTGAGTTCAAGATCCGTTGCAGGGATCTCCTCCTCGAATGTCTTTGCCAAAAAACCGTCTTCATTGTAGTTGTGCTCGGCGGTAGAGAGCTTGAAGAGCGTATCGGCGGCCACGTGATGGTTGGTAAGGACAAGGCCATTGGAAGAGACGAACGATGCCGAGCCACCAGAGTTGAATCGAACGCTCGAGAGCATCACATGATCAATCCACTGCTGAGTTGGTTCGAAATTGTATTTTGTCGAGAGTTGCTTTTTAGGAAGTGCGTTAAAGAGCCACATGCCTTCATCGGCTGTGGCGGTGTTGATGGTCATTGATGGCAGCAGATTGCTTGCGATGGCCAAAGCAATACAGAGACGTTTGAGTTTCGAACTGGACATGGATGAACCTCGCAGGGAGATTGGCTAGAGGAAATAGAATCGGACGACATTGACAACGATGCGGAAGACTACTGTAACGAAGAAACCGCAGTTGGTCACCTGCTACCGAGCGGCCAAAAGAAGGAATTCACCAGTAGAAGCTCGATAGGATGCTGAGCTATTTTGGGGCCGTTGGCATATCCCCAGGAGCCTTGGGAATTTCGTCGTGGCCGTGATCCTTGGGATTTTGACCCACAGGATTTGCTCCCGAAACGACAAGTTTGATCTTGTTTTCCGCGTTGGGAACCACCTTCATGGTCAACCCACTGGTGCTATAGGAAGCATGCTTGCGATGAACCACGCCCATGGTGCTTGGGCGGTAGTTAGGAATTTCCTCAATAGGTATGAATTGCACGATCACCACCTCGTGCTCTCCGGCGATCGCTCCGTCGTTTTCGCGATAGGTTGTAAGCGTAAATGAACCATCCGTGGCGATCGAACCAGTCGCCTGAATAGACTTTCCAAAAGCCTTGGTCTCGACGGTTCCCACCTTCACCGGCGAGCCGTCCTCGAAGACCACTTGGCCTTGCACAGGATAAGTCTTGAGCTTTCCGGAGTTGCAACCAACAAGCATCAAGACAGCTAAGATGCAAATCCAACGCCGGTCACGAATCACAAAATCGATGGTCATTCGAAATCCGAAATTTCCAGACCGTCATTTCGATTGCAAAGGCGGCCAAGCGTGTCGGTATCGATACTTGCACTGATGGCTCGAACGCTACCATCGGCTAGAACGAATTGACACGAACCGATATGCCAGCTTCCCCAGCGAACCAAGTCATTGCCTAGGGCCCGAGGATCCTTGGCAATCGGAACAGCAGGTCCACCGACACGGGCGAAGTTATAGAGGTTATCTCCATTGAAGATGAAAGCGTCTTCGGGAGACTGCTTGAGCTTGCCCATCGGCACATGCATTTCGCCCACGAGGAATGTATTGCTCATGCCGTCGTAAACATTCTTGGAAGAGATTCGATCTTCCCAACTGACCGGCTTGCCTCCGGCACAATTCGGTCGGCTCGAAATGATGATTCCTGTTCCGTTTCCACCGTAATTAAAATCAGTTGGAAGACCACTGGATCCCGGAGAGAGGTCTCCGTGATTGGCACCGTAATCGCCCAACGCCCCAGCAGCACTTCCTTCGTCCGAAAAGATCGGATAGCGACAGCCGCATGGCAGTGTCACCCAACGCGTGCTGCCACTGACGAGACTACCGATGCCTTTGGTGTCATCTGAACCGCGTCGCGACGGGCAACTGTAAGTGGCAGGGGCCGAGGTTCTCACGGTGTCATCGTGGGATGCGTAGGGCATGGAGTAATCCCACATTTTTTCGAGATTGCTTTGATCCATGTATGGCAGGATCCGAACCAACCAAGTCGTCTCATTCCCACCGCAGGATCTCGAAGCTGCATCGCCTGGCCGGGGTTGATATCTAGCTGGTGGATAGCATTTGAACGCGGCGTGAAAATTATCCGTAGCCAAGTGGATCTGGTGAAGATTATTTTTGCAACTCATCATCCTGGCGGCCTCACGGGCAGCTTGGACTGCAGGCAAGAGCAACCCCACCAATAACCCGATGATTGCAATGACCACCAGAAGTTCCACCAGGGTAAAGCCGAGCCGCGGTTGCGAAGATGCAGGGCCTTTTTGGTTCTTGACGAAGAATTTCATTTTCTCAACTCTTGTTCAATGGGTGCGAATTCTGAACCAGTCTGATGATGTTCAACCCCAGCTGATCTTTATAGTATCGGTGTTAGGCGAATTCCAAGCAAATTCCAAATGGCAAAAACGACCCGTTCCCTGACAAATAAGTGTGCAAACGAGGAATATTCCCTGAGTTTCGCGTCAAAACGCCGCTCCCGGGGGGAGAATCCAAGGGGACTGTACAGTGATTTTTTGGAATGTCTTGAACATTTCCCAGACGATGCCGTATTATCATTGATTCTCCTAAACCCGTCCCGATCCGCTTAAACGCCATGAGTCCCTCCATTTTCCAAACGAACCGCAATCAGCGATCCCGCTTTTGGATCCTGTTGGTTTACGTTTGGTTCGCGGTTTTTGGGTTCGGTGCTCACCATTGGGCCGGCAGTCATCAGCACTCCCAAGGCTCGGTTTCAGCGTCTTCGGATTCTCAAGCATCCGATTGTCAGCATCACTGCTGCCACGATTCTTACAGCAACGAGAATTCCAAGCTTGAATCCTACGATGGCAGACCATCGATCGAGGCGGAAACAACCTCCTGCGAGGGTTGTCAACTGTGGTGGTCGATTGCCCAGGCCTCGCAAGGTTTCGAGCCGATTGAATCCATCGAAAGCCTCATGCTTTACGATGCGACGGTCGAACAAACATCTTCTTTCTGTGGTGCCATCGTCGTCGCTTGGCACTCTCGCGGACCGCCTGCTCTATAGCTTCGTTCGCATCGGTTGAGTGCAACCGATGGATTGTTCTCAACGAATCTACAGGCTTGGTGTTTGCATGTTAGGCAAAGTATCAGGAGCCTTGAACCACGATTTTTGTCCCTGGGCGAATCGTTACGTTTACTGGCTCAAAAAACCAATCGGTTGGGTAATCCTTGCGTTCCTTTCGTCGATCCTCTTGGGATTGTACGTTTCACCTCAAGCCTTCTTGGCAACGGCGGGAATCGCGTCAGTGGCGATGATTGGATCGCTCTGGCCATGGATTTCGATGCTCGGTATTCGCGGCCAACTGAGTTGGAACGCGACTCGATGCCAAGAACTTGAATCGATCCAGACCACGTTAGTCATTGCTAACCGATGGCCTTGGCCTGCTTATGGTCTGTCTTTGGATTTGGATCCGGGACTTGTGCCAGAAGGATTCGACAAACAACGAATCAGCCTGCAAAAGATCCCGGGCTTTGCCAAAAGCACATTCACATGGTCAACAGTTCCACAGAGGAGAGGCGAGTATCCAAGGCAAGTGGTTCATCTCCAGACGGCCTTTCCCTTTGGGATTTGGAATTCAAGTCAACCGATTGCTGTACCCGAGCCACTGATCGTATGGCCTCGGAGCACTCGACTCATCGATTCTCCAACGCAGATTGCCAGCCAACAGTTCGGAACGGGCAGCCTATCGGATCGAGTTGGAGACGAAGGGGATTGGACTGGCGTCCGACCCTACAGGCCTGGCGACTCGTTACGCCAGGTGCATTGGGCTCAGACTGCACGGCGCGATGCACTGGTTGTTTTCGAGAGACAAGCCAGCGCCAGTCAAAGTGTTCTCATCGGACTCGATGTCCAGAAGTCTCGCAGCGCAAGTCCTCAGACCCTCGATGCAATGCTGCGAGTATTGGCATCCTTGGTCAAACAATTCCAACTCCATCACTGGTCGGTCTACATCGACCTAGAGGGCCGACACGAGATTTCAGGCATCGCCCAACGCTTTGTTCCGTCCCAGCGCCAAGGCTTCCTGGATCGTTTAGCCCTTTGGAGCCCTGATGCGTCCAACGACGAAGCGGACTTGCAAGTCCCCAGAGCATCGCAAAAGATCAAACCCAATATCGCTGTGACGATCTCTTGGAACCAACGCGATCAGATCGAATCGCATGTTGAAGGATTGAGTGAATCCCGTAGTTTATACCGTTTTGATGTCATCCCAGAAGTTCCATTAGGCTTGCTCTGGGACGATCAACTTCAAGCAGCTTGGCAAGCGTTTTGCCGCAGCCAAAACGGTGTTCTCGGGAACGCAGACACCCGAGCTGAATTCTTGGCTCATGCAACAGGGAGGAGCTAAGATGTCCTCTGGCCTTGGGACTTTGGTTCTAGCGCTGCTTGCCACTTGGTGCATTTCCATGCTGCGCTACTCAGGCACATCGGATCCGATGTGGCTCGTGTCTGAAATTGGAATTCTTGCCGGTTGGTGCTGTTTGGTTCGGTTGGTCTTGATCCCTCGTTTCGGTGATCGATTTTTTTCGCTACACAAGAACGTCTCGAATGCGTGGGTTTGGGGGATCGGTCTGGTTGTTGTTTTGACACCGTGGTTATCCAGATGCATCCTGGTCGGTGCGTTGGGTTCATCGGGCGAAGCAACCGAGCTGGTCGCCTTGGCGATGCTGCAAATGGCCGGTTTGTGGCAAGCAGCCGTGGCTCGAACATCGCGTGAAGAGTGGCTATCGTTTTTGATCAGCTGCTTTTTGATCCTCTTTGGACTGGCCTCTTCGGATCGAGCGGACATGATCCAGATCGCAGCCCCATTTACGATCCTAGCTTGCTGGTGGTTGATGGCTCGCTATTGGGATTCGATCGAAGACGGTTTCTTGGTTTCTCAAACGGCCCCTGTTGTCCCCTTGCGATTATCGATTCTGGGGCTCTTGGGACTCTCGGCCCTGGGTTTTCTGGCCTGGAACACGGTCTCGAAAGACGCTGCCAATCGCTTAGATGGTTTCATGCCGACTTCGGGCGGGAATCGCCGAGGCGAAAGTTGGGCTCGGCAAGGTGTGGGTGATGGCGACATGCTCATCGCAGCCAAGGATGACGCCTACACGTTTGGACCCGTCGACAGCGACCTGTTCTTAGAGTCCGAAGTTCCTTCCATGTACGACTTGGTTTCCGATCTTTACGGGGAAACCCCACCCAAGAACAGACGGTACGCTCGCGCGATCTCCTTGGACAACCAGATCAAGGAGATGGAGCGAGAGGCGACCGAGAGCAAAAAAAACAGCAAAGAGTTTTCTGCCGTCCGTCAACCCAAAGCCAGCGACAAAAAATATCAGCCCAAGGGGAGCGATTCGAAAGCCATCGCCTATCTCATCGGCGAAACCCCACAGTGGTTCCGTGTCGAGTCGTACGATCATTTTGAGGAGAACGTCTGGACGCATTCGGAGGATCTCATCGACTCCAAAGCGAACCGCAATCCATCAATGCTTTCGATCCAGGATAAGCCTTGGATGCAGGTCCAGTTCCCTCCATCGGAATTGGTGTACTCGGTACGTGAACGATTGGCCACCAAGATCATCAACTTTCAATCACCGAGGCTCTTGGCACCCTCGTTGACAACCCATGTTCATATCGACCGCATCGACCAACCGGATTTTTTCAGTTGGACAAATGACGGACAGTTGATGATGCCCAACCGCGACTATGTTCCTCAATTGACCATCGTTCATCAACTCTACCAGATACCGCAATTGCACCTACTGCGAGTTCCTAGTTCAACCTTTCAACAACTCTCCCACGGCAAAAATGCTCACCACTCTCAAACGACCCACGGGCATCGCGATTGGATCGGAGCTTACACCCATCTTGAGGGCTTGCACGAAAAGCCATCGGAAAAGGTACAGGCTTTTTGCGAAGAAGTCTTTCGCCCGTTGCCAAGCAAGGCAACCGACTGGAATCGCGTCGAAGCGATCGTCGATGGGCTGAGAAAATTCAAAAACGATCCTACTGCAAGCGCCCCTGTGGACTGCAAGGATGTGGTCGATCATGTGCTCGATGCCAAGCGTGGCCCCGATTACCTGATGGCATCAGCCGCTGCCGTCATGATCCGGCAACTGGGAATCCCTTGTCGCCTTTGCACAGGTTTTTTTGCTACCGAGAAACGATTCGACCGGATTGCAGGTCAAACGGCAATCATGCCTGAGGACCTCCACACCTGGGCCGAAGTTCACGTCCATGGAATGTGGGTGGCCATCGAACCGACCGGATCCTATCCGGTTCCCCGCGAATGGATGACTTGGCAACAATGGGGCATTGAAATGGCCTGGGCCTGTCGAGACTACTTTAGAAATCACCCGATTCAAACTCTTGCAATGGGCAGTGCGATTGTCCTGAGTTGCTATTTCCGCCAACGCTTGGCCCAACTTGCGATCTGTAGCCTTTCGATGTTTTCACTCTGTCTACCTGCCACGTCGAAACTTCGCCATAGCCTTCGACTTCTTCGATGGCGCATGTGGCTTTGGAATGAACCGATGCCCGTGCACTCGACCTTCGAACATTGGCTGGGCCAACAACTGCCCTTGCGATCGAGCGTTTCGCCAGGAGTGGCCCAAGGCTTCATTCGGATCGTACAACAAATGGCCTATGCACCAGTCCAGATGCGTCAACTCGAACCGCAACAAGAAAGGTTGATCGGCCAAGTCCTCCTTTCGATCATTTTTTCGGGACTCAAAACGGCAACAGCACCCGGGGTAAGCTCCTACACCAATAACAGACAACCACAAGACAGGTTAGAAAAACAATGAATGCGTTGACCAAAACCGAGCCACCAAGTGCTCCGACCAACCGAGAGATTCAAACTTGGATCGGTGGACTCCGTGAGCAACTCAACCAAGTCCTGCTCGGAAAACCGCAAGTCGTCGAGTATCTACTGGCCAGTTTACTAGCCAGAGGCCACGTGCTTTTTGACGACTTGCCGGGTCTCGGGAAAACGACTCTGGCCAAGGGACTTGCCAAAGCCGTCGGAGGTAAGTTCATGCGGGTTCAATGCACACCCGATTTGCTACCTAGCGACGTGACTGGATTCAGTGTGTTGAATCAAAAGTCGCGTGAATTTGAATTTCGCCCCGGTCCGGTCTTTGCCGATGTACTGCTTGCCGACGAAATCAATCGCGCGACACCCCGAACCCAAAGCGCATTGTTTGAAGCGATGGCCGAGAGGCAAGTCACGATCGATGGCCAACCCCACGCGCTGAGCGAATCGTTCTTGGTTCTTGCAACACAAAATCCCGTCGAGAGCGTCGGAGCGTATCCACTTCCAGAAGCCCAACTCGACCGCTTCACGATGAAACTCAGGATCGGTTACCCCGATCGATCGAGCGAATTAGAGCTTTTGTCTCGCAGTAGCAAAACCACCACCGAGTTGCAGGCGGAGCAAATTCTCCAAGGAGACCAGTTGGTTTTGCTACAACAGGCTGTCACGGGCATCGCGGTGGAATTGCCGGTCCGAGAGTACTTGCTCGATCTTGCCGAAAGCACGCGTAGCAATCGAAGTTTTCCGCTGGGACTCAGCCCGCGCGGACTGCTCCAATGGCAACGGGTCGCCCAAGCTTATGCAATGCTGCGCGAGCGCAGTTTTGTGATTCCCGAGGACATCCAAGCCGTGGCGTTTCCGGTGCTTGCAGTCCGGCTATCGAGCAACGCGATGTCGACCGAAAAAGCCATCGAATCGGTAATTGCATCGGTTCCTGTCCCCCGCTTATAGAGTGCATTACTATCGCAGTTTTTAAGGAAATATTGCAGGTGAAAACTAAGTTCATGCATCGCATCGGATTTCTTCGTACTCGTACTCAGCGAAGCGGTACTCAGTGCAACGGTACTCGTACTCGATGGCTGTTTGACCTACTGCGATGCCGATGGTTGATCGAAGCGGTTCGCGGTGATTTGCAGACAAATGAACTGAATTGCTATACAAGACGGCCTCGAGTACGAGCACGACTACGAGTACCATTTCATTGAGAGTCCTTATCGCAGGTATTACGAAGATGCGAAACTTATTGTATATCACAACGTGCATGATTTTGGGTCTACTTTGCTTGGGTTGTAAGCAACCGCAGGGCGATGGCTTGGAACAAGAGCACGAGCACTTTCCAGCGCATTGGCCTCAGGACATCTTGAGTGCAAGCAAGCGAATGAGTCAATTGCTAGCGGATCCTCTTGCGGAGGGAACCGCGAATAGTTCGGGCCAGAAGTGGCCAACGGTCTCCGCTGAACTGGCCGATCTAGTCGGATGGCTTCCGATCCTAGCTGCAGACAGCGATCTTGGACGCCAAGACTTTGCACGCATCGATTCATGGTCGAGCC
>Ga0068877_10004578_pt1 | contig 10767 bp, 10 predicted proteins | sample NOAtaG_FD_66437 | JGI IMG/M metagenome (GOLD analysis project Ga0068877, IMG submission 66437) | Freshwater lake microbial communities from Lake Erie, under a cyanobacterial bloom - NOAA_Erie_Diel6S_1000h metaG | ecosystem: Environmental > Aquatic > Freshwater > Lake | place: USA: Ohio, Lake... | reverse complement strand
CCGTAGAGCGCGTCCGCGGGCACGAACATCTCTCCCATCGAGTCCGTTTCCCGACGCGGTCCGATCTCGGGAGCCGCTGCGGCACCCTTGCCCTTCTTCTTCGAGCTCGATGGGGAGGCGGGGCGAGACGCACGGGTTCCAGCTGCTGCCATGTCGGTTCCTTCGATTGAGGATCTGTCGCGCGGATCGGGAGGCTCGAGAATCTCGCGGGCGAGACGCATTCGGCCGGATCGGGACTATAGCGTTCCCCCCGGCAGCGTCCGGATCGCGGGGAACCGTGGCGTAAATGTGGCTGAACCCTCGTCTTTCCGGTGCGTAGCGTCTATCTTGAGGGCAGAACCGCAATGGCCGACGCACGCAAGGGTGAACACCACGCCAACCGCGCTCGCGAGATGCTCCGACAGGGCAGGCTCGTGGACGCCGAGCGCGAACTTCGCGCCGCGGTGGCCAGCGATCCGTCGCGCGGCGACTGGATGCTGAACCTCGGCTGGACGCTGGAGGCGATCGGACGGCAGGAAGAGGCGCTGCAGCTGTACCGCCAGTCCGCTTCGCTGCTCCCGACCGCGCGCGATCCGAGGCTTGCGGAGGGCCTGCTCCTCGCCAAGCTGAGCCGCTACGAGGAAGCGGTGACCGCCTTCGAAGCGACGCTCAAGCTCGATCCGAAGTGCGAGACCGCGGCATCGATGCTCATTCGCTGCCTCGCGCTGCTTGGCCGGCACGAGGAAGCGGAGACCGCCTACTACCTCTCGCTCTACTCGATCGAGCGACCGGCCACCTCGCACCTCGAGATCGCCCGCAGCCTGCTCGCGCGCGGCGACTTCAAGCGCGCCGAGCACTGCTTCCGCAGGGCGATCACGGAGGGGCCCACGCTGACGGGCGCGCGCATCGAGCTCGCGCGGACGCTGCTGCTTGTCGATCGCGGCGCCGAGACGGCCCCGCTGCTCGCCGAGGAGTTCCGCCGCGGCGGCGTGCCTCCGCCGCTCGCGATCGAGGCCGCGCGCATCCATCTTGCGTCCGGCCGCGCCGCGGAGGCCGCGCAACTCCTCGACCAGCTCGCGCGCGTCGATCCGTCGAATGCGCGCCTGCACCTTCTCTACGCCCGCGCCATGCGCCGGCGCGACGACCTCGTGCGTGCCGCGCGCCACGGCGAGATCGCCACGCGGCTTTCACCGGACCTCGCCGGGCTCTCGCTCGAGGCGGCTCTGGTTGCGATCGCCCGGGGACAGCCCGCAGTGGCGCGGCCGCTGCTCGAGCGCGAACTCGACGCGCGAGGCGCACCGACCGACCGCATCGATGTGCTTGAGACCGTGCAGGCGCTCTTGGCGACCGGCCTCATCGAGCGCGCGGAGAAGCTCTTCATCGCCCGCTTCGGCCCCGACGCCGCGCGCACCCACCCCGCCGATGCCGACGTGATCCGCCTCGCCTCGCGCCTCGCGCTCGAGAAGGGCGACCTGCGCACCGGGCGCTCCTACGCGCGACGTCTCCTGCGGCTCCAGCCGAACTCGATCGCGGCGATGCACAATCTTGCGCTCATCGCGCTCAAGCGCCGGCGCTTCGACATCGCGCGCGCTTGGATCGCGCGCGGCCGCGCGATCGATCCGTCCGATCTCGGACTGCGGAAGCTGCGCACGCTGTGTGCGTTCTCGCGCGTCGCGTCGAAGTTCATCTAGCCGGGCTCATCGAGCGCGGTTCATCGAGCCGGGTTCATCGAGCCGGGTTCATCGAGCCGGGTTCATGCACGCTGGCTCCGCGCGCGGCCCACGACCGATCTCGCAAGCGCCATGCAAAAAGACAGCAGGCCGCGCAGTGCGCGGCCCGCCGTTCAGTTCGGATGGTGCATCACATCGTCGCCGACGTGTAGGGCAGGAGCGCCATGAAGCGCGCGCGCTTGATCGCCTGCGCGACCTGAAGCTGCTCCTGAGCCGAAAGACCAGTGCGCTTGCGCGAATAGATCTTGCCGTTCGGAGTCATGAGCCGACGGAGATCCTCGGTCGAGCGGTAGTCGACGAAGCGGCGTCCACCGGCGCCTTCCTTGAGCTTGAACGACGGGGCCTGGGTCTGAAACTGGGTCATTGTCCTGGTGTGCCTTATCAGTGCGAGGAGAGGGCGGCGCCTCACGCTCGCTCGGTCATGGGAGCCCCGACCGGATCGGCCGGGGTTGGTCCGCCACGAGCGGCGGACGACGGGTCGCGAACGATAGCAGTTTCTCGTCATGCTTCCAAGCCACGACGAACCATCGATTGCCGCAATTCCCAAGCAAGACGGGGCTTGTCGAGGACTTCGCCGGAAGTGGTGCTAGATTTGGTCATCCTGTGGTTGTTGAGGAACTCAGTCGCGCCATGCCATTGCCCGCGCCCAAACCCCTGGACGCAATGCGTCAGCACACCCATGCCGTCGTCCTGACGGCGGGCGATGGCACCATTTCCGGCTTCGTGGCGCACGCGATCCACTCTGCGCGAATCAGCCACGATTTTATCCGTCATCCCCTGCTCGCCATGGCACGCCTCACGACGCTGGCACGGGATGCGCGCGGTAACGCCGAAGACCGTCCGGCGCTTGTGGTCACGGATCGGCAGATCGACGACCTCTCTCCGTTGTTCTCGGCCATTCGCAGCCGCTTGGGTCGGGTGTCGATCTGGGTGTTCGAGGCCGAGCTCGCGATCGAGGTGCAGCGCGGCCATTCTCCGGACGTTCCCACGCCGCCTGCCCTTGAGGCCCCGCTGCGCCCAGGCACGCACACGCCGCCAGCGCTCCGGATCGCGGGCCTCGGCGATGCGCCGGCTGTCGCAGCCGGACGCGACCTTCCTGATGCTGGCCCCCCCGCCGATCGCGACGCCGACCCGCTTGAACCGAGCGGCGAGAACGTCACGGCGGCCGAACTGAAGATGCTTCTCGAGATGTTCGAGCCCGGATCGGACGACGGACCATCTCCGGACGGGGCGCGCCCATGACGATGGCCGGATCACCGGTCCAGCGGCAACGCGCCCAGCGGGCGCGCGCGCTCGTGGTCGGCTCGGGCGAGCTTGTGCGCGAGCTTGCGGCGTCGATGCGGAAGGTCGTTCCCGCGGTGAGCGAGATCGAGAGCCTCTACGAGGCCATCGCGGAGGTCGGCCTCTCGTCGGCGCGCGAGCCGATCTCGGCCGTCGTCGTGTCGGCCGACTGCGAGGGCTTCGAGCTGCGAGAGGTCGTCGAGAGCTTCCGCGCGGTTGATCCCGCCGTTCCGCTCATCCTCGCGGTGCGAAGGGGCCAGGAAGATCTCATCGCCGATGCGATCGCCGAGGATTTCGAGCATTCGCTCGTGCTTCCGGTGGATGCCGCCGAACTCCTGCCGATCCTGAGCGAAGTTGGCCTCGTGGAACTTCGCCGCGAAACACAGAGGGAGGCTGCACCCGGCGCGAAGCCAGCTGGTCCGGCGCGCGCACCCGAGGGCCGGGGCGTCGATGCACAGCCGCCGGCCGGGGTTCGGGAGCCGTCGGCGCCGGGCCGCGACGACGGCGAGCGCAATGTGGTCGAACTCGTGATCGAGGACGCCATCGCCGGCGCATCCCGGGCGAAGACGCAGCCAGACGGCGCTTCCGAAACGGATCACCTTCGGGCGCCTGTGCAGCGCGCGAAGGACGCGCTTCGTGATCAAACCCGTGATCAAACCCGTGATCAAACCCGCGAGCAATCGCGCGAGCCGACGCGGGACCAGACGCGGGATCCCTCGAACGACGGGCGCGCGCCGCGGCGTCAGCGGACCCAGTTCGTGATGCCGGCACCGAGGCCGGCCCCCGCGCGCGAAGGCCCGCCAGGCGACATCGATCTCGTACGCGCGGTGCTCGAGAACTCCGATCTGCAGGCTGCTGCGCTCCGCGTGCTTCGCCATCACCTCGGCACCGCCGATGTGCGCTTCGTCCCGACGCCCCGCCCCGGCGAGGAGGAGGCCGTCATGCTCGAGCGGCGCGGACTGCGCGAGGCGGTCGTCCGCGTCGGCAGCCGGACGTTCGGTTCGCTGCTCTCCGCCACGCTCGACGATGCCACGCTCGACGCATGGGGCACGTGGCTCTCGCACTGGCTCGAGCTTGAGGAGTCGCATCGCGAGCTGCGGCGCTTCGCGTGGACCGACGAGCTCACCGGCGCCGGCAACCGCCGCGCGTTCGAGACCGTGCTGCGCGAGGCGATGGCGCATGCGCTCGCCGAACGCCGCACGATCAGCGTGATGTATCTCGACATCGACGACTTCAAGCGCTACAACGACGACTTCGGCCACCATGCCGGCGACGAGGTGCTGCGCGAGACAGCGGAGCTCCTGCGAACCTGCGTGCGCGCGGGCGATCACGTGTTCCGAATCGGCGGCGACGAGTTCGTGGTGGTGTTCTGCGACGCCTCCGGCCCGCGCAAGGGTGGCGGCGGCGCGCCCGAGTCGGTCGAGGCGATCGTGGCGCGCTTCCAGCGCGCGATCAGCGAGCTCCGGCTTCCCCAGCTCGGCCGCGAAGGACCCGGCACCATCACGGTGTCGGCCGGCGTCGCCGTGTTCCCGTGGGAGGGCCACGACGCCGAGACGTTGATCGACCGCGCCGATCAGCGCGCGCTCGAGTCGAAGCGAAACGGCAAGAACCAGATCACCTTCGGACCGGGCGCCTCCCCAGGGGGCGGCCTGCCCTCGTGATCTGAGGGGAAGACCCGCATTCCGCGCGCGCAGCGCCTCGCGCGCCATCCTCGTCCGGCAAGTCCCGACGGACGGGTTCGCAAGTTCAAGTGCGACGCACACCGAGCCGATGGAAGGCGACCGGTCGTCGGCGAAGGCCGCAGCCTCGATGAGCAGCGAATCCTCCCAGCGCACACTTGTCCTGAGCGACCTGCACCTTGGCCGCACCGATGCCGCGGTGCAGTCGCATCGCTTCGCGCGGCTGATCTCCGAGTGCTCGCGGGTGATCGTGAACGGCGACGCGGCCGAACTCCACCACGCGCGGTTCCGGGCATCGGCCGAGGAGGAACTGCTTCGGCTGCGCGACCTCTGCGACCGTGCGAACGTCCGCCTCGACCTGATCGCCGGCAACCACGATCCCTACATCAGCGAAATCCGCTCGCTCTCGCTGTGCGGGGGCTCGATCTACATCACACACGGCGACGCCTTTCATCCGGCGATCGCGCCGTGGTCGCCCTACGCCGCGGCGATGGAGAAGGCCTACCGCACGGCGCTCGCAGCGTCGCCCGCAGGCCTCGATCCCGAGACGGCCCGCCTGGCCGCCGCGCGCGATGCAGCCGTCGCCGAGTGGCAGGCGCTTGGCGACGGCGCGTACATCTCGACCATCTTCAGCGTCGCCGTGCGTCCGCATCGGGCGTTGGCTGCGCTCAACTACTGGCGGCGCTATCCCGCGATGACGCTCGACTGGGCGTCACGCCACGCACCTAGCGCCGACACCGTGATCGTCGGCCACAGCCATCGGCCGTTCGTGACGACGCTCCGCGGCGTGCGCATCGTGAACACAGGCGCGTACGCGTTTCCGGGGCGTCCGCTCGCGGTCGTCATCGAGGGCCGCGAGGTTGCGGCGCATCGCATCGACATGTCCGAGCGCCTCTTCCAGCTCTCCGCTTCGCCGCTTGCGCGATGGACGTCGGGCGCCGGCGACGCGCGCGTCGATCGAGCCGACGCGCACGCGACGGGCGCTCACGCCTCGACGCGGCCAAGCACGCGCCGGATGAACGCGGCCGCCTCGCCGAGTGCGGCGCGATCGACCGACGTGCGGTAGCCAAGCGAACTCGCGAGCGTCTCGAGACGCTCGGTCGCCACGTTTCCAGCGGCGCCGGGCGCATATGGACACCCGCCGATTCCTCCGGAGGACGCATCGAACTTCCGCACGCCAAGCCGCAGCGCACGCTCCGCGCCGGCCGCCGCGAAGCCGCGGGTGTCGTGCAGGTGGAGCACGAGTTCATGCGCCGGACGGACCTCGACAGCGCGCTCGATGACGCGCGCGACCTCGTCGGGCGTGGCCACGCCAAGCGTCTCGCCGAGGTCGAGCTCGTCCACGCCGATCGCGGCGAGCCGCGCGCAGGTCTCGCGCACCGCCTCGGGCGCGATCTCGCCCGCATAGGGGCAGCGCACGATGCAACTGACGTAGCCGCGCACGCTCGCGCCGGCCGCATGGGCGCCGCGCACCACAGGCTCGAACCGCGCGATCGATTCCGCGATCGTCGCGTTGATGTTCTTCCGCGCGAACTCCTCGCTCGCGGCCGTGAACACGGCGACCTTGCGGACTCCGCATGCAAGCGCGCGCTCGAGCCCCTTCTCGTTCGGAACCAGCGCCGAAAGCACGATGTCGTCGCCGGCGGGCGTGCGCGCCGCGCGCGTCATGGCGCCACGCAGCACTTCCTCGGCGTCCGCGAGCTGGGGCACCCACTTCGGGCTCACGAAACTCGTCACTTCGATCTCGCGGAGTCCCGCGCGCGCGAGCAACTCGACGTAGCGGATCTTGTCCTCGACCGAGACGATCGCCTTCTCGTTCTGCAGTCCATCGCGCGGACCGACCTCGCAAAGATGCACCGCTTCGCCCGGATGCGCCGTCACGCCACACCTCCGTCGCGCGACTTCGGATCGCAGGCGTCCTGCGCGTCGCCGCGATGTTCCTCGCCGCGATGTTCCTCGCCGCGATGTTCCACGCCGCGATGTTCCACGGCACGACTCGCCTCGTCGCGGCCTTCCGCGCACGTCCGGCGGCGCTCTCTGTCGCGCCGCTCGCGCTCCTGCTGCTCACGCTCCTCGCGCGACGCGCGCACGAACAGCCAGATCGCCAGCACAAGCACCATCAAGGTGACGATGCCGCCGCCCACGAACAGCGCGATCTCGGTCAGGCGCACATCGAGCACGCCTTCGGCGCCCGACGGATTCACGCCCCACCGCCCGTGTCCGATGTGCCCAGGAAACGCAGCGAACCGACCCGCGCGGGCGCCTGCTCGCCCTCGGCGTTCACGAGCACGCGCGTGCCCTCGGCGTAGGAACTGACGGCGATCATCGCGAAGGCGATCGGCGCCGCGCCCAGCATCGGAGCAAGTCCGCTTGAGGTCACCACGCCCACCTGCTCCCCGATCGAACCGCCTTCGGCGAAGGCGAAGACCTGCGCCTCGGAGACGGGAAGCAGATCGCCCTCGATGCGCAGTCCGACGAGCTTCTGCTTCGGCTTCCCGAGGTGCTGCAGGCGGGCCACCACCTCCTGGCCGGGATAGCAACCCTTCGTGAAGCTGACGCGCGAGTCGAGCACGCCCGACTCCTGCGGGAGATTCGTCGGACCGAAGTCGATGCGGAAGTACGGCGTGCCCGCCTCGAGGCGCGCGGTGTTCGTCGCGAACCATCCGGCCGGCCGCGCGCCGAAGGTGGTGAGCGAGAGCCAGAGCGACGGCGCGTCGTCGCGAGCGACCATGATCGCGAAACTGTCGGCGCCGTACTCGTCGATCCGCATGATCTCGGCGCGTCCGCCTCCGAAGGCGACGCTCCATGCCTCGGTCGCGGCGGCGGGCGCTGCAAGCCCCAGCGCCTTCAGCGCGGCGGCGGCGCGCGGGCCGGCGACCGTGAGCCGCGCGTGCGTGGCCGTGCGCGGCTCGATGGCGACATCTTCCGCGAACACCATCTTCTCGAGCGCCTCGCGCACCGACGCGACGTCGTGCACGAGCGTCTCGATGACAAGCGCGTCGGGAAGCGCGGCGATCACGAGATCGGCGTCGATGCGCCCCTTGCGGTTGGTGAGGAACGCCCGCGTGACGCCGCCTTCCGGCAGGCGCTTGAGGTCCTGCGTGACCAACCGGTTCACGAAGTCGATGCGATCCTTGCCGCGCACCGCGAGCGACCCCCGCTCGCACGCATCGACAAGCGCGCACCCATTGCGGATGGCCGCGTACTCGAGCTCCACTTCCGCATAGGCCGCGACGACCTCGCAGGAGGGCGCGCCCTCTGCATCGGCCGGGCCGAACGGGAGATACTCGATCTCGACTTCCCGCCGCGTCGCGACGGCGCCCCGCGCCTCACGGGCGCGCTCGGCGCGCCGCGCGGCGTCTTGCGCCACGAAGGCGCGGTGGGAGGCTCTCAGCGGGGTATCGAATTGCATGGTCGGATCCTATACCATTGCCGATTCCCCTTCCGGCGCCGCGGGACCGGGCGACGAGCCCCCGCGACGCGCACGCAACACGAGGCAACACCATGGACATCGATCTCTTCCGTCGGCTCTGCGAGACTCCTGGAATCCCCGGCCGCGAGGAGCGCGTGCGCGCGCTGATCGCGAAGGAGACGAAGGGCCTCTTCGACGCCTCGAAGACCGATGCGATGGGCTCGCTGATCGCCACCCGCAAGCCGACGGCGAAGCTCGCGAAGGGCGCCAAGCCCGTGCGCGTCATGCTCGCGGCGCACATGGACGAGATCGGCTTCTTCGTGCGTCACGTCGACGACCAGGGCTGCATCTGGGTGAACCCGGCCGGCGGCTTCGACACGCGCAACCTCTTCGCGTCGCGCGTCCTCGTCTGCACGCCGAAGGGCGATCTCAAGGGCGTCATGAACCCCGGCGGGAAGCCCATCCACATCTCGAGCGAGTCGGAGCGCACGAAGGTTCCGGGCGTCGAGGAGTTCTTCATCGACCTCGGCCGCGATGCCGAGGAAGTCAGGAAGCTGGTCGAGATCGGCGATTTCGTCGTGCTCGACCAGCCGTTCCTCGAGACGCCGAAGAAGCTCGTGTCGAAGGCGCTCGACAATCGCCTCGCGTGCTTCGTCGCGATCGAGGCGGTGCGCAAGCTCGCGAAGCGCAAGGGCGGCCACGCCTGCGAGATCATCTGCGCCTTCACCACGCAGGAGGAAGTGGGCCTGCGCGGCGCGCAGACCGCGGCCTACTCGGTGAAGGCGGACATCGGAGTCGGCCTCGACGTGACGCTTGCCTGCGACACGCCGGGCGTGCCTGACAACCAGCGCGTCACGAAGCAGGGTCTCGGCGCGGGCATCCTGATCCAGGACAGCTCGATGATCTCCGACGCCGGGCTCGTGGCAGACGTGGTCGCCGTGGCGAAGAAGCACAAGATCGCCTACCAGAAGTCGATCCTGCCGCGCGGCGGACAGGACGGCGCCGCGATCCAGCGCGCCGGCGAGGGCGCGCGCTGCGTCGCCATCGTGACGGGAACCCGCTACATCCACACCACCACCGAGATGGTCGACAAGGCCGATCTCGAGGCGACGATCGATCTCCTCGCCGAGTGGCTCGCATCGCTCTCGTGATGTGATCGTGGTCCGGCGCGGCCGTCAGGACGGGCGGCGCGACACGAGCGACGCGCGCGCCATGTCGATGGCGATGCGGGCGATCTCGCGCGCGGCATCCTCGCGCGGCCGGGCGTCGAGCTGGGCGCGCATCGCCTCGCGGCGCGCATCGTCGGTCATCAGGCCGATGAGTTCGTCGCCAAGCGTCGCGCGGTTCCGCCGCGCATCGATCAGGTCGTCGGCGAGCACGGCGAGGCCTTCCCGCGCGTAGGGCTCGGCGTTCCAGCGCTGGTGCAGATCGGCGTGGTACGGGTACGGCGCGAACACCGTCGGCACAGCGTTGTGGACGGCCTCGGCGACCGAGTTCGCGCCCGCACGGCTCAGCGAGAGATCGGCCGCGCGCCATGCGAGCCCCATCTCATGGACGAAGGGCACGACGCTCGCGCGGACGCCCGCGGCGCGGTACGCCGCCTCGACCGGCGCGCGATCGGCGTTGCCGACGAGGTGCAGCACCTGCCAGCCGCTGAAGGCGGGCCGCTCTTCCTGGAGGAGAAGCGCGAGGAGATCGTTCAGGCTCGCGGCCCCCTGCGACGCGCCTGTCACGAGCAGCGTGCGGAATCCAGGCGCAAGCCCGAGGCGCTCGCGTGCGTCCTGCTGCGTGCCGTCGCCGATCGCGGCGCGGCGGATCGGCATGCCCACGACGCGCTCGGCGAATCCCGGCATCGAGGGCGTGGGAAGCGCCGTGAGGATGCGCGCGGCGCGGCGCGCCACGAGGCGGTTCGCCTTCCCGGGCGTCGCGTCGAGGTTCACGAGGAGAACCGGCACGCCGAGCGCGTTCGCGGCCGTCGCCACGGGCGCCGTCACGTAGCCGCCAAGCGCGACGACGACGCGCGCGCGGCGTTCCGCCAGCAGGCGCCGGGATTGCGCGCGTCCCATGAGGAACGCCCGCGCGAAGCGGATGAGCCGCGTGGGCCGCAGCGACAGCCCCTCGGCGGTGATGGGAACGAACGCTGCGCCGACATGGGCGAGCATGCGCGCGTCGACCGCGCGCGTCGAGCAGGCGAACACGCGCTCGAACTCCGGCGCGAGTTCCGCCACCTGTTCCGCAATGGCGATGCCGGGCGAAATGTGCCCGCCCGTGCCGCCACCGGCGAACACGATGCTTCCGAGGCCAAGGCTTCCGAGGCCAAGGCTTCCGAGGCCAAGATTGCCGTCCTGCGCGCGCGAGGTCATGGCTCCGCTCCTCGCTTCATTCATGCGGGTAGCGCGCCGTCGCCAGCGCCGGACGCCGGTTTCGCCACGCCCGCTGCGGCGCCCTCGGCCGCATCGGCCTCGCCGCCAGCGCGCGACTCTTCGATTCCGAGCTCGCGCTCGCGCCGCATGGCGAACCGTTCGATCGAGAGGACGAGGCCGAGCGACGCGCCGATCATCACCCAACCCGAGCCGCCGCTCGAGAGAAGCGGAAGCGCGATGCCCTTCGTGGGCGCGAGCCCCGTCACGACGAGCAGGTTGATGAGCGCCTGCAGGCCGATCGTGGTGAGGACGCCGATTCCCAC
>Ga0068877_10004577_pt1 | contig 10768 bp, 5 predicted proteins | sample NOAtaG_FD_66437 | JGI IMG/M metagenome (GOLD analysis project Ga0068877, IMG submission 66437) | Freshwater lake microbial communities from Lake Erie, under a cyanobacterial bloom - NOAA_Erie_Diel6S_1000h metaG | ecosystem: Environmental > Aquatic > Freshwater > Lake | place: USA: Ohio, Lake... | reverse complement strand
CCCCGAGCGTGTGGCGCACCAACCGCACGCACGCGGCGGCCAAGGTCGATGCGCTGGTGAACAACGGCATGGACGAGATCGAGATTCCGGCGTTTCTGCGCAAGCAGGCCGACTGAGCGGGAACGAGATCCGTTGACTGTCGAAGGGCGCCCCAGGGCGCCCTTTGCGCTTCTGCTGAAATCCGCGGAGACAATCGCGTCACCAGCACCAAGCCTGATGGACCCACAGAACACGCCGACCTTGCACCAGCGCCAGTACTGGGCGTGGGAGCTTCTGCGCCAGGCGACAAGCGGCTCTGTGGAAGCCCTGGCCGGAACTCTCGTTGACGCCCAGGTTGACCTGAATCCCCATCAGGTCGAAGCCGCTCTGTTTGCCTGTCAGAACCCCTTGGCCAAGGGGGTGATCCTGGCCGACGAAGTCGGCCTGGGCAAAACCATCGAGGCGGGCTTGGTCATCGCACAGCGTTGGGCCGAACGGCGCCGCCGCATCCTCATCATCGTGCCGGCCAACCTGCGCAAGCAGTGGTATCAGGAGCTGCTCGACAAGTTTGGCCTCGAAACCTTGATCCTCGAAGCCAAGAGCTACAACGCGCGGCGCAGCGATGGAGCCACAAACCCTTTCGAGGCCGACAAGCCAGTCATCTGCTCGTACCCCTTCGCACGAGGCAAGGAGCGTGACCTTCGCAAGGTGCCTTGGGATCTGGTGGTGCTCGACGAGGCTCACCGCCTGCGCAACGTCTACAAGCCCGGCAACGTGATCGGACGTGCCTTGATGAGCGCACTGGAGCACGTGCCAAGCAAGGTGTTGCTCACCGCCACGCCGCTGCAGAACAGCCTCCTGGAGCTGTACGGTCTGGTGAGCTTCATCGATGACCGCGTCTTCGGCGATCTCGACAGCTTCCGCAACCAGTTTGGCCAACCCGGCAAACCGCACACGATGGAAGCGCTGCGCTCGCGTATTGGCGCGCTGTGCAAGCGCACCTTGCGCCGCGACGTGCAGCCTTTCGTTCCGTATACCCGACGCCGCGCGCTGGTGCAGGAGTTCACGCCCAGCGACGACGAGCGCCGCCTGGCGGCCGAGGTCGGCGATTACCTGCGCCGCCCGCAACTCGAAGCCTTGCCCTCGGGCCAGCGCCAGTTGATCTCGATGGTGTTGTGGAAGCTGCTCGCGTCGTCGAGCCACGCCATTGCCGGCGCGCTCGACACGATGGCACAGCGCCTGCAGAAGCTGGCAGCGCACGCGCCGCCGCGCGCCGATCTGGTGGATGCGCTCGACGACGACTTCGAGGCGCTCGACGAATCCGCAGAGGAGTGGCCCGATACCACCCCGCCCGAAGCGCCTGCCGATGCCCAGGCCGAGAAGGCCCAGGCCGTGGCCGCTGAATTGGCGGAACTCCGCCACTTCGTCAGCGCCGCACGGCAGATCCGTCAGGACGCCAAGGGCCAAGCCCTGCGGCAGGGCCTGGACCGCGCCTTCGCCGAGCTGGCGCGCCTGGGCGCGGCCAGCAAGGCCATCATCTTCACCGAGTCGCGCCGCACGCAGGACTACCTGCTGTCGCTGCTGGAGCCCACGCCCTACGGTGAAGGCATCGTGCTCTTCAACGGCACGAACAGCGATGCCCGTGCGCAGGCCATCTACAAGGCCTGGCTGCAGCGCCACGCCGGCACCGACCGCGTCAGCGGCTCCAAGACCGCCGACACCCGCGCTGCGCTGGTGGAGCACTTCCGCGATCGCGGCACCGTGATGATTGCCACCGAGGCCGGTGCCGAGGGCATCAACCTGCAGTTCTGCTCGCTCGTCATCAACTACGACCTGCCGTGGAACCCGCAGCGCATCGAGCAGCGCATCGGCCGCTGCCACCGCTACGGCCAGAAGCACGACGTGGTGGTGCTCAACTTCGTCGACCGCAGCAACGAAGCCGACCGCCGCGTGTACGAACTGCTGGAGCAGAAGTTCAAGCTCTTCGATGGCGTGTTCGGTGCCAGCGACGAGGTGCTTGGCGCCATCGGCTCGGGCGTGGATGTGGAGCGCCGCATCGCGGGCATCTACGCGGAGTGCCGCACGCAAGACGAGATCCGCAGCCGCTTCGAGCAACTGCAGCTCGATCTGGCCGGCGACATCAGCGAAGCCATGGTGCGCACCCGCCAGATGCTGATGGAGAACTTCGACGACGAGGTGCACGACAAGGTGCGTGTCGGCGCGCAGCGCGGGCAAGAGGTTCGTTCGCGCCACGAGCGCCTGCTCATGCAGCTGACCCTGGCCGAGCTGGGTGATGCGGCCGAGCCGCTGGGTGACGACGCCTTCGAGCTGCTGCACCTGCCGCTGGGTGCCCCCACGCTGCCGACGGGCCGCTACGAACTGCCCCGGCGCAGCGGTGATGCGCACGTGTACCGCGTGCAGCACCCCCTGGCGCAATGGGCGCTGCAGCGCGCGCGCGAGCGCCCGCTGCCCGCAGCGCGGCTGCGCTTCGACTACGACCGCTATGGCGCGCAGCTGGCCACGCTCAAGCCGCTGCGCGGCCGCAGCGGCTGGCTCACGGTGCGACTGCTCACGGTGGAGGCGCTGGACGAGAAGGAACAGCACCTCGTGGTGGCGGGCGTCACGGACGACGGCACGGCCCTGCCGGAGCAAGACGCCGAGAAGCTGCTCCGCCTGCCGGCCCAGGCCGCGGCTGTCGACCTCTTCGATGCCGCCGAGAGCCTGCAAGCCCAAGCGTTGGAGCAGGACGCCGCCGCGCGCCGCAGTTCGCTGCTGCGCACCGCCCGTGAGCGCCAGCTTCGCTTCTTCGAGCTGGAGGTGCAGAAGCTCGACGGCTGGGCCGACGACCTGAAGTTCGGGCTGGAACAGCGCATCAAGGACATCGACCGTGAGATCAAGGACGTGCGGCGCAGCGCCACTGTGTCGCCCACGCTCGAAGAGAAGGTCAGCTGGCAGAAGCGCCAGCGCGACCTGGAGGCCGAGCGCAATCGGCTCAGGCGCGAGTTGTTCGACCGGCAGGATGAGGTCGAGCAGCAGCGCGCCGCTGCCATCGAACAGCTTGAAGGGCGTCTGGCGCAGCAGGTGACGGAGCAGTTGCTGTTCACCGTGGCGTGGGAGTTGGTCTGATGGCGACAGCGCCCCGCCCCGTTGAGTTGGAGGTGCTGTGCGCGCGCCTTGAGCAGACCTACGGCGCCGCCATCACGGGCCTTGGTCAGAACGAACGTGACCGCCTGTTCAACTTCCGGTCCCGCGCGCTGCCGGCCTTTGCGTTGGAGTGCCTCGTCGGCACCACGGTGGAAGAAGGGGCGGCTGCCATCGTGGATGGTGGTGGCGACAACGGTATCGATGCTGTCCATGTGGGCGTGGACCAGCGCATCTGGCTGCTGCAATCCAAGTACATCGACGCTGCGGTGGGCGAGCCCGAACTGGGCGATGTCAACAAGGTCTGCACCGGCGTGCGCGACCTGTTGGCCGGCCATTGGCATCGGTTCAACGATGCGGTACGCGCCAAGAGGGCAGCGGTAACCGCCGCCTTGGACGACCCTGCCTGCCAGGTGAGAGTGGTGCTGGTGCACACCGGCGGCGGCATGTCCGATGACCGCCGCCACCTCCTGGGCGATCTGGAGCGCGCCTTCAACGCGGGGCATCCGCAGGGCGACTACCTGCGCACCCGTGTACTGGGTCTTGAGGGTCTGCACGACCTGCATCTGGAACTGCTGGCGCGCGAGCCCATCGAAGAAGTCGTAGAGCTTCAGCACTACGGCTTCCTGAACGCGCCCTACCGCGCCGTCTACGGGCGCGTGACGGCGCGGCAGTTGGCCGACTGGCAGCGTCGGCACGGCCCGGCGCTGGTGGAGCGCAACCTGCGCCGCTACAAGGGCTCCACCGACGTCAACGAAGGTCTGGCGCAGACGCTGCGCGAGCAGGCGCCGCACTTCTTCTATTTCAACAACGGCGTCACCCTGCTTTGTGAATCGTTCTCGCAAGTGGGCCCGCGGCAGGAGAGTAGGGACGCGGGCCGCTTTGAGTTGCGCAGTGTCTCCATCATCAACGGTGCGCAAACGGTGGGCGCCATGGCCCGCGAGCCCGATGCCCACTACGCCGCCAGCCCCTGTGAAGTGCTGGTGACCATCGTCAGCCTGGAACGTGCGCCGCCGGACTTCGGCGAAGCCGTCACGCTCAACCGCAACCGGCAGAACGCTGTCGACATCCGCGACTTCGCCGCTCTGGACAGCCGCCAGCAGCGCTGGCATGACACGCTGGCCCTGATGGATGTGAACTACATCTGCCAAGGCGGCGACGACGACCCGCCGCCCGGCCCAGCGGTGTTTGACGTGGCCGAGGCTGCCCGCGCCTTGGCCTGCAGCAACACCGGGCGCGACTGGGCCGAAGATGTGGTGGCCGCCACCGCCGACCGTCGACGCCTGTTCCGCATGGCCGCACCTGCCGGGGCGCCGGCTGGCACCGCCAGCCCCTACCAGCGTACGTTTCCGGACACCTTGCAGGCCAAGGAGCTGTGGCGCGCGGTGCAGGTGGCGCGCGCCGTGGACGAGGCCTTCCGGGCACGTGCGCGTGCCGAGGGCGACCCCGCCAACCTGCTCGCCGGCAGGCTGCGCGCGAGCGATATCCTGCGCGAAGGGCGCTGGCTGGCGCTGCACCTGCTGTTCGTGAAGACCGATCTGCGGCGCGGTGAGAGCTTTGCACTGAGTGACGCCGAGCGCGAGCGCATCTCGCGCGCGTTGGACCGCATCGCGCAGTTGATGGTGCAAACCGTGCAGGCGCAGGCTTGGGGCAAACAGGCGGCGGCGCTGTTCCAGAACCAAGGCGATTGCGCCATCCTCAAGGCCGCGCTCATGCGCACGCTGGCCGCCGACAACCTTTGACGACGCACCCCCGCATGACCCGGCAAAAACTCGAACTCACCTGGATCGGCAAGGACAAGCGGCCGCAGCTGGAGCCGCGCATCCTGCTGGAAGACCCGGCGCGCAGCCACCACGCGAAACATCGGGTCAGCGAAAAGGACCTGTTCGACAACCGGCTGATCTTCGGCGACAACCTGCTGGCGCTGAAGGCGCTGGAGGCGGAGTTCACCGGCCAAGTGAAGTGCGTGTTCATCGACCCGCCCTACAACACGGGCAGCGCGTTCACGCATTACGACGATGGGCTGGAGCACTCGATCTGGCTGGGGCTGATGCGGGATCGGCTGGAGATCATTCGGCGTTTGATGTCGGAGGATGGCTCTTTGTGGATCACGATTGATGACAACGAGGCGCATTACCTGAAAGTGGTTTGCGACGAAGTGTTTGGTCGCGCAAACTTCGTGGCGTCGATCGCTTGGCAGAAGGTCTTCGCAAAGAAAAACAAGGCGCTAATCTCAGGCAGTCACGATCACATTCTGGTAGTCGCCAAGGACGTGGGGAGGTGGCAGCGGAACTTGCTCCCAAGGGATGGATCAGCCCTAACTGCGTTCCGGAACCCTGATGACGATCCTCGTGGAGTTTGGCAGAGCGTTGCTTATTCGGTTCAATCAGAGGACGCGGAGAAGCGTAAGCCCTACCGCTACATGATTGAACTGCCGTCGGGTCGCAGCGTTGGGCCGCCAGCTGGACGACATTGGAATGGATTGCCCCCTCGGACTGCGGATCTGCGAGCCGACAACCGTCTTTGGTTCGGAAAGGACGGTGACAGCCCACCCCGGCTGAAGGTCTTTCTGAGCGAAGTCCAAGATGGACTTGTTCCGGATACTTGGTGGTCACACGATAGTTCGGGTTCGAATCAGGACTCAAAGCGCGAGATGCTTGAGCTACTTCCGGATGTCGAGCCATTCGGAACACCTAAGCCAGAGAAGCTGTTGATGCGTGCGTTGGCGATCGCGACCAACCCTGGAGATTGGGTGCTGGATTCGTTCGCGGGTTCTGGTACGACAGGCGCCGTTGCTCACAAGATGGGCCGTCGCTGGTTGATGGTTGAACTTAACGAGCATTGCCACACGCACATCATTCCGCGTCTGCAGAAGGTAGTCGACGGCACTGACAACGGCGGCATCACGCAGGCCGTGGGCTGGCAGGGCGGCGGCGGCTTCCGCTACTACCGCCTGGCGCCTTCGCTGCTGGAACGCGACCGTTGGGGCAACTGGGTCATCAGCAGCAACTACGACGCGCCCATGCTGGCCCAGGCCGTGTGCAAGCTGCAGGGCTTTGCCTACGCGCCGTCCGACGTGCACTGGTGGCAGCACGGCCATGCCAGCGAGCGCGACTTCATCTGCATCACCACGCAGGCGCTGTCGGCCGCGCAACTGCAAGCCCTGGCCGAAGACGTGGGCCCGCAGCGCAGCCTGCTGGTGCTGTGCGCCGCCTGGCACGGCGTGACGGCCGCGCAAGCTGCTGAGCGCTGGCCCAACCTCACGCTGAAGAAGATTCCCAAGGCCGTGCTCAGCAGCTGTGAGTGGGGGCACGACGACTACAGCCTGAACGTGGCCAACCTGCCCATGGCGCAGCCGGAGCCGACCGCTGCAGAGGCCCTGCCCGGCCGCGCACGTGGGGCGCGCGGCGGCCGTGTGGACGCGGCTGCGGCTGCTCAGACTGCTCTCTTCGGCGACGACACCCCAGCGGAGGGCGACGCGTGAGCCCAGGCCGCGCGCCGCGCCGCGCTCGGCCCGCGGCGGCGGCAGCACCGCTGCAGGGCGACGAGCTGCTGGCCCGCATCCGCAGCATCTGGGACCGTTCGCGGGCGCAGGCGGCGCGGTCGGTGAACACTGCGCATGTGTGCGCCAACTGGCTCATCGGCCAGCAGATCGTGCTGGCCGAGCAAGGCGGCGCCGAGCGCGCGGGGTACGGCCAGGCGCTGCTCAAGAATCTGGCCGAGCGGCTGGGTGCCGAGTACGGGGCCGGCTTCTCGCTCACGGCGCTGAAGCACATGCGCGGCTTCTATCTGGGCTACCCGGCGCTGCTGCAGAAAGGTCACGCACTGCGTGACCTTTTGGAGCCCGCTGCCACTGCTGCAGCGCCTGGCGACAAAGGCCACGCGCTGCGTGACCTTTCGGCGCTGCCCGTTGCCGCGCCCCCGGAGCTGGGTTCAGCAGGGGTTGAAGGCAAGCCCTGGCAACCCGGCCATCTGCACCCGGCGCTGGCCTGGACGCATTACCGCGCGCTGCTGAAGGTGAAGCGGGCCGACGCACGTGCGTTCTACGAAATCGAGGCCGTGAAGAACGCCTGGGCGGCCCGCCAGCTTGAGCGCCAGATCAACAGCCTGTTGTTCGAGCGCCTGGCCAAGAGCCGCGACAAGGCCGGCATGCTGGCGCTGGCCAGCGTAGGGCTGGAGCCGGTGCAAGCGGCCGACTTGATCAAGGACCCCTACGTGCTGGAGTTCCTGCAGCTGCCCGAAGTGCCGCAGCTGCATGAAAGCCAGCTCGAAGAAGCGCTGATCTCGCAGCTGCAGAACTTCTTGCTGGAGCTGGGCAGTGGCTTCGCCTTCATCGGCCGCCAGCGCCGGCTGACGCTGGATGGCGACCACTTCTACCCCGATCTGGTTTTCTATCACGTGCGCCTGAAGTGCTACGTGATCATCGACCTGAAGGTCGGCAAGCTCGACCACGCCGACCTGGGCCAGATGCAGCTCTACGTGAACTGGTACGACCAGGAGATGCTCGCCGAGGGTGACAACCCGAGCATCGGGCTGATCCTGTGCACCGAGAAGAACGATGCCGTGGTGCGCTACGTGCTGGCCGAACGAAGCCGCCAAGTGTTTGCCAGCCGCTACCAGCTGTACCTGCCCACCGAGGCGCAGCTGCAGCAAGAGCTGCGGCGCGAACTGGCCCGCGTGGAGCAGGGCGTGGCGAAACCCGCCACAGCCGACCAAGTGAGCAACAAGCCCAGGGAGGGCCCGCACTGATGCAGCACCGCCGAACCCTCAACGCCGTGGCTGGGCGGCTCTCGCTGCGGGCGCCGCAGGCTTTGTCGCTGGAGCGTCTGGCCCAGGCGCTGGAGGCAGCGCCGGCCATGCTGCACCGCGAGCGCGACCTCGCCGCGGTGCTGGCCACGCTGAAGGCCGAGTTTCCGACGCTGGAAGACTTCGAGCGCGAGTTCCCGTCGCTGTGCTTTGCGCTGGCCACGGGCGTGGGCAAGACGCGGCTGATGGGCGCCTTCATCAGCTACCTGCACCTGGCCTATGGCGTGCGCAACTTCTTCGTGCTGGCACCCAACCTCACGATCTACGACAAGCTCAAGACCGACTTCACGCCCAACACGCCCAAGTACGTGTTCAAGGGCATCGCCGAGTTCGCCACCAACGCGCCGATGGTGATCACCGGCGACGACTACGACCAACGCGACGTGGCCAGCGGCAGCCTGTTGGGGCAGGTGCGGATCAACGTGTTCAACATCAGCAAGATCAACGCCGAAGTGCGTGGGGGCAAAGAGCCTCGCATCAAGCGTATGCGAGAGGTGCTGGGCGACAGCTACTTCAATCACCTGGCCAACCTGCCCGACCTGGTGCTGCTGATGGATGAGTCGCACCGCTACCGCGCCAGCGCGGGCGTGCGGGCCATCAACGAGCTGCAGCCGCTGCTGGGTCTGGAGCTGACGGCCACCCCGTTTGTGGAGAGTTCGCGCGGCCCGGTGCCCTTCCGCAACGTGGTGGTGGATTACCCGCTGGCGCGTGCCATGGAAGACGGCTTCGTCAAGGAGCCTGCGGTGGTGACCCAGCGCAACTTTGACGCCAGCCGCCACACGCCCGAAGAGCTGGAGAAGATCAAGCTCGAAGACGGCGTGCGCCTGCACGAGGTGACCAAGGTGGAGCTGAGCACCTACGCCCGTGCGCAGGGCGTGAAGCTGGTGAAGCCCTTCATGTTGGTGATAGCGCGCGACACGACGCATGCGGCCAAGCTGGTGGAGCTGGTGGAAAGCGACGCCTTCCATGGCGGCCGCTACAAGGGCAAGGTGATCCAGGTCGACAGCAGCAAGAGCGGCGCCGACGAAGAGGAGATGATCCGCCGCCTGCTGGCCGTGGAGAGTGTGGACGAGCCCACCGAGATCGTGGTGCACGTGAACATGCTCAAGGAGGGCTGGGACGTCACCAACCTGTACACCATCGTGCCGCTGCGGGCCGCAAACGCACGCACGCTGATCGAGCAATCCATCGGCCGCGGTTTGCGGCTGCCATATGGGGCGCGCACCGGGGTGGAGGCGGTGGACCGGCTCAACATCGTTGCGCACGACCGCTTCCAGGAGATCATCGACGAGGCCAACAAGGCGGGTTCGGTGATCAAGCTCAAGCAGCTGATCCTGGAGCCCGTCACCGCGCAGCAGCGGCCGCAAAGTGTGGTGGTGAACCCGGGGCTGAAGGCGGCCCTCGGCCTGGACACGACGGCGGCGGGCAGCGAAAGCGCGCCAGCACCGGGAGATGCCTCGACGGCCGTCTTCTCTGGGGCAGCCGAACGCGAGATCGCGCGCGTGGCGATGGAAGTGATCGGGCGCTACGAAACCCAGCGTGAGCAGGTGCCCAGCAGCAAATCGCTCCTGCTACCCGAAGTGCAACAGCAGATCGTGGCGCAGGTGAGAGCCCAGCTGCCGCCCAGCCAACAGACGCTGCTGCCCGACGAGCCCACCTTCGACCTGGCCCAGGTGGTGGCCAAGGCGACAGAGCTGCTCGTCAAGCACACCATCGACATCCCGCGCATTGCGGTGGTGCCCACGGGCGAGGTGACGACCGGCTTTCACCCGTTCACGGTGGACCCAGGTGCGCTGCACCTGCAGCCCGGTGAGCGCGAGATCGTCGGTCACATGCTGCGCACGAGCGAGCAGTTCACGCTCACCGCCGAGGCGGGGCTTGAGGAGGCGCGTCCCGAGGACTACATCGTGCACGCGCTGGTGGACTTCGACGACATCGACTACTTCAGCCACGCGGAGCTGCTGTACGACCTGGCCGGCCAGGTGGTGAAGCACCTGAAGAGCTATCTGAGCGAGTCGGAAGTGCGCAACGTGCTCGATCACAACCGCCGCCTCATTGCCCAGGAGCTGCATGCGCAGATGCAGGCGCACTTCTGGGAGCGCGCCACGGGCTACGAGGTGAAGGTGAGCCGCGGCTTCACCGAGCTGCGTCCCAGCGTCTACACGCTACAGCCGGGGCAGAGCGTGCGCGATGTGCGCAGCACGGTGGAAGAGCCCAGCCGGATCCGGCAGATGCTGTTTGGTGGATTCCAGCGTTGCCTCTATCCGGTGCAGAAGTTCGAGTCGGGCACAGAACGCAGGCTGGCTCTGATCCTGGAGCGCGACGCGCTTCGCTGGTTTAGGCCTGCCAGCGGGCAGTTCCAGATCTACTACAAGCTGGGCAGCGCGCAGCCTGAGTACATCCCAGACTTCGTGGCGGAGACAGACGCTGCGATCCTGATGATCGAAGCCAAGGCACGAGACGACTTGAAGACCGCGGAGGTCGTCGCCAAGGCCGACTCGGCCGTGCAGTGGTGCAAGCATGCCACGGCTTACTGTCTCTCGATCGGCAGCAAGCCCTGGGTGTATCTGCTGGTGCCGCATGACCAGGTGAATGAATCCGTGAGGCTTGCCGACCTGCTGCGCTTCAAGCGCGAGGCGTAGGTCACCACCACGGTCAAGCGGACAGCCTGCGGCGCAGGCTGCCGCTTACCTAGTTGATGCGTGGTGCTCAACGAGAAGCTGCTCGAGGTGATGGGCGACGACGTCACGCAGGAGCAGGCCTTCGCGCACGCCAACGACGTGCTGAAGAACGCCGTGGGCGGCATCAGCGACATCATCCACATCCCCGGCCTCGTGAACGT
>Ga0068877_10004572_pt1 | contig 10778 bp, 9 predicted proteins | sample NOAtaG_FD_66437 | JGI IMG/M metagenome (GOLD analysis project Ga0068877, IMG submission 66437) | Freshwater lake microbial communities from Lake Erie, under a cyanobacterial bloom - NOAA_Erie_Diel6S_1000h metaG | ecosystem: Environmental > Aquatic > Freshwater > Lake | place: USA: Ohio, Lake... | reverse complement strand
AGAGATTGGCAAAAACATCGACATTGGGTCGCAGTTTATCGATCGCTTGTCGGGTTGCTTTCGCCATGCGAGCTTGCGTGGCCGTTGGATCTTCGCCTGGGGACGGAGGCGTTTTCTTCTCGATTTCTACGAGCTCTGCAGCTATGTAGTTTTGCAATACATGCGTGGTTTGAAGAATGCTCCAGCCCAACTGCTCGGGAGAAAGTGCACGTTGCCCACCGATCCAGTTTGCAACTTCGCAAGCTTGGCTAACCGATTGCAATGAAGCATTGCAGCGTTCATTCGACTCCGAGAGCCTGTTGCGCAGTTGCTGAAGTTCCGATTGATGCGTCGCCAAGCTATTTGTTGAATGGAGGCGATCTTGTTCGCTGGACCTTATATCTTCCACGAGCTTTGCTTGATCGCGAGATAGTGTTCTCAATTGCGCATCGCAATTTGCGATCGAAGCCTGAAGATTCACCATCTGTACATTGCGGCTTTGGATTCCCTTCGCGATCGACTTCTTCACGGCCTCGATCTCCAATCCGTTCTCCAAGATAGTAGCGGACTTTTCCAACAAACTCACCGTCTCGGCCAACTGAGCGATTTGTTTTTGGATGAATTCTTGTTCTTGGAGTTGCAATGCACGTTGTTTTGCTAACTGATCTTGCTGGGATCGAGACGCAGCGAGTGACTGTTGAAACGATGAAGCGACCATTGTTTTGTCTTCGAGGGATCGTTGTAATTTTGCGATTTGAGATTCTTGAGCAGTCACTTGCTCTGTCGCCTCCACAGTAGCTTTGGAGGAATCGATCCACGATTCAATATCGCGCAACGTTTTCTGTTGCGTTATCAAGTGCGTATGCTTTGCCGTCGCTTCACGCCAAGCCCTGCGAGCGTCGACATAGAGCCGATCGCTAGCCTCCAACTGTGTCTCGGACTGTGCCAATCGGTTTGAGATCTCGAGCAGTTTGACACGTTCCGTTTCCAAGTTGTTCGAGTGCGTATTGCGAGCTGTCGTTTGCTCGGAAATAGACTTCTCCAAGTTAGGAAGCTCTTTCTTCGCGTTCTCCGATCGTGTTTTCGCGGTCGCTAACGCTTGCTGCAAATCGTTGGTGTCTCCCGTCGTTAGTGATTTGGCCAGTTCGATTTTTCCGGCAGCCTCGTCCAGCAACGCAGCTTTCTTGGTTTCGTTTTCAAAAGCTGTCGTGGTTTTTTGGAGGTTGGCATTGGCATCATCGAGTTTCTTCTTGTGTTCGCTGAATCCAACTTCACTCTTCTCCAACTCCGCTCGAATGTCGACTCGAATTTTTTGCTTTTCTAGCCATACGGTTTCGGCATCGTTCATCTGTTGCTTCGCTGTCTCGACGAGTGCGAGGATCGTTTTGCTATTCGATTCCAACGTAGCGGAAAGGGATTTCACCTCACATGCGATTGCGACCGTCTCGGAAGACTGAGGCGGCAGGATCGCGTCATCGCCGCGAATAGCCCCGAACGGAGATGCGACCGACCTTCGGTAGGTCTGCGATAAAGCGATTTGTTCCAACGTCGCGGACACACGAAATCCACCATCAACGAAGTGTTGGGTCAGTCGTTGAAGAAGTTCTGGATTCGACGGAGGGTTTTCCGCATGGTGCATATCTAATGGATGCACTAAACCTCGCCCCATCATCAATGCCCAGAGTCGGTTGGCCCAGTTCTCACAGAACGCTCGGTTCGACGCGTTGAGTTGGCTGCTCAAAGCGTCGCGTCGACTGATCACGGGAGCCGGAGTGACACCTTCATGGGCTCCTGCAGGCGGAGTCAGTTGATAACGTTGATCAGGTGCTCGATAGGGATCGAATTGTTCGATACCTCCGATAATACGCGGCCCTGATCGGAAGAGAACTCCCTTTTCGAATACTGACTCGAATGGTGCATCGTTCGAAGCTTTCTCAACGTAAAGTTGTTGCTTCTGTTCCGCACCTTTTTCATCTTTGTATTTCCCTTCCAGAAGACTGCTGGGCGACACATAAGCCAGCAGACCGTGATAATCGATTTGAAGATAGTCATCCCATTGCGGGTGATCGTGGCATTGAGCACACTGCATATCTCGACCAAAGAAAATGCGACCGATGTCGCGAGCAATTGCATGAGCATCGCCAGCTCGGTCAAGAAAGAATCGCTGCTGAGGACGTTGCGATCCGTTCCACCACATACTGCTAACAATCTCGCGCAGCAATTGATCTAACGGTTTGTCTTCGTCGATGGATTGACGAAGAAAAGCGATCCATTGATTGCGATCGACATTCTGGTGAGGCCGCCGTTGCATCAATGTTTTATCGAGCCAGTCGACCAATCGTTCCCGATGCAACGGGTCCGCCATGAATCTCTTGACCCATTGTTCCCAACGATCCGGCCGCGTATCTGCGAGAAACGCCTCGGTCTCCGACGCGGTAGGGACAGTCAATCGGAGATCGAGTGAGAGCCTACGCAGTTGTAGACCGTCGCTCGCGGGAGTCCCAACGATCGACGGAATCGGCGTCGATACGAGGTCATCGATGCGTGTACTCAACGATTGAGCCATTAACGGAGGACAGAGATGCAAACAAAGACAGAAACTTGAGAAGATAAATGGGCTGACCAAGCTGCTTATCTTGTGAAGAAACATTCGAAGTGTGGTTCCGTGTCTACAGGTTCGAATCGAAGTTAACAGGTCGAAGGGACGCGAGACCTTTCGAACCTAAGTTGCCTTGCCGGACTTGGTTCAAGCGAAGGCATTCTAGGAAAGTGTGGAGGCTGATTTCGAATGGCTGCCGTAAGGAACCAATCGGACTTTTGCTTAAAGAAGCGAGAGTGGGGATTTATGTGTCCCTCGCTTACCTGCTTGTTGCTTTAATCCCAACCCGACGCGTAAGCGAGGGATTCTGTGGGATTGTACGTCCCTCGCTCACGCTTCGGGTTGTGATGTTTCATTTGCCTGCGGCAAATCGATTAAATCAACAAGCCGTTACGCTTCGGGTTGGGATAGGTTCTTTGCCTCGCGGCAAATCCGCTATATCAACAACTCGCAATGCGGATGGTTGATCGCGCCTGGATGATCGGTGGGGGGATGGTAGGGGTATTGAGGTGGGTCGAGCTTACGCCCAAATTCTGATGCACTGACCTTCGGAAGTCAATCATCCTCAGGGCTTTGCATGCCTATTTCTGGCCATCTTGGAAATTTCCGCCATCTCGGAGTTAAGTCCCCCACCTTCAGCGGAAACTACTGATTTAAGCCCAGCTTGTTGGTTCATGGTGAGCCGTCGGGCGCTAGCGGGCGCTAGCCCCGGTTGCCGCCTGTGGCGAAGCCACAAAACCGGGGCTAGCGCCCAACGGCTCACTAACTCAGCAGTGTGCTAGGTTAACCGCTACTTCGGCGCTTGAGGCTGAGCAGGCTAAAGGCCGCCAATGGCCGAACGAAGCGATCGATGGCCTACCAATCCAGATTGGTGATTTCGCCATCCTTACGGTGCCCAAGATTCTTGTAGAGTTCGACATCGATGCTATTCGAAAGAAATCGAACGGAACCGTCAGCGAAGACAAAATTCGCTCCACCTGTGTGATAACTGCCGAATCCACCGACGCGGAGCAACTCTGCAAGCTTCGCTGCCGCTGGATTCGCCACTGATGGTTTCACTGCAGACGCATCGTCTGCTGGTGGCGTTGCGGTGGGAGGAATTACTTCCGGAGTGATTACGGTAGGAGAGATTGCATCAGGAGGAATTGCATCCGTAGGAACCGTGTCGACAGGAACTGCATCTGGATCTCCCGGTACGGCGTCTTCCATGCCATCTCCCATCTCCATACCCATTTCCTCGTAGCTAGGCGCGTTGATGCGTGGGCGAGGTGTTCGCGCAGGTTGATTGAACGAGCCAGTATTGCGTAACGTAGCACGCGTTCCCGAAAGCCAACCTAGCTCTTTTTCATCGACTAACTTCTCTCCAATCAGGATCGTGTTGGAGCCGCCATCGAGAATTTCGCTATAACGCAAACGACTATTGAGAAACAGGATTCCATGATTGTCTGAATCGATCGGTGCTTCGACATCGTGATGGCATCCTGCATAATGGCATGTCCCATTCTCCTCCGAACTTGGAAAGTAGCTATTCGACGGACATAGGAACATGGGAATCCGAGCATGTGCAGCTTCAAAATTCTCAATAGCATAGGCACCAAGCTTCTGATCGATCTTTTCATACGTGTTGTGCTGTTCCAAATACGGCAACAAACTTACGGTCCAACTCAAGTGCTGTCCGATTGGCTCATTCCGAATAGGGCCTTTGTCATGCGTCACGCCCGCGGGAAGATACTCACGATTGAACTCAAAATGATGGACGGCCAAACCGAGTTGGGCCATATTGTTGGAGCACTGGCATCGACGTGCAGCTTCTCGCGCAGCTTGCACTGCCGGCAGCAGCAACCCAACAAGTATACCGATGATCGCGATGACGACTAACAATTCAACAAGTGTAAACGCAACACGTTTTCTTGAAGTCGATCGATTGTATTTCTGACGCATGCTTTACTTCCTTGTGGGTTGAACTGAATAAGTTTTTGTGAGCTGCATTCGGTGATGAGGGTTTGGATGATTTAGGATCGCAACAATCTCGATCTTCTTCGTTCCCGTTTGATCTTCAAGGATTGTCGATCGAATCGTTGCGGACTGCTCGGTTTGTGGATCGATAGAAAGAACCCACTCTTCACCCAAAAAGGTTGGATCCTTGTCCAGTATCTTCAAAGTGCGAAGTGCTCCAGCCTCACTAACGAACCGAAGCTGAATCTGGTGGCGTTCAATCTTCCGTTCACGATTGGATCGAATCGTCGCGACCATCGCACTTGCTACGATGGACATAATCACGGAGGTGGCGACCAGCACCACAATAGCCGCAATTCCAGAACGTTTCTGAAGAGTCGATGTCATTATTCCGACCCTTTCTCGTCAGCGGTTTCTGAGGGGGAAGTCAAGTTGACTTCTAGTGTGCGGCTCGTTCTTGCCAAGACCCTCAACTCATGTCTCTTGATTTGCTCTGCGGCTGGAATCGCCGTCGTAATCTCGAACACAACCGCTTTCCCTGGTCTTGCCGCTGAGAAAGTAACACGACTACGGTCTAGCAATCGAAACTGCTCTTGCATGACCAGCCCCTCAGGATCTGTGACGGTGCGCTCTAACATCGGCTTGTCTGGTCGAATCGAACGATACACCACGGAGCCATTGTTCGGAAATTGAATTCGAAGCGTTCCATCTTGATCGAATGACACGCTGGAGGCTTCGTGAATATCGTCGCGAAACATCGTCGCCAATCTTTGGCAGGTTTGGCGAAAGACGATTCTCCCTCTCGATTCTGTGGCAAACGTCATTCCTTGATGCAATAGACGTATTCCAAGCAAAACGATCATACTGCTCAGGGCGGTCACGATCACTGCTTCATGCAGCATGGTGCCGTGCCGTTGCGAACTAGTGTCTCTTTTCATCGCTCGTTCGTCCCCTCTGACAGCCAACCTATCATGCTGATTGGTTGGCTGTCATGACCACGGTCCCATCGTATTTCCAAACGAATGCGAGTGCCGAACTCATCGCTGCTTTTCTCTGCCGTCAATCTGGCTCCTGGCAATTCGTCAATGAGCTCTTCGCTTACATTCAGGTTTGCAAGTGCAATCGTGAGTTCACCCGAATCGAGTGAAGTCAATAGCTCCAGTTGGTTGGCTAACTCATGCATGGCGAGTTGGTAGTTCCGAGTTTCGCGCCAACTCCGTCCGATCCGTGGGATCATGGAAGCCATCAAGCCGATGGCAGCCAGAAGGACCGTAGCTGATATTACGATCTCTACCGAGAAAGACCCGCGTCGACGTTTCATGATAAAGGCTTTACGATAATGCACGGATCAATGAAGTTAATGGCTCAACGACAGCGAAGCAAACCCCCAGCACGAGTAGGCCGAAGATAAAGATTACGAACGGGTGAAGCACGGTGAATGCCGTATTGGTTCGGTTTTGCGACGAATCGGTATTGCGTTGCATCATCCGAAGCAAAGCCCAAGAACGCAAAGAATCGTTCTGCATCGCGTTCAGGGCGTTTGCTTCTCGATCGGTTACAAGACCAACCTTACCAAGTGCCACCCATGGGCTGATTCCGCTCGCTGCGTATTTCGCGATACTCGCCGCTTTCTTCCGAAGACTTCTATTCTCGCAATACGTTTGGACCTCTTGAAAATGGTACCCGAGTTCTGTTCCTGAACCTACAGCCGCCGCGGCTCCTGTCAAAAGATCGTTCCGATAACTGCTTCGGGAAAAACCAACATTCCATCGATACTTCCAGCGTTTGATGATCATTCGCATGGGAGTAAGCCAATAAAGAAAGAGAAGCAACCCAATCGCTTGTATCATCAGCAACGCGGGAAGCGTGCCTGTGCTCGCCAACGAGAGTATCCATTTCACCGTCGGAGACAGCTTCAGTTCAAATTCTTCGAACATTCTGATGAACGTTGGGATGATGAAGAATCCGATACCACTCATGACAACGATAGCCGGGATCGCGAACGTCATCCAATAAAGGACCGTTCCTACAATACGTATGCTACTTGCGTTAGACTGCCCTCCGCCCGCCGCGAGCAACGTTGAGTAGACATGGGACAATGCTTCGTCGGTTTTTGCCGAATGGATTGCGAGGACCGTTCCTTGCGATAGTAGACCGGGTGTTTTCATCAATGCGGTCGACAAGGATTCGCCTGCATCCAGTCTCTTCGATAGATGGAAGAGAGCGTGCCGAAACCAGAACCTGTGTTCGGTCGCGAATGCCTTTAGCAATGGGACTAACGGGATTTGTTGACTATGTGCAACGGCCAAGATCGAGAGCAACGAGAACTGTCGATCCTGGTTCATCTCCAACGGCAGTAGAGGACTGAGCCTCCAAGCCGCACCATCGCTTGAGACGGTGATCGTTACTTGTGTTGGTTCAGGGTAATTCATTTGGAATCGTGCCCTTACGAAGATAACGAAGTGATGAGTTGAAGAAGTGGTCGCAAAAAGTTTGCATAGAGACCACCGATCAGTATTCCACCGATGACCGTTGCGATCGGGCCAGCGAGGTTCCTCCCGAGTTCTATCCTTCGTTCGAGTCTCTGTGCATAGATGGTGGACAATCGCTCGATCAGATCGACTTCACATCCTCCTCGTGGAGAATGAATGGCAAAATGAAGTGTTTCTGGAAAGCAGATAGGCAGTCGGACGATATGAACCGCAGACGCAGCCCAAGCGTTCGCGGCCCGAGCCGCGTTCTCACGGAACAGATAGTAACCAGATGCAATCCCCGCAATCCGCAAAGCATCAGGCACAGGAGCATCCATCTTGAGTAACGCGGCTAGAGTACCCGTGAACCTGGACATTCCAAGCAATTGTCGTTTGCTGCTGCGCGTGAAATTCCCTATGAACCACCAGTTGCTTGCATACTCCAACGCGTAAGGGATCGCTTTGAACAAACTCAGAACGCAAAAGCAGTAAGCGATCATGCTAATCGAGGCCCCAATGGGATTCGCTTCCCATTGCTCACTTTGCTTTAGCCAACGCAGGGTGGCTGGGTCTCGACGCAAATCGATCCCTTCATAAAGATCGCGAAACGCTGGCAGCAGTGTAAGCGACAAAACAATCCAAGCGACCATGTACGCAACGAGGAGGACGACTGGATACGAAAGCAATTGCCAAATCCATCGTCGACGATAAGCATGTTGTAGATAGTTGCTCATCCGCTGCACCAGTGCGTCATGATTCTTCGTGTCGGCATCCTCACTCATCATCAAAACGAGTGGCAGACACGGAGCGAGACGCAAACTGGTAACAAATTCTGACGCGGTGGCTCCACGTTGCAACGCAGATTGAAAGGAAATCGTCTGCGAATCTCTCTTGAGCCAAGGAGCAACCTTCATCACGTCTGAGAGGATCGCCAAAAGCTTCTCTCTTCGACTCAGGCAACGATCGATCGATTGCAGGTAAAGCGGTTTGCTCTCGTCATCGCCAGGTAGATTCGATTTGGGCCCTGAAGTCATGAGACAACTCCGGACTGTATCGATAATTGTTCCAGGAGATGAGCCAAGGGCCAAAAAAGTAGAATCGCATAAAACGCAACCACGAATCCACAAACGATCGTCGAAACGACCACCGGAAACCATCGAACCGTCATGTTGTCTTCATGCTGAACGCGATTCTCCCAAGCTAGTTTGGAAAAGGTATTCGAGAAATCCGAAGGGGTATCCTGGTGGTCTTGGAGCTGATGAATCGAGGTTGAGTAACGGCGATAGCTAGGAAACAACCTCAACAGAACGTTGGGGACCCGCACGTAAACGATCGCAGCAACGAGTAGGATCGTTGGGATGCACCAGAAAATCACCTGGCTAGAAGGGCCGCGCAGCGCCAGTAGTTGCTTTACCGCAAAGGACGGTTTGACATTGCTGATGGTGTACATAGACTCGATGTCGGGATACACACGAAAGAAGAGAAAATAGCTTGCAGGCAAAAGCACTAGTGCCAAGATGAGTGAGGGAAGAACCGCGTCAGCGATGCTCCAACGCGATTTTCGCTTGGCGACGCCGAGTTCATAGAAGCAATCGAAAGACTCAGCACTTCCGCGGGTCTTTCTCCATCGATCAAACGCTTTGCAATAGCTTGGATCCAGCTTCGCCGCTTGGAGCATTTCTAGTTCGTCTACGCTCGGCGGATTGATACTGTCGGCTGGATTTTCTAAAGGAGCCTTCAAGTTGACGATGTGGGCGTCGATCGAATTGATGTATCGACGAATCGCATGCGGAGTCATCGCCTGGCCGATGACGATCGGTATACCGGCGTCCAGCAATAGTCTTATTTGTTGATTGAAGACGGTTACTTCGGACATGATTCTACGCCCCTCGCTCACCGGGCTGTGTAGATAATAGATACGCGAGTTTGCGGGACGGTAACGAGACAACCAAAGACGAGTCAAGAACGAATCCCGTGCAACGCCCGATATTCGTGGCTCGATGGTGTCGCTTTAAGGCGAGATATTCTTTATGATTCGCATACTGCCCAGACTGCCGTTTGTTCTCGAGACCGTGCCTTTTCTTGATCCACCAACTAAAAGAACTGATTGCCAGCAAATCAAACACATTGGGTGCTCTCGCGCTCAAGGCTGTGCTTTGGTGCGCGAGCCAACCCTACGCGGCGGGAGTCTGGTTAAGGAATGCGGCTTTTGATCGGCAGCTAAAGAAGTCGACCCATGTTGGTGTACCGATCATCTCGGTTGGAAATCTGACTGCGGGAGGGACTGGAAAAACTCCAATGGTCGCCCACCTAGCTCATTGGTTCCGTGCAAAAAATCGGCGAGTCGCCATCCTGTCGCGTGGGTATGGGGCAGGTGTCGATGGCCGAAACGACGAGGCAAAGGAACTTGAACACGGACTTCCCGATGTTCCGCATCTACAATCGCCCGATCGGATCGCCATGGCGAGGATCGCGATCGACGAACTCGATATGGAAGTGTTGTTGCTGGATGATGGGTTTCAACACCGACGGATCGCTCGAAGTCTAGAGATTGTTCTTTTGGATGCGCGCGAGCCGTTTGGATTTGGGTATCTGTTGCCGCGAGGGCTACTGCGAGAACCGATCCGGTCACTAAAGCGAGCGGACATTGTGGTCGCCACACGTGCAGATCAAGTGGACGCAAAACAACTAGCATCGATCCGCTCTCGGGTGCAACGTTATGCTCCAAAGGTAGCTTGGCTCGAGGCAGCACACGTCGCTAAAGGGTTACGCAATGCAGAGGGTATGACCCAAGAGATCGATTGGCTCAAAGATCGCAAAGTACTCGCCGCATGCGGGATCGGAAGCCCAGACGCCTTTTTTCAAACGCTACAAAGCCTCGGGGCGAACGTCGTGAACAAAATCGTTTTCCCGGACCATCACGATTACCAAGCGGGTGATATCCGCGAGATTGCCGTTGCAGCGGAAGCGATCGATTGCGATGCGATCATCTGCACAGGTAAAGACTTGGCGAAGATCGATGTTTCCATGATAGAACGGTTCCCGATTTACAGTCTCGACATCGAGATGGAGATCCTGTTCGGAAAAGAGATCCTCGAAGATCATCTGAAAGAGATTGTCAGGCAGATCCCGCGAGACTCAGCCTAAGTTCCTTTCGGATACGAGCCCAGGATGCTGAGCCGAATCGCGATCGATTGCAAGGAAGCGATCGCCTTTGCAACATTGGGTTCCTGCCCGTGTCCATCGAGTTCCACAAAAAAGAAGTACTCGTTGATGGAATGGGGAATAGGAAAGGACTCGATCCACGTTAAGTTCAAACCGTTATCTCGAAACATCAACATCACATCAGCCAGCGCGCCAGGCTTGTGAGGCACTTGGAACATCAATGAGGTTTTGTCGTTACCGGTCTGTGCAGGAATTTCGTTCCCGATAATGGCAAAGCGTGTAACGTTGTTCCGATTGTCTTCGATGCATGGGGCGACGACATCCAGACCGACGGTCAGGCCCGCCTCTTTCGACGCCACGGCAGCAGCATTCGGCGTTTCCGATGCAATCTTTGCAGCCGTCGCTGTGCTTGCAACTTCGACCCACCGGGCATGGGGCAAATGTTCGCTAAGCCATCCTCTGCACTGCGAGAGCGCTTGCGGTTTGCTGTAGACCTCGCGGACTTCTTCGCGTTTGCATTTCGCGAGCAAGTAATGATGAATGGGTAGTAGTACTTCGCCGCAAATTTTTGCTGGGTTGCGAATGAACATCGTCAATGTGTCAACGAT
>Ga0068877_10004569_pt1 | contig 10780 bp, 10 predicted proteins | sample NOAtaG_FD_66437 | JGI IMG/M metagenome (GOLD analysis project Ga0068877, IMG submission 66437) | Freshwater lake microbial communities from Lake Erie, under a cyanobacterial bloom - NOAA_Erie_Diel6S_1000h metaG | ecosystem: Environmental > Aquatic > Freshwater > Lake | place: USA: Ohio, Lake... | reverse complement strand
AGCCCGAACAATGGCGACGTGTGGGTCACGTCGTCGGCCCTGTCGGCGCGGATCGGCGGGGCTAATGCCGCGATCAAGCCGGGGGCCTGTATTGCGGGGATGGCGTATGGCAGCGTCTCGTCGACAATTCTGTCAATGCAGTTTGTTTCGGGTGTAATCAGCACCGTCACGCGGACTGCTGTTGGCCGCTATCTTGTCACCCGTTCACCAGCGGCGAGCGCGGTCGGCGATTGGACGGTAATTGGAAGCACCGGCGGCAACTCCGCTGTTTTGCAGATCGAGACAACGCCGGGGACGCAAACCACGACAACGGCGGATATTCGGTTTTACAACTCGTCCAACGCACTAACCGACCCTAACTACTTTACGTTTACCGTCGTGGATCGCGTGCTCTAAATGCTGGTCAACATTGACTTGCCGCCGGGGCTGATGGCCAACGGAACGGCAAGGCAGGCCAAGAACCGATGGCGGGCCGGGAACCTTATCCGCTGGCCTGATGGCAACAACCTCCAGCCGGTCGGCGGATGGGCGGCAGCGACCGCAAGCACGGTCACGGGCAAGGCTCGCGCCTGCCTGCCGTGGGTGGCCACCAATGGCAACCGATGGCTTGGCGTGGGCACGCATTCGGGCCTGTACGTCATGTCTGCCGATGGCACGATCACGGACATTACGCCAAGCGGATTTACGGCGGGCTCTGCGGATGCAGGTTCCACGACGGGCTATGGCGGCGGGGCCTATGGCGCGGGAACCTACGGCACGCCCCGGCCTGATACCGGCACCTATACGCCTGCCTCGGTCTGGTCGCTCGATACCTGGGGTCAATACCTCGTCGGGTGCATGGACGGCGACGGCAAGCTGTACGAATGGCAACTGAACACGGCGTCTGACGCTGCGGTGATCTCCGGCGCTCCGACCGGCTGCACGGGACTGGTGGTCACGGCAGAGCGGTTTATCTTCGCGCTCAAGAACCGGACGGTTCATTGGTGTGACCAAGGGGTCAACACCGACTGGACGGCGGGTGCGACCGATCAGGCCGGGGACCAGGAGCTTGATACGGCGGGGCGGCTTGTCTGCGGCCAGCGGGTCGCGGGCGGAACGCTGCTGTTTAGCAATGTGGACGTCTGGCTGGCGAACTATCAGGGCCTGCCGACCGTCTACGGCTTTACCAAGGTCGGCGATAACTGCGGCATTGTCGCCAAGGGCGCGGCGGTCGGGCTCGATAGCCGCGCGGTGTGGATGGGGCAGGACAACTTCTACATCTACGACGGCGGGGTATCGCAGCTTCCTTGCGAGGTGGCCGACTACGTGTTTTCCGACATTTCGGCGGCGGCTATCTCCAAGGTCTCGGCGTGGCACAACACGCAATTCTCCGAGGTCTGGTGGTTCTATCCGTCCGGGGCTTCGACTGAGAATGACCGGTACGTCAAATGGAGCTACCGGACCAACGCCTGGGACGTAGGGACGCTCTCACGGACCTGCGGTGCGCCTGCCGGTGTGTTTACCTATCCCATCTGTGTTGACGCCTCTGGGGCCATCTACACGCACGAGTTCGGATGGTCATGGTCGGGTGCGACGCCCTACGCGCGCACGGGGCCGTTTGAGTGGCCTGGCGAGGGTGGCGGCTCGGATCGGCGCTCGCTCATTCGGGGCTTTGTGCCTGACGAGGCGACCGTCGGCGATAGTCAGGTGACGTTCTACGCCAAGCCGTGGCCCAACGGGTCAACGGAGACGTTTGGTCCCTACACCATCTCGACAAGCCCGGTGGACTGCCTGTTTTCGGGCCGGGACATTGAGATGCAGATCAGCTTCGTGACGCCAAGCGATGCACGGGCCGGGGTCTATCAATTCGACGTCAAGCCGATGAGCAAGCGATGAACTTTCCGCAGGCGCCGGGGACGTATGACCGGCAGAACGAGGCGCTGTTCCGGTCTCAGCTCGCGCAACAGGATGACGCCAATCACAAGCGCGGGCGGGATATCGAGGTTGGCAAGGGCTGCCGTGTGATCTTCGTCGATACGGTCACGGGCACGCGCTACGCGGTCGCGGTGACAAGCGGCGCGCTGGCATTGACCGCCCTTTGAGAGAGTGGATTGAGGCCGCCCTACGCGATGGCGGCGACCGCTGGACCTATGAAAGCGTCATTGCCCAGATCGAAGCGGGCGAGGCGCATCTGTGGCTGTTTGAGCGGTCGGCGCTGGTGACGCAGTTCATCGACGAGGACGCAGGGCGCACGCTGTTCTTCTGGCTGGCCGGTGGCGACCTGGCGGAGATCCTTTCGCACGAGGACGGGATAACAGCCTGGGGCAAGGCTCAAGGCTGCACGCGCAAGGCATTGGTCGGACGTCGGGGCTGGGAAAAGGCTCTCGGCTGGAAAGTAGTGGGCGTTGCGCTCGCGGAGAATATCGAATGAGCAATCTGTTCAAGTCGAAGACGAAGACGACGTCTACGACGGCCTCGAACCCGCAAACGGCGGCGCTGTTTAACCCTGCGTTCAACAATATGCAGGGGCTGATCAACAGGCCGTTTACCCCGTATGAGGGGCAGCTTTCGGCGCCGATGAACGCGGACCAACAAGCGGCGCGGGGCCTGCTGAACGTCAACGCGGGACAGCGCGCGACCAACGCGGCGGCGCGTGGCGCTTACGGGCTGATGAGGTCTCAGGCCCCGGTGGTCACGCCTGCGGCCACGCAAGCGCAAGGCTACCGGTTCCGACCGATGCAAGCGGCCAACGCCGGGCAAACCAACAACGTCACGGCGCAAGGCTATCAGCCGATCACGGGGCAGTCGGTGCAGGCCGGGCCTGCGGCTATGGCGATGGGCCAAGGCTATCAGGCGACGCAGATGGGCCAGGCGCCGACCGCGCAAACCGCCCTGATGAACGGCGCGCAAGCTGGCCCGGCTGCGCTTGGCAACGCGCAAGGCTATCAGTCGCAAGGCTACCAGTCGCAGGGCTATAATCCGGCGATGATGGGGGCGGCTTCGGCTGGCCCTGCTGCGCTTGGCACGGCTCCGACCGCTGGCAATGCCTACATGATGAACGCCGCGCAGGCTGGCCCGGCGGAAATGGCGCAGGCCGCAAGCGTCAACCGTGGCGCTGTGCGTAACGTTGACGCCGACACCATCGCCTCGGGGATGGGGCTGTATCGAAACCCGTTCGAAGATCAGGTTGTGCAAAACAGCCTGAACGACCTGAACCTGCAACGTCAGCGGTCGATCAATAACGCCGCTGGCGGCTTCACGCAGGCCGGGGCGTTTGGCGGATCTCGGCAAGGCGTCGCCGATAGCCTGACGAACGAGGCGTTTCTGCGCGAAAGCGGCAACCTGTCGGCTGCGATGCGAGCGCAAGGGTTCAACACGGCGGCGGGCCTGTCGGGTCAAGACGTTGGCAACCGTCTGCAAGCGGGCATGGCCAACCAGGGCGCTGACATGTCCATTGCGGGGCAGAACGCCGGGTTCGCGCAACAGGCCAACCTCGCCAATCAAAACGCGCTCAACAGCCAACGGCAGTTTGATGCGGGCCTTACGCAACAGGCCGGGCTTGCTAACCAAGGCGCCGCCAACAGCCGCGAGGAGTTTAACGCGGGCCTTAGCGGGCAGTTCGGCCTTGCCAATCAAGCGGCGCTCAACAACCAAAACCAATTCAACGCCGGTCTCCTGCAACAGGCTGGGCTGGCTAATCAGGGCGCGGCTAACACGGCGGGGCAGTTCCGCGCTGATGCCGGAAACCGGGCCGCTGAGTTTGGGGCGGGGGCGTTCAATCAGGCGGCGCAGTTCGGAGCCGGGGCGCAGAACACGGCGGCGCTCGCCAATCAATCGGCGATGAACAATCAAGGCCAGTTCAACGCTGGTCTGTTGCAACAGGCTGGGCTCGCCAATCAAGGCGCGATCAACAGCGGAAACCAGTTCAACGCTGGCTTGCTGCAACAGCTTGGCCTCGCCAACATGGACGCCAGCAATCAGGCGGCGCAATTCGGCGCGGGCGCTCAAAATACCGCAAGCCTCGCCAATCAATCCGCCCTGAACGCGCGCGATCAGTTCAACGCCGGGCTTGGTCAGGACATGACCATGGCCAACCTGTCGGCGGGCAACCGTGCGGCTGAGTTCGGGGCCGGAGCGTTCAATCAAGCGGCCGGCCAGAACGCTGCGGCGGCCAATTCCCGGCAAGAGTTCAACGCCGGGCTGTTGCAGAGCGCCGGGCAGTTCAACGCCGGTCAAATGGCGGACGCGGCCCGGTTCGGGGCGGATGCGCGCAACACGGCGTTCAATACCAACGCCACGCTTGCACAACAGGCGGCCCTCGCCAACGCGAACAACTTCCTGCAAAACAACTCGCAGAACCTCCAGGCGGCGGGCTTGCTCGGCAACATCGGCCAGCAACAACAGGGCATGAACCTGAACGCGGTCAACGCGCTGAACGCCTTCGGCTCGCAGGCTCAACAGCTTGATCAGGCCAGCCTTGACCGGCTGTATCAGCAATACCTGCTGCAACAGCAGTATGGCCAGAACCAGATCGCGCAGACGCAAGGGCTGCTGGGTACGATCCCGAACCTGTACGCGGGGGCCTCAACCCAAGGGACGCAGGTCAATTCGCAGGCTCCGGCCCAGCTTATTGGGCAGGCGCTGCAAACCGCTGCGATGGTCGCGGCGTCTGACATTCGGGTCAAAACCGACATCGAACCCATCGGCAAGCGCGGCGAACATAACTGGTATCGCTATCGCTACGTCTGGGATGAGCCCGGCACGGTTCGGGAGGGCGTGATGGCGCAAGAGGTCATGCACACCGGGGCCGTGAGCGTGCATCCGTCCGGTTATCTCCAGGTCAATTACGGGGCGCTGTGATGAACTTAAGGAACATCTTGTCGGGCTTTATGCCGCAGCAAAATCAACCGCAGGCTCCCGGCGTCCCGCCGCGTGTGGACCCGTCAGGCGGCAAGCGCGTGCCCAAACGCTCGTGGCAAGACAAGGCGTACATCATCGGCGCTGGATTGCAGGACATGGGCGGGGGTGAGGGGAACCTTGACGCGGCCCGCAAGATGTTTGCCGAGCGCGGCGAGCAAGAGCGCATTGGCCAGATCCGGGACAACCTGCCGCTGGAGCAACAGGCGCTGTTCGACGTCTCGCCGGAGGCGTGGGCGAGAAGCTACGGGATGCCGAAAGCCGCGCCGGAAATGCAGACCATCAATCGCGGCGCTGGCGCTTACGACATTATTGATCCCCGCACTGGTCAGGTGGTGAGAAGCCAAGACCCGTTTGAGGTCGCGCCAAAGCCGGTAGAGCGGCCCCGCGAGCGCGGGCCTGACGGCATTTACGAACTGCAAGACGACGGCCAGTGGAAAAAGGTCGCTAACTTTGGCGCCGCTCCCAAGGTCTTCGCCCCGCCGCGTGTGGGCGGTGGTCGCGGTCGCCCGGCCCCCGCTGCCGCCGGAACTTCTCCCGCTATGACCGCTATCGAGGCCGAGCTTCGCCGGAGGAAGCTGATCCCATGACCGACCTGTCACGCATGACGAATGAACAGCTTTTGGCGGCATATCAAGCCGCCAAGGGCGGGGCGGCGCCTGCCAAGCCAAAAACGCTTTCTGCTCAAGAGCAAATTGCGCTTCGCAAAGCCCGTGAGGCCGCTTCTGGGTCGGATGAAGCGGCGCGGACGGCTGAGCAATTTGTCGACATCAACCGGCGTCAAAACACTGGAGGGCTGTGGGCCATTCCAGGGATTGGAAAGTTGGCAGGGCCGTTTGATTCTGACATTAGCCAGATGAATGCGCTTACCGCCCGCATGGCTCCGCAACAGCGCGTGCCCGGTTCGGGAGAAACATCAAACAAAGACCTTTCTCTATTTTTGCAAGCGGTGCCGGGACTGGACAAGCCCGGCCCGGCTAACTCGGCGATTGCGCGGCAAGCGCGGGCCGACGCGGCGCGGCGCCAAGAGTACGCTGTTTTTCTTGACCGATGGGCGTCTGAGCGCGGCACGCTGGCGGGGGCAGAACAAGCGTGGTTGCAATCTCAATCGCGGCCACGGCCCGCCGCGCCCGCAATCGCAGCGCCTCGCAAGCCTGCCGCCTCAACCAAAGGCGTTCGCGTCCTGTCGATTGAACCTGCGGGGAAGTAGATGCCCATTTACACGATCCAGGTCGCCGATGGGCGCAAGGTGCGCATTGAAGCGCCGGACGAGGCCTCGGCAATTGAGGGCGCTCTGGAGGCGACTGCTGCGCCCGCAAAGCGTGTCCCGCCTGCTAGGGCCAAGGCTGCACCGCCACGCAAATCCCTCTTGGACGAAGCGGCGGGCTTTGCGGCCAACCTCAATCGCGGCCTGCTGATCGGCGATGAGTTTACCGCCGGGCTGGGGACGGTCGCCGATCTTGTGACCGGCAAGGTCAAGCCGCGCGTTGGGCCGGGTCAATCGCCCGTTGGCCTGTCGCCGCTTATCCGGGGCGTCGGCGACGCATACGATCGCAACATGAGAACTACGCGGCGGGTCGAAGATGACTTCCGCGCGCGACGGCCTTTGGTGGCTGGCGCGGCTCAAGGGGCGGGGACAGCGGCGACGGCCATTGTCCCAGGCGCCCCGGTTATTCAAGCGGCGGCGGCTGGTCGTGTTGGCGCTGCGGCCCTTACGGGTGGCGTGAACGCGGCGGCTCAAGGTTATGCGTCTGGCGTGCTTGATCGTGGCACTGTGCGGGAGCGTGGCAATCAAGGCGTGTTTAATGCGATGGTTGGGGCCTCGCTGGGCACCGGGGCGGGCTATTTGGCGGGCGGTGGTCGCATACCGTTTACGCGCAAGCCTCCCGCGCCGGTTGGCGGGCTTATCCCGGACGTGCCGGACGATGTGGCCAAGCAGGCCTTGAAGTACGTTGCCAAGCAAGGCGAGATTCCGCCGGTGTCGCCGATTGGCGGCCCGGTGCTGGCTGGCGAGGTAATGGGGCGGCGTGGCCAAGTTGCGCTTGGCGCGCTGGCAAGGCGCGAGGGCGCAACAGCGGACGCGCTGAGCGGTCGCCTTTATGCGCGGGCCATTGACCGTCCAGAGCGGATGCTGAACGCCATTGAAGGGGCCACTGGGGTCGCTCCGGGGTCAGCGCAAGGCCAGATTGACAACCTTGTCAGTCGCGGCCAAAGGGCGGCCAAGCCGCTCTATGACGAGGCGTTTTCAAACACGACACCGATGGTAAGCCCTGCAATCGACCGCATTTTGCAGCGTCCTGCGGCTCGGTCGGCAATTCAAACGTCGCGCAACATGATGCGTAACCAGGACCTTGATCCTGACACGCTGGGCATCGTCTTTGCGGACGACGCAGCGGAATGGGCGAGCGACCTGACGCCGTTCGATGCGCCCGCGCGTGCCGCGGCGCCTCGTGCCCCGCAAAGGGCGCCGTCGCAAGGGGATGACCTGACCACGTTTGTTTCCAAGCTGGGCGGCATCCGCGACGACGGCGGCGAGCTGGTGGCCCGTGATGCTGACCGCTGGCATAGGGATTCACCGTTCCGCCGCAAGCTGGTCAACCCGCAAGGCGTCTCGCTGGAGGAAGCGGCCCAACGCGCCTATGACGCCGGTTACTTCCCGGACGTGGCTCCCCCGTCAATGGAAGGCGGCGGGAACATGCAGGCCGTGACGGGTGATGATCTGCTGCGCGCCATTGACGACAACTTGGCGGGCAAGCGTCGCTTTGCGCGACCGCCTGACCAGGGCGCCGTTGACCGGATGCGGATGGCTGACGATGCCGATTGGCGCAATTCGGTCGGCGATGATTTGGAGGGCGTTTATCAGGGGCGGCCAGAGCCTGTTGGCTCGCCGGTCTATGAACGCCAGCCGACGACGCAAAGCCTTGACTATGTTGTGCGCGGGCTGGATCGCCAGATCGAAGCCTTCCGAGATCCGGTGACAAAAACTCTGCCGCGTTCTGGTCCGGTGATCGATCTGTTAGACACGCGCCGCGAGCTTCGGCAGGAAATGTTCCGCCTCGCCGAGGAAAACAACCGCAATCCGGCTTACGTTTCGGCGGTACGCGAGGCAGGCGACTATCTGTCGGCGGAAGCGGCTTTTGGAAACACGCAAAAGCAGCTGTTTTCGTCGCGGGTGACGGCGAATGACTTTGACAAGCTGACCAAGAAAATGTCCCCGGCAGAACGTAAGGCGGCGCAAGCGGGGGCGGCGAACGCGTTTTTTAACCTTGAACAGACGGGCCGCCTTAAGCCGGGCGCCCTCAAAGTTCCGCACGTGCAGCGAAAGCTGGAGGCGTTGTTCGGGCCAAATGGCGCGGAAAAAATGCAACGGCTGGCGGCTGACGAAGACGCAATGAGGGCGTTTGAAAGCCGCTACGCGCCGGGCACCGGGTCGATTACGTCTGACATTAACCAGGCCATCCGCGAACAGGATGAAAGCGTTTCAGACGCGCTGATGAGTGCAACGGTCACGGGCTTCACGCAAGGTTCGCGCGCGGGCATAAATGAGCTTGTCGGGCGAGCGGTCCAAGCTGGCGCGGACAGGATTAAAACGGCAGGGATGCCGGTGCCGGTGCGCGATGCGGCTGGCCGGGTGCTGATGATGAGCCCGGACGAAGCGCGTTTAGTTATGATGCAGGCGCAGAGCCGTCCGCCGCGTAAGGGTCAGCTTCGGCTGCCGCCGCCTGAATGGGAAACGGCGCAACGTCGTCTGAGGGAGGCGGCAATGCTAGGTAGGGCTTCCGGCGCCGTAGCAAACCCGCCCCGGAAACAATAACTTCGCGCGCCCAAATCAGCGCCAAAGCCACGCCCCAAATCATGAAAAACACGCCCGGCAGCACTTTGCTGTTGGCGTACATGTAGCTGCCGAGTTCCCAGCGGATGGGCTTCATCCGTTAAGCCTACCGCCAAACCCCCCAAATCCCAACCCGCAAAAGCAAGTGAGAGCCGATGCCTGTCTCGGGTGAAATAATCACGATTGGTCTGGCTGCGGTCGCGGCCATTGTCTGGCTTATCCGCTTGGAGGGCCGGTTGAACACGACAGAGCGCGATCTGACGGCGACCAATGCCAGAACCGACGCGGAGGCCAAGGCGCACCGGGCGACGGCGGATGCGCTGATCCGGGTCGAGGAGCAACTGAAGTACGTTCGCGAGCTGCTTGAGCGGCACTTCGTCATCGAGGAGCCTAACACTCGCCGTCGTCGCACTGGTGGCACGGCGCCGTGAGTGGGGTTGACGACACGCCCGCCGAAGTCAGCTTCAAGTGGCGGCGGATCTACACGTTCACACTAGGCGGGCTCACCGCTGCTGGGGTCGGCGTCATCATCGCCAAGCTCACCGACGCGGATGCGCTTAAGTGGGTGGCGATAGCCCTGGTCGCGCAAAACGTCGTGGTCATGGGCTGTTATATGATGGGGGCCAGCCTTGTAGACTGGGCCAAGCTGGCCGCCGGTTGGCGCGGAAACCCGACACCGCCCCCGCCGGTTGAACAAGTCTCTCCCTAAACGGCAACCCTGAAACCTTCGGCCACTGGCCCAAGGGCCGGGCTGATCTTCCGACAGGTGATTGATGGCCGACCCCAATCTCAAACAGTGGGCGACGGAACGGCAATCCGAGATTATCGACGCGGTTATTCAGCACGGGTCCAACCGCAAGGCCGCTGTTGCGATGGGCGTTCACCCATCCTGCATTGACCAGGCGATGGGGGCGGTAAAGGCCAAGGCCGCGCGAGCGGGCTACGCGCCGGGCCACTTCTCCGCAGGCGTCGCGCCGGGCTACGCGATGGGGAAGGTTACGATTCAGCGCAGCGCCGCAGGGGTCGAGCGGGTCTGGGAACGGCAAAGCCCGCAACAGGGCGACCGGCTTCGCGATATCGAGGCAATGGTGAAAAGCGCCGCAGCGGACGCGCAAGGCATGTCCCGCCTGCGCGATGGTCCAGAGGCCCCGGCTGGGCACTTGCTGGCGTCCTACTGGTTTGGCGATCCGCACTTCGGCCTAGGCTCTAGCAGCGAGGACGGCGGCGACGATACCGACATTGACGAGGCCGACCGGCTCACCCGCGCGGCCATTGACAACATGGTGTCACGGGCGCCGCAGACGGGCCGGGCGATCCTGGGGTTCATCGGCGACAACCTGCACGCCAACGACGGGTCAGCCCTGACGCCGGGCCATAAGAACCCGCTGGACGTTGACGTGCGCGGGTTCGGCGCGGCCTTCCTCTCCTGCACGCGGGCCATCTGCTACGCCATATCGCGGGCGCTGGAAAAGCACGACCAGATCGAAGTCTGGATTATGCCCGGCAACCACGACCCGGATGCGGCCTTCGCTATCGCGGTCGCGGCGTCGATGTTCTTTGACAACAACCCGCGCGTGACCGTTCGCCTGTCGAGGGATTACCTCTGGTGGACGACGTTCGGAAAGAACCTGATCGCGGCTCATCACGGCGACAAGATCAAGCCGATGGAGCTTCACGGCGTCCTGTCGAATGACTGCCAGTCGGTCTGGGGCGAGTGCGAATACCGCTACGTCTTCCGGGGCCATATCCACCACGACACGGTGATCGAGTACCAGCGGACCCGCATGGAAAGCCTGCGGACGCTGGCCAAGTCCGACGCTTGGCACCGAGGCCAGGGCTATCGCTCGATGCGAGACACCCGCGTCATCATCTACCACGAACAATTCGGCGAGGCGTGCCGCTACACGGTGAGCGCCGCGATGCTGGAGGCCGCATGACCCCCGAGGAAGCCAAACGCCGCCACGACGAGTGGTACGCCAAGCGCGCCGAATGGGTGCAGGCGATGGTCGATGCAGGCTTCCGCGTGAAGCTGAAGCGTCTGGGCAAGGGCAA
>Ga0068877_10004568_pt1 | contig 10783 bp, 11 predicted proteins | sample NOAtaG_FD_66437 | JGI IMG/M metagenome (GOLD analysis project Ga0068877, IMG submission 66437) | Freshwater lake microbial communities from Lake Erie, under a cyanobacterial bloom - NOAA_Erie_Diel6S_1000h metaG | ecosystem: Environmental > Aquatic > Freshwater > Lake | place: USA: Ohio, Lake... | reverse complement strand
CTGACCCTGAAGGTAGACGGCAAGACGCTGTTCGCGCGGGCTTGGCGCCGGGGGAGGTTGCGGAGCCTTGCCGAGAGTGTATCAACAGTTATAACACAGTAGTACTAGAGCCAGCCACGCCGCCCGTATTCGGCCCACTTGATGGTCTCCAGAGCCAGATCCGCAGCCACTTCAAAACGCGACGTCCAACTGTTGAGCCGTTTGCCGGCATCCGGAGCCGGTAATGCATCAATAATCAGACCGGCCCGGCGCAAAGCAGCGCTGGCGCGGCGGCAGTGAAAATCACTGGTGAGCAAGACGAGCCGCCTGCCCGTCGATTGGCCCAGCAGAGCCGCCAGCCGCAGCGCCTGTTCCCGCGTGGTCTTTGACTCATTCTCGACTTGAATGGCATCGGATGGCACCCCCTGCTGGATCGCGAAGTCCCGCATCAGCAGAGAGGAATTGTGCCCACTCAAAACCATTCGCTGATAATGGCCCTGCCGCCACTGATAAACGGCATTCACCATCCGCCAATATGTATGCAGGCCGAGCATCGGGCCCGCGACTTCCTCGGCGGCCAGCACAATGAGCGTATCGCCCTTGCCATGACCCCACGGGCCGGTCAGCACCTGCAGCCATGGCCTGAGTGGTGATACCGGCGGTGGCAGCAGAACCGTCAGCCAGCAGCACAGCGGCGCCCAGAACAGGATCCGGCGGAAAGTCGCAAGTCGGCTCGCCATTGCTGCCATTCAACCTTGAGCTGGTTTGCGGGAGGGACGGCCGTGGTTCTTAAAATACACCTCGGCCGGATTTCCGAGCGCCAGCGCGTAGGGGGGAATATCCGTGATGACAACGCTATTGGCGCCGATTACGGCGCCCTCGCCCACCGTTACGCCTTTCATAATGTGGCTTCCGTTTCCAATCCAGGCGCCCCGGCAAATTCGAACCGGGCGAATGTCCCGCGGATCGAGGGGCGCATTCGCGATTCGTAAATCCATCTGCCGCGGATGCCCGTCGCTGTCGGAGATGCGGCAATCATAGGAAATCAACACGTCGTCCTCGATGACCACCTCCTGGTTAACGGTGATGTTGAGATTCCAGTTCAGCTTGGTCCGAGCTCCCACCCGGAGGACCGGCGTATCGAAGAACCGGCCGCTTTGGATGGCCATGTTGCCGCCTAGCCAAACATCATCGCCAAGGTGAACCTCGACCGGTCCGGCAACAAACGGCAGTCCGTCGATTGAAACATTGGACCCTATCGAGGCGCAACGGCCCTGCAAAAGCGGATGGCGATAGAAAATCGTCAACGCCAGGCGCGCAAAACGAATCAGAAAAAAGTGGAACTGATACAGGCCCCGCAACACAGGCTTGAGAACGGCGGGCAGGCGCGGCGAACGGGGGTACAGAAAAAAACGCGCAAGATTACCGATGGCTCGATATAGAGGGGTCTCGCCGCGCTTGATCTTGGAAAGGAAATTGTTCATTCCGAACCCTGCTGCTCCGCTCCGGCGCCACCAGTCGCCCAAAGGGACATTCAGACCGCCTTCGCTATAGTATATAAGGCAGAACAGAAACGCTGATCATGGAGGGAAGAGGATGGATAAAGCAGCATTTCTGGCCGAAATGGCCGAGTTGCTCGAACTGGACTCCAGCGCCTTGCGCCTCGAGGACAAACTCGAGGATCTTGAAAACTGGAACTCCATGGCAATGATCGGCTATCTCGCATTGGCCGATTCGGCCAGTGGCAAGAAGCTGTCACCACGGCAGATTCGTGAATGCGAAACCATTGCCGACTTGGCGCAACTAGCCGGCATTGGCTAGAAGTACATCATGAAAAATGCTCGGATTGTGGCGATTGAGTACCATCTGCCGGGGGAAATTCTTGACACAGCAAGGCTGTCGGCGGAGCATCCGGGTTGGAATGCGGACAAGCTCGATCAGGCCAGCGGAATCCGTCAACGGCGGATTGCCGCCGCGGGGGAATGCGCTTCCGATCTGGCTGTGGCAGCGGCTGAGAAGCTGTTCGCAACCGGACTGCTGCACCGTGAGGAAGTGGACTTCCTTTTGTTCTGCACCCAAAGCCCGGATTTTCTTGTGCCAACGACGGCCTGTCTGATACAGCACCGGCTCGGGCTGCCAAGCAGTTGTGGGGCGGTTGATTACAGTCTAGGCCATTCAGGTTATGTCTATGGTCTGGGCTTAGCCGCGGGCCTAATTGCCAGCGGCCAGGCGAATACACTGCTGTTGCTGACGGGCGAAACTTATAGCCGCTACATCCATCCGGAGGACAAGAGTTCGCGGGTGATCTTTGGCGATGCGGGCACAGCCACTTTGATTCGCGCCACCGATGAGGCTGGGACAATGGGCCCATTTGTTTATGGCACGGATGGATCCGGGGCGGAGAACATCATGGTTCCCGCCGGGGGGGCCCGCCTGCCAAGAACGCAGGCGACCGCTTTGGCGCAGACCGACGAGAACGGCAACACTCGCAGCGAAAATGATTTGCGCATGAAGGGCGCCGAGGTGTTCAGCTTCACGCTGGCGGCCGTACCGGCTAGCGTCCAACAATTGCTGGAGCGCGCCGGCTGTGAAATGAGCGAGATCGATGCATTTGTCTTTCATCAGAGTAATCGCTACATACTCGAGCATTTACGCAAGAAGTGTGGGATTCCCAGGGAAAAGTTCTTGGTTGCGCTTGAGGAATGCGGCAACACGGTGAGCAACAGCATCCCGCTGGCGCTCAAGCTGTGCCGCGAGCGGGGCCAGTTGATGCCGGATCAGCTTCTGGCGCTGGTGGGCTACGGCGCGGGCTTCTCCTGGGGAGCGGCACTCGTCCGATGGTAGAAATGAATCCAGCCTGGCTGATTGTTTCGGTACTGGCGGCGCTGATCATCTACATACTGGTTGGCTATCCGGTGATTCTGGGTGTGCTGTCCCGCTGCCGCGCCCGCCCGCACCGCCGTGGTGAAATCACTCCCACCGTAAGCGTTATCATTCCGGCATATAACGGGGAAGGGTATCTGTCCGCCAAGCTGGACAGCATTCTCGCTCTTGAATATCCCCCGGACCATCTGCAAATTCTCGTTGTCAGCGATGGCTCAACAGACCGGACCGACGCCATTGCCCTGGAGTATGGGAGCCGCGGGGTAGAGTTGTTGCGGGTGGAGCGAGGAGGCAAACCGGCCGCTCTGAACGCGGCAATTCCTCAAGCCACCGGTGAAATTTTGCTGCTCACCGATGTGCGCCAGTATCTTGAGCCGAAAAGCCTCCGCCGGCTCGTAAGCGCCTTCGCCGATCCGGAGGTGGGTGTGGCAAGCGGCGAGTTGATCATTCGCAACGCACGAAGCGGGGCTGAGGCTGAAATCGGTCTCTACCGGCGGTTTGAGACTTGGATGCGGGACCAACTCAGCCGGCTTGATTCGATGTTCGGCGCCACAGGCGCTTTTTATGCGATGCGGCGGGATCTGGCGGTTGCGATCCCCCCGGACATGCTGCTCGACGACGTTTACCTGCCGTTGACGGCCTACTTTCGCGGCTACCGCCTGGTCATGGAAAATCAAGCGCGGGCCTACGACATTCCGACTTCCCGCGATACGGAGTTTGCCCGCAAGGTGCGGACCCTGGCGGGAAACTTTCAAATTCTTCGGGAATTTCCGGCGCTCTTGGGACCTGGAAACCGGATGTGGTTTCACTTTGTTTCCTATAAACTGGCCCGGCTGCTACTGCCTTGGTTGCTGCTGGCCCTGGCTCTGAGCTCCTTGCTGGTGGAAGCCTGGGCGCGGCCTTGGCTGCTTGCACCTCAATTGGGCTGCTACTTTCTTGCGGTTGCGGACGGCTGGATACCAGCCGGAAATCCGCTCAAGAAAGTCAGCTCCCCCCTACGGACTTTTGTTGTGATGATGATCGCCGCCATGCTGGCTGTTCAGGTCTTTTTCGTATCTCCGAGAAGCCTGTGGAAGGTGACTTCGGCAAGCTCCCCCACGGCGGATCAGCTAAGCCCGAACGCAAGAAACAAGAATGGATAAGATGAGCAACACTTACTATATCCTCCAACCTCGAGAATTACCGCATCTGCTCTCGCTCGTAATCCCGATTTACAACGAGGAAGAGGTCCTGGGCTTGCTACTGGAGCGCATCGACAAGCTCATGGCGTCGATGCCCTGCCCGGTGGAAGTAATTCTTGTTAACGATGGCAGCCGTGACCGCAGCGTCGTGCTGCTGCTCGAGGCAGCCCGGCGTGAGCCGCGCTACAAGGTCGTGTCCTTGGCGCGCAATTTCGGCCACCAAGTAGCGGCGACGGCCGGTCTGGAGCATGCTCGCGGTGATGCGGTCGTGCTGATGGATGCCGACTTACAGGATCCTCCCGAGTTGATTTTGTCGATGGTGGAAAAGTACCGGGAAGGCTGGGATGTCGTCTATGCGCGGCGGATCGAGCGGCAGGGGGAGACAAAGTTTAAACAATTCACCGCCTGGGCTTTCTATCGCATCATGCGTAAATTGATTCATAAGGATCTACCGGTCGATGTGGGCGATTTTCGTCTCATGAGCCGCGCCTGTCTCGATGTTCTGCTACAGATGCGGGAACTGCATCGATTCTTGCGCGGCATGGTCACCTGGGTGGGATTCGCGCAAACCGATGTGACCTTTGTTCGGCCCCCGCGCGCGGCCGGTGAGACAAAGTACCCGCTGAGCAAGATGATCCTGTTCGCCTGGAACGCCGCCGTTTCGTTCTCTCCCTTGCCATTGCGGCTGTCGCTGGGCGTGGGTTTTTTCACAGCCGGATTCAGCCTGATTTACATGGCTTACGCCATCTATGCATTGTTGAGCGGACGCATGGTTGCTGCCGGTTGGGCCTCGACTATCACCTTCATCGGCTTGATTGGCGGCGGCATCTTGATCAGTATCGGACTGTTGGGTGAATATGTCGGCCGCATCTTTGAGGAAATCAAGGGACGGCCGCTGTACACGGTCAATGTGACGGCAAACCTCGAACCGGGCAACTCGCGCCGGAACTTATCGAGCTAAGGTAGCTGCCGTCAACCGATCCCGTTGATGTCCAAATCCGGCTCTGCGCAGGAATGTGAAGTGATTCTGAAAACGGCAGTTCGCCTTGCCCCCTCCGCACGCAACTGAGGGATACGGAACGGGATGAGCACCCGCGAGGACGATTTTGGCCTTCCCCCATTGGGTAAGCAGGAAGAAGACTTTGAGAACTACCCGCCACCGCGGAAGTGAGACACCTCTGGCGGCATGATCGAAGTGCGCTGGGAAGAAGATGCCGGGGTGAGCATGCACGGCGGGCTGGCCTTCTTCATTGAGTTCTTTAAGGTGAGCGGGATCTGCGAGCGGTTCGTTGAAGAGTGCCCACTGAAGTATGTCTCGCCGAACGCGCCGAGTCAGTCCGGGATCCTGGGTACGATTTTGTTGAGTGTGTTGAGCGGTCATCGGCGCTACTCTCACATCACCGGTATTCACGGGGACTCGGTTTTGCCCGGGCTTCTGGGTATTCGCCATTTCCGCAGCGAAGACAGTATTCGCCGCGCTTTTGAGAAGCAGGACGAAGCCGCACGGACCTTGTGGATGGATCGTCAGCTGGACATTACGTTCTCGGCCTTATTGCGACAGGACTGGATCCTCGACCTCGACGCCACGGTGAAGACGCTCTACGGCCGGCAAGAGCAGGCTCGTGTCGGATACCGATGAAGCCCGGTAGGCCCTTGCACGTGTATCTGTCAACTCCGCCTGAAAAATCCCCAAATCTCCAGTCGAAAATTCCCCACCCCCAAAACACAAAAGTTAGCTTTCGGGTCCGGCGGCGGGAGCGGAGCCCTGCGCCGCCCTTGGGCGGCGCGAATTGGGCGTAGCGGACGCCGGCGGACGCGAAAGTGCGGGCGCCTGGCGGACTGCTGCTTGCGGATCGGAAACCAATCCGGCCTTGCGGCGTTGCTTCAACGGGTAGCTCCCGCCCCGAATACTAATCGTGGTCGAGTGGTGTAGCAACCGGTCCAGAATGGCCGTCGCAATGATCGGATCGCCAAAGATCTCACCCCAATCGCCGAAGCTCTTATTCGACGTCAGAATGATGCTCCCCCTCTCATACCGCGCACTCACCAGCTGGAAAAAAATGGTCGCCCCCATCTCATCCAACGGCAGATAGCCCATTTCATCAATCACCAGCACCTTCGGGGCCAGATAGACCTTCATCCGTTGATCCAGCCGTCCCTCGCGATAGGCCCGCCCCAGATCATCCACCAGATCATGTGCCGTCAAGAAATACGCCGCCTGCCCGGCCCGGATTGCCGTCTCGGCCAGCGCCACCGCCAGATGCGTCTTGCCCTCACCCGGCGGCCCCAGCAGGATGACATTCGACGCTTCATGCACAAACCGCAGCGTGCGCAGTTCCCGCACCTCCCGCTCATCCAGCGATGAATGCGGCAACTGCAATCGCGTCTTCAAATACCGTTGCCAGCGGGCGTCCAGTTCCGTGACCAGCACCTGGTGTAAAAAATCCTCATAGCTGGCCTCCTCTTTCGCCGCCTGCTCCAACAACGCCTCCAACCGCTGATCCAACGCCGTCAGCGACAGCGCCGCCAGCGAGTTCGATCTCCTGGTTGAAGGCCGTGAGAGCCGCTTGCATCTCCGCGACGCTGCGGCATATCACGGCGCGGCTCTCGAATTCCACGCCCAACGTGCCGCTTCCGATCGCGGTGATCAGAGCGTCACCCATTCTTTGCAGCTCAGTCAGAGTAAGCGCCACGGCAACACTCCCGGATTGCCGTACACGCCGCAATAATTGAGCACTCCCGCGTCGAAATCGAGACGGACGCGGGCGTTTCCACCTGGAGGCCTTCGTTTCCGACCAAGTATGCGTATCCCACACCGGGGAACGAGTTGCCGGATCAAATGGAGTTTCGTTTGATCGGCTGTGCTATGTATCGTAGGGGACGTGATGAGGCGAGCCGGGAAGCGGCGGGGGAGTGTAAGCGCCGCGTGGAGTATTTCAACGGGCACTGAGGCAAGCGAGAATGGCGACAAAACAAGCGCCGCGTCGGGACTTCTGGGACCAGCCACTGCGGGAGCTGTTCGAAGAGCTGCAGGCAACGGCGGCGGGGCTGACCACAGCCGAGGCGAAGATGCGTCTCGAGCAGCATGGCCCGAACTCGTTGGTGAAGGAATCCAGATTCGCCAGGTTGACCGGGTTTCTCGGCTTCTTCTCGAATCCGCTGGTGGTTATCCTGCTCGCCGCCGGCACGATCTCTCTGTCGTTGGGGGACTCGATCGGTGGATTGATCATCATCACGATGGTTCTGCTGAGCGTGCTGCTGAACTTCCTGATGGAGTTTCAAGCCCGCAACGCGATCGATGAGATCCGTAAGCAGGTGGCGACCACGGCGGCTGTTCTGCGCGATGGTAGGGAACAAGAGCTACCGGTGGCGGAGCTGGTGCCTGGGGATATCGTCCGGCTGAATGCCGGAGATCTGGTGCCGGCGGACGGGCGGCTGTTGGAAGCCAAGGACCTGCAGCTTCGTGAAGCGGCGCTGACTGGCGAGTCTCTGCCGGTCGGGAAAGAAGCGGGCGATCTTGCGGCGGGCAAGCACGGAGCCTCGGAGGCGCGAAACAGCGTATTTCTGGGAACCGCGGTGCAAACCGGTATCGGTACGGCATTGATCGTATGCACGGGGCATGACACGGCGCTGGGTGAGATTGCGCAGCGACTGGCCGCGCGGCCGCCGGAGACCGAGTTCGGACGCGGGATCCGCCAATTCGGCTTGATGGTGACGAAGGTAATTCTGGGGCTGGTGTTGTTTGTCTTGCTGGTCAATCTTGTTCTTCATCGCCCGGTGCTCGAGTCATTTCTGTTTGCGGTTGCACTCGCCGTCGGGATGACGCCGGAAATGATGCCACTCATCATCACGGTTACATTGGCCCAAGGCGCGAAGCGGATGGCGAAAAAGAAGGTTCTCGTCAAGCAACTTTCGTCGATTGAGGATTTTGGAAGCGTGACGATTCTTTGCAGCGATAAGACCGGAACGCTGACTGAAGGCGAGATCGTGCTGGACCGCCATGTGAATATTTTTGGCGAGGACGATGAAAATGTTCTGCGACTGATCTACCTGAACAGCTTTTTTGAAGCGGGCATTAAGAGCCCACTGGATGCGGCCATTTTGAAGCACGAGCGCCCGGCTATCTTCGATTACAGAAAGATAGACGAGATCCCATTCGACTTCAACCGCAAACGTCTTTCGGTGGTGGTGCAGCAGGGTGAGGAACTGAGTTTGGTCACCAAGGGAGAAGCTGAAAGTGTATTTGGCATTTGCGCGACGGTGATTGTTGGCGGTGCTTTACAACCGTTCGACGAGAAGCAGAGGGTGCAGGCGGCCGAGACCTTTCAAAAGTTGAGCGCGGAGGGGTATCGGGTTCTCGGCGTGGCAATGCGGGTGGTAGACAGACAGGACAGCTACGAGGCAGAGGCGGAGCGGGGGATGACGCTGGCCGGATTTGCCGCTTTTCTGGACCCGCCCAAGGAGGGGGTCGAGTTGGTGCTCGAAGCACTGCAACAGAATGGAATCTCTGTCGTGGTCATGACCGGGGATAACCAGTATGTGTCGCGGAAGGTAGCGCGCGAGGTCGGGCTGAAGGCAGACCTGATTGTGACCGGAAATCAACTCGACACCATGGACGATGCCGCAATGGCATATCAGGCGGAAAGCGGGGCTATCTTCGCGCGCGTTTCTCCCGAGCAGAAAAGCCGCATTATCCTCGCGCTCAAGGCTCGCGGGCATGTTGTCGGATTTCTCGGCGACGGCATTAATGACGCACCTTCGCTGCACACGGCCGATGTGGGCATCTCGGTGATGAATGGCGTGGAGGTGGCGAAGGATGCCGCGAAGATTATTCTCCTCGAGAAGGATCTTGGGGTGCTGAATGACGGCGTGATGGAGGGCCGGCGCAGCTTTGCCAACATCATGAAGTACATCGTGATGGGTACGAGTTCAAACTTTGGCAACATGTTCAGCATGGCGGCGGCGTCTCTCTTTCTGCCGTTTCTGCCGATGCTGTCCACCCAGATTCTGCTGAATAACTTTCTCTATGACATTTCGCAAATCAGCATTCCCACGGACAATGTAGATGCTTCGTTGCTACACAAACCAAAGCGCTGGCAAATTAGTTTCATACGCCAGTTCATGACGATCATTGGCCCGATCAGTTCGGTCTATGACTTGCTGACATTCGGGATTCTGCTCTGGGGCTTCGAGGCTTACACGAACGCACCGCTGTTTCACACTGCCTGGTTCGTGGAGTCGCTGGCGACCCAGACTTTGGTGGTGTTTGTCATCCGAACGGCGGGCAACCCGCTCAAGAGCCGGCCGTCTCGCCCCCTGCTGATCGCGGTGGCGAGCGTGGTGCTGGTTGCTGGGGTGCTGCCGTACACTGCATTGGGAAGACTATTGGGGTTTACGCCTTTGCCTTTGGCACTGCTGGGGTCTATTGCCGGTCTGGCGATGACCTACCTTTTGGTGGTCCAGGGCGTTAAGACATGGTTCTACCGGAAGCACGCGTTGCTGTGAAGATTTCGGCGGTTGACGGCCCTCAAGACTGCCGACGGTCCGCACTGTGTCTTCGCTAGAAGCGGGGGAAAAGGATGGGGAGGGCCTGGTCGGCGGTCCAGATGCAGCGGTTGTTGTGGCCGCAGAGGGGGACGGGGATGAAGGAGATGTCCTTAGCTTTGAGTTGGCGCATGCGGGCGAAGTGGGCTTTGGCGCGGTCGAAGCGGGTGGGGCCTTGGGCTAGGGAGGGGCAACTGGAGTCGAAGCCGGCGATGGGGAGGGTGTCGAGCTCGCCCATGAGGTAGATGATGGGACGGGACAGGAGGTTGGCGCGCATCTGGTCGGCGCCGACGGTGGAGGCATAGCCTTCGAGCTTGTCGAGACCGTGGCCCCAGTCGTTATAGGTGGTGCAGTTGCGGCCTTCGGCGTAGGGAGCGAAGGGTTCGTCGCACTTGCCGGAGGTGTCGCAATGGAAATCGCGGGGGAGGCGGAGGCGGTCGGGGTAGACGTAGCTGGAGGGGTTGGAAACGACGTAGCGGACGGGGACGCGGAGGGTGTTGTGAACTTTGTTGGCGGCGGCGTAGCGGTGGGTGAACTGGCCGCCGGCGGAGTGGCCACTGAGGATGATGCCCTTGAGATTGGGGAAATTTATTTCGTCGTTGAGGCGGGTGAGGATGGCGTCGATGAAGTCGTAGCTGGTGAGGTCTTTTTGGTTGAGGGCGGGCATGCCGAGGCGCCAGGTGCTGCAGGGCCAGGAGATTTCGCCTTCGGCGAGGGGGTCTTTGCAGGCTGAGCCGTTATTGCCGGCAAAGCGTGGGCTGATGACGAGGGTGTTATCGAGGGCGCCGGCGAGGAAGGCGGCGGCCATGCCGGTGTGGAAGTAATCGTGGGCGTTGCGGCCTTGGCCATGAATGAGGATCATGGCGCGTTCGATTTTGGGGTTGGGCTGGGTGAGGGGGTAGTTGCGGTAGAGGAGGGAGTGGCGGCCGTCGGAGGCGAGGGGCAATTTTTCGCTACAGGCAGGGGTGGCGGTGCTACAGTACTGGGCAGCGAGCGGAAGAGCGAGCAGCGGCAGCAGAATGAGAGATTTCATTTCCCGGAGATGATAACAGTATGAAGCAAGCGGTGATTGAGGGTGGATTTGGGCTGGACCGGGTGGTGTGGCGGGAGGTGGAGGCGGCGGCACCGGGGCCGGGGCAGGTGTTGGTGGGGGTGAGGGCGGTGAGCCTGAATTACCGTGATCTGCTGGTGGTGAA
>Ga0068877_10004567_pt1 | contig 10785 bp, 6 predicted proteins | sample NOAtaG_FD_66437 | JGI IMG/M metagenome (GOLD analysis project Ga0068877, IMG submission 66437) | Freshwater lake microbial communities from Lake Erie, under a cyanobacterial bloom - NOAA_Erie_Diel6S_1000h metaG | ecosystem: Environmental > Aquatic > Freshwater > Lake | place: USA: Ohio, Lake... | reverse complement strand
CGTCCGGCGCTCCTCGAGCCGATCATGAAGCTCGTCGTCACCACCCCGGACGAGTTCTTCGGCAACGTGTCGGGCGACATCGCCTCCCGCCGCGGCCAGATCGTCGATCAGGAGATGCGCGGCAACGCCCGACTCCTGACCTGCGAAGTGCCGCTGTCGGAACTCTTCGGCTACACGACGTCGCTCCGCTCGATGACGCAGGGCCGCGCCACCAGCTCGATGGAGCCGCTGACCTACCGCGTCATGCCGGAGAAGCTCAAGGACGCCGTCCTCAAGAAGTGAGCCTGCCTCCGGGCGCATCCCGCACCCAATCGACACGCCGCCGGCGCACCCCGCCGGCGGCGTGTTCCTTTGGTGAAGTCGGGCCTTTGGCCGCACCGAACCACCGGGCGTGCTCGTCGAGACGCGTGAAGTTTCAGCCGGGCGCGCCTACCATGACGCCCCATGTCGGAACCGCAAGGTGAACCAGAACTCCAAACCGACCGCGGACTCTTCCGCGCGGAGTACGAGCGCGAACTCGGGAACTGGCTGAGGCGTCGCCTCGGCTATCTCTGCCTCTCCTACACCATCTACCAGATCCTCGCCGTCACGGCGCTCACGCTGACGTCGACGCTGGTGTCGGAACCCGAAGTCCCGGCCCAGTCGGCGTTGCTGAGCATGCCGCGCGCGCAGGTTGCCGAGCGGAGGCTCGAGGAAGGTCTTCCGCTGCGCCCCCGGGACGAGGCGGCGCTCGAGGCGCGTGACGCGGAGCAGCGGCGGCTCGAACGCGAACGCAGTGCACAGGCCGTCGTGTCGACGCTCGATGCGATGGGCCACCTCGCGAGGGACTTCTCCGAGGAACTCGGCCTGCGGAAGGCCGTCGCGCGTGCCGAGCCGGGCCGATCGCAAAGTCGCGAGGTCGACCGATGGTGGCTTGAGGATGCAGGCTCCCCGACCGACGTTGTCCGCGCCGAGGATGCGCCGACTCCGCGCAACGGGACTGCGCCGAAGGCCGGCGACGTCCCGGTCGACCGCGCGGATGCGCAGCCCGAGGACGCTGCGGCGACGGGCGGCGCGGTACAAGTCGTCGGCGGCGACGATGCGGAAGACCCCGACGCTCGAAGCGACGTGCCCGCGAACATCGCGCCTGCGGTCGACGAAGCGCTGCTCCAGATTCCGTGGTGGGTCTGGATCCTGATCTTCCTGCCGACCTTCGCGGTACTTGGCTGGTTCGGACTGTACGTGCGGCCGCGTCTCGTCACCCGCTCAGAGCTCGTCTCGGCCGCGACGCGCATGATCCTCGCCCTCGGATTCCTGAACTTCGGATTCGAGTGCGCCATGCTGCTTGCGAATCCGAGGACTCCGGTCTTTCCGCTGTTCTCGATCTTCTTCTGGCACCTCACCGCTTCGCTCTTCCTGCCGTGGTCGTGGCGCGAGTCGCTGAAGCCGATCATTCCGCTGTTCGCCTGCTGGTTCCTGCTCCGGCTCGGACTCGCCACCAGCACCGACGCGTGGCTTGGATTCATCCTCTCGGTCATCGGAAGTCCGTTCCTGTTCGCGCCGGCGCTGATCCTCTGCTACGTGCGGCTCCGCTGGCACCAGCGGCAGTTCAAGTCGGGCTTCGTCGGCCGCAGATTCCTCGCCATGCGCCGCGAGTTCATCCAGGCGAAGTCGGTGCACGAGTCGCTCTTCCCGAAGCCCGAGGATCTCGGCTGGCTGCGGTTTGACTTCGGATATCGCCCTGCCGCCGACATCGGCGGCGACTTCATCCACGCGTGGACCGACCGGAACGACCGCTTCCATGCCGCGCTGATCGACGTGACCGGGCACGGCCTCGCGAGCGCGATGACCGTCGCCCGCATCCATGGCGAAATCGAGCGTCTGCGCGACGAACACCCGGACGAGGGTCCGGCGCAGATGCTGTCGCGCCTGAACCGCTACTTCCAGCGGCTGTTGGCGCGGCACAGCCTGTTCGCGACCGCCGTGTTCATCACGGTCGACCCGCACACGGGCGAACTCCGCTACGCAAGCGCAGGCCATCCGCCGGTGTTCATCCGCTCGCGCAACGGGATCCGCGAGCTCGACTCGACGACCTTCCTCCTTGGCGCGGTCGACGACGCGACGTTCGGCGAGGAGGAGATCCGCGTCCAGCTGGTCGAGGGCGATCGGCTCATCCTGTTCACGGACGGCGCGTACGACGCGAAGAGCCCCAACGGCGAACGGTTCGGCCTCGACCGTCTGCGCGAGATCATCCGCCGCCCGAGCGCGCCCGCGAGCTGGACGCGCTTCCTCATGAACCTGGTCGACACCTTCGAGGCGGGCCTGCCGGAAGACGACCTGCTGATCGCAGAGATCACGCTGGTCCAGCGCAGGTCGCTCTCGTCGATCACCGGCGACGACCTGCCGGTCTCGCGGCGGGAGATGACCGGAGCGACCGGTTGAGCCCGGAGCGCATCCACGAACTGCTCGCCCGCGCGACGCGGCTGGCGGCCCGTGGCCACGGAGGGGCAGAGCCGAATCCGATGGTCGGCTGCGTGATCGCGAACGGCCAGAGTGAGGTCATCAGCGAGGGGTTTCACAGGCGTTGCGGCGGCCCACACGCGGAAGTCGAGGCGCTGCGCGCGGCGGGAAGCGCAGCGCGCGGCGCGACGGCGCTGGTCACGCTCGAACCGTGCGCGCACCGCGGTCGCACCGGCCCCTGCACCGACGCGCTCATCGAGGCAGGCGTCGCGAAGGTGATCTACGCCGTGCGCGATCCGAATCCGATCGCCGAGGGCGGAGCGCGCAAGCTCGCCGCCGCCGGCGTCGAGGTGATGCATGTTCCGCACGATGGCGCGCGAGAACTCTCGCTTCCCTTCGTCAAGCGGGTGACGACTGGACTTCCCTGGATCAGCGCGAAGTGGGCGCAGTCGCTTGACGGCGCGATCGCGCTTCGAAACGGAGACAGCAAGTGGATCTCGTGCGCGCGGAGCCGCCGCATGGTGCACCGTGAGCGCGGCCGCGTCGATGCGGTCCTCACCGGAATCGGCACCGTTCTCGCCGACAATCCGCGCCTCACCGCGCGCGACGTGCGGGTCGTGCGGCCCGCGATGCGCGTGGTCTACGACCCCGAGGCGTGCACGCCTCCCGACGCGCATGTCTGCGACGGCACCGCGCCGACGACGCTCCTCGTGCGCGCCTCGCTCGATGCGGCGGCAGAGGCGCGCGCCGAGCGGCTGGCGGCACGCGGCATTCGCCTGCTCCCGCTTGGCCCCGGCGATGCGCTTGAAACCCCGCTGCGCGCCCTCTCGGAAGCGGGTGTCGCGCGCATCCTCGTCGAGTCCGGCGGCGGCCTCCTCGGACGCCTCGCCCGCGAGCGCCTGCTCGACGAGGCGTGGGTGTTCGTCGCGCCCATCGTCATCGGTGATCGACAGGCGCCGCAGGCCGTGCGCGGACTGTCGCCCGCGCTTCTTGCAGCGATTCCCCGCGCACGGATGCTCTCCGTCCGCCGTCGTGGCGCCGATGCGCTGCTCAACCTCCGCTGGTGGAGCGCGCCGGAGGCGTAGCCGGCGTGGGCGCGGCAAATCCGAGATCCGCAGCCGTCGACGGCAGGTCGATTGCGCCATGACGACGCAGCACGCGATCCCCGTTCTCGAAGAGGAATCCTGTGCCGGAGGCATCGCGCGCGACCCGCACCGTCTCGATCACCTCGCCGGCGAAGCCTCGCAGCGTGATGACCGCAAGTTCGCGGTCGCTCGGGTAGGCGCCGATCTCGATCTCCGTCGCGCGCGTCGCGCAGAGCGCAAGCAGCAGCCGCTCGACGGCTGCGGCGTCCACAGTGCCAACGCGCGCGTCGCCTGAACCAGCTTGCTCGCTCCCCCGCCAGCCCTCGAGTTCGCGCGAAAGCGACAGGATCGACGCCCCGGAGCGGATCTCGACGGCGCCGACATCGGCCGGACGCGCGTCCGTCGCGGTTGCATCGATCAGGCGGCTTGCACGCGGCGCAATGCCGGCGATGACCGCGGCCGGCACGCGCACCACGCTCACCGTGCCATCGACGAGCGCGAAGCGATCCTGCGATCCAATGGCGACCGCCGTGCCGATCGAGAGGCTGCGGGTTCCGCCCGGTCCCGAGACGCGCAGATTCGCGGCCGCGGGCGAGAGCCCGTAGACGGACAGGTCGGCCGGCGCGTCGGTGACGAACCCGGCGGAGCGAGCGCGCTTGATCGCATCGACGAGCTCGAGGCACGCCTCTCGATCGGCGCGGGTCTTGATCGGTGATTCGACGACGTAGTTCCGACCGCTGCGCACGATGACGGTCGTCGACGAGCCCGCCGAGAGTTCGATGCGATCGATCTCCTCGACGCCCGGGAAGAGTTCGCGCCGCCGGAACTCCCGCACGTCGCGGTCAATCGCGAACTCGTGCAGCGCTCCGTCGATGACGTCGTAGCGCGCTCGATCGGCGGCCACTCCACCCGCATCGGCCCCCGCATCGGCCCCCGCGCCACCCCGCTGGCCCTCGACGACGCGCGCGAAGGCGCGCCCCGCCAGGCTGCGCCGTCCGAACTCGATCTCGACCGCGCGCGGTGCGCGAGCCCCGTCCGACGCCGCGCCTTCGACAATGCGAAGTCGACCCGCCGCCGGAGCGAGGCCGACGGCGGCAAGCGAGCCGGGGCCATCCGTTGCGGTGGCGACGGAGTGCCGCAGGCTTTCCGCCTTCAACGCGCGCTGCACGAGTTGCCGCATGCTCCAGCCGTCGACCGCGTGCGCGATGGGCGCCGTCTGCCACCAGCCATCCGTGCGGTACTCGAAGCGGAACATCTCCGCGCCGCGCGTGAGTTCGATCTGGGTGACACGCTCTGGATCCAGCGCGTCCGGCGCCAGCAGGCTGCCGCGCTCGGGCGGCCGCTCGGCCTCGACGGTCGCGAGTCGCTGCGCGGCGAACCCAACGATCGCAGCAAGCGCGAGGGTCAGCGGAATGCGGAGACCTCTCATGCGCGCCTCCTTCTGCGAGCGATCACGATCGCGCCGAACGCAATCGGCCCGAGGGCGAGCGTCGCACCCAGGCCAAACGCCCATGCGACCCGCGCTCCATCCGAAAGCGCCGTGATGCGCGGAACCTCGCGGCCGCTCAGGCCGGCGCCAAGCAGGTCGTCGCGATCGGCAAGCCACGCGACCATCGCGAGAAGCAACTCGCGGTTTCCAGGATTGACAAGCGCCGTGCGCCCTCCGCCAAGCTGGTCGGAGAGATCGGCCACGTTCGACAGCATCCAGCCGCCGCTCGAGACAAGCGCAAGCCGCCTCTCTTCGGCGCCCTCGCCCCTCTCGACAAGCAGCGCGACGGGAACCGGCGCCGGTAGGCGCTTCGCGGCCGGAACCTCGCGGATGCCGTCGCCGTCGCCGCGCCAATCATCCGCGAGCCATCGCTCGGACGCCGGGGCGACTTCGACCGCGACCGCGGAACGGACCCCCGCTGGCGGCGGATCGACCAGCCGGATCGGCATCGGCTGATTGAGGAGGATCGGCTGCCCCTCGAGCCGGGTCGCGATGTCGGAGCCCGGCGTCGGTCGCTCGATCAGCTGCCAGGTCTGCACGGTCGGCGTCCCGTCCTGCTGCGCGACAAGTTCGAGCACCACCCGCGTCGCATCGACGTCGACGCCGTAGGGCTTGAGCAGATCCCGCCATGGATCAGCCTGTCCGAGCAGCGACAGCATGCTTCGGCCCATGGTCAGGAGGACTGGCCGCCCCTCGGAGAGAAGGCGCTCCGTCTCCGTCACGAGAAGGCGCTCCTCGCGCGTGAGTTCAAGCTGCGCGCGCTGCAGCGCCGGCAGCACCACGAAGACCTGCGGCCGTCCTGCCGGTCGAGTCGGCGCCTGCCCTCGACCCGGCACCCATTCCACGAAGTCGAAGCCACCGGTGCGAAGCGCATCGGCAACCGCCGTCAGGTCGACGTTGTTGGCACGGCGCTTGAGAAGTGATTCGCGCTCGGAATGCATGAAGACGACCTGCGGCATCGAGTCGCCCGCAAGGCTGCGGATCGCACCCGAGAGGACCTCTTCGCCGCGGAAGCTCCAGCTGTAGGTGACGCGATCGGATCCCACGCGACCGACGGTGCGCGGGAAGATCCGCCACGCCGGGATGACCGACAGGCGGCCGCGCCCGGCGACGATGGCGGCCTCGCCGGCAAGCAGCTCGCGCCCGAGGAGGTCGATCTCGATCGCGGGAAGCGCCTCGAGTTCCTGGCGCGCCGCCAGAAGGCGCGTGGCCATCGACTCGAACTCACCGACGCGCGAGGAGATCACCGCGCGCACCGGCTGCGGAAGCGAAGCGCTTGCGCGCGCATCGAGCAGCGTGCTCGAGGCGGAGGCGAGCTGATCGCCCCACGTGCGGAAGCCCTGCGCCAGCGCGCTCCGCGCTCCCTCGAGGTCGGGAAGCGGACGCGCGGCGCTGGTACCCGCCATGCCGACGACGGCCGCGCGAAACTGCCCGCCATCGGCCGCGATCTGAGCGAACATCGACGCGGCCTGCTCGAGCGTGGTGCGAAGCGCGCTCGCTGCAGGCAGTTGCTGCGCCGCCGCGCGCAGCGCCGCAGGCTGGGAGAGGCTCTCGGCGCGCAGCGCGTCGTACACCGCAAGCGCCGATTCGATGGCGTTGGTCGAACGCGCCATGTCGTCGGCGCGCATGGCGACCAGTTCCGCAAGCGCAGCCTCGAAGAGCCCGGCATCCGCAGGATCGACCGGATCGATGCGGCGCGCGTCGATCGCGGGGCTTGCCTCTCGGAAGCGCTCGAGCACCTCGTCGATCTGGCGTAGAACAGCGGCGTCCGCCTGGGAACGCTCGACGAAGAGGTAGATCTTCCACCCTTGGCCGGGGGCGGCGGAGTCGGTCGTCCCAAGCGACCGCAGCAACTCGATGGTGGTGGGCGCAAGGCTGTAGGCACGGGTCTTCGTCGCGTCGACTACGGCGCGCGCCGAACCCTGCGAGAGGAGCGCGACGGTCGATGCGGCGAGCGCGACGACGGCGATCACGAAGCCGATTGATTCCGCGCGCACGGCGACTCGGCCCATCGCGGTTCGCGCGGTGGCGTTGCGGAACCGCTCGAGCGAGACGGTGGCGATCGCGACGCCGATCGCGATGAGCGCAAGGAAGTAGGCGATGGCGCTCGTGTCGAAGAGGCCGAGCGCGAAGCCCTCGAGGCGCTTCAGCGGATCGAGGGCATTCACGGCCGGTGCCCACTCGAGCGGAACCGTCGCGGTGAGGATGCGCGCTCCGGCGACGACCCCGAGCCAGAGGAAGAACGCGCCGAGGAAGGCGACGGTCTGGCTGGCGGTAAAGGTCGAGACGGCGACGCCGAGCGCGGCCGCAGCGCTGCCCGCGAGCAGAAGGCCGAGCAGTCCGCAGCCGATCTCGCCGTAGTCGGGCGCCGCGTAGATCTCGAGCGGAACGAGCAGCACGAGGAGCGGCGCCAGGCTCACGGCGACAAGCGCGATCGACGCGAGCGCCTTCCCGACCACCATCTCCCATGCCGAGAGCGGGCTCCCGAAGAGCGTCTCCCAGGTCTTCAGCCGGAACTCCTCGCTGAAGCTGCGCATCGAGATCGCCGGCGCGGTCGCGAGAAGCGCCCAGCCCGCGGCGAGGATGGCACTTCGCAGCGTCGCGGGACGTCCGGCGTCAAACTCGGCGCCGAAGAACGCAACCGCCGCGACGAGGCCCGCGAGCGCAAGCACGATCCACGCGTTCGCCGTGACGAACGCGCTCCGGATCTCGCGCGCCGCCACTGCGCGGATGCGTCGGATCGAACCGGACATCAGCGGCTCCCCCCGCTGCCGGCGTGCGTCTCGCCTTGGGCGCCGCGCACGAGCTCGATGAAGGCGCGCTCGAGGCCCGGGGTGTCGAAGCCGATGCTCCGCGCGCAGATACCGCGCGCAGCAAGCGCACGCGCAAGGTCGGCGCGCCGGTCGCCGCGGTCCGCCGCGAACTCGGCGCGGATCCATCCGTCGTCGAGCGCCGTCTCAGAGATAGGGCCGAACTCGGCCGCCATTCCTGCGTCGCCCGCGATCGAACGCTCGACCTCGATCACGATTCGCCGTGCATCGGCGGCCCGAGCGCGGAAGGTCGCGATCGACTCATGGACCAGCACGCGCCCACCGGCCATGACGGCCAGCGACCCACACAGAGACTCGACCTCGGAGAGAAGGTGCGACGAGAGGATGACGAGTCGATCGGCGCCGAGTTCACGGATCAAGCGGCGAAAGACAAGCATCTGCGCGGGGTCGAGTCCGACCGAGGGTTCGTCGAGGATCACGATCGCCGGCTCGCCGACGATGGTGGCCGCGAGCCCAACGCGCTGCTGCATGCCTTTCGAAAGTGTGCCGCAGCAGCGCGCGGCGAGATCGAGCACGTCGCAGCGGCCGAGCGCCGTGCGGATCGCCGCATCGGCGGCGCGACCCGAAAGTCCGACGAGGTTGGCGCGGTAGCGGAGGTACTCGAGCACGGTCAGCTCGGGATAGAGCGGCGCGGATTCGGGGAGGTAGCCGATCTTCGGCCGGATGCGCGCGCCGTCCCGCCGCGCATCGAAACCAAGCACGGTCAGTTCGCCGCCATCGGCCGGAAGCACGCCGGCGATCATGCGGAGAAGCGTGGTCTTGCCCGCCCCGTTCGGGCCGAGCAAGCCACAGATTCCCGTCCGCGGCAGCGTGATCGAGACTCCGCTCGAGGCGGCGATCGCGCCAAAGCGCTTCGTGAGGCTTCGCGCGACGACGGCTGCGGGGCTCGAGCGGTCGCTCACGCCGTGGGCCTCCACGACGCGGCCCAGCACGCAGAGGCCGTGCACGTAGAAGCCGTGCACGTAGAGGCTGTGCGACCCGTCGGTCGGGTTTCCCGCATCAGCGGGCGTAGCACAAGGCAAGTCGAGCGCTCGGTTCGCCGCACGGGGCGGAGTGTATCTGTTGGCCGAACAACGAGTACGGCAACCGCGGCATGGATGTGCGGCGGACACACGATTTCGCGCCCCGCCGAACAGAATCCCCGGAACCGATCTACAATGGCAAACGGAGCACGGACGCGACCATGGCCACCAGAGACAACGGCTCGGATTCCGACAAACCTCCGCCAGCGCTCGGCGGTGGCGTTCAGGGAACTGGCGACTTCGTCTACGAACTGCGCGGCTCCGCGCCCCTCGATGACGCGCAGCGCGCGGCGTTGAAGGGATTCGTGCTCACGCATCGGACAGGCGCCGCGCCGCTCGCGGACGGCGCGCTACGCGTCCTGTCGCGACTTGGCGAGGGAGCTGCTGTGGTCGAGCCGACGGGCGAGATCACCTGGATGAACGAGGGGCTCTCCGGGCAGACCCCCGAGATCATGCGCCGCTTCGCCGATTGCTGCGTCGAAATCATCGCAAACTGGTCGCGCACGCGACAACCCGTCCCGAGCCGGCAGAGTTTCCGCATCGGCATGCGTTGGTTCGAAGTCGTCGCGAGTCCGATCGAGCCGCTTTCGGGCGACGGACGAGGCACTGCCGATCCCGGCAGGCTCGGCGCGGCCGGGCTCCTGCTCGATGTGACCGCGTCGCGCAGCATCCGCGACCGCATCGACGCCATCGATCAGGCCGGTGCCGCGCTGCTTGCGATCGACGCAGAGTCGATGCGCGGCCTGCATGCGCCGGAACGGCTGCGCAATCTCGAGGGCAAGGTCATCGCAGCGACGCGCAGCCTCCTCGGTTTCGATCACTTCGAGTATCGCCTCACGAACCGGCGCTCAAGCCAGCTTGAGCTTGTGTTCTGCTCCGGGCTTGTGCCGCTTGGGATCGGCGAACGCATCTATGCGCGGTCCGATGGAAACGGATTGAGCGGTGTCGTCGCGGTCACGGGCCAGGCCATCGTGTGCCGCGACGTCGCCAGCGAACCGCGCTACGTCGGCGGACTTCCCGGCGCGAAGAGCACGTTGACCGTGCCACTGCGGCTCCAAGACAAGGTGATCGGGGTGCTGAACGCCGAGAGCCCGGAGTTGCATTGCTTCGACGACGAGGATCGCCTCTGCGCGGAACTGCTCGGCCGCTACGTCGCGCTGGCGCTCAACATCCTCGACATGCTTGTCGCCGAACGGTGCGATACGGCGAAGACCATGCTCGCCAATCTCTCGGAGGAGGCCGCGAGCCCGCTCGCCGAACTCAACGAGGATGCGATGTCAATCCTCTCGCGCGGTGGACCCTCGTTCGCCGCGGAGTCGGCCCGCATCAAGGCGAATGCGGCGCGCATCGAGGAACTGCTCCACAACGCGGCCGCCGGCCCGAGCGGGATCCTCGGCGCAGACGAGTTCATGCGCGAGGGCTTTCAAGACCCCGTCTTCAAGGGGAAGCGCGTTCTGGTCGCCGACGATGAAGATGCGATCCGCGAGACGATCCAAGCAGTCCTCGTCCAGCAAGGTTGCGAGGTGCACGAGTATCGCGATGGCGCGCGCGCCATTGCCGCGATCCGCGCCGCCGCCGCCGCCGGCAGGCCGTTCGATCTCATCGTCTCCGACGTGCGCATGCCCGATGCGAACGGCTACGAAGTGTTCCGCGCCACGAAGGATGCGAACCCCGCCACGCCGGTCATCCTGATGACGGCCTTCGGCTACGACCCGAACCACTCGATCGTGCGCTCGAGCCAGGAAGGCCTCCACTGCTTCCTGTTCAAGCCCTTTCAGGTGGCCCAGCTTCTTGAGGAAGGCCGCAAGGCACTGCTCGGCGCGTGAGCGCACTGCTCGGCGCGTGAGCGCACTGCTCGGCGCGTGAGCGCACTGCTCGGCGCGTGAGCGCACTGCTCGGCGCGTGAGCGCACTGCTCGG
>Ga0068877_10004564_pt1 | contig 10792 bp, 7 predicted proteins | sample NOAtaG_FD_66437 | JGI IMG/M metagenome (GOLD analysis project Ga0068877, IMG submission 66437) | Freshwater lake microbial communities from Lake Erie, under a cyanobacterial bloom - NOAA_Erie_Diel6S_1000h metaG | ecosystem: Environmental > Aquatic > Freshwater > Lake | place: USA: Ohio, Lake... | reverse complement strand
AGGGCATCGTTGAGGACGCGGAGCGCCTCCACAAGCGGGCGCCGTGACGCGAAGGGGCCGATCACCTGCGCGACATCGCGTGAGCGGGCTGCGGCACTGGCCCGCTGAATGCGAAGCCGCGGCGCGATCCCCTTGGCGATGGTGATGACCCACCATTTGTCGAGCGGGCGCGCGGAACGGACGTTGTAGCGGGGGAGATGCGCGCGAATGAGGCGCACCTCGCGCAGCAGCGCGGCGAATTCACTGGGAAGCGGTTCCCACTCGATGCGCGCCGTTTCGCGGAGGAGCCGCGCGTGCCGATGCTCGGGCCACGGCAGGCGGAAATACGAGAGGAGCCGCGTCCGCACCTGCGTGCTCTTTCCGACATAGAGCACCTCGCCGTGCGCGCCCCGCATGAGATACACGCCGGGTTCGTTCCGGGCGCTCTCGCGCACCTGTTCCCGCAGGCGGCTGACGTCGCCGTCCATCGCGCCCACGTCGAACGCCAACTGGACGGCCGCGACCTCCGTGCGCTTGGAGCGACGGCGCTTGACCGGCGGCGCATAGGTGAACTCGGCGACTGCCGGCCCCGACAGCGATTCAGCGCTGGCAGTTTGGGCAGAAGACGGTCGTGCGCCCATCCACGGCATGGGTGCCGACCAGACGGCGCCCGCAGCGGTGGCAGGGGAGCCCGGCCCGGCCATAGGCGGCCAGCTGCTCGACAAAAGCGCCGCGCTCTCCGCGGGCATCACGATAGTCACGGAAGCTGGTCCCCCGCGCGGCGATGCTGGCGGTCAGGACCTGCTGCAGCTCGGTGCGCAGCTGCCCCAGCTCCGGATCGGAGAGCGTGCATGCTTCGCGGGACGGGTCGATGCCAGCGCGCCACAAGGCCTCGTTTGCGTAGATATTCCCCACTCCGGCCAGCCGGCGTTGGTCCATCAGGGCAATCTTGATGGCTTGGCGCGACTCCCGAACACAACCCGAAAATGCGTCATCGGTGAACGCGGGGTCAAGGGGCTCGATCCCCAACCCCTCGCTGTATTCGGCAAACCGCATGGGGGACATCAGCGCGACCGTCCCCAGGCGACGGACGTCCCGGTAATGCAGCACGCGGCCGTCGCTGAGGGGAAACGTCACGCAGACGTAGGGTTGGTCGGCCGGATCCTCTGGCCGGGTGCCGTCGGCGTCCACGAGGAGCCCGCCGGTGAAGCGGGGCTGGACGACCACATGGCACGGTCCGCTCGATGTGTCGATGTCGAGCACGATCAGCTTGGCGCGGCGCCAGACGCGCACGATGCGGCCGCCGGACAGCTGGTGCTTGAACGATTCGGCGTCGGCTTCGCGCAGCACATCCGGGCGCCAGACAATCACATCGCGAATCGTGGCGCCGACGATCAGCTCGTGGAGATCGCGTGCGATCGTTTCCGTTTCCGGGAGTTCGGGCATGGTGCGGTGATCAGGAAAGCCCGCTCCTACACCCGGGCCGCTTCGCGCCAGCCGATATCCCGCCGCATGATCGCACCGTCGAATTGCACCCGCGCCGCGGCCTCACGGCTCGCGTGCTGCGCTGCGGCAAAGGTCGGCGCCAAGGCCGTCACCGCGACCACACGCCCGCCGCTCGTGCGCAACGTGCCGTCGGCATCGCGACGTGTACCGGCGTGATACACGCGTACATCATCGCTGAATGACGGCAGCTCGAGAACCGCTCCGGTGCGCGGGGCATCGGGATATCCTGACGACGCCACGACGGTCGTGACTGACGCACCAGCGCGCCATGCGAATGGTGCCATGTTGCCGATACGTCCACCACGCGCGATCGCCAGCATCGGATCGAGCAGGCTGCTGGTGAGCATCGGCAGAATCGCCTGCGTTTCCGGATCACCAAAGCGGCAATTGAACTCCACGACCTTCGGACCGTCCGGCGTGAGCATCAGTCCCGCGTACAACAGACCGCGGAACGGCGTGCCCCGCTTGCGCAGCGCATGCAATGTCGGGAGGAAAATCCGCTCGGTCACGTCATCAATGAGCGCCGGCGTACTGAACGACACCGGCGTGTACGCCCCCATGCCGCCCGTGTTTGGACCTTCGTCGCCATCGAGCAGCCGCTTGTGATCCTGGGCGCCGAGCATTGGGAGCACATCGAAGCCGTCCGTCACGGCGAACAGCGACAGTTCTTCGCCGGTCATGAACGATTCCACGAGGCATTCGGCACCGGCATCACCGAAGGTGCGATCGCCGAGGATGCGATCAATTGCATCACAGGCTTCGGCTTCCGTCATGCACACGATGACGCCCTTGCCGGCGGCGAGGCCGCTGGCTTTGATCACGACCGGCGCACCGAAGCGTGCGCGTACCGCCGCCTTGGCTTCATCCACGTCGCGGTGCGTTTCCGCATGCGCGGTAGGGATGCCCGCGGCCATCATGAGGGCCTTGGTGTCCGCCTTGGAGGTTTCCACGGTCGCGGCACCCTGCGTGGGGCCGAACACAGCGATCTTCCGCTGCTCGAGAAAGTCCACTACGCCCGCGGCCAGCGGCGCTTCGGGGCCTACAACCACCAGATCCACGGCTTCCGACTCCGCGCACGCCGCGACCGCCTTGGGATCATTGCCGTTGAGCGCCACCAACCGTCCCAACTCGGCGATCCCGGGATTCCCCGGAGCCGCCAGCAGCTCAACCGGGGTGTTCTCGCGAGTCAGCGAGTCAGCGAGGGCGTGCTCGCGGCCACCAGAGCCTAGCAGGAGGATCTTCATCCCGGAAATCTAGCCGAGCCGGTGCATGGGCCAACTGATTACCACAGACGGCCACAGACGGACGCAGAGAAAATCAACAAATGAGTTTGGGCAGTGGTCCGCGTCCGTCTGCGGCCGTCTGCGGAAATCCGTTCTACTGACCCCCGTCGCTCACACCGAACCAGCCGGCGGATCACCGTCCACCGACGACGCCGCGCGGAACGCCTCCCGGAACGCCCCCGCCGCGCGCTGCACGGCACTGCCCACTTCCGACGCCGCGGCCCTGGCCCGGTCGGCGTAATACGCACCAGCCTCACGCAGGTCATCGCGGAGTGGTCGCTCCTCGTCGGTGCCGCGCCGGACATACGCCCCGCCGACAATGGCTGCGTAGGCGCCCGACTGCTCCCAGCGATGCAGTTCGCCTGTACGCACCGTGTGGAACGGATGCTCGCGGAGCGCCGTGTTGAGCGCCTTGAGCACCTGATCCCATGTGCCGCCGCTGGCTTCATATTCGGCCGCCTGCGCCAGGTACGCCTCGAGATCGATCGTGTCACCGTGCGCACGCCCACCAGCGAGTTTCAAAAACGCCATCAGGCAGGCACGCGGGTCCTGCGTGGCCAGCAGGCCGGCGCGATCGGCGGAGAACTCCGAGGTGCGATACCACTCCAGCAGCGCGAGCTGAAAGGGCAAGAGCGCAATCGACGCCAGCAGCGGCAGGGCGCTCATGCCGAAGAAGAGCACGATCAGCGCAATGGTGCGGTAGGTCGTGCGCCCCGTCATGATGTGCCCGACCTGCTGACCGAGAATGAACCGCTGTTCGTCGGCGTCGAGCAGTTCCAATGTCCCCGAACTGATCACGATGAAGGGTTGGTCAAAGCCAACGGCCCCCGCATTCGCAATCGGGTTCTGCGCCACGTACAGCTGCGGCTCAGGCTTGCCCGTCTCCGGCCAGTCGAGCGCCTGCAGGACCTCCTGATAGCGCGCGTACAGCTGCGGTCGCTGCGTGGGGCCAACCCGCACGGCGTCGCCCAGGAAAAGTTGCCGAACCCCGCGCTCACCGAAGACGCCGGCGATGCGGCGAATCACGTCATCGAAGGCCGGAATCGCGCGCAGGGTGTGCAGGGCGGCGCGATCGGCGGGGTGCTCCCAGGACACGGAGCTGATCTGTTCGAGTCGAATGGCCATGTCCATCCTACGCAGCGCCCGGCGGTTTGGTGTCAGCTCGGCAATTGCCCGCACCGCCGGGGCGCATCAGGCACCGTCAGATCCCGGCCAGCGCCTGCTCCACATCCGCGATCAGGTCCTCGGCGTCCTCGATACCGCACGACAGCCGCACCATCCCCTCGGTCAACCCCATCGCCAGCTTCACATCCGCCGGCACCGAGCCGTGCGTCATCGTGAACGGATGGTTGGTGAGGCTCTCCACCCCGCCGAGCGACTCCGCCAGAGAGAACACCCGGACCTTCTCGAGGAACTGGCGCGCGTTGTCCTTGGAACCGAGGTCGAGCGTCATCATGCCGCCGAATCCGCTCATCTGCCGCTTGGCCAGCTCGTGATGCGCGTGATTGGTGAGCCCGGGATAGTACACCCGGTCGGCGCCAAGACGCTCCGCGAGAAAGGCTGCGACCTGGCGACCATTCGCATCGTGCTGCTTCATGCGAAGCGGCAGCGTCTTGGTGCCACGCAGTGCGAGCCACGCGTCGAAGGGGCCGGGGACGGCGCCCGCGGCATTGAGAATGAACTGCAACCGATCGGCGAGCGTGTCGTCGTTCACGATCGCCATGCCACCAATCATGTCCGAGTGGCCGTTGATGTACTTGGTGGTCGAATGCCAGACGATATCGGCGCCGAACTCGAGGGGACGCTGAAAAACCGGCGTGGCGAAGGTGTTGTCCACAACAAGCAGTGCGTCGTGCCGCTTCGCGATCTCCGCCATCGCGCGCAGATCCGTGAGGCGCATCAGGGGATTCGTCGGTGTCTCCACCATGAGCGCGCGCGTCGCCGGCGTTACGGCGTCGGCGACGCGCTGCGGTTCACTCATGTCCACATAGGTGAACGACAGCCCCATGTGCTGCAGGATGCGGTCGAACAGGCGGAACGTCCCGCCGTACACGTTTTCCTGGCAGATGATGTGATCACCGGCCTTGAACAGCTTCATGATGGAATCGAGGCACCCCATCCCGCTGCCGAACGCGAAGCCGTGCTGCCCGCCCTCCAGGATCGCGACATTGCGCTCCAGCGCCTGACGCGTCGGGTTCTTGCCCCGCGCGTATTCGTAGCCCTTGTTGACGCCGATGCTTTCCTGCACGTAGGTGGACGTGAGGTACAGCGGCGTCATGATGGCGCCGGACACCGGGTCGGGGCGCTGCCCCGCGTGAATGGCCCGGGTGGCCATACCGCCGGCCAGATCTTCGTCGAAAATTCGCGTCATTGGAAAGCTCGGGGAGGTCGGGACTGATGGCGGGAAGCTAGATCGTCACTCGGCCGCCGGCCAGCAGTGGGGCGATGAGACTGAGGATCAGCCCATCGCGCGTCCAAAAGGGACGGAGTGGCTGGGAGCAATGCGCAGGGGTCAGTCCATATCGCGCCACCGCGTCACGGGCGGCATGCAGGACCTCCGCGTGCGTCAGTGGTGTCCCCTCCACCACCACGAAGGGTTCGTCCCGACCGGGGGTCGCCGTATCGCCAACCAGCGCGAGACCGTGATGTGTGCCCAGATCAACGCGCCGGATCTGCGCGTCGGAACGTACCTCGGCATTCCACGGGGCCTCGTCTAGGAAGACGGCGGTCACCGCCTCGGGGAGTTGGCTGTCAAACGCGTGTGTGGTGAAAATCGCGCCTATATCGTACTGCGTCATCAGCGACGCCAGCGCTTCCGTCGTGGCCTCAGCCGGGAGCAGGTGAATCGTTCGCCCTTCACTCGCAGCCAGCGCGATCAGCGTACGTAGGCCATCGGGAACGAGCATCGCCGCCGGTTTCCCGCTCAGGGACCGAACGAGGGGGGCGCTCCTCTGGAGGAGCGTCAGCCCGGCTGTGACGAGGCGTGCGGCTGCGACGTCCTCGAGGTAACCCCCACCCGCGGCGATGGCGTATGGGACCAACGAGAGAGGATCCTGAAACATGCCTGAACAGTAGTCACCGTGGGTGCAGCCTTGGGAGCGCGTTGGCTGATGACCCTTGGTACCCTAGTTTTAGCGTGGAATCGGTAGGGCGATCGACTTTCGAGGAGTGATATGGCGTTTGATGGATTGATGGTGAGTGTGTCCGGCGTGCGCGGTCGTGTCGGTGAGGCGTTGACGCCGGAGATCGTGGCAACCTTTGCATCGGCGTTCGGCGCGTGGGCTTCGCGCTCGGGCAATCGGACCATCGTCGTGGGGCGGGATAGCCGCGTCTCCGGGCCGATGTTCACGCGTATCGTGCACGGGGCGCTCGAGTCGGTTGGCTGCACCGTCATCGACATCGGGATGGCGCCGACGCCGACCATTCAGCTGGCCGTCGAGCATCACCACGCGGCCGGCGGCCTCGGCATTACAGCGTCACATAATCCGATCGAGTGGAACGCCCTCAAATTCATCGGTCCGTCGGGTCTCTTCCTGTCTGCAGACGAAGGGGCCGAGATGCGTGCGCTGTTGGAGACGGGGATCCCGCGCGCCACGTGGGATCAGTTGGGGCATGTGGAGCGCGATGATGAGGCCGTGGCCCGTCACATCGCTCAGGTGCTGGCCCTCCCGTATCTCGATGTCGAGGGAATCCGCTCGCGCCGCTTCAAGGTGGCCCTCGATTGTTGTCACGGCGCGGGGAGCGTGATCATGCCGGCGCTGCTGACCGAGCTGGGATGCGAGGTCTACGCGATCAACATGGAGCCGGATGGCCGCTTTCATCGCCCGCCCGAGCCCATCGCCGACAATCTCGGGGAACTCGAAGCACTCGTGAAGAACACCGGGGCCGACATTGGTTTCGCGACCGATCCGGACGTCGATCGGTTGGCGCTCGTGCTCGATGATGGCCGCGCGCCCGGCGAGGATTACACGCTCGCCTTCGCGGCGCGCACCGTCTTGCGGCATCGCCGCGGACCGGTCGTGACGAATCTGTCCACGAGCAAGGTCGTATCGGATGTTGCCGATGCGGCTGGCGTCCCATTCCACTTTGCCAAGGTCGGCGAGGTCAATGTCGCACTGGCGATGCGTGATGCCGGGGCGACGATCGGCGGTGAAGGTAATGGTGGTGTCATTCTTCCCGAGATGCACTTGGGGCGTGACGCGCCGGTTGGTGCGGCGCTGATGCTGCAGCTGATGCACGAGGAGGGACGCCCCTTGTCGCAGCTTGTCGCGGAGCAGCCCCGTTATGTCATCGTGAAGGACAAGCTCGACCGCCCCGATGCGCCGCTGGATACGGTGTATGCGGCACTGCGCACGGCTTTTGCCGACGCCAAGGCCGATACGCAGGACGGCCTGCGCCTCGACTGGCCGGATCGGTGGGTGCATCTCCGTCCGTCCGGTACCGAGCCCATCGTCCGCGTCATCGCGGAAGCTCCGTCTGACGCCGAGGCCCGGGTGTTGATCGCCCAGGCGCGTGAACCGCTCGCGGCGCTGGTCTGAGTCTGTCGATGCGTCTCTCCCTTTTGCCCTGAACGCCCATGTGCGGAATTGTTGGTTACGTCGGCTCGCGGATCGCGACTCCCATGCTCATCGATGGGCTCAAGCGTCTCGAGTATCGCGGCTATGACTCGGCCGGAATTGCGATCATGAACGGACACGGGGTGGAAACGCGCCGTGCGGCCGGCAAGATCGCACGGCTCGAAACGGTGATCGCCAACGATCCCTGCGAGGGGACGGTGGGGATCGCGCACACGCGCTGGGCGACCCACGGGCCGCCAAACGAGACGAACGCGCATCCGCATCTGAGTCAGGATGGCACCATCGCCGTCGTCCACAACGGGATCATCGAAAACGCCACGGTGCTGAAGGCGGGACTCGAGGCGCGCGGCTATGTGTTCAAGTCGGATACCGACACGGAGGTCCTCGCACATCTCGTGGAAACGGCTTATGCCGGCAACCTCGAGGCCGCCGTGATCGAGGCGCTGCGTCAGGTGGATGGGACCTACGGCGTTGCCGTGCTGTCCAGCAAGGAGCCGGGCAAGATCGTGGCGGCCCGCAAGGGGAGCCCGCTCCTGATCGGCATCGGCGACGGCGAGTTCTTTGTGGCGTCCGATGCGTCAGCCATTCTCCAGCATACGCGCCATGTGGTGTATCTCGATGACGGCGATATTGCCATCATCACGCGTGACGGCTACAAGGTGCTCGATCTCGATGCCGTGGCTCTCGAGAAGCCGGTAACGCGCATCGACTGGGATCTCGCGCAAATCGAGCGTGGCGGCTATCCGCACTTCATGCTCAAGGAGATCTTTGAGCAGCCCACCACCATCGGCAACACGATGCGCGGGCGCCTCATCCTCGAGGAGGGATTCTCGAAGCTGGGCGGGCTCAATATCTCGAAGGAAGACCTCCTCGCCATCGACAACATCATCATCACGGCGTGCGGCACGAGCTGGCACTCGGCGCTCATTGGTGAGATGATGATCGAGGAACTGTGCCGTATTCCGGTCGAAGTCGAATACGCCTCGGAATTCCGGTATCGCAATCCGATCGTCACGCCACGGACCTTGTGCATCGTGATCTCGCAGTCCGGCGAGACGGCGGATACGCTGGCGGCCATGCGAGAGGCCAAGCGGCGCGGCGCGCGTACGCTCGGACTGGTGAATGTCGTCGGGTCCACGATTGCCCGCGAGGATGATGGCGGGATCTACCTGCACGCGGGGCCGGAAATCGGCGTGGCCTCGACCAAGGCCTTCACCAGTCAGGTGGTGGCGCTCGCGCTGTTCACGCTCAAGCTGGCCCGCCTCCGAGACCTCAGCGTGGAACGCGGCCGACAGATCGCGCAGGCCCTTGATGCCCTCCCGCAGCAGGTCCAGTCGATTCTCGACCGCGCAGAGGAGATCGAGACGCTGGCTGATGAATTCAAGCGTGCGTCGAACTTCCTGTACCTCGGTCGCGGCTACAACTTCCCGGCCGCCCTCGAAGGGGCACTCAAGCTCAAGGAAATTTCGTACATCCACGCCGAAGGGTATCCCGCGGCGGAGATGAAGCACGGGCCGATTGCCCTGATTGACGAGATGATGCCGGTGGTGTGCATCGCCCCGCACGACGCCGTGTTCGACAAGATCACGTCGAACATCCAGGAGGTGAAGGCGCGGAAGGGGAAGGTGATCGCCATAACGACCCGCGACGAGCCCTCGCTGGCCGGCAGGATCGATTACGAATTCCGCATCCCCGAAACCGTCGACCTTCTGACGCCGATCCTGGCCAGTATCCCGTTACAGCTGCTGGCGTACTACATCGCCGTGAAGCGGGGGTGCAATGTCGATCAGCCGCGCAATCTCGCCAAGAGCGTGACGGTCGAATGAACCGAAACAGCCGCCGCCGGCGGCTTGGGAGGGCCGGTCACCCGGGGCGCTGTGGCGTCTCCGGGTGACTATCTTTCAGGGCTATGACTGACGCTGCCCTGCCAGAGATCGAGTCCACCGCCAGCTCCCTGAGCGAGGGAGAGGTCGCACCGACGGGGGTCCTCGTTGACGACGCCCGTCTGACGCGAGAGATCGCCCGACGCCGCACCTTTGCGATCATCTCGCATCCGGACGCCGGCAAAACCACGCTGACGGAAAAGCTGCTGCTGTATGGCGGAGCCATTCACCTCGCTGGCTCCGTCAAGGCGCGCCGCGCCTCCCGTCACGCCACGTCGGACTGGATGAAGCTCGAGCAGGAGCGTGGCATCTCCGTCACCAGCTCCGTGCTCCAGTTCGAGTTCCTCGGCTACCAGCTCAACCTGCTCGACACACCGGGGCACGAGGACTTTTCCGAGGACACCTACCGCACGCTCGTCGCGGCGGACAGCGCCATCATGCTCCTCGATAATCGCAAGGGCGTCGAAGAGCGCACACGGCAGCTGTTCGACGTCTGCAAGATGCGGCGGACGCCGATTTTCACGCTGGTGAACAAGTGCGATCGCCATGGTGAAGATCCGCTCAAGCTGATTCAGGATGTCGAGACGGACCTCGGCATCGACTGCTACGCGGCGACATGGCCGGTATTCGAGAACGATGTGTTTGTCGGGGTCTACGATCGGCGCAAGCGAGAAGTGCACCTCTTCGAGCGCAGCGGTGATCGCGGTGCGACACGTGCCGATGATACCGTCGTGTCGATTGATGACCCGGCGTTGATCGATGCCATGGGTGAGAGTGCCTTCGATCGCCTTATGAACGATGTCGAGTTGCTCGACGCTGCGGGGCATGAGTACGACCATCAGCGCGTCATCGATGGGGCGTTGACTCCGGTGTTTTTCGGCTCGGCGCTGACCAACTTCGGCATTGAACCGTTTTTGCGGGAGTTCCTCGAACTGGCGCCGCCACCGGGGCCGCGTGAATCAAGTGCCGGCCCGGTCGTACCCGATCGTCCGGACTTCACCGGCTTCGTGTTCAAGATTCAGGCGAACATGGACCCGAAGCACCGAGACCGCGTGGCATTCCTGCGCGTCGTGTCTGGTCACTTCGAAGCCGGGATGCAGGTCATTCATCAGCGCTCCGGGAAGCCGATGCGTCTCGCGGCACCGCAGCAGTTCATGGCACGGGATCGCGTGGCCATCGAAGAGGCATGGCCGGGCGACGTGATCGGTGTGATGGATCGCGGCAACCTGCGGATCGGCGATACGTTGGGTGGCGACGGCAAGTTGGAGTTTCAGGGGATCCCGCGATTCGCGCCGGAGCATTTCGCACGCGCCATGCCCGCTGATCCCATGAAGCGGAAGCAGTTCGATATCGGCCTGCGTCAGCTCACGGAGGAAGGCGCCGCTCAGGTGTTCTTTGCCGAGACCACCGCGGGATCACAGCCCATTGTCGGAGCCGTTGGCCAGCTGCAGTTCGACGTCATGGCCTTCCGTCTCGAATACGAGTACTCGGCACCCTGCAAGTTCGAGAAGATGTCCTACCGGTGGCCCCGCTGGCTCACCGGCCCCAAGGCCGATGTGGAGCG
>Ga0068877_10004562_pt1 | contig 10794 bp, 11 predicted proteins | sample NOAtaG_FD_66437 | JGI IMG/M metagenome (GOLD analysis project Ga0068877, IMG submission 66437) | Freshwater lake microbial communities from Lake Erie, under a cyanobacterial bloom - NOAA_Erie_Diel6S_1000h metaG | ecosystem: Environmental > Aquatic > Freshwater > Lake | place: USA: Ohio, Lake... | reverse complement strand
CTTTCTCCCCCACCCGCAAGCTCACGCCAAAGCACTCGGCCAGCCGCTTCAGGCCCATTTCGCCTTTCTCCTAGGCGCAAAAAACTTGGCTCGCAAATCGTTGGAATCGGTTGGAGCCAGCTTGTTTTTCGAGCCATCGCCAGAGCAGTGATGTTATGTCAGGATTTGCTCTAGTTATGGTAAGAAACCTGTATCGGCCCCGACGCCCGCGCCGGACCAAGATCGTCCATCACATCGAGTACGCGTTCCTTGTAGCCAGGAGTCGGATTGTAGGTATGTAGGACTTTTTCGAGCGGTTTATTCCGGTAATGTTCCGAATTCGCCAAACGCTCGGCTACCTTATGAATACTCTCTTTCACACTGCGGAAACGATGATCACCGTTACGCCAACCGAAAATGTTGTTGTTGTGATAAGCCTTGCCGCCGCTCGATTCCACGAACGCGATGCTCGGCAGCAGCCGCCAATCCAGACGATGCCGGTCCGCCGCCGCAACAAAATCCGCCGCCAACGGCTTCACGGGACACTGCTTTTCGTCAAAATAACGCTCCAGACGCACTTTGCGAGGGTCGTGCCTAAGAGATGCCATCTCACCCGTTGGCGCGGGGCTGGTGGCCACAAAAGGACCGGCCATCATCCCGATAACCGCCAACAGACGGCTCGATTTGGAAAAACTCATGATTCGAAAATCACTCCTTGCGATTGGTACTCCGGTCCAATTCGGGACCGACATCGGCGGCGCTACACACAGGCACTACATCTCGCTGCGTTTCGCGCGCCAGGAATTGGGTATCAAGAGCCAGAGTTGGTCATATCGTCTCAGGCCGCAAAAGTATGAGTTATTTCGCTCATAGAGGTATTATAGCCATTTATGGATCAGGACTGGGAATGCCTCCCCTACCACCCACCACTCGATTGGGAAGGCCTTCTTAACTTCTTCGCCCCCCGAGCCATTCCGGGCGTGGAGTCGATCTCCGAGGGCCGCCTGCGGCGCTGTTTCCGCCAGGAGAACCGTTGGGGCGTGATCGACCTGAGCCTCGCCGAGCAGCCGGGGACCATACAAATACGCGCTTGGAACCACGCGCCGGACCTCAATCTGGTCCGCCGCGTTCTCGACCTCGACCACCAGCCAAGCCGCTTGGCCGCTCTGTTTCAATCAGACGACATTTTGGGCCCATTGTGGGCGCGCTGGCCCGGTGTTCGACTGCCCGGGGCCTGGGATCCCTTTGAGATGGGAGTCCGCGCGATCCTCGGCCAGCAGATCAGCGTCAAAGCCGCCCATACCCTGGCCGCTCGCCTCGTCGCCCGTTGGGGCCAAAAGGTGTCCACACCATGGCCCGGCTTGACTCACTTGTTCCCCCTGCCCGAGGACCTTGCTGGCCTGCAAACCGACGATCTCGCCAACCTGGGTCTGCCCAACAAGCGGGCGGAAACTCTTCGCCAATTCGCCCTCTGGTCTTGTAGGCCAATAACGGACCGCCCTCCCCTAGGCAGCCTACCCGGCATCGGCCCCTGGACCGAGAACTACCTGAAAATGCGTGGCCAATCCTACCAGGACGCCTTTCCCGCCGGCGACCTTGGCATCCAAAAGGCCCTCGGTATCCAAAATCGTAGTCCCGCCGCTGCCGCCCGCGAGGCCGAAACCATCAGCCAGCGCTGGCGCCCCTACCGCGCCTATGCCGTATTCTTGCTTTGGAGGTCCCTTGGATGACTTTTGTTCGCCACTGTGATTCCCCCCTCGGCGAGCTAAGCCTGTTCTCCGACGGCGAATCCCTGACTGGTTTGTACTTCGAACGTACAGAAGAAAACGCCCAGCGTGAAGATATCCCAGTTCTGATCGACGCCGAACGACAACTGGCTGAGTATTTCGGCGGCTGGCGGCAAACCTTCGATTTGCCCTTGCGCCCGCGGGGTACAGAATTCCAGCAGTCGGTCTGGCGTGCGCTACTCGAGATTCCCTTCGGCCAAACCCAAAGCTATTCCGCCGTCGCCCGCCGATTGGGGCAGGAAAAGGCAGTCCGCGCGGTAGGCCTCGCGAACGGAAGGAATCCAATTTCAATACTCATTCCCTGCCACCGTGTCATCGGCTCAAATGGAAGTCTCACCGGATACGGAGGGGGGCTCTGGCGTAAACAGTTCCTACTGAAACATGAAAAGCCAACCGCATCGCTGCGGCTGGCTCTTTGAAAGTTCACAAACGCAGTTGTTCTTACTTAGCACTGATCGAATTGTCAGATTCAACCACGAATGCAATCGTTGCTGCCGTTGCCGCAACACCGGCCACTGTGACTCCCGCGATTACGGCAGTGGAGGTTCCGATAGCTGATCCTGCAGCGCCGGCGGCTGCCGTACCCGCTGCAGTTGTGCCTGCCCCCGCCGTTCCTGCAGCGGCAGCACCACTGGCGGCCCCACCAAGGACCACGGCAACAACCGCCGGACAGCCTGCGCCTTCTTTCTTGACGTTTTCGACGCCTGATCCTGGCGGCACTCCAATTTCCTTTACAGCAAGTACTCGGCGATCCTCACCGCTATTCGTCAGATCCCCTTTCACCTGAATCTGCTTGCCCACATACGGTTCCAAACAATTTGCTTGGAGTTCCGTCACCACATTCGTAGTCCCGTCGGTCAGGAAAAACTTTCCCTTCGTCACACTCACTGTTCCAACCATTCGAGTTTCCGCACTCGGCGCCAACGAAAAGGCCAGCGTCTCGCCCGGGCGAACCATTGCCACCAAAACTCCATTCCGCTTCCTGACTTCACTCGGCGATTGGGATGCCGTTACTACAACCTCGTTCGACCTCAGCCGCTGCACCAGTCCACCCGTGGCACGAACCTCCAACAAACCAGCTGAAATGCTGACCGGACGATTCGCTGACGCCACAGCATCAATTCGCGCTGCACCCTGTTCAAGTCGCATTCCCCCAGCCTGTACACTCATCCGTGTGGCGGCGGCCAGCCGTACACGGCTACCATCAGCAAAATATAGTTGCCCAGCTGATCGCAATGTATCCAGCCGGGATCCCGGCAGAAGATTTCCCGACCCAACATGGTCGGCCCCGTCAATCCGAAGCACTCCGGAAGACCAGGCTACGGCAGGCTTCTGCGGCGAGGACAGCACATTCGAGCTATCCGCTCGAACCAGGCTGGAGGCAACCAATCCCAAAGTAGCGGTCAGAATTAAGTTCATTTTTTTGTTTTGCACAGTCATCCCTTGAAGCCGTTATCGACGCCCCTCAAGAAAACTTGAAGAAAAGTTGTTCGCACATCACTCTGTTCCTCTTGCGCCTCCACGCCGATACCCTCTTCAGTGATGAGGCTTGATCGCCTCCCGCTCCTCCTCTGCCTGCTGCTCGCCTTATCCGGAGCAGCCCTTTCGGCCGGCGTTGCCTGGGTCCAGTGGATCGGGACTGCTTCGAATAACTCCTCCCAGCTCGAGATCTGGCTCCCCTTGGCTGCCTCCGCGGGCTTGCACACCGCCCCCTTCTGGTTGCGTTTGGCGGAGATAAATCCTGATTCTCAGCAGAGATACTACTCTCTTGCTGTCGCTGCGGATCCCCGTTGCCTCCCCGCCCGCCTCGGCCTCGCCTTGGCTGCCGAGTTCTCTGGCAACCGCACCCTCGCCCGCCACCACATCGACCTCGCTCTCACCCACCACAAAACCTATCGCGCGTTCATGGCCGCTCTCACTCAGGCCGCTCGCTGGCATGAGGCCGAGCGCAAAACACAACTCGCCCGCCAAGCCCTGCGCTACTGCCCCCGCGATGCCAGCGGCGTCTTCTCTCAGTTGACTCTTGCCGAAGCCAATGCCTTACTTGCTGGCTCTCCCCCTTCGCGCCGACTGGAGTACTTCCGTTTCTTGCTCGGCCAGCAGCGATGGCAAGACGCTGCCCTCTATTCGAGCCAGGTTGAAACCAACCTCGAGTCCCGACAATTACGTCTCGAACTCACCGAGCAATTATTCTGGCAAGGTCAGCAGCAGGCCGCCGCCCGCTTGTTTGCCGAAATGGAGCCGGACTTTGGGCGCACAGGACTCTACAACGTTGATTTTGCCCACCAGCCAAGCTCCCTCGCATTCGACTGGCGATTGACCGCCGACCCGGCAGTCCGGCTCGACTGGCGCCCCGGTCAGTTGGCCGTCAAGCTGGAGCCGGTCACAAAACCAGTCGACATTGTGAGCATCCTGCTCGACAGCCGCCGCAAACCCCTCCGCTTCGCTCGGCCCATCTGGTCGGGCGACACCCGTGGTCTCAACTGGCAAATCACTACGCTCCGTCCCGGATGGCAGCGTGCCGTGCTGACCGCTCCCGCGGGCCCGCAACGCGCATTTACTCTTTCGCAAGTGAATTTTGAATGAAGCAAGCCATCTCGATTCTCATTCTCGCCCTGCTCCTGCTGAGCGCCGCGGACCCTGATGGCATTGCCTGGGCTGCCACCCGCGGACTGGCGCTGCTTGCCTGCCCTTGGTGGGCCCTCCGCGCCCCAGGCCCATTGCCGGAAGCTCTCGCCTTCGGCTTCGCCATGATCGCCGCCCTTGGACTCCCAGGGCTCGACTGGGCTCTGTTCGGTCTCATCTTTGCCCTTCATCCCTGGCGGCTGACGTCATTGGCCAGTCTGGCCCTCGCCGCCGGACTGCTCGGCGCGGCCACGATGGCTGTCCCCGGCCAGAGGCTGCTGCCTTTCGCCAATCGTAACCACTACGCCGTATTCGTCGAAATGAGTATCCCACTGCTTCTGTTCTGCGCCGAACGCGACCGCCGGCCCGTTCTTGCCGCCGGCGCGGCCATTCTGTTGGTGGCGGCCATCGCTGGCGGCTCCCGCACCGGCACCATCTTGCTGTTGACTCTCGTCATCCCCCTGCTTTGGCGCTGGCGTAACGGCCGTTGGCGCTGGACAGCCCCCACTCTGGCTCTGGCGGGCTTCAGCTTGCTGTTTTGGGCCAGCCCTTCACAACGGATCCTCGATCCCCTCGCCGGCGATCATAGGCTCGAAATTTGGCAGTCCGCTCTCGCCATGATCGGACAACGTCCCTGGTGCGGTTGGGGCGCTGGCGAGTTCCCCCTCAGCTACCCCGCCTTTGCCCTCTTCGACAACGGTCAGTTCGTCAACGCAGCACATTCCGACTGGCTCGAATGGGCCGTCGAATTGGGCATCCCTTTCACCGTCGCGATCTTGGCCGCATTCTCGCTCTGGTTGGAAAAAAACATCCACTTTTATCCGTCTTGGGGTATTCTCATGGGTGCCGTGCATGCGAGCGTGGATTTCCCTTTCCACGTCCCGGGCCTTTTAGCCTTCGCGGTTGCTCTGGCGGGAAGTATTTCAGCTCATGGCGCCCTCATCGAAACCGAATCCCCAAATCGTCAAAGACGAGATCCTTGAATACCTCCATCAGGAGGAATTGGCCGTCTACCACGTGGAGCCGGAAATGTGGCCCAATGAGCGCAGTGTCTGGTGGGATACCAACCGCGTACCGGACTACAAGCGATTCATCCTCGCCGGCAAGACAGCCGGTGTTCGCGTCATTCTCTATTTCGACGAGGACCTCGCCGAGGAAACCATCGCCGACGCCGAGGATGCCCTCGAGTTGGCGGCTCTCGAGCCCGACGAGTTCCGCGAATATGCCCGCCGCCTCGGAGAGTTGCGTTCTTATGTCGGATTCACCTGCCGCGTCGGCATCGGCTACGCCAGCGAAGGGATTTTCTATTGGTTCGACCTCGAGGCCCCCTGGTATGAAGAGTTACTCGGCATGATTGAAGAACTCCATCTCCTCAACTTCCCCCGCGAAGGCGGCCCGGAGGATCAGGAGCCGCCCATCGGCAACTTCTACTCGAATAACTAGCCCATGAGCCGTCTTGCGCCGCGCTGGGTGAGAACTCAGCTCTCCGCCGAGGAGGCGGAAGCCGCCGCCGAACTCGCCCGCCTTTTTGCTCTTTCTCCCGTCGTGGCCCGTGTGCTCGTTCACCGCGGTATCTCCACCATCGGCCAAGCGCGGGATTTCCTCGACCCCGGACTGGACTCGCTTCACTCCCCCGCCCTCCTGCTGGGCATCGGCCCAGCCCTCGCCCGCCTCCAGTCCGCCCTCGCCAAGCGCGAATCCATCCTTCTCTACGGAGACTACGATGTCGATGGCACCAGTGCGATCGTCATTCTGAAGACCGTGCTCGACCTGCTCGGCGCCCAAACCGCTGCTTTTGTTCCCCACCGCCTGCGCGACGGCTACGGGATGAAGGCTTCCCGCATTGAGGAGGCCGCGCGCGAAGGAGTACGCCTGATCGTCAGCGTCGATACCGGCATCCGTGCCGGCGAGGTCGTCTCGCTCGCATCCCGGCTCGGCATGGACACCATCGTCACCGACCACCACTTGCCCGAAGCCGAGATCCCCCCCGCGGTCGCGGTTCTCAATCCCAACCAGCCTGGCTGCGCCTATCCGAACAAGCATCTTTGCGGCGCCGGAGTCGCCTTCAAGCTTGCCCAGGCCCTGCTGGCCGGCTCGGCTCTTGCTGCCCAAAAACAGGAGCGCCTGCTTGAATCCCTGCTCAAGATCGCCTGCCTTGCCACCATCGCCGATATCGTTCCGCTCACCGGAGAAAACCGCGCTATCGTCAAGCTCGGCCTCGCCGGTCTGGCCGACGTACGCCAACCCGGCCTCCGCGCTTTGCTCGACGTCTCCGGCATTGTTTCAGGCGTCGCCCCCACCTCCCGGCAAATTGCCTTTCAGGTCGCCCCGCGCATCAACGCCGCCGGCCGCATGGCCAGCGCCGAGGAAGTCCTGGCTCTTTTCTTCACCCGTGATGCCGCCTTTGCCCGGCGCATCGCCGCTGCTCTCGACGAAATGAACCGCCAACGGCAGGATACAGAAAAAAACATGCGCGAAGCCATCGAGACCCAACTCCGGCGTGACCCAGCTTTCTCCACCCGCCTCGGCCTCGTGCTCTATCAACCCGACTGGCACCTAGGCGTCGCCGGCATCGTCGCCGGCCGCATCGCCGAACAGGAACGAAAGCCCACCTTCGTGCTCACGCGCCAGGAAAATGATGGCTCCACTACCGTAAAAGGCTCCGGGCGCTCCATCCCTGGTTTCCATCTGCTCGACGCCCTCGAATCGATGCGCGATTTGCTCGAACAGTTCGGCGGCCATGAACAGGCAGCCGGCCTTACCCTCGAGGAGGCCCGCGTCCCCGCCTTCGCCGAAGCCTTTGCCGCCGCCGCGGCTCGCGCTCTCGATGAGGAAACCCGCCGTCCCCGAATCGAAATCGACGCCGAAATCTCCGCCGCGGACCTCACTTCAGGCCTCTTTGATGCCGTTCAGCGACTCGCGCCCTTCGGCTATCGCCACCAGCCCCCTACCTTTGCTCTTTACTCCGCCACCGTCGCCGCTCCCCCCGTTGCCATGAAGGCAAAGCATCTCAAGTTGCAAATTCAGCAGAGCGGCCACCTCGTCACCGTCAAAGGCTGGTCTGTCCCTCCCGAGTGGTTTCAACTCTCCCCGGGCGATCGCGTCGATGTAGTCTGCCAGCTCGAGCACGACTCCTACGACGGCTGGGCGGCGATCCTCAAGGACCTCCGCCGCGCCTGATACATTGGTCTTCATGCGATCTCTGCTTGTCCTGGCCCTCGCCTGCTCCACTGTTCTGCCGGCGGCCTCTTGGAAACAGTTGTTCAACGGCAAAGACCTCTCCGGCTGGCAGATGACCGGCCCGGGATCCTTCCGTATCGAGGACGGCCAACTTGTCACCGAAGGAGGCATGGGCTTGCTCTTTTACAAGGAACAACCCTTCGCCAACACCACCATCCGCGTCGTCTTCAAGACCACCGGCAAGCGCGCCAATTCCGGTGTCTACATCCGCATGCCCGAAAAGCCCATGGACCCCTGGTACGGCGTTCACAACGGCTACGAAGTTCAGATCGATTCCGGCGGCGATGAATGGCACCGCACCGGCGCTATCTACTCGCTCTCGAAGGCCGCCGGTGAGTGGAAACAGAATCCCAACGGCGAATGGAACACCATCGAAATCACGCTCAAGGGCAAGCGCACCATCATCCTGCTCAATGGCAAAAAGGTCAACGAATACAATGAAGGCCAGCCCGTTCCCGAGCGCAAAATGTGGTTTGAACCCGTGCGCGGACCGCGCCCCGATTCCGGCTACATCGGCATTCAGAACCACGACGCCGAGTCCCGCGTCTACTTCCGCGAAATCAGCGTCCGCCAATAGCCGCCTTACTCTTCGAGCACCCGCCCGTCCTTCATCCGCACCTTGCGGTCGGCGAAATCCGCCGCCTCCGGATTATGCGTGATCATCAGGATCGTCTGGCCGTATCTCTTGTTCAGACCCCGCAAGATCCCCAACACCGCCGCCGAGTTCTCCGTATCCAGATTCCCCGTCGGCTCGTCCGCCAGCAGAATCTTGGGCCGGTTCACCAGGGCCCGAGCAATCGCCACCCGCTGCTGCTCTCCCCCGCTCATCGCCCGCGGCTTATGATTCAAGCGGTGCGCGATGCCAAGCGTTGCCAGCACGTCCTGAAACCACGCCTCCTCCATGTGGCGCCTTCCCGCCAACTCCTCGGCCAGCGAAATGTTGTCGTGCGCGTTGAGGGTCGGCAGCAAATTATACTTCTGAAAAACAAAGCCCACCGTGCCCCGCCGCAACTTCGTCCGCTCGATGTCGCTCATCGCCAGCAAATCCTCCCCGCCGAGGCGTATGGTTCCGCTTGTCGCCGGCGTCAATCCACCCAATATGTTGAACAGAGTCGATTTGCCGCTGCCGGAATGCCCCACGATCGCCAGAAACTCCCCATCCCCTACCGTGAGATTCACCCCCCGCAATGCTTGCACATCCACCTCCCCCACGCGGTAGGTTTTGGTCAGTTCTCGAATTTCGATGATCGGTGCTTTATTCATAAGCCAGCGCCTCAATGGCATCCTGCTTTGCCGCTTTCACTCCGGGATACAGCGCCCCCACCAGCGAGGCGAAAATCGCGATGCTGATCGAGATCGGCCACCACTCATACACGATCTGCATCTGCAGGCTGGCCGGTACCAGCACCGCGATCAGCCATTGCGACAGATAGCTGAACCCGATCCCCATCGCACCTCCCAAAATCGAAAGCGCGATCGTCTCGCGAAACAACAGCGTGATGACGAAAAACGGCGTCGCCCCAAGACTCTTGAGAATCCCGATCTCCCGCGTGCGCTCGAGTACGGCTGTGTACAAGCTCAAGAAAACTACCAGAAAACCAATCACCACGCTCAAGCCCACAATCACGTTTAGGAACGGGCGCAGTCCTGGGGCATTGTCAATGCTGATTAGTGACGTAAATGCCTCCATCGAGTAAATCGGATTTTCCGCCAGCCCCGGCAGCCCCTTGAGTTGCGCCACCACTTCCTCCACGCGTTTCGGGTCGTCTACTTTTACATAAATCTGACTGAACTTACCCGTATTGCTGGTTAAGTCCTGCAAAACTTGGATTGGCATGAAGATTCGGCTCATTTTGCCGCTTTCCACTACGCCGCTCACCACCCAGTCCCGATTCAGCATGTTCACGGCGGATCCTGCCTTCAGCTTGCGCTGCGCCGCGTAGTATTCGTCGATGACGATCTCGCGGTCTCCCTGCCACGGCCGCCCCTGCTTGAAAACGAAGCCACCGCTGAATTGCTCAAACAACTTCAGGTCGATTCCCGTGACGCTATTCAGAAATCCCTCCATGCTGTGTACGGTCACGCCCATGGCGGAGGCAATATGCGGCTGCTTAAGAACATAGCTGACCATACCCTCTTTCATCGACGGCGCACTCAGGCCCAGCACACTGGTGCCGGGCGCGCGGATGATGATGTCGGCGCCCACCCCCCGGCTGCGGCGCTGAAAGTCGTTCAGCATTCCATAGCTCATCCCCACCAGCGTCAGCATCAGGTTCACCTGGATCGCGATCGCAAACAAAACAAGCAGAGTCCGGATCGGACGGTGCTTCAGATTTTCGAGTACGAGTTTATTGGTCAACCCTTAATTGTAGCCCGTGAGGCCAAAACCCAAAGGAAGAACGGTCCACCCAACAGCGCCGTAATCACGCCCACCGGCAACTCGGCCGGCGCGAATACTGTCCGGCCAATCGCGTCGCACACCGCCAGAAACGCTCCTCCCAGCAAGAAGCTCGCTGGTAACAGCAAGCGGTGATCCGGCCCAATCAGCATCCGCAAGGCATGCGGCACGATCAGCCCGGCGAATCCGATCGGGCCCGTGATTGCCGTCACCGCCCCGGCCAGCACCGATCCCGCCGCATAGCCAAGCCGCAACCGCGCCCCCGTATCCAGTCCCTTGGCCCGTGCCCATTCCTGCCCCACCGCCAACAGGTTCCAGTCCCCGGCCCGCCAGATCAATACAGCGGCCGCCGGCAATATCAGCAATGCCAAAAAACCCAAGGTTCGATACTCCACGGCATCCACCCCACCCATCAACCACCGCGTGATCGCCAGGCTCCGGCCCAGCGTCGTCACACTTTGCAAGAACAACATCAGCGCCACGCACATCGAGTTGATCGTGATACCCGCCAACAGCAGAGTGAAACTCGACAGGCGGCGCCCCGCGCTGGCCAGCGCCACAACCAACAACAACACCGCCCCCGCTCCGCTCAGCGAGGCCACCCACAATCCCCCCATCCTCCCCGCATCGGCCCACCCCAAGCTGATCGCCAACACCGCCCCCAGACTGGCGCCGCTCGATACTCCAAGCGTGTCCGGCGTCGCCAGCGCATCGCGCATCATGGCCTGAAACAACACCCCCGCCATCGCCAGCGCCCCTCCCGCC
>Ga0068877_10004557_pt1 | contig 10803 bp, 3 predicted proteins | sample NOAtaG_FD_66437 | JGI IMG/M metagenome (GOLD analysis project Ga0068877, IMG submission 66437) | Freshwater lake microbial communities from Lake Erie, under a cyanobacterial bloom - NOAA_Erie_Diel6S_1000h metaG | ecosystem: Environmental > Aquatic > Freshwater > Lake | place: USA: Ohio, Lake... | reverse complement strand
TTCGCTTCGAGTACCAGGCGCTCGCCGACTTCTGCGCCGCGGATGACGTGTGGGCGAACACCCATCGCCTGCTGCGCGAGGCAAGCCCCGAGGTACGCCTGCGTATCTGCACGGTTCTGCTCGACAGTTTCCGGCGCGCGCTTGCCATCAAGGCCGAGGAACTCGACCGAGAGTGGATCGAGCAAACCGTGCGCGAGGCCGACGAATACCTCCTCGACGACTGGACACTCGGAGAATCGATCGCAAAGGCACACTACACCCCCATCGTCTGGCCGCGATCGCTCACCGATGCGGACCAGGGCGACGACATTCCAGTCTCAAGCGCCAGCAAGTTCGGCGCCTTCCTGCGCCGCCAGACGACCTTCGGCAATACGGGCACAATCTCGATGCAGGAGACCGACACGCTCATCAAGGACCTTTTCGGGGTTCTCGAGGGCGAGTACATCGAGGCCGTGCACGAGCCTCGTACGCCAGGTGGGCCGAAGGGCTACCGCCTTGGCTGCCAGTCGATGATTTGGCTCATGGGCGACGGCAAGCCCGCGTTCGATCCACTGCGGCAGGAGCGCGAGTCGTCGGAAGGCACGCAGGCCAATGCCTTCTTCTCGAACTTCTATCGCGAGTTCGCGGGGGTCGGCGAGTTCATCAACGCGCGTGAGCACACCGCGCAGGTCGGCGCCGAAGAGCGCAAGACCCGCGAAGAACGCTTCAAGTCGGCCGAGCTGCCCGTTCTCTTCTGCTCGCCCACGATGGAGCTTGGCGTCGACATCGCGCAGCTGAATGTCGTGAACATGCGGAACATGCCGCCGACACCCGCGAACTACGCCCAGCGCAGTGGGCGCGCAGGTCGCGGCGGTCAACCCGCGCTCGTCTACACCTACTGCTCGGGTTTCAGTCCGCACGACCAGTACTTCTTCAATCGTCCGGATCAGATGGTCGCGGGAAGCGTACAGCCGCCGCGCATCGAACTCGCGAACGAGGCGCTGCTCCGCGCGCATGTCCATGCGATCTGGCTGGGCGAGACGGGCGTCGATCTCGGCAAGACGCTCGCAGATGTTCTGGTTGTTTCGGAGGAGGACCTCAGCCTTCCCTTGCAGCCCGAGAAGCGAGAGCAACTCGCAGGCAGCGACGCCAAGCTTTCTGCGATCGGCAAGGCGAACAAACTTGTCGACCTCATCGGAAGCGATCTTCGAATGGCGCCATGGTTTGACGATCAGTGGATTGACCGCACGGTCTCCCGCGCGGTCGATTCGCTCGACACAGCCTGCACGCGCTGGCGCGAGCTTTACATTGCTGCCGTCAAGCAGCGACGCACCCAGAACTTCACCATCGGCGATCACGGTCGCAGCGAGTGGGATCGCAAGCTCGCGAAGAGTCTTCGGCAGCAGGCCGAGGCGCAGATCGAGCTGCTCACGAAGTCGTCGGGCGCAGCAGAAGGCGACTTCTATTCATACCGCTACTTCGCAAGCGAAGGCTTCTTGCCGGGATACAGCTTCCCTCGCCTCCCCGTCAGCGCATTCGTGCCAGCCCGCCGCGGGTCGGTGGGCGACCACGAGTATCTGAACCGTCCACGCTTCCTTGCGATCAGCGAGTTTGGCCCCAATGCCATTATCTACCACGAGGGCGCGCGGTACCGCATTCACCGTGCGAATGTCACGCTCGATTCCGAGGGCACAGGACCCGCCCTTCAAACCATGAAGACCTGCGGCGAGTGCGGCTACGCACATGCCGCGGTCGACCTCTCGCATATCAACACATGCGTGCGCTGCAGCACGCCGCTTGAGGAGAAGTTCACCTACAAGAACCTCGTCCGGATGCAGAATGTCAGCGCGCGCCGCCTCGAGCGCATCACTTCCGACGAGGAAGAGCGGCAACGGCAGGGCTACGATGTCAGGGCGTACTTCGCGTTCCCCTTGGTCGGCGGAATGCCAAACCGACGCCGTGCCTCAGCCGAGCGTGATGGCCAGGCGCTCGCGCACCTCGAGTACGGCGACGCTTGTTCGCTCTGGCGCGTGAACCTCGGCTGGTCGCGGCGGCAAAACGCCACAGAGCACGGTTTCTTCCTCGATATCGAGAAGGGGGAGTGGGTCTCGCGCGACGCGGCCGAGGTCGAGGAGGGGGTCGCGGCAGCCCGGCCCAACGCGCGACAAGTCGTCCCGTTCGTCGACGACATCAAGAACGCGCTCGTGTTCACGCCTTCCGTCGCAGCCACCGAGGCCGGCTTCATGCCTTCGCTCGACGCAGCGCTTCGTCGCGGCATCCAGCATGTCTTCCAGGTCGAGGCAAGCGAGATCGCCGTGGAGAGCCTGCCGTCGCGGCAGCGTCGGAACCATCTCCTGTTCTACGAGGCCACCGAAGGCGGCGCGGGCGTGCTGAAGCAGCTTGTCGACGACCCGACCGCGATCGCGCGCGTCGCGAAGGCCGCGCTTGAGCTCTGCCACTTCGATCCCGTGACCAACGAAGACCGTGGCCTGTCGCACAAGGACGGCTGTGAAGCGGGCTGCTACGACTGTCTGCTCGACTTCGGAAACCAGCCCGACCACGCCGCGATCGACCGCAAGCTGGTCGCCGAGTACCTGCGCGGGCTCGCCGCATCGACGGTGGTGTCGACCGATGCGGGCCCTGTCGCAGGCGACCCGTGGCATCCGCTGTACGCACTGTGCGATACGCAACTCGAACGCCGCTTCCTCGACCTACTGCGGCAGAACGGCTTCCGCAGGCCCGACCGCGCCCAGTACTGGCTGCCCGAACGCTATTCACGCCCCGACTTCTACTACAACGAAGGATCGGTCTGCGTGTTCATCGACGGACCCGTGCACGACACCCCTCAGCAAGCCGAGGATGACCGCGCCGTGCGCGCGCGACTCGGGGCCGACGGTTACCGCGTGCTCGTGTTCCACCACGCAACCACCGACTGGGCCGCTCTGGTTCGGTCCGAGCCCGCCGTGTTCGGCTCTCCCTCCGCAGCAGGAGTTCTCTCGTGAGCGTGTTCTCGCCCGGATCGATCGTCAGTGCCCGCGGCCGCGAATGGGTCGTCCAGCCCGACTCCGCGCCGCCGGTCTACGCCCTCACGCCGCTCGGAAGCACGAGCGAAGAATCGATCCTCCTTCATGCAGGGCTCGAGCCGCTCGCCTCGGCTGCATTCGCGCCGCCGAATCCCAAGCAGCCGGGCGACGCCAACTCCTGCCGCCTCCTTCGCGACGCCGCGCGCCTCGCCACCCGCCACGCCGCAGGCCCGTACCGCTCGTTTGCGCGTCTCGGCTTCGAGCCGCGGCCGTACCAGCTCGTGCCGCTCCTCATGGCGCTGCGGCTCGACCCCGTCCGCATCCTCATTGCCGACGATGTCGGTATCGGCAAGACGGTCGAGGCGCTCCTGATCGCGCGCGAACTCTACGACCGCCGCGAGATCAAGGGTTTCAGCGTGCTCTGCCCGCCACACCTTGCCGAGCAGTGGCAGAAGGAGCTTCGGGAGAAGTTCCACATCGAGGCCGAGCTTGTCCTCGCGTCGACCGCCCAGCAGCTCGAGCGCCGGCTCTCAGGCACGCAGACGATCTTCGAGCGATTCCCGTTCACGGTCATCAGCCTCGACTATGTGAAGAGCGAGCGCCGCCGCCGCGAGTTCCTCCAGACCTGCCCGAACCTCGTCATCGTCGACGAAGCGCACACCTGCACCCCGTCGGGCGGCGCCGGACGTGCCGCGCGCCAGATGCGCTTCGAGCTTCTGAAGGGGCTCGCCGCGAAGAAGGATCAGCATCTCATCCTCACCACGGCCACTCCGCACAGCGGAAACACCGATGCCTACGACAGCCTTCTCGGGCTGCTCGACGAGCGATTCGCGCACGGCGGCGAACTCTCCCGCGATGCAGGCAACGACACGATTCGCGACCGTGAGCTTGCACGGAGGTTCATCCAGCGACGACGCCCCGATATCGTCGCCTATCTCGGCAACACCAAGTTCCCCGACCGCGTCGAAACCTCCGAGCAGTACGCCCTGAGCGCCGCAATGCAGGCGCTCGTCGAGGATGTCGCCGCCTTCGCCGACCGCTACCGAAACGCCAAGGCCTCGGTCCAGGTGCAGCGCACCCGCGCGTGGGCCATTCTCACGCTGTTCCAGGCGATCGCATCCAGCCCCGCCGCAGCCGCCGCCACCCTCGCGAATCGCGCGAGCGACGGCGCACCATCACGCGAGAGCGCCGAACCTGGCCTGTTCGAGCGGAGCGCCGAGTCCTTTGAGCGCCCGCTCATCGACGACTTCATCGACGAGAGCGACGCAGGCGACAACACGCCTTCGGTTGGTGCCTTCGAGCTCGAGGTCGCCGCAGAGGAAGGTGCCGAGGGCATGAATCGCGAGGCGCGGCAGTTCTTCGCCAAGCTCGAGGCCCGTGCAGCGGCGATTTCCGCCGAAGACGACACCAAGCTCCTGCGTCTCGAGAAGTTCCTGAAGAAGCATCTCGCCGATCCGGCGAACGCCGACGGTGGCGTGGTGGTCTTCTGCCGATTCATCGCCACCGCGGAGTACCTCCATCGCGAACTCGCCGCGTCGCTCGGCAAGAAGGCGCTGCTCGAGTGCGTGGTCGGCACCCTGCCCGACAGCGAGCGCAAGAAGCGCATCGAGGCGATGGCAGAGGCCACCGAGACCGACGGCCGGGCACGGGTTCTCATCGCCACCGACTGCCTCAGCGAAGGCATCAACCTGCAGGACGCGTTCGACACGGTCGTCCACTACGACCTCTCGTGGAACCCGAACCGCCATGTCCAGCGCGAAGGCCGCGTCGACCGCTTCGGCCAGACCCGCGACAAGGTGCACATCGCCTTCTTCCACTCCGACGAGACGGTCTTCGACCCCGTCGTGATGAATGTGCTCCACCGCAAGCGCCGCGACATCGCGAGCGAGCTCGGCTACCTCGTGTCGGTCCCGATCTCGCGCGATGCGATCCTCGGACTGATTCTCGAACGCGCGTCCGACTCCAAGCGCATGGACCGGACCGGCTTCCTCTTTAGCGCCGCCGAGCTCGAGCGCTGCAAGTCGGATGTCGCCGAGTTCGACCGCGAGTGCACCGAGATGATCAAGGCCGAGAAGGCCCTGCGCCTGCGCTTCAGCCAGCACAGGATCTCGCCCGCCGAGGTCGCCGAGGAGGTCGCACGGGTCCAACAGGCGATCGGCTCAGCGTCGGTGGCGGGGTTCGTCACCGACAGCCTGCGCCGCGCGGGCATCGTGGTCGAGCCGAAGGCGGGGCACTTGCTCCTCATCGGCCAGCCTGACGCCACACCCGCCGTCCTCGAGCTTGTCGATTCCACGCTTTCACCAAACCGCGCCGCGCCCGCGCAGTACAGCGTCCGCTTCGACGCGCCTGCGAAGCACCACATCTACATCACGCGCGCCCATCCCTTGGTCGAGAGTCTCGCGAGCCATGTGCTCCAGTCGGCGCTTGATCCGCTCCTCTCGGGCGGCAGCGCAAGCCGCGCGCCGATCGCCGCCCGTTGCGGCCTCGTCCAGACCGATGCGATCCGTGAGCGCACCACCATCATCTTGCTGCGCAATCGCTACCAGCTCGAGACAGAGGCACGCGACGGCAGCGACCGCGACCCGCTTCTCGCCGAGGATGTGTTCGCACTCGCGCTTGAGGGCGACCCATCGACCGCAAAGCGCCTTCCGCCCGAACGCGCCGCAGAACTCATCGAAGTGGTCCCGAAGGCCAACTTCGACCCCGCACGCGCCGAGCGATTGCTGACGAGCGCCGTCGAGGCGCTCCCGAAGCTTGCTCCAGTCTTTGCCGACATCGCCCGTGAGCGCGCCGCCGAACTCGCGAAGGCCCATGACGCCACCCGCGCGGGCCGCAAGCCAAAGCACGCCACCACAGCGGTCCCCACAGGCGACCCCGACATCCTCGGCCTCTTCATCCTCATGCCGCACGCGCCGAACGGAGGCGTCCAGTGAAGCCCTCCACCGACTTCAACGCCGTGCGCCTCGAGGGCGGCCTCGTCACGCCCGAGCTTCTTCGCCTCGTCGCCAGCGGCAAGGCGGATCGTCAGTCGCCCGCCGACTACGACCTCACCCCCGACACGCGCCTGATCGATGAAGCGCGCGCCCACTGGGACCGCCTCCGCCGCGCCTGGGCGCAGTGGAAGGAGAAGTGCTGGCAGCAGGGCCGCCCGCCCTCGGGCGACAGCGCCGACACGACGGGCGGCGCCACCCGCGACCAATGGCAGCTGCCGCTCCTTCGCGCGCTCGGCTTCCACAACCTCGCCGCAAACCCAGGCCTCGAGGTCAACGGCCGCCGCTTTCCGATCGCGCGCGTCTACCACGCAAGCGAAGGTGTTCGCGTCCCGATCCACCTCGTCGGCGCAGGCATCCCGCTCGACAAGCGAACCGCAGGGGTCAGCGGCGCGGCCACCGACCGCCCGCACGCCCATGTGCAGGCGTACCTCAACGAAGAGCCGCGCGCCCAGTGGGGCCTCGTATCCGACGGCCTCGTGCTGCGCCTCCTCCGCGACACGACCTCGCTCGCCCGCCCGCCGTTCATCGAGTTCGATCTTGTCCGCATCTTCGAAGGCGAGGATTTCCCGAGCTTCGCCGTCATGTGGCTCCTCTGCCACGCCACGCGCTTCACAGGCGAGCGTCCGGCCGACTGCGCGCTCGAACTCTGGTCGCAGAAGGCGGCCAAGGAAGGGACGCGCGCCCTCGACAGCCTCCGCAGCGGCGTCGAGAAGGCGATTCAGGCGCTCGGCGATGGGTTCCTCTCGCACCCCACCAACAAGCCGCTTGCAGATGCCGTCCGAAGCGGCGCGCTCGACAAGCAGGAACTCTTCCAAGAGGTGCTGCGCGTCGTCTATCGCATCATCTTCGTGCTCGTTGCCGAGGAACGCGACGCCCTGCACGCGCCGAACGCAACCGACGCCGCCCGCCAGCTCTATCGCGCGGGCTACGCGCTTGGCCGCATCCGCGACCTTTCCGTCTCGGGTTTCCGCGGCACCGCGCACGGCGACCTCTGGCGCTCGGCGAGCCTGGTCTTCGAGCGTCTCGCCGAGGGCGGCGCCCCCGAACTCGGCCTGAACGCGCTCGGCTCGTTCCTCTTCAGCCCCGCGTCAACGCCTCATCTCGTCGGCGCAGGCACCTTCGCCGGCGCGGCGGCCACTGCGCGCCACGCCCTCGCCCAGTACCGCGTCGAACTCAGGAACCGCGACTTCCTCGCCGCCATGCGCGCGCTCTCGGTGGTCACCGACTCCGTCACCAAGAAGGAACGCGTCGTCGACTTCCGCGCCCTCGGTGCCGAAGAACTCGGCTCGGTCTACGAAGGTCTGCTCGAACTCCACCTCGACAGCGCCAGTTGGCCAGAGCGCTTCCGCCTGGCAACCAGCGCGGGCAACGAGCGCAAGACCTCGGGCTCGTACTACACCCCCGACAGCCTCGTCCAGTGCCTGCTCGACAGCGCGCTCGAACCCGTCATCAAGGAAGCCGCCAAGGGCAAGAAGGGCACCGAGGCGGCCGAAGCGATCCTCAACCTCAAGGTCTGCGACCCCGCCGTCGGCAGCGGTCACTTCCTCATCGCCGCCGCGCATCGCCTCGCCAAGCATGTTGCGCGCGCCCGCGCGGGCGACTCCGAACCCACGCCCGACGAACACCGCACGGCGCTGCGCGAGGTCATCCGCCGCTCGATGTACGGCGTCGACATCAATCCGATGTCGGCCGAACTCTGCCGAGTGGCGCTGTGGATGGAGTCGATGGAGCCGGGCAAGCCGCTCAGCTTCCTCGAGAGCCACATCGTGGTCGGCAACTCGCTCATCGGCGTCACTACAGAGCTTCTCGCGCAGGGAATCCCTGAAGGCGCGTTCGAATGTGTCGAAGGCGATGTGAAGGCAGAGTGCGCCGCGCTCAAGAAGAAGAACAAGGCCGAGCTCAAGGAGCGCAAGACCGGGCAGTCGATGCTCGGCTTCGGCACCAACGCCTCCACCGATCTTGGATCCGCGTTCGCCGCCGTCGCCGCGGGCGACGACCTGACCGCGGAGACGGTCGTGAAGCGTGCACAGGCCTTCGCTTCGCTGAAGGACGACCCCGCCTACCGGCATGCCAAGCTCGTTGCCGACGCCTGGTGCGCTGCCTTCTTCTGGAAGAAGGACGGCACCGAGATCGGCGGCATCCGCGGCATCACCGATGGCGTATTGCGGGAGATCGAGGAGCACCCGGGGCGCTTCCCGATCGGGAACCCGATCCGCGACGAGATCGACCGGCTCGCGCGCCTCCATCAGTTCTTCCACTGGCACATTGCGTTTCCCGATGTCTTCCAGCAGGGCGGTGCGGCGCTGGTCGGAGGTCACCAGTGAGCAAGACTCTTGTGGGCGGCTTCAACTGTCTCCTCGGCAATCCCCCATGGATCGCTCATGCGGGCCGGGCGGCACATCGGCTCGCACCACACACAAAATCTTTCTACTCCTGTGTTCACCCCGCCTTCGAAGGCTATCCAACGACCCACGGCTGCTTCATCGGCATGGTCGTGAAGCAGCTCGAAGATGGAGGACGATTGGGAATCATCGTCCCGTCATCGGTATCTGAACTCGAAGGCTACTTTGCGACCCGCCGGGCGCATGACGTGTACTGCGACTTCCCCGATGAACTCGAGGACTTCGGCGAAGGTAAGTTCGTCGGAGTCACGCAGCCGTGCATGGCGCTTGTCTCGCGTCGAACTGCGCGCGGGCGAGGAGACGCGCCCGCTGGCGCGCCATGGCCGATGCGACGCGAAGATCTTTCGGAGGTGGAGCGGAGGCTCATCCTTCGACTGAAGGACTGGCCGACGGTCCCCGATGAACTCTTCGCAGAGCGAGGCTTCCAGTCGGACCGTGCGTTGGCCGAGCATTTCAGCGAATGCGGTCAGCCTTCGGGGCGCTTCACCAGGCCCTTGCGCGAAGGCACCGATGTACGGGAGTTCGAACTCCGTCCGCCGCGGGTCTACGCCGATCCGGTCGCGCTCGGCGCGAGCCTTCGAAGCGAGGCGGAGTATCGAGCGGTGGAGATCGTCGTGCGGCAGACAGCACGCTTCCCGATCGCGGCACGCTCGGATGGCGTGGCGTTTCGAAACTCACTGATCGCAGGCTTTGCCCGCGCTGATTGGCCTGCCGACGCGGTTGTCGCACTCCTGAACTCGCAGTTCATCCGTTGGCTTCACTACAACCGCTTCCGAGATGCGCGGCAGCCAGTCATGCCGCAGCTCAAAGTCGCGCACCTGCGTGCGATCCCGATCGACCCCGGGCGGTGGGCGGCAGTCTGCGCCGACTTGGCTGCTTTGGGCCGCAAGGCGACGGAGGCAGCGTCGGAAAGGCCCCGTCAGTCCGCTCTGTCGCAAGTCGAAGCAGTCGTGCGGGCGATCTACGGCCTGACAGCGGAAGAGTGTTGCGCAATCGATGACTGGGCATCTCGACTCGGAATCAAGCGATCTTGGGGGGAATCCAATGGAGAGATCTAGCGCGGCCAGCGGGGCAGCGCGTGGGGATGGTGGTTGTGGGCCGCGGGCGAGCCTCGGGTTTGACTGCATCCTCGGCAACCCGCCCTGGGAGCGCGTCAAACTGCAGGAAAAGGAATGGTTTGCCGAGCGCGTGCCCGAGATCGCGAATGCGCCGAACGCCGCCGCGCGCATGAAGATGATCAAGACGCTTGCGGCGGAGCGCCCTGAACTCCACGCGCAGTTCCTCGCCGATGTCCGCGCCGCCGAGGCCGCGAGCGCGTTCATGCGTGGGTCGGGCCGCTATCCGCTCTGCGGGCGCGGCGATGTCAACCTCTACACGGTCTTCGCCGAGTCGATGCGCGATGGCGTGTCGCCTGCCGGACGCGTCGGCTGCATCGTGCCGAGCGGCATCGCCACCGACGATACGACGAAGTTCTTCTTCCAGGATCTCGTCGACCGTGCGTCGCTTGCGAGCCTGTTTGATTTCGAGAACCGCGAGGGGCTCTTCGAGGCGGTCGACAGCCGCATGAAGTTCTCCTGCCTCACCCTGCGGGCGCCCGCGCCCGACGAGAAGGCCGCGGCCAAGGCGCCGCCCGCCGAGTTCGTCTTCTTCGCGCACAAGGTCGAGGACCTCGCCGACGAGCGCCGCCGCTTCACCCTCACGCGCGACGAGATCGCGCTCGTGAACCCGAACACGAAGACCTGCCCGATCTTCCGCTCGAAGGTCGACGCCGAGCTCACCAAGTACATCTACCGCCGCGTGCCCGTGCTCGTCGACGAAAACAAGCCCGACGGCAATCCGTGGGGGGTGGAGTTCACGCGGTTGTTCGACATGTCGAACGACTCCGACCTCTTCCGCACGCGCGAGCAACTCGAGCGCGACGGCTGGACGCTGCGCGGGAATGTGTTCGAGCGCGGCGAGGAGCGGTATCTGCCGTTGTATGAGGGGCGCCTCGGCCATCAGTTCGATCACCGATTTGCAAGCGAACCTAGCGGAGCGCTTCTCGAGATCTCCGAAGCGCGGAAGATGGATCCCGCCACCGTGGTTGAACCAAACTACTGGGTTGCAGATGCCGAGGGCGAAGCAAGACTGGCACGGCGGACTGCTGCCGAGGTCCCAGTCATGGTGGGATATCGACGAGTTGCACGAAGCACTGATGAGCGAACGGCTATCGCGGCGCTACTTCCGCGCGGGCCTGCTAGTTACGGCTGGATTCTGTGTTTCGGCCTCGATGCGTCCGATCGCGCCGCAATTTGCGCAGGCGTGAACTCTTGGGCGTTCGACTATGCGCTTCGGAACGCGCTCTCACAGCCGAGCATTCCGCAGGGAACTTTCGATCAGCGGCCCCTACCAAGCCCGGCTTCGTTG
>Ga0068877_10004556_pt1 | contig 10803 bp, 6 predicted proteins | sample NOAtaG_FD_66437 | JGI IMG/M metagenome (GOLD analysis project Ga0068877, IMG submission 66437) | Freshwater lake microbial communities from Lake Erie, under a cyanobacterial bloom - NOAA_Erie_Diel6S_1000h metaG | ecosystem: Environmental > Aquatic > Freshwater > Lake | place: USA: Ohio, Lake... | reverse complement strand
CCCGATCCTCAATCCGCTGAACGAGGCGCAGCGCGAAGCCGTGACCGCGCCCATCGGCCCCGTGCTCGTGCTCGCCGGCGCGGGCAGCGGCAAGACGCGCGTGCTGACCCACCGCGTCGTCTGGCTGGTGCAGGCCGAAGAAGCCTCGATCCACAGCATCGTCGCCGTGACCTTCACCAACAAGGCCGCCGGCGAGATGCGCGCACGCATCGAGACGCTGCTCGGCATGCCGGGTGCGGCACTGTGGATTGGCACGTTCCATGGCATCGCCCATCGCTTGCTCCGGCTGCATTGGCGCGAAGCCGGTCTGCCGCAAACCTTCCAGATCCTCGACGGCGACGACCAGCTTCGCCTCATCAAGAAGCTGCTCAAGGCACAGGGGCTCGACGAAACCCGTTGGGTGCCGCGCGACGTGCAGTACTTCATCAACCAGAACAAGGACGAGGGCATGCGTCCGAAGGCGTTAAAGGACGGCAACGATCCGACCCGCCGCCAACTGGTCAAGCTCTATCAGGACTACGAAGACACCTGCCAGCGTGCGGGCGTGGTCGATTTCGCCGAACTGCTGCTGCGTGCCTTCGAGTTGTGGCGCGACCAGCCCGAACTGCTCGGTCACTATCGACGCCGCTTCCGCCACGTGCTGATCGACGAATTCCAGGACACCAACACCATCCAGTACGCCTGGATGAAGTTGCTCGTCGGCTCCGACGGCGCGCCGTTCGCAGTAGGCGACGACGATCAATCGATCTACCGCTGGCGCGGTGCGCGCGTGGAGAATCTGCAGACGTTCCGGCGCGACTTTCCGCAAGCCAAGCTCGTGCGTCTTGAGCAGAACTACCGATCCACCGGCACGATCCTGCAGGCTGCCAACGCGCTCATCGCCCACAACAGCGGTCGGCTCGGCAAGAACCTGTGGACGAGCGGTGCCAAGGGCGAGCCGATCCGGCTGTACGCCGCATTCAACGAACGCGACGAGGCGGAGTTCGTGCTGCAGCGCATCAAGGACTGGGTCGCACGCGGTGGCAACCGCCGTGACATCGCCATCCTGTACCGCTCGAACGCCCAATCCCGCGTGTTCGAAGAAGTCTTTCTCTCCGCCCGCGTGCCCTACAAGGTCTACGGCGGCCTCCGCTTTTTCGAGCGGTCGGAAATCAAGGACGCGCTCGCCTACCTGCGCCTCGTCTCGAGTCGTCAGGACGACACGTCCTTCGAACGAGTCATCAATCTGCCGACCCGCGGCATTGGTGCCAAGAGCCTCGACGTCATCCGCGAGCAGGCGCGCAGCACTCAATCTTCGCTGTGGAGTGCGGCCACGGTCTGCATTGCTAACGGCTCGCTCGGTGCAAAGGCTGCGACGGCTGTACAGGGATTTCTGCAGTTGATCGAGCGGCTGGCCGGTGACACCCGCTCGCTGGCGCTGCACGAAATCGTCGATCAGGTCATCAACGCGAGCGGCTTGCTCGAGCATCACCGCAAGGAAAAAGCCGAGCGCGGCGAGGCCCGGGCGGAAAACCTGCTCGAACTCGTCTCGGCGGCGCGCGGCTTCGAACCCGAAGGCGTCGATGGCGAGCAGCTGCCACCTCTCGAGTCCTTTCTCGCCCATGCCGTACTCGAATCCGGTGAGGGCCAGGCCGAGGCCTGGGAAGATTGCGTGCAGATGATGACCTTGCACACGGCCAAGGGTCTCGAGTTCCCGGTGGTGTTTCTCGGCGGTCTCGAAGACGGCCTGTTCCCGCACCAACGCTCGCTGAACGATCTCGACAGCCTCGAAGAAGAGCGCCGCCTCGCCTACGTCGGCACCACCCGCGCGATGCAGCAGCTGTATCTGACCTATGCAGAGCAACGCCGCCTGCACGGCATCGACAGCTACGGCATGCCGTCGCGCTTCATCAAAGAAATTCCTGAAGAACTACTCGAGGAGGTGCGGCCGCGCGTGCACGCCTCGCGAGGTCTGAACCCGTACGCACGCGAGGCTTACCCGCGCGATCGCTTCGGTGGCGACGATGCCGCAGCCCGCCCGGGACGCGGCGGCCCAACGGCGCTGCGTGCCGAGCCCGTGGCACCCGGCATGAAGCTTGGCGCGCGGGTGCGCCACGCCAAGTTCGGCTCCGGCGTCATCCTCAATATCGAAGGGCAGGGCCCCCATGCCCGTGTGCAGGTCAACTTCGAAGGGGCTGGCAGCAAGTGGCTGATGCTGCAGTACGCGAACCTCGATCCGGTATAAGCCTGTAACGGAGCGCTGCGGTACACTGCCGCGCGCATGAACGCCTTCCATCGCCAGCTGGCCGCAGCCAGCGCTGCCGCCGAATCGCTCGTCTGCGTCGGTCTCGATCCCGAAGTCGAACGGTTCCCGACCCACCTACGCGACCGACCGGATGCCATCCTGGCCTTCAATCGCGCCATCGTCGATGCCACGGCAGATCTCGTCTGCGCGTATAAGCCGCAGATCGCGCATTACGCCGCCGCCGGTGCCGAAGACCAACTGCAGGACACGCTGCGCTACATCCGTCAGCGGGCTCCTGGGGTGCCGATCATCCTCGATGCCAAACGCGGTGACATCGGCAGCACCGCCGAGAAGTACGCACGCGAGGCCTTCGAGCGCTACGCAGCCGACGCCGTCACCATCAATCCCTATCTCGGGCGAGATTCGGCCGAGCCGTTCCTGCAGTACGCGGACAAGGGCATCGTCATCCTCTGCCGCACCTCGAATGCAGGTTCGGGCGAATTCCAAAATTTGCAGGTCGGGGATCGCAAGCTCTACCAAATCGTCGCCGAACGGGTGGCCGGCGAATGGAACTCTCGGGGCAACTGCCTGCTGGTCGTCGGTGCCACCTACCCGGGTGAGCTCGCTGACATCCGCGCGCGAACCGGCGAGATGACGTTTCTGGTTCCCGGTGTGGGTGCCCAAGGCGGCGACGTCGATGAGGCCGTGCGTAACGGTCGCGCCAAGCAAGGCGCCGGACTCGTGATCAACTCCTCGCGCGGCATTCTTTATGCCGGCTCGGGAGAAGACTTCGCGGCAGCGGCCCGACGTGCGACACTCGATTTGCGTGCCGCCATCACTCAGGCACTACGGCGTTCCTGACGCCGATCGTTCATCCGGGGGGATCGATGATCAGACTGTCTCGCTATCAATGGACCGTGCTGTTCGCCGCATGGCTCGGCTGGGGCTTCGATATCTTCGACGGACTGCTGTTCAATTACGTCGCGCCGAACGCCATCCCCACGCTGCTCGACCTGCCGCTCGGTTCACCTGAGGCGCGCGCCGCCACGCTTTATTGGACGGGTCTCATCACTGCGATTTTCCTGGTGGGCTGGGCCGTCGGAGGCGTACTGTTCGGACCGATCTCCGATCGCTATGGCCGCCGTCGCGTGCTAATGATCACCATGGTGCTCTACGCCGTTGGCACTGCAGCCTGCGCCTTCGTCACCAGCATCGAACAGCTTATTCTTTGTCGCATCATCGCGAGTCTTGGCATCGGCGGCGAGTGGGCCGCCGGCTGCGCGCTGGTCGCAGAAGCCGTCCCCGAGGACCAACGGGTGGAAGCCGGAGCGCTGCTGTACACCGCCGCGCCGTTTGGCTTGTTTCTCGCCACCTTCGTCAACGCCCAAGTGGCCGGAAACTGGTTCAGCGACGTGCCGGAAGTGTCCTGGCGTTACGTGCTGATCTTTGGCCTACTACCTGCCGCCGCAGCCTTCTTCGTCCGGCTCTTCGTCAAAGAGCCCGAACGCTGGCAGCAGGCCGCGGCCAACTCGGCGCCGCCGCGGATCAGGGAGTTGTTCTCGCCGGAGCTCTGGCCACGCACGCGCAGTGCCCTACTCACGACGATCGTCGCGCTGCTGACCTGGTGGAGCTGCAACGCGTTCATCCCGGTGGTGGCTGCGAACCTCGGCCAGATCGAAGCGGCACAGCTGGGGCTCGACAAGACCGCGGCCAGCATCCTCATCGAATCCTGGAAAACCCAAGCGACGACGATCTTCAACGTCGGCGGCCTGATCGGCACCTTACTGACCATTCCGCTCGCCAAGCGTCTCGGACGGCGGCCGATGTTCATCGCCTACTTCGCCCTCTCGGCGGCGGCGCTGCTGGCGACGTTCGGTCTGGATCTGGCGCCGCAGATGCGCCTCTACATGTACTTCTTCATCGGCCTGACCGTGTTCGGCGTCTTTGGCGCCTTCACCTTCTACCTGCCGGAACTGTTCCCGACGCGCCTGCGAGCCACGGGCTCGGGCTTCACCTACAACATCGGTCGCATCCTCGCTTCCGGAGGACCCTTCCTCGTCGGCAGCATCGCGGCTGCGGGCGCGGGCAACCCGGCCGTCGTGTTCAACACGCTGTTCCTCGTCGGCTTCGTGCCGCTCGTCGGCTTGTTGGCGGTGAGCTGGATCATCGAGACCCGCGGTCAACAGATGCCGGATTGACGAGATGAGCTGGATCCATGACGCCATCATCGGACTCGTCGAGGGTCTGACCGAGTTCCTGCCGATCTCGAGCACCGGGCATCTGATCATCACCCGAGCCCTGCTCGACCTCGAGGAGCAGATCGGCTTTCGCCAGATGATCGTCGTACAGGGGGCGGCCATTCTCGCCGTGTGCTTCGAGTATCGAGCGAAGCTGTGGCATACGGCTCGCACGCTGCATGCCGACCCGGGCTCGCGCGGGTTCGCGCTCAATCTGTTTCTCGCTTTCCTGCCTGCGGCGCTGGCAGGTCTCGCCTTCGAAGACACGATCCGCAGTGTGCTGTTCGCACCGATTCCGGTGGCCATGGCGCTGGTGATCGGTGGCGTACTGATTCTTTGGGCGGAAAAACGCCCGCACGAGGAACGCGTGCGCAGCGTCGACGAGATAAGACCCCTGGACGCGCTGCGCATCGGACTCTTTCAGATGCTGGCCCTGATTCCAGGCACCAGCCGCTCGGCTGCCACCATCCTCGGTGGCCTGTTCACCGGCCTCGATCGGCGGACCGCCGCAGAGTTTTCGTTTTTCGTCGCGATCCCGGTGATGTTCGCCGCCACAGGCTACAAGCTGCTCGATGCACGCGAACCGCTGACAGCCAGCGAGTTGCAATCGATGCTGGTCAGCGGTGCCGTGGCCTTCGTGTCCGCCTTGATCGCGATCCGGTTCCTGCTGCGCTTCGTCAGCCGGCACTCGTTCGCCGCGTTCGCCTGGTATCGGATCGCCTTGGGCGGCTTCATTCTGCTCAGCTGGCAGCAGGGCTGGGTCAGCTGGTAGAGCTGCCCTCGCTGCGCTCGGTGGCGACGAACACGGGATAGGGACCGAGGAACAGCAGCAGTACGGCGCCTGCGACGAACATCCCGGCCGCTGCCAACAGCATCGGATCGTAACTGCCCGTGGTGTCGCGCACCCAGCCATAGAGCGAAGCCGAGATCGCGGTAGACAAGCCAAAGGCCATGTACAGCACACCGTAGATCTGGCCGTAGCTGCGCATGCCAAAGTAACGACCGGCGAGATAGGCGATGAGATCCGTCTCGGCGCCCGATGCGAATCCCATCAGGAAGGCCGCCGCCACAGCGAGCGTCAGCGACAGCGGTGCATCGCCCATCAGCACCCAGCAGGACAGTGCCGGCAGACAGAGAATCGGCAGCGTGACGAGCGGCGCCCAAAATCGATCGAGCAGCAGGCCGGTGATGATGCGTCCGGCAAAAATCGACAGGCCGAACACACTCATGACCGCCGCGGCGCTGGTCCGATCGAAACCGCGGGCGGCGAGCATCGAGGGCAGGTGCACGAGCGCGCCCGCGTAGGCGATCGACACGAGGGCGATGGAAATCCAAAGAATCCAGAAGCGCTTCTCGCGCATCGCCTCGCCCACCGTCCGCCCGGGCAACTCCGCAGCACCCACCGCTGCCACTTCGGCCGGTCGCTCGTGATCACGTGGCTCGCGGAACCACAACAAACCGAGCGGCAGAGCCACAGCCAGCGGCAACAGTGCCAGCAGCGCAAAGCTGCTGCGCCAGCCCACTTGGCTGATCAGCTGGGTGGTAATGAATGGCAGCAACATCGCCGAGACGCTGGTGCCAACGAGCGTGAGGCCGAGCGCGAGGCCGCGCTGCCGAAAGAACCACAGGTTGATGGCGCGTGACCAGGTGATCGGCGTCGAACCGATGCCGAACAGCCCGATCATCGTCCACAGCACGTAGAACCAGAACAGATCGCCCGGAATCACCGAGAACGAGGCGAATATCAAGCCGAAGACGGTCAGGGAACCGAGCGCGACCTTGCGCACACCGTAGCGATCCGCCAGCCAGCCAAAGGCCGGCGCCAGCAGGGCACCGAGCACGCCGTAAATGGTGATGCCGAAACTGATCTCGGTGCGCGTCCAGCCGAATTCCTGCTGCAGCGGATCGATGAAGAATCCGATGGTGTTGAAAGGCAGCGGTGAGGCACCGAAGGCTACGCCCAACAACGAGGCGATGAGCACTTTCCAGCCGAGACGGAATTCGCTGCGACCCGCCACGACGGGCGGTGGTACAGGGGTTTGCGCGTTCATGGTGCAGGCAAGCATACCTTGCCGCCCCTGTTCGGTGGGCCGGGTTGGGAGTACCCTATCCGACCTTATGAAGATCGTGATCCTCGGCGCCGGACAAGTCGGGCGCACGGCCGCATACCAGCTGGCCCGTGAGGAAGCCAACGAAGTCACCGTCGTCGACACCAACGAAGAGTTGCTGCGCGATCTGCAGGACCGGCTCGACATCCGGACCGTGGCCGGTCACGCCTCCTTCCCCACCGTGCTCGAAACCGCCGGGGCCCGCGACGCCGACATGCTAATCGCGCTGACGAGCTCCGACGAAGTGAACATGATGGCCTGCGAGGTCGCTTATACGCTCTATCGCACGCCGACCAAGATCGCCCGCATCCGCTCGCCCGAGTACACCCGACACCCGAAGCTCTTCAGCGCCGAGGCACTGTCGGTCGACGTCTTCATCAGTCCCGAACAGCTCGTCACCGAATACATCGAACGACTCATCCGCTATCCGGGTGCGTTGCAGGTGCTCGACTTCGCCGGCGGTCGCGTCCGTCTCGTCGGCCTGTCGGCACGGCGCGGCGGCCTGCTCGTCGGTCAGGCGCTGCGCAGTCTGCGTGAGCACATCCCGAACACCGAGGCGCGCGTCGTGGCGATCTATCGCAACGGCCGCAGCATCGACACCGAAGGCGACACGGTGATCGAGGATGGTGACGAAGTATTCTTCCTCGCCGGTCGCGACGACATCCGTCAATTCATGGCGGAGATGCGCAAGGAAGAAAAGCCGGTGCGGCGGGTGGTGATCGCCGGCGGCGGACACATCGGGTTTTCGCTGGCGCGGCAGCTTGAGGCGAACAACCAGGTCAAGATCATCGAGCGTGACCCGCGTCGTGCGCGCAAGATTTCCGAAAGCTTCACGAGCGCCATCGTGCTCGAAGGCGATGCGGCAGATGAGGAGTTGCTGGTCGAAGAAAACATCGACAGTTGCGATGCCTTCGTCGCGCTGACCAACTCCGAAGAGGCCAACATTCTCTCCGCGATGCTCGCCAAGCGCCTCGGCGCCGCCAAGGTGATGGCGCTGATCAACAAGCCGTCCTACGCCGAACTGATGCAGAACGGCAGCATCGACGTTGCCATTTCGCCGCAGACGATCACCATCGGCTCGTTGCTGACGCACGTGCGACGCGGGGACGTCGTACAAGTGCATTCGCTGCGTCGTGGTGCAGCCGAAGCGCTCGAGGCCATCATTCACGGCGATCACCGCAGCTCGCGGGTGGTCGGTCAGCGCATCGAAGACATCAGCCTGCCCGAGGGCGCGCGCATCGGCTGCATCGTGCGCGGTGACGAGGTGATCATGGCGCACCACGACACGGTGGTGCAGGCCGACGATCACGTGGTTTTGTTCATCGCTGACCGTCGTCACGTCGACCAGGTCGAGCGGCTGTTTCTCGGCGAAACCGCCGGGCGACGCTAAGCGGCGCGCGCGGCAATGCTCGCAGTTGCCCACATTCTCGGCATGATGATGGCGTTCTTCGCCGTGACCTTCGTCATGCCCATGGTCTGCGCGATCATCACGCAAGATGGCACGTTCGACGACTTCGCAATTGCCGCCGGCATCAACGTCGTCATCGGCCTGGCCATCGCCGGCGTCACCCGTCGCTATAAACGCGAACTCAAGCCGCGCGACGGTTTTCTGCTGGTGACGCTGTCCTGGGTGCTGATGTCAGCATCCGCTGCCGTACCGCTCTTGATCTCGCTGCCAGAGCTGAGCTTTACCGACGCTTATTTCGAAGCCGTCTCGGGACTCACCACCACAGGCGCCACGGTATTGACCGGGCTCGAGCAACTGCCGCCCTCGATCAACCTGTGGCGACACGCACTGCACTGGTTCGGTGGCATCGGCATCATCGTGCTCGCCGTCGCCGTGTTGCCGCTGCTCGGCGTCGGCGGCATGGCGCTTTATCGCGCCGAAACGCCGGGCCCGGTGAAGGACGAAAAACTGACGCCGCGCATTACCGAAACGGCCAAGGCACTGTGGTTGACCTATGCCGGTCTGACGCTCATTGCCGTGATTGCCTTGCGCCTCGCCGGGATGGGGTGGTTCGATGCGATCTGTCACGCCTTCTCGGTGATTGCACTGGGTGGTTTTTCAACCCGCGATACCAGCATCGGCGCTTTCGACTCGCCGCTGATCGAGCTGGTGCTGATTGTGCTGATGCTGGTGGCCACATTGAACTTCTCGCGGCACTTCGTCGCGGTACGCAGTCGCACGCTGGAACCGTATCGCAAGGACTCGGAAGGCAAGGTGCTGCTGCTACTGCTCGGCTTCAGCGTCGTCATCGTCACCGTGCTGCTGACGACCACGCGGCAGTATCCGAGCGCGCTCGACGCTCTGCGGCACGCGGCTTTCAATGTGGTCTCCGTCGCCACGACCACCGGATTCGTGTCGCAAAACTACGATCTTTGGCCAATCTTCGCGCCGGTGTGGATGCTGTTTCTGTCCTGCATCGTCTGCAGCACCGGCTCGACCGGAGGCGGCATCAAGATGTTCCGCACCTTGCTGCTGGCCCGACAAGCCCAGCGCGAGATGAAACAGCTCGTACACCCCTCGGCGGTGATTCCGATCCGTATCGGCGGTCAGGTCGTTCCTGAACGTATCGCCGCATCGGTGCTGGCCTTCATCTTCCTGTACTTCCAGACCATCGCCGTGCTGACTTTCCTGATGCTGCTGACGGGGCTGCCGCTCGTGCCCGCCTTCACTTCAGTGGTCGCCAGCGTCAATAACCTCGGCCCAGCGATCGGCATCACCGGGCCTTCCGGGACCTATCAGGTGCTGACGGATGCACAGACGTGGATCTGCACGGTGGGCATGATCCTCGGTCGCCTGGAGATCTTCAGCGTACTCGTACTGTTTACCGCCGTGTTCTGGCGCAAGTAAGCCCCCGCCGAGTCAGAGCTCACCGCTCATCGATTAGCGCCACCCACGCTTCAGTATCGCCAACTGCGCACGTCGGCGCCCTTCGGCGCCGTCATCAACATGCGCTCGGCCGCCCAGGGCAACACCATCTGCACGTAGCGCAGTCGCGAGTAGGCGTTTGGACGGGTGTGATCGCCGTTCCAGCAATGCTCGTCGCGATCGCCGTAGTCGATGACCGCATCAGCCGCGGGCTCGGCATTACGCAGGAATTCCTCGACGACATACACGGCGTTGTTCAGATAATAGTTGTCCATGTCGCCCGCGTAGATCCGCAGCTTACCGCGCAGCTTGGGACCGAGCTTGGCCCAGTCGCGGCGCAGGATGTGTCCCAGATCGTAGTTCTCGCGCCAGTGCGCGGCCGTCACGGGGTCGATATCGCCCGTCAGTCGATCCCAGATGCGGCGCGGGTAGCCGTCATCACCGATGGGTGAGTACACCGACTCCCACACATCCCACTGGTCGCCCGAACGACCCTGGGTGCCGAGGGCGTACTCCCAAAGATTGTTTTCCTCGATCGTCGTGTCGATGTGGCCGAGCCAGTTGCGATGCGCCGGCCGGGGCGTGCGCTTGAAGCGGTTCGGCATGTAATAGGCGTTCTTGTCCTCGTAGATGTTGACCGTCATGTAGTGGCGAAAGTCGATGGGGTCAGGACACGCGACCCAGGCGCCGTTGTACTCGTCGGGATAGAACATCTGCACGGCCATGGCGATCCAGCCACCGGTGCTGCCGCCAAACACGACCCGCGCCCAGCCCTCGCCGATGCCACGAAAGCGCTTTTCGATTTCGGGGATGAGTTCGTACTGGATCGCATCGCCATACGGACCATTATTCGCCGAGTTCACGCCGTAGGAGTCGTCGTAGAACGGCGTGGGGTGCTGGATCTCGACCAGCAACATCCGCGGGAAGCCCTTGCCCGTCCAGGCCTGGAACAACTCCCATTCGAGTTGCTGCTGGATCCGGTTGTAACCCTCGAGCTTGAACCGCTTGCTGTATTCGGGCGCCAGATCTGGATCAGGCGGCGATTCGCGCCAGCTGGAGGGTCGCGATGGAAAGTGCCCGTGATTGATGGCGAGCGGATAGCGCGCAGAGGGGTGTTCGTTGAAGCCGGCCGGCAGCGTAACGAAAGCGCCGAGGTACATGTCGCGACCCCAGAACTTCGACAGTCGCTCGCTGCGGATGCGCACGTACTTGACCCAGGGCGTTTCTTTGAATGCGGCTATCGGCGGGATCTGCTCTGTGAGCGTAAGCCGCGGCGGCGGAGCGCCGTTTGCCGTGCTCCACATGTTGCCGTTCCAGCGCAGCGTGAGCGGCCGCGAGTACAAGTTGCCCGGCTTGTCGCGC
>Ga0068877_10004554_pt1 | contig 10803 bp, 6 predicted proteins | sample NOAtaG_FD_66437 | JGI IMG/M metagenome (GOLD analysis project Ga0068877, IMG submission 66437) | Freshwater lake microbial communities from Lake Erie, under a cyanobacterial bloom - NOAA_Erie_Diel6S_1000h metaG | ecosystem: Environmental > Aquatic > Freshwater > Lake | place: USA: Ohio, Lake... | reverse complement strand
ACCGCCACGATCGCGACGATGAAATACCAGTTGCCCAGCGGGTTCATGGTCCAGGCCGGATCGATGATCCGCGCCGCCTCCTGGGTGAAGCCGAACAGCAGCACGTCCATCTGACCCGGCGTGATATTGCCGGCAAAGCCGCCCGAAACCCCGGCGAAAGCGGCGGCGAGGCCAACCAGCGGATGCCGCCCGACCGAAGCGTAGAGGATCGCCGCGAGCGGGATGAATACCACATAGGCCGCGTCCGAGGCATGGTGCGAAACCATCCCGATCACCGCCACGATCGGGGTCATCACCGCGCGCGGGGCATTGCGCAGCGAAGCACGGATCAACGCCGAGAGCAGCCCGGTCCGCTCGGCCACCGCCGCGCCGAGGATCAGCACCATGACCATGCCGAGCGGGGCAAAGCCGGTCAGCGTCTTGGGCATCTCGGTCAACAGGCGGGCCATGTTCTCTTCCGAGAACAGGCTGGTGGCGCGATAGGTCAGCACCCCGTCCTTGAGCTCACCCCACTGCGGCGCTTCCTTGCCTGTGTAATTGAGCGAAGCCGACCAGCCGAGCGCAGCGCCCAGCGCCGACAGCAGCATCAGGAAGGCAATCAGCCAGACGAAGATCATGGCCGGTTCCGGCAGCTTGTTGCCAACCCGTTCAACCCAGCCCAGGAAACCGCGCGTCGACGCGTCAGGGGAATCGACCATAGCTACTCCTTAATTCCCCATCACCTTGATCTATAACGGGCTGTATAGTCCGGTCCAGCCACTACAGACTTCTCGTCTCGCCGGCGAACCCACTAACCTCGGTTACCGCTTTATCGCACTCATTAAGCCAGTCAGAAATCGCCCGATTAGACCCTGAGAGTTTCTTGGCCCGGACGAGTTGCCAGACTGCGAGTAACCTAAACCACGGTAAAAGACTTGGGTCGGTTCCAGTGGCTTGGGGCTCAAGAATGGAAGGGCCTCGTCCACGACGCATAGAACACAACCGAAATTGGGAAAGTCCCGCATCCCACCTCTAAGCTCGTTGATCTGAGCCTTAAAAACCCGACCCAGCTCCATGTGACCTACGAGCGCCTCTGCATCCTCCCTAGCGATATAACCAATACACATGCCATTGACATGAGCTGCGATAGCATTTGGGTCGTAAGGGTTGTTCGGTTCGCGAACCAAATCGACAGACATGCCAGGAAGGCATGATTTCAGGATGGCCTGTCTGTGAGAGCCATCGCCATTGACCTGCCCCTCGCCAGACAAGTGGTACAATTTCTTTCTCGGCGGAGCCTTCATCCAGAGGCCCCGATCAGCTCGCGGCCGATCAGCATGCGGCGGATCTCGTTGGTGCCGGCGCCGATATCGAGCAGCTTGGCATCGCGCAGATAACGCTCCACCGGCCAGTCCTTGGTATAGCCCGCCCCGCCCAGCGCCTGGACTGCTTCGCCCGCGACCTTGAAGGCGTTTTCGCTGGCCAGCAGGATCGCACCGGCCGCATCGAAGCGGGTGGTCTGCCCGGCGTCGCAGCTTTTCGCGACGGCATAGGTATAGGCGCGGGCCGATTGCAGCGCGACGTACATGTCCGCCACCTTGGCCTGCATCAGCTGGAACGCACCGATCGGTTTGCCGAACTGCTTGCGCTCGCGGAGGTAGGGGATGACCGTATCGAGGCAGGCCTGCATGATGCCAAGCTGCAGCCCGGCGAGCACCACGCGCTCGTAATCGAGGCCTGACATCAGCACGCCAACGCCGCCGTGGAGCGGGCCCATGATCCGCTCTTCGGGAATGAAGCAGTCGTTGAAGACCAGCTCGGCCGTGGGGCTGCCGCGCATGCCCATCTTGTCGATCTTCTGGCCGATGCTGAAGCCTTCATCGCCCTTTTCGATCAGGAAGGCGGTGATCCCTCTCGAGCCAGCCTCGGGCGAGGTCTTGGCATAGACCACCAGGGTATCGGCGTAGGTCGCGTTGGTGATCCAGAACTTGGTGCCGTTGAGGACATAGCCGCCCTGGACCGCATCGGCCTTGAGCTTCATCGAGACGACGTCCGACCCGGCCCCGGCCTCAGACATGGCGAGGCTGCCGACGTGTTCGCCCGAAATCAGCCCGGGCAGGTACTTCGCCTTCTGCTCGTCATTGCCCCAGCGGCGGATCTGGTTGACGCAGAGGTTGGAGTGCGCGCCGTAGGACAGGCCGATCGAGGCCGAGGCCCGGCTGACTTCCTCGACCGCGATCACATGGTCGAGATAGCCCAGGCCCAGCCCGCCCCATTCCTCTTCCACCGTGATCCCGTGCAAGCCCAGTTCGCCCATCGCCGGCCACAGCTCGGCGCGCGGGAACCAGTCTTCGGCATCGGCCTTCGCCGCCAGCGGCGCGATCTGCTCGTCAGCGAAGCGGGCCGTGACCTCGCGGATCATCTGGGCGCTTTCGGTCAGGGCGAAATCGAAATCGGGGGTAGCGCGCATGGGGTCTCCTCTTGCGGCCAGCCATAGCAAGCCGCCGGATTATCGCAAACCGGTTACGGTTGAAATTAACCCACGAAGCCAGCCCCGCCGGGCCAGTTCGGCGCGGCCAGGCCCATCACCTTGAACAGCAGCCCCATCTGCCCTTCGCCGATCAAGCGGTCCTTGGCGGCGTGGAGCGCGGCGGCATGTTCGGGCGCAGCCTGGGCAAGCGCGGCGGCGCGCGCTTCGATCCCCAGTTCGCGCAGCCAGCGTCCCTGCGGTGCCGTGCCGATCCAGCGCACCCCGCGCGACTGCGCAATCGGGGCGAGCGCGGCGAAATCGACATGGGCGGTCAGGTCCGCCTCTCCCGGATTGACGAAGGGATCGACCTTGAGGTGCGCGCGCACGGCTTGCAGGGTCGAGCCATCGCCCGGCACGTCATGGCCATAGTCGATGAACAGGGCCGCGCCGCCTTGCTCCTTCAAGCGCCCGGCCACCTCGTAAACCGTCGCCGCTGCGCCGGGGCACAGTTCATAGATCGTGCCTTCGGGCGCATCGCGGCGGCTTTCCGGCACGGCCGGGTCCATCGGCTGCGGCCCGGCAACGCAGACAAAGCGATCGCCATCGGGCACGACCATCCGCTCACGCCAGCCGTCCGGCGTCTTGACCAGCTGCCGCACCGGCAGGGCATCGAGGAACTCGTTGGCGACGACCAGCACCGGGCCATAGGCGGGAATGGTCGAAAGGTCGTGATGCCACTGCGCGCCCGGCACGGTCGCCAGCTGCACATCGCGCAGCGCGGTCGAGGCTTCGACCAGGTGGATCGAGGGTTCCAACCCATAGCGCTTGGCGGCGCGCAGCGCATCGCGCGCCAGGGTGCCGCGACCAGGGCCAAGCTCGACGTAGTGGACCGTCTCCTCGCGTCCGGCGTTGATCCACATATCGGCCAGCCACAGCCCGATCAGCTCGCCGAACATCTGGCTGATTTCGGGCGCGGTGACGAAATCGCCGGCGCTGCCCAGCGGATCACGGCTGGCATAGTAGCGCGCGTTCGCCTCGCCCATATAGTGCATCAGGCTGATCGGCCCGGTGCTGGCGATCAGGCGACGAAAGATCGCCGCCAGGCTTTCCCCCCCTGCCGCGCTCACCGGATCAGGCCTTGGCGCTGCCCAGCGGCTGACGCACCAGCGCGCGCACCAGGAAGACCAGACCGACCAGCACCAGCGGGATCGTCAGCCATTGCCCCATGGAAAGGCCGGTGCGCAGGGCAAATTCGCTGAGCTGCGCGTCCGGCTCGCGGAAATACTCGGCAACGAAGCGGCTGAGACCCAGGCCCACGGCAAAGACCGAGCCGAGCAGTCCGGGGCGGAAGCGGGCATTGGTCTTCCAGAACAGCAGCAGCATCACGATAATCATCAGCAAGCCTTCAAGGCCCGCCTGATAAAGCTGGCTGGGGTGGCGCGCGTAAGGCCCGGCGCCCGGGAAGACCATGGCCCAGGCGATCGGGCTTTCGGCAACGCGGCCCCACAGCTCGCCATTCACGAAGTTGGCAAGGCGGCCGAACAGCATGCCGAAGGGCACGACCACGCAGACATAGTCTGCCACGCGCAGGAAATTGAGCCCGCCGCGCCAGGCGACCCAGGCCATGGCCACCGCCGTGCCGATCAGCCCGCCGTGGAAGCTCATCCCGCCGTTCCACAGCTTCAGCAGATCCAGCGGATTGGCCCAGAGTTCGGGCGCATAGAAGGTCGCGTAACCGAGCCGGCCGCCCAGGATGATGCCCAGGGTGCAGTAGAAGAACAGGTCATCCAGGTGCCGCTGCGCCATCGGCGCGCCTGGCGCCTTGATCATCCTGGCAAGCTGCCAGTAGCCCAGCAGGATGCCGCCCAGATAGGCCAGGCTGTACCACCTGAGCTGGAATGAGCCGATTTCAAACAGGTAGGGCTTGAGCCCCAGGTCCACCCAATGAATCGGTTCGGCTCCGGCCGCGGCGGCAAGCGCTAGTGACAGCACGCAATGAACTCCCTAAATGGGCGCAGCGAGAAGAGATTCCGTTGCGCCCGACGCGCGGCCTTCTGGCACAGACGAAGCCGGGAAACAAACCCGGCGCGGACGCCAGGACGGGGGGCGTCCCTCAACATGAGGATAAGGATGTCGCATGCCGAGTGAACTCGACAATGCACTGAACAGTGTCATCGCCGCGCTGACTGCCCCCGGAGCTCCGCTGGAAACAGTCGAGATCGAACGGTTTGGCCGGCACCTGCCAATGCTCAAGAACGCGCCGCCGGCGCTGTCGCACTATTTCGCGCATTACTGTGCCCAGCACGGTGAGGCCGAATTCATCGTCGATGGCGAGATCCGGCTGACCTTCAACCAGATCTATGCCGCCGCGCGCACCGTCGCCGGCGGGCTGGTCGCCGGGCACGGCGTGCAGAAGGGTGACCGGATCGGGATCGCCGCGCGCAATTCGGCCAACTGGATCATTGCCTATATGGGCGTGCTGATGGCGGGCGGCTGCGCCACCCTGCTCAACGGCTGGTGGACCGGCGAGGAGCTGGCCGGCGGGATCGAGCTGGCCGGCTGCACCATTACCCTGGTCGATGCCCAGCGCGGCGAGCGGCTGAATGGCCAGTCCTACCCGGGGAAGCTGGTGACCTTCCGGCATGACTGCGCCTGGCAGGAAGGCCTGTCGGAACTGCTGGCCCATAGCGGCGGTGCAGACACGGCCTTGCCGGAACTGACCGGCGATGACCTGGCGACGATCCTCTACACCTCTGGTTCGACCGGCCAGTCGAAGGGCGCCTACAGCGACCACCGCGGCGTCGTGCAGGGCACGATGAACTATGCCGCCCAGACGCTGATGGTCTTCACTTACCTCGGCTCGAAGGGTGAGGCGCCCAGCAGCCAGCCGTGCAGTCTGGTCAATGTGCCGCTGTTCCATGTCACCGGCGAAGTGCCGCTGTTCCTCCAGTCCTTCGCGATCGGCCGCAAGCTGGTGCTGATGCCCAAGTGGAATGCTGAAGAGGCGATGCGGCTGATCGAGAAGGAAAAGGTCTCCTACTTCGTCGGCGTGCCGCTGATGAGCTTCGAAATCGCCAGCCACCCGAACCGCCACGAGTACGACCTGTCGAGCTGCACGGCCTTTGCCGCCGGCGGCGCGCCGCGCCCGGTCGATCACGTCAAGAAGATCCGCGAGGAACTGCCCAACGCCTTCCCGCTGCTGGGCTATGGCCTGACCGAAACCAACGGCGTGGGCTGCGGCAACTTCAACGAGAACTATATCGCCAAGCCCGGTTCGACCGGCACGGCCTCAAAGCCGCTGGTCGAGATTGGCATTCTGGATGATGACGGCCACTGCCTGCCGGCCGGCGAGATCGGCGAAGTGTCGATCCGCTCGATCTGCAACTTCCTGGGCTATTGGAACAACACCGAGGCCACCCAATCGGCGATCATGCCCGACGGGTTCTTCCGCACCGGCGACCTGGGTTACCTCGACGAGGATGGCTACCTCTATATCGTCGACCGCAAGAAGGACATCATCATCCGCGGCGGCGAAAACATCAGCTGCATCGAGGTGGAGCAGGCGATCTACGCCCATCCCAAGATCTCGGAATGCAGCGTCTTCGGCATGCCGGACGAGCGCTTTGGCGAACTGCCAACCGGCGTCTTCCTGGCCAAAGAGGGCGAAACCCTGACCGAGGAGGAGCTGCGCGAGTTCCTGAAAGCCAACATCGCCGCCTTCAAGGTGCCGGTGCGGCTGTGGCAGGAAAACGAAACCCTGCCACGCCTCGGCACCGAAAAGGTTGACAAGCGCACGCTCAAGGCCCGTTACCTGACGGTGTGGGAAAGCGAGCAGAAGAGCACGGCTTGAGCCGGACCAGCATCCCCGACCAGCGCGCGATCGTGGACCGCCGCGCGCTGGCGGGGGCGATTGCCGATCTGGTGGCCGAAAAGGGCGGGGCCGCGGCCCGGCCCGCGGTGGTCGAGGCGCTGCGCGGCGCCCTGGCCGCCGGCCGGGCCGAGATCGCCTGCCGCCTCGCCGAAAAGCCCAGCGCCGGGCATGACTGCGCCGAGGCCCAGGCTTTCCTGATCGATCAGCTGGTGCGGGTGATCCACGATCACGTGATCGCCGCCATCTACCCCTCGGGCAATCGCTCGGCCGGCGAACGGCTGACCCTTATGGCGGTTGGCGGCTATGGCCGCGGCGAGATGGCGCCACATTCCGATGTCGACATCGCCTTCCTGACCCCAATCAAGCAGACCCCGTGGTGCGAGCAGGTGATCGAGGCAATCCTCTATTTCCTGTGGGACCTGGGGCTCAAGGTCGGCCACTCCAGCCGCTCGCTCGACGAGATGGTGCGGATGGCGCGCGGCGATCTGACGATCCGCACGGCCCTGCTCGAAGGGCGCTATGTCTGGGGCGACCAGGCCCTGTTCGACGAGGCCCAGGCCCGCTTCCGCGCCGAAGTGGTGGCCGGGACCGAGCGCGATTTCATCACCGAAAAGCTGGCCGAGCGCAACGAACGCCACCGGCGGCTGGGCGACAGCCGCTATGTCGTCGAACCCAATGTGAAGGAGGGCAAGGGCGGTCTGCGCGATCTCCACACGCTCTACTGGATCGGCAAGTACCTCCACAAGGTGCGCGACAGCTCGGAGCTGGTCACGGTCGGCCTGCTGACCCCGGCCGAGTACCGCAAGTTCCGGCGGGCCGAGGACTTCTTCTGGGCGGTCCGCTGCCACCTTCACACCATCACCCGCCGCGCCGAAGACCGGCTGACCTTTGACCTGCAGCGCGAAGTCGCGACACGAATGCAATTCGCCGACCGTCCGGGCAAGAGCTCGGTCGAGCGGTTCATGCAGTACTTCTTCCTTCAGGCGAAAACCGTCGGTCACCTGACAGGGCTGTTCCTGGCCCAGCTGGAAGAGCAATCGGGCAAGAAGCAGCCGCGCGGGCTGCTCGCCGGTTTCCGCGCGCGGCCGCGGATGGTCAGCGGTTATCCGGTGTTTGGCGGGCGGATCAACGTGCCGGGTGACGGCTGGTTTGCCGAGGACCCGGTCCGGCTGCTCGAGATCTTTGTCCTGGCCGATGTCCACGGGCTGGAGCTGCATCCCGAGGCGATGCGCCTGGCCGTGCGCGATGCCCGGCTGATCGATCCGCTGCGCAAGGACCCGCGCGCCAATGCCCTGTTCCTTGACCTGCTTACCAGCCGCCACGATCCCGAGAACACGCTGCGCTGGCTTAACGAGGCCGGGGTGTTTGGCCGGTTCGTGCCCGATTTCGGCCGGGTCAACGCGCAGATGCAGTTCGACATGTACCACCACTACACCGTCGACGAACATACCATCCGCGCGATCGGCCTGCTCGCCCGGATCGAGCGCGGCGAGATGAAGCAGGATCATCCGCTGGCCACCGCGCTGGTCCACAAGATCGTCAACCGCCGCGCGCTGTATGCCTCGGTGCTGCTGCACGATATCGCCAAGGGCCGGCGCGGCGATCATTCGGTGCTGGGGGCCGAGGTGGCGCTGAAGCTGTGCCCGCGCTTCGGGCTGGACGAGAAGGAGACCGAGCTGGTTTCCTGGCTGGTCCGCAACCACCTGGCGATGAGCGCAACCGCCTTCAAGCGCGACCTGGCCGACTGGAAGACGATCACCGATTTCGTTGCCCAGGTGCAGTCGATCGAGCGGCTGCGGCTGCTCAGCCTGCTGACCATCGTCGATATCCGCGCGGTCGGGCCCGGCGTGTGGAACGGCTGGAAGCGGCAGCTGATCCACGTGCTTTACGAAGCGGCCGAGGAACGGCTGCGGCTCGGCCATGTCCAGCACGGCCGGGCCGAGCGGATCGCCGCCAAGCAGGCGGCCGTGGCTGAACTGCTGGGCAAGCGCGCCGGCCTGGTCAAGTCGGCCGGCAAGCAGCTGAGCGATGCCTACTGGATCGCCGAGCCGGATGACATCATCGCGATGAACCTGATCCAGCTTGATGCCGCCGCCGGCAAGGCGCTCGACGTTCACACCGAATACTACGCCGCGCGCGGGGCCACCTTGGTGACCGTCATCGCCGCTGACCACCCGGGGCTGTTCTACCGCATCGCCGGGGGCATCCACCTGGCCGGCGGCAACATCATCGACGCACGCATTCACACCGCGCGCAACGGCACGGCGGTCGACAACTTCCTGGTCCAGGATCCGCTCGGCCGGCCCTTCTCGGAAGCGGGCCAGCTCGCCCGGATCAAGACGATGATCGGCGATGCACTGGGCGGGAAGACCAAACTGGTACCGCAGCTCGCCGCGCGCCCGCTCGCCCGCCCGCGCGCCCATGCCTTCGAGGTCCGTCCGCGCGTGGAGTTCGACAATCAGGCCAGCAACCGCTTCACCGTGGTCGAAGTCAACGCGCGCGATCGCCCCGCGCTGCTCAGCCAGCTGGCCCGCGCGCTGTTTGAAGGCAAACTGATCGTCCATTCCGCCCATATCGCCACCTATGGCGAGCGCGCGGTCGATACCTTCTACGTCACCGACCTGTTGGGCGAAAAGGTCGACGGCGTCCAGCGACTGAAGTCAGTTGAGAAGCGGCTGCTGGAGGCGGCCGACGAACAAGCGGTGGAGATCGCGGCTTAGACGGCCGCGCGCAGCCGCTCCAGTGCGGCGTCCTGGCCGATCAGCGGCAGCAGCGCGGCCATTTCCGGCCCGTGATCCTGCCCGGTCAGCGTCTGGCGCAGCGGCAGGAACAGCGGCTTGCCCTTGCGCCCGGTCCGCTCCTTGAGCGCGCCAGTCAGCGCGGCCCAGTCAGCGCCCACTGCTTGGAGCACGTCGGCTGCAGTCGCCAGGTAAGCGCGGTCCTCATCCGACTGCGCCGGTGCTTCGATCGGCCCGGTCACCACCTGCCACCAGTCGGCCGCTTCGGACAGCCGCGACAGGTTGGGACGGATCGTGGCCCAGGCCGCTTCGTCCATTCCGGCGGGCAGGCGCGCGGCCACTGCTGCATAGGGTAGGCGGTGGATGATCGCGGCGTTGACGCGGGCCAGCTCGGCCTCGTCGAAGCGGGCCGGCGCGCGGCCGAAATGGGCGAGGTTGAAGCTGGCCGCCAGGTCCGTCGCATCGAGCGCCGGATCGACCGGATCGGAGGTGCCGAGCCGGGCCAGCAGCGCGATCAGCGCCTGCGGCTCGATCCCGCTTTCGCGCAGTTCGGCCAGCCCGAGCGAACCCAGCCGCTTCGAAAGCTTGCCCTCGCTGCCAACCAGCAGCGCCTCGTGCGCGAAGCGGGGCGGCGCGGCGCCGAGCGCCGTGAACATCTGCACCTGGGTGGCGGTGTTGGAGACGTGATCCTCACCGCGCAGCACGTGGCTGATCCCCATGTCGATATCGTCGATCGCCGAGGGCAGCATGTAGAGCCACGAGCCATCGGCGCGGCGCACCACCGGGTCGGACATCTGCCGCGGATCGAAGTGCTGGGGCCCGCGAATGCCGTCGACCCATTCGATCGGCTGGTCGTGATTGAGCAGGAAACGCCAGTGCGGCCGTTCGCCCGCCGCCGCCTTCGCCGCATGATCGGCCTCGGTCAGCTTGAGCGCGGCGCGGTCATAGATCGGCGGCAGCCCGCGGCCGAGCAGGACCTTGCGCTTAAGCTCCAGCTCCTGCGCGGTCTCATAGCAGCGATAGACCCGCCCCGCGGCGATCAGCTTCTGAAACGCGCGCTCGTAGATTTCGAACCGGGCCGACTGGCGTTCCTCGCCGTCAGGCACCAGCCCCAGCCAGGCCAGATCGGCCCGGATCGCCTCGACATATTCCTCGCGGCTGCGTTCCTTGTCGGTATCGTCGATCCGCAGCAGGAAACGCCCGCCGGCCTGCTTCGCCAGCAGCCAGTTATGCAGCGCCGTGCGGACATTGCCGACGTGGAGCGTGCCGGTGGGCGAAGGGGCGAAGCGTGTGGTGACGGTCATCGCCCGCGTCCTACTCGTCCCGCCGACCCGCTGCAATGATACTTCCCCTTCGCCATCGGCCTCGCTAGCGTTACCGCCCATGAGCCAGACCACACCTTTCGCCGCCGCCTTTGCCGAAGCCCAACTTCCCGGAGCCGTCGGCCTGATCGTTGACCGCGACGGCATTCGCCACGCCGAAGCGTTGGGCCACGCCGATGTCAGCAGCGGCGCGCCGATGCAGCTCGATACCGTCTGCCAGATTGCCTCGATGACCAAAGCGCTGGTTTCGGCTGGCGCGATGCAGCTGGTCGAGCAGGGACGGCTGGAACTTGACGCCGATGTCGGTGCGCTGCTGCCCGAACTGGCCAATCCGCAAGTGCTGACCGGGTTCGATGCTGACGGGAAGCCGCAATTGCGACCCGCCGCACGCGCGATCACCCTGCGCCACCTGCTGACGCACAC
>Ga0068877_10004552_pt1 | contig 10804 bp, 6 predicted proteins | sample NOAtaG_FD_66437 | JGI IMG/M metagenome (GOLD analysis project Ga0068877, IMG submission 66437) | Freshwater lake microbial communities from Lake Erie, under a cyanobacterial bloom - NOAA_Erie_Diel6S_1000h metaG | ecosystem: Environmental > Aquatic > Freshwater > Lake | place: USA: Ohio, Lake... | reverse complement strand
CTTTTCCAATCGTCTCGTGTCGCTCGCTAAGGGGCGCGAGGGGATCCAGTTTGGCGTTGGGACGTTGAATTTTGTGATCCGTGAGTGCTACATGGACGACGTCCTCGGTGCGCCGCTTGGGCATATGGCAGGAGGCACAATCGGCGCTGGCGGGATGGCGGGCCTGGGAATCGATGGAGGGGTGGCAACCGCGGCAGGCGGCATCGACGGCGGCGGCGCGAGTGCGTTCATGGGGATTGTGGCAAGTGGTGCAGGTGAGGCGATCTTCCGACAAACGAAAGCATTTCGACTGCCGCAAACGGTAGGCCGAGCCGGCAATCTCGAACTTATCGTCCCGGGGTGTGCCGCGGGCATGGTCGAAATGCAAGATATAGCTCTCGAGCGGTTGGGCGGGGTTATAGGAAAAGACCGGTTGGTCGTGGCGAACGATGGAGAAGGGCAGAGGGAAGCTGGTCGACTCAAGATGGCACTGCAGACAGACTTCCATCTTGCGGGTGCCGGAGAGTTTCTTCGGATTGAGGATCTTGCCGCGGCCGCCGGAGGAGGCATGTTCCCTGCCCGGCCCGTGGCAGCGCTGGCAATCGATGCCCTCGGGCAGCTTGGCGGGGAAGATCGGATCGTCGAGCAGGGAAGCCTTCGGGATGCCGGGGTAAGCGTTGTGGCAGAAGGCACACTGGTAGCCGATCGCCCGGCGCATGTCCAAATGATCGGGGCGGTCGTAGCCGGGGCTCATCGCCAGGAAACCGTTTCGCTCCGAATACCAGTTGACAGGCATCTCGATCAGGCGTCCCTGAGGCGTGCGGTGGAGGAAACTGCGCGCGTGATTACCAGACCCAAGTACATAATGGATTTCCTTCTCGATCGGGAAGCCACCATCAAGAGTCGTGCGCTTCAGAAAGACTTTTCCATCGCGAGTGAGGAACTGATAGCTGCGTCCGGATTTCTCATGAGTGAATTTGGCAGTGGGAACTTCGTCGGGGCGGATGGGGTGGAAAGCGCGGGCCATCCCGGTTTGCGCATAGCTAAGGGCAATTTGCGCATGGCAACCGGCGCAGGCACGAGAGTCGATGTAACCGGAGGAAACAGGCTGGGCGGTATCCTTGGCCCCGCAACCGGCGAGCAGTAAAGCGAAGAGCAGAGCGAGATAGAGCATCAAACAGCTTGTCCTGGCAGTATATCGTTTCACGGTGGGCAGGACAGAGATTGATTTGCGGCACAACCGGACAAACCGGAAGCAGAGGCGGTGGCCGGTTTATTGCAGAGACCAGATTCTCGTGAGGGGCAGGGCGATCGAGGCGGTACTCGAAGTCACTCTGCCGAAGCTTACTTAACCCTAAAGTTCTGAGCCAGTGGGGAGCAAATGCACTTTTGCCAATCACGGTCGCAGGCCGCATGGAAAGTCAGATCATCAGATCGATATATGCTAGGGCCGCGGGGCTTCTGGCGGTTCGCGCCGCCGATTTATGGGAGGAGGATTTTTCGAGATGAGTTTACTGGCAATGGCGCTGCTGGCCGGGGCCGCGCAAATCGACGTCACCCCAACCTGGTGGCCAGTGATTGTGAATTGTTTCTTTCTCGAGCGGCAAGTCAGCCAAGTGGAGCAACCAATCCATGCCAAGGCCCTTGTGCTGCAACGCGGCACGGAAAAGCTGGCCCTGGTTGTGGTGGATTCCTGCATGATGCCCCGCGAGCTGATCGATCAGGCCAAGAAGATGGCGGCGGCGGCAACCGGGATCGCGGAGGCGCGGATGATGATCTCGGCAACGCACACACATATGGCGCCGGCAGCGATGTCGTGCCTTGGCTCGCGGGTGGATGAAAAGTACGCGGCTTGGCTGCCAGGCAAGATTGCCGAAGCGATAGGGGAAGCAAACCGAAAGCTGGCGCCCGCCCGGGCTGGCAGCTTTGCGGTTGAAGATTCAGACCACACCCATGTCAGGCAATTCTTCTACCGGCGCGACAAGATGCAGTTGGATCCGTTCGGGGAACGGAGCGTGCACGCGAATATGCATCCGGGTTATGAGAACCCCGACATGACGCTGCCGACGGGCCCGAAGGATCCGACCCTGACGCTGCTTGCCGTTGAGAGCAGCGACGGACGCCCGCTGGCGCTGCTGGCCAACTATGCGATGCATTATTTCAATTCAAAGCCAATTTCGTCGGATTACTTCGGGGAGTTCGCGCGACAATTCACGCGGAGAATCGGGGCCGGAGCGGACTACGTTGTGATGCTGAGCCAGGGGGTGAGCGGAGACCTGATGTGGATGGATTATGCGCGGCCGCAGAAAAAGGAACTCACGCTCGAGACATACACGCGGGGCCTCGTCGATTCGGCGGAAAAGGCATTCCGGGCAATTCGGTATGAGAGTGCGCCGAAGCTGCGAATGGCCGAGGTGGAGGAGGAGTTCGAGCGGCGGCGGCCCGGTGCGGCGCGGCTTGCCTGGGCGCGGCAATTGATGGCGGAAATGAATGGGCGCGAGCCGCGCAACCAACCGGAGGTTTATGCGCGGGAACAAATCCATATTGAGCAGCAGCCAAAGCGAAAACTGAAGCTGCAGGTTTTGGCGGTAGGCGATCTGGGGGTTGCGGCCTGGCCGAATGAGGTGTTTTCCATCTCGGGGTTGAAGCTGCGGGAACGCACAGGATTTTCCAAGCTGATGAATGTGACCCTGGCGAACGGCGCGGAAGGCTATATTCCGCCAGCGGAGTTACATCCTTTTGGCGGCTACACGACATGGCCGGCCAAGACGGCAAGCCTCGAAACCGGAGCCGAAGCGCGCATCGTGGCGAGGCTGGAAGAGATGCTGGCCGCGATGCGGAAACCGCGACGGCCAGCGGGAAGCAAACGCGGATACTGGCCACTCGAGGAACTGGGCCCAACCCAGGGGATGAGCTGGACCGGACTGCATGCCTTCGGCGTGCCCGGCCGCCAGGGCCGGGGCGTTTACCTCTCCGGTGGCGGACTGCGGATGGACGCCCTCGGGGAGGAGTTTTCTCTCAGCTATTGGCGCTGGCCTGTGGCGACGCGCCAGTGGGAGGAGGTCATCGTGGAGCAGCGGCAAGGCAAGCGTACGGTGCAGGCCGGCGGCAAGACAGTCGAGGAAGGGCCGGCGCGGCGGGGTCTGGTGCTCAAAGGCTTCGAGGGCGCCGTGGATGAAATTCGCCGGAGGCCTTGATACGATCAGGGCGTGCTGCTTGCGCCATTGTTGCTCTTAGGGTTCGGTGCCGACCCCACCGAACACTTCGAAATGAAAGTCAGGCCAATTCTGGCCAATCGTTGTTTTGGCTGCCACTCGACGGCGCCGCTCGGCGGGTTGACCATGACCTCGCGCAACGGCCTGCTCAAGGGTGGCAAGACCGGCCCAGCGCTTGTGCCGGGCAACGTGCCGGAGAGCCTCCTGATCCAGGCGGTCGAACACACCAACGACAAAATGAAGATGCCGCTTGGCGCGGCGAAAATTCCCGACAGGGAGATTGCCGTGCTTCGGGACTGGGTGCGCGACGGGGCGTTCTGGCCCGAAGCGAAGGTGCCGGCAGCAATGAGCCCCGGCTACCAAATCACAACTGAACAGCGCCGATTCTGGGCCTTCCAACCCGTGCGCAAACCGGCGCTGCCGGCCGTCAAGCAGAACGATTGGGTGCGCGGCGGCATCGACGCCTTCGTACTCGCGCGCCTTGAGGAGAAGGGCATCACGCCCAACCCACCGGCAAGCCCGCGGGACTGGCTTCGCCGGGTCTATCTCGCCCTCAGCGGTTTGCCTCCCACTTTCGATCAGGTGAAAGCATTTGAAGAGGACACGGCCCCCAACGCGGCCGCGCGCGTAGTAGACCAATTACTGGCTTCGCCCCACTTTGGCGAGCGGTGGGGACGCTACTGGCTCGATGTGGCGCGCTATGCCGACGACCGGCTCGATAGCGACGTGGAATTGCCTTACCCCAACTCCTTCCGCTACCGCGACTGGGTGATCGGCGCCTTCAACCGTGACATGCCCTACGACCTGTTTGTCAAAGCACAGATTGCCGGTGATCAGTTGGGTCAGGACCCAGGTCTGGCAGTAGGACTGGGCTTTTACGGATTGTCTCCGGAATTAACCGATGACCGGGTGGATGTGACGACCCGGGGCTTTCTCGGCCTGACGGGAGCCTGCGCGCAGTGCCACGATCACAAATTTGATCCCATCCCGACAAAAGATTTCTATGCGCTGCAGGGCGTATTCAGCTCCACGCGGCGCGCCGAGTATGAACTGGCGCCGGCCCCGGAAGTGGCCAAGTGGAAGGAGCAGGACAAACGCATCCAGGAAGTGAAGAAGCGGATCGAGGCTTTTTTGCACAATCAGGCCATGAGCGTTGCCGAAGCGCTAGCCGCCGACAGCCCGCGCTACATCCGCGCCGCGCGGGCAATCGTGCTGCACGGCGAGAACTCGGGCGAAGGGCTGGACGCGATGACGCTGGCGCGTTGGGTGAAGTATCTGAAATCGGGTCCCAAGGACAATCGCTACCTTCGTGGTTGGGAACGCGAGGATTTTGACCTCACCAGCTTCCGGCGCGAGGCACTGTCGGTCTTGCGCGAACGTAAAGAGGTCGATGTAAAAAATCTGGCGGCCAAGGCAACGAACGATCCGCAGGCCAAGGGCGAGACCTTTGCCTTGCCGACGGAGCGCTACTTTCTGTGGCGTGATTTGTTCTTCAGCGATTTTTATGGCCGTGAGTTTAAGCAGGAGGAGGATGGGCTTCTTTACCATGGACCCAATCGCGGATACCTCACGACGGATGGAACGGTGGAACGCTTCCTCGAAGGCTATGCCAAGCAATATCTGGACCAGATGCGGGCGGAGCTGAAAGAGCTGCGGATGGGGTTGCCGGAAAGATATGCATTCGCGCATGTAATCCGAGACAATGCGGCCGCGGTGAATGAGCGCATTCAGATCGGCGGGCAGCCGGAACGGCTTGGCGAGGAGGCGCCGCGCGCCTTCTTGAGCATCCTCAGCTCCAGCGTCCCGCAACCGTTCAGCCAGGGCAGCGGACGCAAGGAACTCGCCGAGGCGATCGCCAACGCCGGCAATCCTTTAACAGCCCGTGTTTTCGTGAATCGCGTCTGGCAGCGTCTTTTTGGCGAAGGCTTGGTGCGCACGGTTTCGAACTTTGGGCTGATGGGAGACCGGCCGAGCCACCCCGAGTTGCTCGACTATCTCGCCAGCGAGTTCGTGGAACAGGGTTGGAGCACCAAGAAGCTGTTGCGGATGATCATACTGTCGCGAACCTACCAGTCGAGCTCCGCGCATAACGAGGCAGCCAGCCAAGCCGACGGCGGCAATCGCCTCCTGTGGCGAGTGAACCGGCAGCGGCTCGACGCCGAGGCCATGCGTGACACGTTGCTCGCGGTGACGGGCGAGCTCGACCGCAAGTCCGGGGGCCCTCCCGTGCAGCTCGACAAGCTCGAAGTTAAACGGCGTAGCGTCTACGGCTATGTCAGCCGCCGCAAGCTGGACGGGACCCTGGCGCTGTTCGACTTTCCCAACCCGAACCTGAGCGCCGAGCAGCGCATCACGACGGCCACGGCGCTGCAGCAGTTATTCTTCCTCAACAGCGAGTTTCTGCAGGCGCGCGCCACGGCTCTCGCCGGGCGCCTGGCAGTGGTGCGGGGTGATCGGGAGCGAGTGCGCGAAGCCTACCGGCTGCTATACGGACGGGAGGCAAGCGAGCGCGAAACCAGTGCCGGCCTCGCCTATCTGGCGGGCGGCGGGGACTGGGCGGGCTACGCGCAAGTGCTTCTGGCTGCCAATGAACTTGTGTTTGTGAACTAGGAGAGCGCGATGACACGGAGACGATGGCTCGAGAACATAACGGCGGGATTTGGAACGAGTATCGGTCTGGCGGCGGCTGAATTGGGTGCCAAGGGACCGCACCACAGCCCGCGGGCCAAGCACGTGATCTTTCTTTTTCTCAATGGCGGGCCGAGCCAGGTGGATACCTTCGACCCGAAGCCGGCGCTCGATAAGTATCACGGCCAGCCCATTCCGGGCGATTATCCGAAAGCTCGCCAAGAGCGCGGTACGTTGCTGCGCAGCCCATTCGCTTTTCAGCGTTACGGGCAAAGCGGCTTGTGGGCGAGTGAGTTATTCGCGAAAACGGCTGTCCACATGGACGAAATCTGCGTCGTACGCGGGATGCACTGTGATCTGCCGGCGCACCCGCAGGCGATTCTGCAAATGAATTCAGGGCGCATCATACCGGGATTTCCCAGTTGGGGGAGCTGGTTGACCTATGGCCTGGGGACGGAGAATCAAAATCTGCCTGGCTTTATCGCCCTTTGCGCCGGGGTGCCGGATGTCGGACCGCAATTGTGGAGTTCGGCGTTTCTGCCTTCGGCCTATCAGGGAACTTATGTGCCGAATGACGAATTGACTCCAGAGAAGATGATTCAGCACATACGCCCGCGGGGCGGCACACCGGCGGGGCAGCGCAACCAGGTCGAGCTTTGGAAAACGCTCAATACCCTGCAACTGGCTGAAGCGGGCAAGGATCCCTTGCTCGAAGGCCGCATTCAAGCGATGGAAACCGCTTACCGGATGCAGTCGGAGGCGCTTGCCGCCTTTGACGTCGACCGGGAGCCGCTGGCTGTGAGGGAGCGTTACGGCGTGACGGGGATGCCGGATACGAGCGAGATGAAAATCAAATCGGCAACGCGGGACGGTGATTTTGCCCGTGGCTGTCTGATCGCGCGACGCCTGGTCGAGCGCGGGGTCCGCGCGGTGCAGGTCTACTTCGGCAATGACAAACCGTGGGACAGCCATCACGACATTCTCGTGCACCGCCGCCTCGCCATGCAGGCCGATCAGCCGATCGCGGCGCTCATCGCCGATCTGAAGGCCAGCGGGTTGCTGAAGGAAACGCTCATCGTCATCGGCGGTGAGTTCGGCCGGCGGCCCTGGACTGAAGTGACCGGGCGCATCAACGTTCAGAATGGGCGCAACCACAACAATGAAGGGTTCACGACGCTACTGATTGGCGGAGGCGTCAAAGGTGGCATCACTCATGGGGCGACCGACGAGTTTGGCTATCAGGCAGTCGAAAACAAGGTTCATGTCAACGATTTGCACGCCACCATGTTGCACCTCATGGGTCTCGATCATCTGCGGCTGACCTATCCCTATAGCGGACGCGACTTCCGGTTGACGGATGTAGCGGGCGATGTGGTCAAAGAGATACTCGCCTAGAATGCGCTAGGGGAAATGGGAGCCGATCAGGGCTCCGGAATCGCGGAGCCATCCCCACGAGGGTCGGAAGCGCCGGCGTTGATGCCGGTGCGCGTGTTGCGCAGTACCGCGTTGCCGTGTCCGTTGGCGTTGGAATAGGGCCCGGTGATGACGAGTTGATGGCCCAGAGCGGAGAGCCCGGTCAGCGTCTCCACGCCAACACGGTTCTCGAGAAACAGGTCGCAGCCGCTCGGCCGCTGCTTGGAGAAACGAGGCGCCTCGAGCGCCGCCTGGATGTTCATGCCGTGGTCGATGATATTGGAAACAAATTGCGCATGAGCGAGGGGCTGGTTGGGCCCACCCATGATGCCAAAGCCGATCTGGACGTCCGGCCCGGAGAGAATCGCCGGAATGATGGTGTGAAATGGGCGCTTGCCCGGAGCAAGCGCATTGGGATGCGCGGCATCGAATTGAAAGCCGGCGCCGCGATTGTGCAGCACGAAACCCATGCCTTCGACAGTGACGCTCGATCCCCAGACGCTTGAGACCGATTGAATCCAGGATGCTACGTTGCCGTCCTTGTCGACCACGCTGAAGTAAGTAGTGTCGCTCGCGGCGGGCGGTTCGCCTTTCTTGACATCGCAGTTAGCCCGCGACGGATCAATCAGTTTGGCCCGGACGGCAGCGTAGGGCTTGGAGATCAGGCCGGCGGTGGGAACCTTCGTTGCCTTCGGGTCTCCGACATAGAACAGGTCGGCGTAGGCAAGCTTCATGGCCTCGATCTTGCGATGCAGATCGAGGGTGGAGTTATGGGCGGCGGGAGTGAATGTCTCGAGCATGTTCAGCATGCTCAGTGCCGCCAGACCCTGGCCGTTGGGGGGTAGTTCGTGCAGTGTCCAGCCGCGGTAGGTTGTGGCGATGGGCTCAACCCATAGCGGCTGATAGGAAGCGAGATCCTCGGCGGCGTGAAAGCCTCCCAACTTTTGGGCCGTGGCCAGCAGCGAATGGGCGATTTCGCCCTGGTAGAAGGCCTTGGCTCCTTGGCTGGCCAGGATCCGGTAGGCGCGCGCGAGAGCTGGATTGCGAAAGAGTTGGCCCGCGCCGGGAGCCTGCCCGTTTGGGTAGAAGGCGCGGAGACTTTCTGGGTTCTGACGCATCTCGGCTGAGTCCCAAACCATGGCCATCCATTCGTGCACGGGAAAGCCTGTCTCAGCCAGTTCAATGGCGGGAGCGAAGAGGTCTCTCCAGGGCAACTTGCCATAACGCTTGTGCACGGCCTCCCAACCACGAACGCAGCCAGGCACGGTGGCGGAGTGGATGCCGGCAGCCGGCATCGACTTGTACCCTTTCCGCTGAAGGCCGGCAATGGTCAAGGCGCGGGGCGTGGGACCGGAAGCATTCAGCCCGCGTATCAGGCCCGTGGCCGCCTCTCGATAGAGCACAAACAAGTCTCCCCCGATGCCATTCATCATCGGCTCGGTCAGCCCGAGCACGGCATTCGCCGCGATGGCGGCATCGACGGCTGAGCCACCCCGGGCGAGAATCGAGGCGCCCGCCTGGGAAGCCAAATGCTGGCTGGTGGCAACGATGCCCTTGGTGGAATAAACCACGGAGCGAGCTTGCTGGCGCTCAACGGGAGTGCCGCGCGGCTGGGCCGCGAGCAGTCCGGCAAAACCAATTGATAGGGCGAAGCGAAACATCTCGCCGCTGATTTTTTCATAGGCCCGATGGGGGTGGCAAGTGCCGGGAGCCGGGAGCCGGCAGCTTGGATAGAATTTCAACATGCGTAGACGACAGTTTGTAAGCCTGCCCGCCCTGCAGTATGGAACCGAAACAGGGCGTGTCAGCGCGGCCGGGAACATCCCGAGTTGGCCGGTCTTCGATCAAAGCGAAGAGGAAGGTCTTAAGACGGTGCTGCGCAGCAGCCGCTGGGGGCGTGGAAATGGAAAAGCGGTGGCGCGGTTTGAAGAGCAATATGCGCGGCTGACCGGAGCCAAGCATTGCCTGGCGGTGGCCAACGGAACGTCGGCGCTGCTGGTGGCCATGGGGGTTCTTGGCATTGGGCCAGGGGATGAGGTGATCGTGCCGCCTTACACCTTTATCGCCACGATCAACGCGGTCTTGCGCTTCCACGCGATACCGGTGTTCGCCGACATCGATCCGGCGACGCTGCAGATCGATGCCAAGCAGGTGGAGGCGAAGATCACACCGCGCACGCGCGCCATCATACAAGTGCACATGGCGGGGGGAGTGGGCGATCTGGGGGCGGTGATTGCGATCGGCAAGAAGCATGGCATTCCGGTCGTCGAGGACGCGGCGCAGGCGCACTTGGCGGAGTGGCAGGGAAAGCATGTGGGTCCGCAGGGGACGATCGGGTGTTTCAGCTTTCAGGCGTCGAAGAATCTGAATTCGGGCGAGGGGGGGGCGGTGGTGACGAACGATTCGCGGCTGGCTGAGATGGCCTTCGCCTTTCACAATAACTCGCGCGGCGCCACGCAGCCGGGCACGGAGTTTCACTATGAGATGTCGGGCGCGAACCTGCGCCTAACGGAATTCCAGGGCGCGCTGCTGAGCGGGCAAATGGCGCGGATCGAGGAGCAGGCGCGGCGGCGGACGGCGTTCAGCCAGGGCCTGGACGCGGTGTTGAGCCGGCATGAAGGGCTGACGCCGTATCGCGTTGCCGCCGGGTGCACGCGCAACGCGTATCACCTGTACATGTTCCGCTACGACGCGGCTCGGTTTGGCGGGCGAAGCCGCTCGGAGTTCATCCAACACCTGGGCAAGCATGGGATACCGGTCTCCGGTGGTTATGCGCCGTTGCCGGATGAGCCGTTCCTGCGGAACACATTCGAATCGCGGGGATATCAGTTCGCCTACGGCAAGGGACTATTCACCAAGTGGCGGAAGCAGAACGATTGTCCGCTGAACCGCAAGGCGTGCGGGGAGGCGGTGTGGTTCACGCAGAATTTCTTGTTAGGCGAGGAAGCTTGGCACGGCAAACTGGACCGGGCGATTGCCGCCTTCAGGCCGGGATCAGCCGTGAATACAGGCGCTTATTGATTCGGCCTTTGTTCTCTGTTTTAAAGATTTCCAGGCGACCCAGCTCGAGCGTATTGGGGGCGTGCGTGCCGACGCAGGCCTGTTCATCGAAACCGTCGATGGCGACGATGCAGACCTGCCCGTGGCGGACGGGCGGCTTGACTTCGAGGGTGCGGAGGAGATCGGGGCGCCGGGCGAATTCAGCTTCGGGGAGAAAGAAGGCACGGGTGGAATGGCCGGCGCGGATGACCTGGTTGACGTTACGGGTGAGGTCCTCGATCAGAGCGGGGGTGTAGTCTTCAATCTTGAAGTCGATCCGCGAATATACGCCTCGCCGATCTGGGCGCCGGTGATCCAGGCGCCATAGTCGCGCAGGGCGAGAGTATTGACGATGTGTAGGGCGGTGTGGCGGCGCGATAGAAGCGCACGGCGGGGGGCATCGACGCTGACAGTGAGCAGGGAGCCGGGGGGCAGCGGGCTCAAGAGCGCCCTCGAAAACATGCCACAATTCGTCCCCGGGGCCAGCCTCGACGGCGAGAATGCGTCGTGTTTCGCCATCGGGGAGGCAT
>Ga0068877_10004547_pt1 | contig 10810 bp, 11 predicted proteins | sample NOAtaG_FD_66437 | JGI IMG/M metagenome (GOLD analysis project Ga0068877, IMG submission 66437) | Freshwater lake microbial communities from Lake Erie, under a cyanobacterial bloom - NOAA_Erie_Diel6S_1000h metaG | ecosystem: Environmental > Aquatic > Freshwater > Lake | place: USA: Ohio, Lake... | reverse complement strand
CTGCATTCCCATTTGCTGTTCCAGCAAAGCGCGCAAGCCTGCCTCAACAACCGGGCTGGATGCATCAATTTTGACCTTAGTCATTCTGCGATCTCCCGCCTCCTTTCCCTCTTCTCGGATTTGCCGTCTTCTTTAACCAATTTGTATATTCCGTTCAACTCGTTGGATGCACCAAATCCACTTCGGTCGCTTCCGCTTCAATTCTTCTTGTTTCGTCAATAAATGAAAGCCAAGTGGCCGGGTGGCCATGGAGGGAATTGGCCACAATCGTCCGCTTGGCTGTTAGGGCAATATACCCTTCACCATTGTGACGTTGAACGACCTGCTTTTGGTACTACTTTTGTAGAAATTTGTTTCAGACTCTACCCTTGCCGACTTTGCCGCACGCTCGCCCGACCGCCGGACAAAACTCGCCTGCTGGCACAGGTCTCGTTTACACTGTGGAAGGATGACGACTGAAGTCAAAACAAACGAAGCCACTCCAGGCTCCGCCAGGAGTTGGTTTGTGCCCGTGCTCCTGACCTGGATCGCCCCTGGCACAGGCTATTTCTTTCTGAAAAGTCCCAGCCGAGGGGCCTTGATGGGCGGGATCTCCTTGCTCATGTTTCTGCTGGGGTTGCTGATGCGTGGTGCTTTTTTCGACCCCCAAACAGGCGACCTCCTCACAACCGTGATTTACTGCGGCGGGTGGCTGGGAAACATGGCTAATGGCAGTCTTTATCTGCTGGCGAAAGCCCTTGGCTACAATGCCCCGGATGCTGCCGGCCATGTCATCGACTACGGAACCAAGTTCCTTGTCGGCTCAGGCCTGATCAATATTCTCGCCATGATTGACGTCTTCGAAATCGCCACCGGAAAGAAGAAGTAGCCATGCCCAAAATGTCCCTTTCACATCTCGAAATGGCCATCCTTTTCTCCCTGATGACCAGCATCGCTCTAGGCATCACCGGCAAGGCCACGCGCACCGACCAAATCCGATACGCTGCTTATTGTTTCGGATCCTTTGTCCTGGCGCTGTTCGGCTTGGGCTGGCTTATGTACTTCGGTCATCGCTAAGGCTTTTCCTTCGGCGAGACCTTCTCACCCACTTTTTGGTACGCGCCCAGCTTGGAGTCGGCAAGATCAGGCCGGCGTATGCTGATCGATTCAACTTTTGTGTTCTCCGACCCCGGTCGAACCGTTACCAATTGTTGCTCGCGCAGCTTCAGTTCTCCTCCTGCCGTGCGCCCAGGCGCGGCCACTCCATAAATCGAGATCTCGCTCGTACTCGTTCCATCAGGGTTGACCATATCCAGCTTCACGCGCTGCCCGCTCAACTCCATCTTGCCAGTGGGCGCGTTCCGGTATTCCCGGGTCACTTCCTTCAGGCCTTTGCCGTCGGGACTTAGCTCTACAAACTCCCGTACGGCTTCGACAAAATTGCCGTTGGCATCCCGAACGTACGTCGACCGGTTCGTCTTGGTGTTTTTTCCCGCGGCTATAGCCTCACTCTTCCTTCTTTCCACTTCAGTGAAGCCGCCGTTTACCGTGGACTGTTCAACAACCGTCGTCGTTAGCGTCTGCCTTCCCTGCTGCTGTGTCGTCTGCACCTGCCTCTCAGCAGCCGTCATCTTTCCGTTCAAATCGCTGCGGTATGTCGTCGACTCGACAATCGTTTCGCCGGACTCACCCTTTCGCTCCACTATTCGCACCTTCTCGGCAGGCAACTTGTTGCCGTTCGCGTCCTTGCGTTCGATTGTCTCTTCGCTCACCTTGCCGTTGGGACCATTCTCCACTACCCGCCGCTCACGTTTCTCCTCGGGACTCGGCAGCAGCACCCTACGCCCGTCACTGTCATAAACATAGATCTGCCCGCTCAAAACCCCGCCTGCCAGCATCAGCAGCATTTTTCGCATATTAGGCCTCCTTCGAGAAAAATCGTCGACCGGGACTCGTTTGTACAGTCTTTATAATAAAGTTTGGCTCGCATATGAAGAAGTTTTACATTGAAACCTTCGGCTGCCAGATGAACGTGCATGACTCCGAAAAGGTCATTGGCACCCTCGTCGGCCGCGGTTATTCACAGGTAGAGACGCCGGATGAGGCTGATTTGTTGCTTTACAACACCTGCAGCATACGGGACAAAGCCGAGCAGAAGGTCTTCAATCGCCTGGTCGAAATCAAGAAGCGGAGCAGGGACAAGGTTGTCGGCGTCCTCGGCTGCGTCGCCCAACAGGAAGGGGAGAAAATTTTTGAACGCGCTCCTCATGTCAGCCTCGTCGCCGGCTCAGCCAGCTACAACCGCCTTCCGGAAATGCTTGTCCAAATCGAGACCGGCCATCGTCGCGTCACCGGACTCAGTCTCGAGACCGAAGACACCTTCGAGGTCCCCTTTACGCGCCGCGACAATCCGCACAAGGCCTTTCTCACCATCATCGAGGGCTGCGACAAGAGTTGCGCCTATTGCGTCGTGCCCATGACGCGTGGACCCGAGCGCAGCCGTACTAGTGCGAGTGTCCTCGATGAGGCGCGCCGTCTTGCCGCGGAAGGTTACACGGAGATCACCCTACTGGGCCAGAATGTCAATAGCTATCGCGACCCCTCCCCCGCCGGTCTCGATTTCGCGCAACTTCTCCGCCGGATCGGTCAGGTGGATGGACTCAGGCGCGTCCGTTTCACCACCTCTCACCCGCGCGATTTCGTAAAAGACATCATTGATGCCATCGACGAAAACCCGATTCTTTGCAATCACATCCACCTTCCAGTTCAGAGTGGCTCGACGAGCATCCTTTCGCGCATGCAGCGGCTTTATACCCGTGAGGAATACTTGCGCCGTATTAACTGGATGAAGAATGCCCGCCGGGATATTGCCATCACTTCCGACATTATCGTCGGCTTTCCCGGGGAAACCGATGCCGACTTTGAGCAAACCCTCCGCCTTCTCGAGGAAGTTCGCTACGACTCGATCTTCAGCTTCAAATACTCCCAGCGCCCGAACACTCCGGCGCTCCAGTACGAAGATCACCTGACAGAGGAAGAAAAGAGCCGCCGCCTCACCATCGTTCAGGAACGCCAGCGTCAGATCCAACTCGAGCGGAACGCCAACTATGTCGGTGCCATCGAAGAAGTGCATATCGATGGCTACAACCGGGCAACGCGCCAGTGGCTCGGCAAAACATCTCAGCACAAACAGGTTTGTTTCACTCATCCCATGCTGCCTGAGCCGGCTTCCGGCGGCGCCACGTTAGAAGGAACCTACCTGCCCGTTCGCATCACGCGCTCCGGACCGGTTTCCCTGGCTGGCGAGGCGGCGGTCCTCCCCAATTAGCTAGCTTTTTCTGTACCCTCGGGTCTGCTGTAATGGAATTGGAGCGAGCGTCATCCCATGGAAGTTGAAATGAAAATCCGGACCCTCATGATGGACCCTGTCACCCAGATGCCGATTGTGGTGCTGCGCGACTCCTCAGGTGGTTCCATTCTTCCCATCTGGGTGGGCGTGTACGAAGCGAATGCCATTGCCCTCGAAATCGAAAAAATCGCCACGCCACGCCCGATGACCCACGACTTGATCAAGACCATGCTTCTTGGCATGGATGCCCGAGTGGATCGTATTGTCGTCAATGAACTCCGTGATGATACCTTTTTTGCCGTCATCTGGATGGAAAAGGACGGCCAGATGATTAGTATCGACGCCCGCCCGAGCGACGCGCTCGCAATCGCTCTGCGCACGGATTCGCCCATCTTCGTTGATGAGACAGTTCTGCTGAATTCCCGTCTGTCGGCCTCTCAGGAAAAAGGCAAGGATGAGGAACTCCGGCGGCTTCTCGAGAACTTAAACGAAGAAGACTTCGGCCGTTACAAAATGTAGGGCGCGGTGGAGGAAGTCCTGGCACGCTTGGCTGCCGCCAATATCGATTTTCTGACTGCCCTCGAGCTCACCACCCATTTCGTCGTGACCCGCGACGGATTCGTGGCCCTTATCGAGCGGCGGGAAGGTGGCTTCGGCAACATCGGGGCTCCAGGGCTTCTCTGCGAGCGCGGTGTGGCTCAGTTGATTTGGCGCGGAGAACAGGCATTTTTCATCGCCCGGGGCTTTGCCGAGCCAGCCACCCCCGAGCAGATCGAAGCGCTTCGCCGATTCGGCCGCGACGTCAAAAATTCTCTCGCCTCACAGTAGACTGGCGCCGCTTCGAGCGATAGACTCTCCGCTATGGATCGCAGAGCGTTTCTCTCCGCCGGCGTTGCCGCGGCTCAACTTCAGGCCAATGCCGCCGAATGGAAACCAGTCCCTCCCACCCCCGATCATCCCGTCGGAAAGAAGGGCAAAGGAAAACCAAAGCTCGGCACGCAGCATATCTCCGACGAGCCCACGCTGAAGGTCCTGAGCGGTCTTGGCGTGCACAACATCTGCAGCGGACTGCCTTCCCGCACCCTGGATGCCAACTGGAGTGTCGAGGGCTTGAACAAACTGCGCGAGCGCGTCGAGTCCCATGGAATACGGCTCGAAATGGTTCCACTGCCGCTCAGTTCTTCCCCGATTGCCCGTGCGGAGTACCCTGACATACTCATGGGCCGCAGCCCCCAGCGCGACAAAGCCATCGACGACATCTGCCAGATGATTCGTAATTGCGCCAAGGCCGGTATCCCCGCGGTCAAATACAACATGAGCATTCTCGGCGTCGTCCGCACGGAAGCCACCAAAGGCCGGGGTGGGGCCACGCTTAGCACCTTCAAGTACGCTGACGGCAAGCAGGATCCACCGCTCACCGAGGCCGGCCCCGTGCCGGCCGACGTCTATTGGGAACGCATCACCTACTTCCTCAACAAAGTCATCCCGGTAGCCAATGAAGAAAAGATTCGCATGGCCTGCCACCCCCATGATCCTGGCATGCCTCAGGGCAAAGGTTGGCGCGGAGTGGAAACCGTGCTCGGTAACGTCGAAGGCCTCAAACGTTTCGTCAGCATCCAGGAGAGTCCCTTTCATGGGCTCAATTTCTGTCAAGGCACAGTCAGCGAAATGCTCGCCAAGCCAGGTAAGGAAATTTACGATGTCATTCGTTACTTCGGATCCCGAGGCAAGATTTTCAATGTGCACTTCCGCAACATAAAGGGTGGCTTCCTCGACTTCCAGGAGGTTCTCCCTGACGAAGGCGACGTCAACATGCTTCAGGCCGCCCGAGTTTACAAGGAAGTTGGCTATAACGGCATGCTCATGCCGGATCACGTCCCCAAGATCGAGGGCGATACCGGCGGCCGGCAGGCTTTTGCCTTTGGCTACGGCTACATCCGGGCGATCCTTCAGGTAATTCAATCGGAAGGATAGTTCGTTCCAGCCTCCGCTCGCTCTATAATTAGAATAGCTGTTACCGATGGCGCGCAAGAATCCAATGGCAATCCGATGCCCGGATTGTGGCGGCAGGAATGTTCGCATGTCCCGATGGACCAACCGCGTTGACCAATTCCTGGACTTGCTTGGCATGCCTCCCATGCGCTGCATTGATTGTGGTTACCGCTGGCGCCACAGTCTCTGGCGCCTGCGGGAAGTTTTCCACGCACGATGCCCCCGCTGTTACCGTTTGGAGTTAGTCCATTGGGAAGAAACTTATTACCATATCCCCAGATGGTGGCGATTCTGCATCAAGCTGGGCGGAAAAAAGGTGCGCTGCAAGGTCTGCCGCCACAACTTCGTGAGTTTCCGGATGGTGAAAGGAATCCGCAAGTGGGTTGATCCGGACCCTTCAAAGCCCATTGTGGAATCCACAATGTCCCTCAGCGAGGTGGACAGAGAACCGAAGCGGAATCAAGGCCTTTAGTTCTGCTTCTTTTCCTCTCCGGGTTCGACCGAAATTTGAATTGGGTACATTTTTCCCGTCTGCGCCACCCCAACTCGCACCACCCGCGTGAACTTTTCCTTCAGGTTGCCAGGCTCGTAGCGAATCGTCAAGTATCCTTTGCCGGCCCGCGGAATCGTCTTCGAGCTAAGTGAGTATGTGATTTCTTCTCCCGGGGGCGTGTCGATAGTCAGCGCGACGGTTCCGGGCATCCCGTTGGTAAACTCAATCTTTTCCGAACCGGGCTTGCCCAATTCAAACTTCACGTTCTGGCGGTCCGGTTTGACCAACGCCATCAGCTTATTCAGATCGAGTGCGGCCCCCATCATCCCCGTCGGAACCAGGGCTGCTTCGCCACTCTTCGGATTCGACTCCATCTTCCCGAAGGGCGTTTCCCGTAACTGATTCTTGGGCAGGAACCAGAACCACTCGCCCTCCTCCTGCTTCCACCATGTCTCTACCGGCTGTTTGATGTCCATCGCGCCCACGCCCATCATCGCCATCGTTGTATCCACGAGTGTTACCACACGCGCCTCACGTCCTGATTCCGTGTAGTGGATCGCATCGACGGTGTACCCCTTGATCTTCTTCTTGGGCCAGGAGAAAAAGTCTTCCTTGGCCGACTCCGCCACGTAAGCATCGCTCAGGCGGTATCTTCCCTGTACGAATCCGTCCCAAAACTTTCCTACCCGCGCTTTCAGGGCAGCCTCTAAGTCAGGCGCCACTTTCGCCACTTCTTGCCCGGGCAAAACCAGGCACAAGCACAGCAATGAGAGAAACACTCTTCGCATCTTTATTTCGATCCTAACACCCATTGACGCAACTCGACCGGTTTGGTTAGCGCCCGGGGACGAGCACTCCTTCTCGGATCTCGTCCGTGGCCCGCTGAATCACCCGGTCTCCCTCGGCCAAGGCGCCGTTCACTTCCACCAATTCCCCTTGAACGGCGCCCCGCCGCACTGAGACATACCGAGCCTTACCCTGTTCCACTTTAATCACAAAGGTCCGCTCGGTGTTGGAGGCGACGGCCGTAACCGGAACCAGCAATGAATTCTGGGCGCTGCGCAACGGCCACTTGACTTCGGCATACATTCCAGGGGCTAGCGTTCCGGCCCCGTTGGCGGCCTCCAGTTCCACTGCCATCGTACGAGTAACCGGCTCAAGAGTGCGCGCCGCACGACTGACGATGCCGCCAAAGGTCTCCCCCGGCGCCGCGCTCACCACAAAGTTCACGCGCTGGCCCATCTTCACGCTCCCGGTATAATTCTCCGGCACGGCCACCACCACGCGAAGCCGTCCGAGTTGCTCCAGCTGAACAATCGGCCCCGCGCCAGGCCCCACCATGCCTCCCGGATGCAGCATCCGCTCGGTAATCACCCCGTCAAATGGCGCCAGAACAGTCAGATACGCCGCCATCTCTTCGATTGCCTTCAGACGGGCCAATGCTGCTTCACGTGACAGATCCAGCGCCGCCACGGCAGCCTCGCCCGCTCTTACAGCTTCTTCCGCTTGCAACAGTTCATTAGCCGCCACCGCACCCGCGGTTTGGCTCGCCAACTTCAGCCGCCGCGCCGTGCTTCCGGCGGCCTGCAGCCGCGCCCGCGCTTCGGTGGTTTGCGCGGCAAACGCGGCGGCTTGTGCGCGGGCCTCAGCCGCTTGCGCAGCCCACTCCGGCGCATCGATGCTCGCCAGACGCTGCCCTGCCTTGACCACGCTCCCCCGGTCCACCTCCACCGTCCGCAGGTAGCCAGCAATTCGCGCCATCACCGCCGTCGCCTGATAGGGGGCAATTTCGGCGGTCAACGTCACGAAGCGCTCCACCGGCTTGGCCGTCACTGCCACCGTCGATAGGCTCTGGGCCTCAAGCCCTGCAATCAGCGCCAAACTCCACATCCACTTCATGCTCGCTTCTCCCGCCGCAAGATGCTGTACAGCGCCGGCAAAACTACCAGCGTTGCTATTGTGCCCGTCAATAATCCACCCATCACCGCCCTTCCCAGAGGCGTCGTCTGGCTGCTGCCTTCTCCCCACCCCAAAGCCATCGGCGCCACACCGGCCAGCATCGCCGTCGCCGTCATCAAAATCGCCCGCAATCGCGCCCGCCCCGCCTCCGCCACGGTCCCGCCAGCTTCGGCGAAGCTCACAAACAGGATCGCATTTGCTATCGCGATGCCAAGCGCCATAATTGCCCCCAAGTAGCTCTGTATGTTGATGGTCCCGCCCGTCAACCAGAGGGCCATCAACGCCCCGCACAGGATACCCGGGCTCATCAACAACACCACACCCGCCAGGCGGAAGCTTTGAAACGCCGCTGCCAGCAAAAGAAAAACACTCCCCGCCGCTATCCACAGCCCCGTCTCCAAGCCGTTCACTGTCTCCCGCAAGGGGACTGCTTGGCCCTGTATTTGCACCGTGATTCCCCGCGGCGGCGCTCCGGCCCGCGCGACAGCAGTCTCAATTTGCGGTAGCGCCCGCCCCAAGGTTATCCCATGCAAATTCGCTGCCACGCTCACCAACTTCTGGCCGTTGAAGCGCTCCACCACACCCATCATTCTGCCGTTCTTCATTGATACGATTTCCCCCGCCAGCGGCTGACGGCTACCGTTCTTGCCGAGGTTTAGCCCCGCTAGATCCTCCACCGATTGCACCCGATTGGGGGGCAACTCCACTTGCACCTGAAAAGCGTTACCACTAGCCGGATCACGCCAATAGCTCGGCTCAATAAACCGGCTCGAACTCGTTGCCGCGACTAGACTCCGGGTTACTTCGAGCATGCTCAGCCCATGCTGACCCGCCCGGTCGCGGTCGATCCTCAGATCGAGCGTCGGATAGTCGTCAGGTTGCTGAATTTGCAGATCCCGCAAAAATGGCAGGCGCCGCATTTCCCGCTCGAGTCGGCGGGCGAATTCATAATCGGCCGCGAGACTCGGCCCCACCGCCAGCACCCGCACTGGCGTTGGCGAACCCAGGCTCATCACTTGGCTGATGATCTCCCCGCCTTCGAATAACACTTTCACACGCGGCATCCCGCTGGCAATCCGTTGCCGGATTTTCTCCTGCGCCTCCTCTAGATTGATCCCCCTGCCCGTCTTGATCGCCATGGTCAGTACTGCCTCATGCGGTCCGGTCGTGAACAGGTGTATCAGATTGACGGGATAACTCGAGGCATGGGCACCCACGAAACTGGTCGTCACCTCCACGGCCTCCGGCCCTACTGCTTCGCGCATCTGCCGCAGCGCCTCGAGCGCCAGCAATTCGGTTCTCTCAATGCGCGTTCCCGTCGGAGCAAAAAGCCGCATGCGGATCTGCCGCGCTTCGCCGGCCGGAAAAATCTCAAGCCCCAAGCGCTCCGGCAGCCAAAACAAACCGAGCCCGCAAATCAGCAGATACGCCAGCACCACGCCATAACGCCATGCCACGATCTGATCCACCAGCCGCGCGTATGCCCGGCGATATGCCGGCTCCCGGATTTCGCCCCGCGGCCTCAGCCACCTTGACGCCAGCACCGGCACCAGCGTACTGGAGAGCAAATACGACATTACCATCGCAAAGCCCACGGCCATTGCCAACGGCCCGAACAATTGCTTCCCCGCCCCGGTCATGAAATACGCAGGCAGAAACACACCCAGAATCGCGATCAGACTCAACAGCCGTGCCGCCGCCGTCCGTTGGCAAGCTTCCTTTACGGCCGACGCCACGGCCACGCCTTCCCGCAACGAAGCGTTGATGTTTTCGATCTCCACCGTCGCCTCGTCCACAAGCACTCCGATCGCCAGCGTCAAGCCAGCCAGCGTCATCAGATTAATCGTCTGCCCAGTCGCCCAAAGAGCAATCACCGCCCCCAGCAACGACACTGGAATCGTTGTGATCACAATCATTGCCGAGCGGGGATCGCGCAGGAACACCAGCACCATCACGCCTGTCAGCAGTGCGCCCAACAACCCCTCCCGCAACAGATTTCCAAGCGACTGCTCGACCACTGGCGTCTGATCGAGTTCGATCGATACCGACACATCCTCAGGCACCACCTTCTGGAAGGACGGCAGCGCCTCCCTTACCCGCCGCATTACTTCGAGCGTGGAGGCATCAGCGCGCTTTGTAATTGGTATGTACACCGTGCGCTTTCCGTTTACATGTGCGTAAGCGGTAAGAATATCGCTACCATTTTCAACCATGGCCACATCGCGAAAATAGACCGCCGGGCCGGACCCACCCCGCAGAGGCGCATTTGCCAGTTCGCTCAAGTCCCCGCCAATCGTGGCATTTGTTGACGCGATCCGCGTCAGATCCCCCGTTCGCACCACACCACTTGGCGCCACTACATTTGCCGCCGCCACGGCCCGGATCACCTCCTCCGGAGCCATCCCATACTGCCGTAACTTCTGCGGGTCCAATCGCACCAGGATCGTGCGTTGCGCCCCGCCAAACGGCGGTGGAGCCGACACGCCCGGCAACGTGGCAAACAGCGGTCTGACACGGTTGATCGCGAAATCCTGCATCTCCGCCGGAGATCTTGTCTGGCTGGAAAACACCAGTTGTCCGATCGCCACGCTGCCCGCGTCAAATCGTGTCACGAACGGCGGCGCCGCCCCGGGTGGCATGAATGCCCGCGCCCGGTTCGCATACCCCACCACTTCGCTCAGGGCCGCGCTCATATTCACTCCGGCATGAAACGTCACCTTGATCAGCGCGGCGCCCTGTACACTGCGCGACTCAATTTGCTTGACGCCCGCCACATACAGCAGGTGGTACTCGTAATAGTAGGTGGCAAATCCATCCATCTGCGCTGGATCGAGTCCACCGTAAGGTTGCGCAATGTAGATGGCCGGCTCTCCCACGTCCGGAAAGATGTCGACGGCCATGCGCTTCACCACCAAGGCAGCGCCGATCAGAATCGCCAGCACCGCGACATACACGGTTACGGGCCGGCCCAACGCGAATAGCACCAGCCTCATGGGATCGGCCCTTCCACTCGCGCCAGAAAATCCGTCAGGTCTCCC
>Ga0068877_10004546_pt1 | contig 10812 bp, 10 predicted proteins | sample NOAtaG_FD_66437 | JGI IMG/M metagenome (GOLD analysis project Ga0068877, IMG submission 66437) | Freshwater lake microbial communities from Lake Erie, under a cyanobacterial bloom - NOAA_Erie_Diel6S_1000h metaG | ecosystem: Environmental > Aquatic > Freshwater > Lake | place: USA: Ohio, Lake... | reverse complement strand
CGCTGATGCCGGTGATGCCGTCGGTCGTGACAACCTCGACGATCGTGCGCAAAGCATAAGGGGCGTGCAAGCCATAGGAACTGCGCAACGGGCCATCAGCGATCGCCTGCGGGTGAAGGCGCAGTTCTTTGATCGTCATGTGAGGAGGATGGGAGAGAGGCTACTTGCGGGCGCCGCGCTGGGGGCTCTTGACGCGGCTCTGGCGGAGCTTGCGCTTCTTGCGGGTGGGCTTGGAGATGATGAAGGTGCCGCTGCCGATGTACTCGGCGCTGTAGAGCTTGTCAGTTGCCATAAGCTCTCATTTTAGCGGATTGGACGGGGAAAGTCATATCCTGAGGAAATGCAACGGCTGGAAGGACTACAAGTGCTGCGGGCGCTGGCTGCCATTCTGGTCGTCTTCTACCACACCTTGTACGCGCTCGAATACCACCGGGATCCCTGCTGGCTGTGCACGCACACGGCCTGGAGCAAGAGCATGGTGTTTGGAGTCGACGTATTTTTCGTGATTAGCGGATTCATCGTGTCGACGGTGGCGGAGCGGGAAACGAGCGCGGCGCGGTTTTATCTCAAGCGGATCTGGAAGATTGTGCCGCTGTATTACGCCGTGACGCTGATTGAGTACTACTGGAAGACGGCGGATGGTCATCAGCCGCGATGGGAGCAGGTTTGGAAGAGTCTGCTATTTGTGAGGCAGCCGGGCGGGCCGGTGTTGATTCATGGCTGGACGCTGGTTTATGAGATGTGGTTCTACACGGTGCTATTTGTGTTGATGCTGTTCGGGCTGAGGCGATTGGGGTGGGCTGGGTGTGTGGCGATGACGGTGCTGGGCTGGTGGAAGTGGCCGCTGCTGCTGCTGTTTGCAGGCGGCTGTCTGGTGGGGGAGTTGTCCAAGCGAGTGGTTGCGCCGGTTTGGTTGGGGGTGGTGCTGCTGCTGGGTGGGCTGGCCTGGTGGCTGGGCCTATCGTGGCAGGGGGAAAGCTTTGGGACGGCCTTTAACTGGGATGCGGCATTTGGCAATCACTGGTGGCGCGTGCAGCGGTTGGGCGGTCCGGCGCTGATGATTGTGGCGGGCGTGGTGCTGCCGCCGTGGCGGCAGGCGAAGATGCCGATGGTTGCCGTATTTCTGGGGGATGCTTCCTATGCAATCTATGTTTGCCAGCAGATTGGGTTGGTCTACGCAGGGATGTATGTGGACCGTGTGCGCGGTATCGGCTACGCGATTCTGACCACGCTATTGTGCATTGCGATCGGGGTGACGGTGCACTTGGCCTGGGAACGTCCGTTTGGCCAGAGTTGGCGGCGGATTTACGACTTGGTGTTTCTGCGGACTCCGGGCTTGCGGGCGACGCCTGGGGCGACTTCTTGAGCGTTGCGCAGAACGCTGCGGTAGTCCTGCCAGTTGCGGGTAAAGAGGTAGAACGTGATGCCGAGGGCGAAAAGGCAGAAGCCGACGACTCCAAAAATGGCGAGCCAGTGAAGCCACAGGGTGTGTTCGTTTGGCGCGAAGAAAGCTTTTTCGAAGCTGGAGGAAAAGTTCATGCCGAAGAAGCCCGTCACCACGGCGCCGGCGCCGAGAATGGTGGATACGAAGGCTAAGCGGTTGACGGCCTGGGTATTGCGGGCCGAGTAGTATTCCTGGAGGCTGGCGTTGAGTTTGTCGATTTCACGCTCGACCTCGAGCTTCATCGAGGTGATGTCGTAGACGGCGCTGAGCATGCGGAAGTGCTCGGATTCCTCATCCTTGTTAGCGAGTTCGTCGAAGTGCCAGTAGTTGGAAAAAACGAGGAACTCGTAGCGCAGGTAATTGGCCCGTTCGATGTTCGCGTCGGAAAGGCGTCCGTCCTGGAAGTCGACATAGAGGCGGCGGGAGACGAGGGCGACGCGTTCGGCGAAGTCGAGTAGAGTGGCGCGGTAAAACAGGGCGATGATGGCCATCAGGTAGTAACGCGAGTCGAACATGCGATGGATGAGGAAGCCTTCGCTCAACTGGTGGTCATCGCAATCAAAGGTGCCGAAGCACATGGTGACGTTCGAGTAGCTGGTGAAGCCGTAAAGCGTGCCCTGATGAGCCCAGCGGCGGTAGACCTGCTGCTCCATCAGTCGCTTGGTGAAGCCGCGGGCATAGCGGTAATCGTCCCCGGCATGGTCGACGTAGAGGGCACGGGAAAACAGGATGTCATATTCCTCGGTTTTGTGGAAGTTCTCGGGCACACTCGCGGGGTCGAGGGCGAGGTAGGAATAGACGATGGCGCGTTCATCGAGGACGGGTTCGTATTCCTCGTGGCGGTAGTCGGCGAAATAAAGCAGAGAGGTGATGACTTCGGAGACCGGAGGGAGAAAGCCAATCATGGCGCTGTTCTCAAAGCCGGCTTCGATGACGTTGGTGCGGCCGTAGGGGGTTTCCACCGACAGGGTGACCTTCGAGGGGCTGCGGCCTTCGCGCAACTGACGGCCGGAGCTGGGATAAACCTTGCGCATCATTTCGTTGATCCAAAGCGCCTTGGATAGCGGAATGTCAAAGGCTTCGACGCCGATGGCAAGGATGCCGATACCATTGGCGAACAGGAAGAGGCGGAGGTCGGTGACCTCAAGCTCGGCCTCCCGTTCGCGGCGGTCCTCGGCGAGAAAGAAGAGCTTGTTTTCCTTGGAAAGGGGGATGTGATAGCAGCGCAGCAGGGCTTCGATTTCGTTGTCGCTCGCCCCGATGCCGGCCGTATCAAAAAAGATTCGGCGGACGAAGGGGTGAAAGAAAATCATGTCCTGGTAGGCGGGGGACTCCAGGTCGAATTGCGTGTAGGAAGCGCGTTCCCAGCGGCCGATCGAGGTGGCTACGGGAGAATCCTGAACGAGGTGGGAGTTGATCCAGTCGTCCAGGCCGTCAATCCAATAGCGGCCCTGCCAGATTTCTCCGTGACGCGCCAACACTTCTCCCCGGTCCACCGCGAAGGAGAACAGGAAATACGTATGGAGATGTTGGATGACAGGTTCCACGTTGAGCAGGTTTTGTACAATCGCAGTTCATGAGATCGACACTCGTCAAAAAGGACAAGTCGCGCCGTCACTTTATTGTACTGGCAGCGGGGGCAGTTGCCACCATTTCCGCCGAAGAACGGCGATTATTTGATGGAAAGACGCTCTCCGGCTGGCAGATCGTCGAGGGGCCGGAGACGGCCTTTTACGTGGACCAGGGCGAGGTAGTAGTGCACCCGGGGGCGAATTTTCCGACCTGGCTGCGAAGCCCGGAGCAGTACGAGAACTTCGACTGGAGCGGGGAAGTTTTCTTGAAGGGTTGGGCCAATGGGGGACTTTATTTCGCGGCGCCGCATCATGGGCCGCCGACGGAGTGCGGATTCAAGATCAACATCTTTCACAAACAGGATGATCCGCCGCTGGCGGAAAGCGTGGGGGCGGTCTTTCCGGTTGTGGCGCCCAAGGCGGTGACGGTGAAGGGCAAGGGAGAGTGGAATCAGTTCCGCATCCGGCTGGACTGGCCGCGGTTGGACGTGTGGTGGAACGGCACGCCCGTGCAGCAGCTGAATCTCGAGGAGCACAAGGAGTTGAAGTACCGGTTGCGGCGGGGTTTTTTAGGTATTGAAAGTCTGAGCTATCCGCTGCGCTACCGGAATTTCCGCTTGACGCGATTGCCGGATCAGGAGAAGTGGGAAGTGCTCTATGGGCGGCCGGAGGATCTGACGAAATTCACCCCGACGGAGGCGGCCAGTTGGGAAGCGATTGGCAATGTTTTGCGGGCGGATGGGCTTGGTTATCTGGTGAGCCGCAAGAAGTACCAGGATTTCGCACTGGAGTGTTATGTGCGGGCCAGCCGCCACTCGAACGGTGGCGTTTTATTTCGCGGCGGGCAGACGGGGGCGGAACCGCGCTATGAGATCCAGGTGCACGACGTGGAGGGAGCCGTGTATCCGACCGGTTCGCTTTATGGCTTGGAGCGGGCCCGGCCCTATCCGCGAATTGAGCCGGAGAAATGGTTTCTGTTCCAACTATTCGCCGAGGGACGGCACTGCGTTGTGCGAATCAATGGCGAGACGGTGGTGGACTGCCAGAAGCTGGACCGCGTGGAGCCGGGAACGATCCTGATCCAGGCGCACCAGAAGGGCAGTTGGATCGAGTACAAAGACCTGCGAATCAAAGCACGGAGCTGATGTCGAGCAGATAGAGTTGCCGGCCGAGCCCTTCGTGGGTTGAGTCGATGCAGACCTTGCGGCCATCGGGGGAAAAGCGGGGGTGCAGGTCGGTGCGCCATTCGCCGGTGTACTCCTTGGGGGAAAGCAGGCTGGCGAGCGGTACGCGGCGGGAAGTTGCGACCTCGAAGAGATAGAGGTGCTGGAGGCGATTGCGATCCGGGTAGGTATCGTTCAGGATCCAGCGGTTGCCGGGAAGATAGGAACAATGACCGTTGACGGTCATGATGTTCTCACCGACGATTTCGACCTGGTTCGTGTGGTCCTGGTAGAGGTAGAAACGGTCGGTGGGGCGCATGGGATGGCCGGCCCAGGCCAGGACGTGGCGCGGGTCACGCCAGATGAAATGGGAGGTGCGGCCGTGGGGGTCGAGGATGAAGAGATCCTTGCCGTTGGCGCCGGCGGTGAACATGCGAGTGGAGAAACCGGCGCCTTCCTTTTGGCCACGCCAGCGATGGAGAAAGATGAAGCGGCTGCCGTCCGGCGAGTACAGCAGGTGGTTGAACCAGTGTTTCGCTCCGGCCGAGTAGGGCTCGCGGGGCGCGATGGCGACGGCTTCAGAGAAGGGAATCAGCAGGCGCTGTTTACCGGAGCGGAGGTCAATGCGCCAGATACCGGCGGAATCGGGAGCGGGATGGGAGGCGTTGGGATCAGGAATACCGGCATGGCCATAACCAGGGCGGCAATCGTTGAGGCGGCGGAAGTCCGGGGCGATGGCCGAGCGGCCATCCGGGCTGAGGGTGTAGACCGGCGCGGGGATCGTTTCGGTCTTGCCCGTAGCGAGATCGAAAATGCGGCAAACGAACTGGTTGCCGTGCCGGTCGTTCCACAGGATGCGCGTGGCGGAACCGGGCAGCCACTGCAGCATGGCCCCCTGTTGCCAGTTCCAGGCGCGAGTGGAGCCGATGGTACGCCACTGGTTGGCCTCCCTGGTATCGATTACCCCAATGACGATCTCATCTTCAGCCCGGGGAGAGCGGTGCTCGAAGTTCACCCGCTGGCCGAGGAGGAAGCGCCCAGTGGGATCGAATTGCAGCTTGTCGTAGTAGCCGAACCAGTGGAAGCCGGGGGGATTGGTGATGCGCTTGACTTCGATCGACTGGGCGCGGAGGCCGAGGCTGGACAGCACCGGAAGGACATGGCGGCGACGCATGTTCACCAGCATACAGTTGCGGCCCGCGCGGCGGATGCACTAGTTTGGGTGAGTGATGGTCAGTATCCTTTTGTTAGCCACGTTGTCGCAGTCGCCGGTTCCGCTCTATCCGGCCAAAGGTGTGTTTGAAGATGCCCGGGACCGGCCGGAGCTGACCCCGTACCTGGCGGAGAGGGGCAAGGCGAGCGGTGCGGCGGTGGTGGTGTGCCCGGGAGGTGGCTATCAGAACCTGGCAATTGACCATGAAGGGGTGCAGATCGCGCGGTGGTTAAACTCGTTGGGGGTGCATGCGTTCGTGTTGAAGTATCGCCTGGGGCCGCGGCACAAACACCCGGCGATGCTCGATGACGTGAGCGAGGCGTTCCGGATGGTGCGGCGCCGGGCAGAGGAGTGGGGTGTGGACAGCAGGCGCGTGGGGGTGTGGGGCTTCAGCGCGGGCGGGCATCTGGCCTCGACGATTTCGACGCACTTCACTCCGGAGACGCGGCCCGATTTTTCCATCCTGAGTTATCCGGTGATCACCTGCACGGAGGAATGGAAACACAAGGGCTCGTGCCGGAATCTGCTCGGCTCCGAGCAGCCTGACGCGGAACTGGCCAAGCTGATGAGCAACGAGAAACAGGTTACGGCGCGGACGCCACCCACCTTTCTGTTTCACACGACGGACGATGCCGTGGTGCCGGTGGAGAACGCTCTTGCTTATTACGCCGCGCTGCGCAAGCATGGCGTCGAAGCCGAACTGCACATCTTTGAGCATGGGCGCCACGGAGTGGGGCTGGCGCCTGGAGATTGGGTGTTAAACAGTTGGGCCGATCTGTTGGCGAAGTGGCTGGTACGCCACGGGATTACAAAGTAGGCGCACCGAGAAAGAGAAACAGCCCGCTCTTGCCAGGGGCGGCGAAATCGAGGCGGCCATCGCCGTTCAAGTCGGCAACGGGCATCTGCATGCCGCCGCCGGTGCGCGTGGAGTAGTCGATGACGTGCTTGGTCCACTGGATCTTGCCGGAGGGCTCCTTAGCGAATTCAAACCAGTAGACACCGAGTGGCTCGCGCTCGCCGGGGTCACGGCCATTGTGAGCCATGTAGCGTTTGCCGGTCAGGAAGTCGAGCCTGCCGTCCTTGTTGAGGTCGATCATCTCGATGGCGTGGGGTTGTGACCAGGAATCATCGATCATGCGCATCTCAAAGGTGCCGCCGGTATTCTGTTCCAGCCAGAAGAAGCCGTAGTCGTGGGCATTGCCAGTGACGATGTCCATGCGGCCGTCGCCGTTGACATCGATGACGTGCATGAAGCTGAGGCTTTTGAGCGTGGGGAAGTCACGATGGAACTGCCAGGGGCCCTTGAGCGGATCGGCGGGCGCCTCCAGCCAGCCGAGGGGCGTGAGAATATCAGTGCGGCCATCTTTGTTGAGATCTCCCGAGCCGATGCCGTGGCCCATGTTGGCGGGGTGGGCGATGATCTTGTCCCACTTCGTGCCGGACCAGCGGTACCAGGCGGTTTCGGTGCGGCCGCCAAACTGGGGCAGGATTTCGCGGGCCTTGCCGTCGTTGTCGAGGTCAACCAGGAAGGCGAATTCGATCGGGCCGGCGGTGTCGATTACGTTCTCGATCCAGGCGCCGTTCCCCTTGCCGGGGTTCTTGTACCAGCTGAGTTTTTTCTGGAAGTAAGTGGCGGTGATGATATCGACATGACCGTCGCCATCGACGTCGAGAGGAAGGTCGGAGAAGGCATCGACGTAGTTATTGTCGAAGTTCAACTCGCGCCAGTGAGTCTTCTTCCAACTCGGGGCGGCGTACCAGTTTTCACCGGAGACAATGTCCAGCTTGCCGTCGCCGTTGATGTCGGCCAAGCAGGCTGTTTCGGCCGCGCCATTGTCGAGCATGGTCTTATTGAAATTCAATTCAGCCGGGCGCCGGCCCGCTTGAGCGAGCATGGCGGCGCAGAGAGGAAGGCAGAGCCATTTAGTGTTCATCAATTTTGCACTCCGGGAATTCGGCCAGGACCTGATTGCCCTTATAGCCGAGGTATTCAAGAAGACCGGGGCGGGAGGTGAAGTAGCCGTCGGCGGTCATGTTCTTCGTCAGGCGGAAAAACTTCTGTTGCAGTGTGTTGGTCTCGCCCCGGTCGACTTCGGCGCACAGAGGTTCGAGAAGGGCGAGTTGGTCTTTCTCTGGGAGAGTGAGAAAGTGGACGGAGGCAAGCCAGGCCAATCCTTCCGTGTAAGTCTGCTTGTGAATGGGGTTGTTGCGGACGACCAAGTCGATGTAATGGGGGACTTTGGCGGCGAGCGATCCCGGCAGGATCAGTTCCGTGAGACGGGACAAGGCGGCGAACTGGTCTTTATTGAAGAACTGGGGCGGGCCGGGATCAGCCGAGCGGCCCGGCTCATGATGTTCGTGCTGGCCGTACAATTCATCGCCGGCGAAGGGAAAGGCGCACTGCACGCCAATAGCGCCGATGATCTTGATGGTTTCGCGCCGGTTGTCACCGAAGACATTTTGCGACATTAGAGATTTCCTTTCCGTGCTTGCTCAATGAGGTGGGCGGCGGTGCGGGCCGAGAGAGCCATGAAGGTGTGAGTGGGGTTTTTCTCCGAGCCCGAGGGCAGGATATTCCCGCCGAGCGTGTAGAGGTTGGCAACGTCATGAGTGCGGCCGTAGCTGTCGGTGACGCTCTTGCGAGGATCCTTGCCCATGATGGTGCCGCCGATTTCATGGTTGGGACGGGGTTCTGTGTAGACCTGATGGATCTCGGCGCCGGCGGCCTCGAGAATGGCGCGGGACTGCTGTTGCATGTCGCGGAAGATGCGCATGTCGTTCGCGTTCCAGTAGAGAAAGCGCCGGACTTCAGGAAGTCCGAATTTGTCCTTCTTGCCGGGATCGAGATCGATATAGCTCTTGTCGTCGGGCATTTTTTCTCCGTAAGGGGAGAAGACGAAATAGGAGGGATAGCGGTCCTTGACGGACTGTTTATAGGCGGCGCCCATGCCCGGCAGGGCGCGGGCCCAACCGACGCTGCGGCGGTTTTGGTAGTTGAATTGGGCGCCCCAGGAGCGGGCGTAATCGCGCTTGCGCTGGTGCATGAAGCTGGGCAGATAGGCGTGATCGAGAAAACCCTCGTCGTTGGTGATGGGCTTGCCAATGAGCTTAGTCAGGAAGGCTTCGACGCCGCCGGTAAAGTGGGGCATGAAGTCCTTGCCAACGCGGCCGGAGGAATTCGCGAGGCCATTGGGGTAGCGGTTGGAGCGGGCCTGCAGCAGCAGCGCGACGTTTTGCACGCAGGCCGCCGCGAGGATGACCACCTTGCCGTGCACTTCGCCGGGGGCGAGCGTCGTGCGGTTCAAAAACTTGACGCCCGTGACGCGATTTTCGGAATTGACCGGGATGTCGTAGACCACGCTGTCAAGCTGAAGCGTAATTTTGCCTGTCTTCATCAGCGGGCGCATGTGTCCATCCCAGGAGTTGTACTTCGCGGCCACGTCACAGCCGGCCATGCAGTTTCCGCAGTAATGGCAAGCGGGCCGGCCGAATTTTGGCCGGGTGAGAGTGGACTTACGGACGTGGATCACTTTGTGGCCGAGCTTGGCGGCGCCCCGTTGAATGAGGATGTCGGAGCACTTCATGGGCGCGGGCGGCAGGAAGAGGCCATCGGGCAGATCTTCAAGGCCGTCGAGGTTGCCGCAGACGCCCACCTCGCGCTCGATGGTCTCGTACCAGGGAGCGAGGTCCTTGTACGAGATGGGCCAATCGTAGCCGGCGCCATCCCGCGTGTAGCCTTCGAAATCACGCGGGCCGAAACGCCAGGCAACCGCGTTCCAGAGCATCGACTTGCCGCCGAGACCGCGAGAGCGCTCCGTATCGAATCCAGGCTTGTTATTGCGCATTTTTGGAATGCCCCGATTGGGAAAATCGTAGGGCATGGCGTGTGTGTTGAAGTCGGTCCGTGTCTCGATTTTGGGCCCACCTTCGACCACGCAGACATTCACTCCCGCCCGGGCCAGATGCGCGGCCGCCGTGCCACCGCAGGCTCCCGAGCCGACAATCACTACATCAAAAACTTCCTTGGCCATACTGGAGTAACATCCTATCGCAGTGACGTAGCAATTTGACCTCGACTGGCGGCGAGGCCGGTTTACGGCGCGGTAATCATGAAACAATACCGGGTGGGCAATGAGAAAGCTTCTTGCGAGGATTGAGTTTTGAGTTCGCGGCAGATGACGTGGGGCGTGTTGGCTGCCCTGGGGCTAATGTTGCTCTATGGCTGCTATCTCGTGCTGGCGCCGTTTTTCAGTGAGATCTTTCTCGCTGTGGTGCTAGCGATCGTGTTTTATCCCGCTTACGCATGGTTGCTCATGCGCACGCGCCGTCCGACGCTATCGGCCTGGATTTGCACGCTGGCGAGCGGCGCCCTGTTTCTGTTGCCGGTCACGGTGTTGGCCGTGGTCATCACCCAGGAGGCGCGCGGGCTTGTTGACGTGCTCAACGAAGCGCGCACCAATCCGGCCGGGCTGGAATGGCTCGACCGGCTGCTGGGTAGCGTGGGCGCCAAGGCGGGCATGGAACCGGAGGCGCTGAAGGAAATGATCCGGGTGCGGCTGGGAGCGCTGGGAGCGGGCCTGTTGACCGGGCTGGGTAAAAGCTTGCAGGGGCTGGGAAGTTGGCTGTTTTCAAGCATTGTCACGTTGACAACGATGTTCTTTTTATTTCGCGGCGGAGCCGGGCTGCTCGAAGAGAGCAAGCATTGGGTCCCCTTGCCGGGGGCAATGATGGATGGGTTATTCGCCGAAGTGAAGACTCTGATGTTCGCCAATGTTTACGGCGTGGTGGCAGTCGGAGCGGCGCAGGGGGCCTTGACCGGCCTCGGCTTCTGGTTCAGCGGCCTGCCGTCGCCGGTGTTTTGGGGGGCGATCGCGGCTTTGCTGAGCATTCTGCCGCTGTTGGGAGCGGGTCTGATTTGGATGCCAGGCGTGCTTTATCTCCTGGCGGCCGGGCAGATCCGGCCGGCGGTGATTCTGCTGGTGTGGGGCCTATTGGTGGTGAGCATGGCGGATAATGTGATCCGGCCGATTGTACTGAGTGAACAGGCACGGATGAATACCGCGGTGATGTTTTTTGCACTGCTGGGCGGAATCGATGCATTCGGATTGGTGGGGCTTTTCGCGGGTCCCCTGGTGTTTTCCATGGCGATCGCCGTCATTAAACTGCTGCGTGAACAGGTTCGCGGCACGAAACTTGCAATGGAGGCTTTAGAGTTATGAAGAAGATGAGCAGGCTAGGGTGGATGGCTTTGATAACCATCGTTCCTTTGTGCGGGCAGGTGGCCTACATCGGCACCTACACAAAGCCTGGCGGCAGCAAGGGAATTTACCGCGTTCAACTGAACGCTGCAACCGGGTTGCTGTCGGAGCCGGAACTGGCGGCGGAAAGCGAAAATCCTTCTTTTCTTGCCATTGCCAGGGG
>Ga0068877_10004545_pt1 | contig 10812 bp, 9 predicted proteins | sample NOAtaG_FD_66437 | JGI IMG/M metagenome (GOLD analysis project Ga0068877, IMG submission 66437) | Freshwater lake microbial communities from Lake Erie, under a cyanobacterial bloom - NOAA_Erie_Diel6S_1000h metaG | ecosystem: Environmental > Aquatic > Freshwater > Lake | place: USA: Ohio, Lake... | reverse complement strand
ACAAAGGCCAGCTGACCGCCATCGGGAGAGAAAGAGAACTTTCTGACATCATTGGCCCCCCTGAGAATAGTATCCACCTTGAGACTGGTAGCATGAACCAGCAGCACTGCAGTTTTACTTAGAGAATCCTTGCTGTTTCTGGCTTGCTCTGCCACCAGCCTTCCTCCTTTTTTTGAGACTTGAAATTCGGTAATGCGCGGCAGTGTCAAACGAATGCCCGTATCGGGTTGCATGATCAACAGATCGGCTGGTGCCTCTCCCCCTTCGGGAGCTCTCTCGGCACTTTCGAAATGAAGCACCACCCATCCCTCTTCCTCCGAGGGCATTTTAAAAGAGCGCACATTGGCAAATTTTATGGCGCTGTCCTTTCCAAGTTCCCAAATGCCTACGGAGTCTTTGGGCATCTCCTCGGGCTTTTTCTTTTTGTTTCTGGCTTCTTTAATCGCAGCGTAAAAGGGCTTGATCTTGTACACCAGATAGCGACTATTATAGCTAATAACAGCTCCGTATCCCCTTGGAATTTCGCGACGGTAGTCGGAACGCAGTGATTGCAGCACCAAGGTGCCATCGCCCTCCTGCACATCTATGGTAAATACAGCCCAGTTTCCATCGGCGCTCAACGTTCTTTCTCCAACGCGCTGCCAGTTGTCATAGACTTGATGATCAAGAGGCTTTTTTTGAGCCAGCAACGAACCGGTCAACAAGACCGGCAGTAAAAACAAGAAACTGATCTTTTGCATAGGTAACAGATATGAAGATCTAAGATAATTTAAACAATTTAGAATGCACGTTGTTATGTCGATCATCTACTCGCTATGAAAAAACTTCTTTTCTTTACCCTACTGATAGCCTCCCTTCAGAGCAGCCTTGCCCAAGGACTGGGGAGTGTCGCCGGAACCATCACAGATAAGAATTCGCTGACCCCGCTGGCTGGTGCCACCATTCGAATAGAGGGCACCTCGCTGGCAACCGTTAGTGACTCCCTGGGCCGGTTTCGAATAACAGGCATCACACCTAAAACCTATACACTTCGCATTAGCTCGATCGGATTTACCGAGCTGGTACTATACAACACGGTGATAACCGTAGGAAACGAACTGAACCTTACACTTCAACTTGAGACCTTAGCCACTAAATTGGCAGAGGTAACCGTGAGTTCGGGCAGAAAAACAGCCATTGCCGCCAGCCTCGAGACACCGCTCAGCGTTCAAAAACTTACCACTGAGGAGATCCGCAGCAACCCCGGTGGCAACTTTGACGTATCCAGAGTAATTCAGGCGCTGCCCGGGGTCGGTGGAACGGCCGGCAGTGTGGGCGGATATAGAAATGATATCATCATCCGAGGAGGGGCCCCTAACGAAAACGTGTATTACTTGGATGGAATAGAAATCCCCGTCATCAATCACTTTGCCACACAAGGCAGTGCCGGAGGACCCACTGGCATGCTGAACGTAAGTTTTCTAGAAGAAGTAAAACTGAGTTCCTCTTCTTTTGATGCACGATTCGATAATGCACTTTCGTCGGTGATTCAATTTCGCCAGCGAAACGGAAATCCCAATCGCGTGCAAGGAAACCTTCGGCTCAGTGCTACCGAGCTGGCGACCACGCTCGAAGGTCCACTTTCCGCTAAAACCACATTTCTAGCCTCGGCCCGGCGATCGTATCTGCAACTGCTCTTTAAAGCGATCGATCTTCCGATCCGCCCCAATTATTGGGATTTTCAATACAAGGTCACACATCGTATCAATAAAAAAACCACATTAACCTTGCTGGGACTGGGCGCCATCGACGATTTTAGTTTCGGTGCCCCGCGCGAAGCCACTCCCGAAAAATTATATATACTAGATGCCACTCCTGCCATTCAACAATGGAATTACACTTTCGGCGTTAGCCTGCGAAAGCAAATACCAGGGGGTTATTGGAATCTGGCGCTCAGCAGAAACATGTTCGATAACGCGATCGAAAAATTCGATGGTAACAACACCCAAGACGAAACCAAGAGAAGAACGGGTATCAATTCGCAGGAGATAGAAAACAAAGTACGATTTGACGTAAACAAGACCATAAGGGGCGTAAAAATAGCCTATGGTGGTGTCGTGCAATATGCCAAAAGCAACAACAACTCCTTTATTCGCATTCGCCAAGAGTTAAGGGACGGGGCAGGCAATCTGATTCAGCCCGCTGTAACATCAAAATACCTCTCTGATATTGATCTGTGGAGAACGGGCGCTTTTATTCAGATCAGCAAGCGAATGGCACAAGACCGGTTGAGTATGAGCGGTGGGCTACGAACAGACATGAATAGCTTTACCGAGTCGGGTGGCGACCCTCTCAGAACCCTTTCTGCCCGAGTAGGTCTTTCTTATGTATTGGCCGATAAATGGTCGCTGAACGCATCGGTGGGCGATTACTACAAACTCCCTGTTTATACCATACTCAGCTTCCGCAATAACCAGGGACAACTGGTTAACCGAAATACCGATTACACCCGAAGTTCCCATGTTGTAATTGGAACCGAATTCTTGCCAGCACCCACTACTCGCTTTACACTCGAAGCGTTTTACAAGCGATACGATCGTGTTCCCCTATCGATAAGGGACGGTATTTCCTTGAGTAATTTAGGCGGTGATTTTAACGCAGTTGGTAACGAAGCTGTACGTACCGACGGACAGGGTTATAGCTATGGATTTGAATTTTTTGCCCAGCAAAAACTTAGCAAGCGCTTCTTCGGCACGCTTTCTTACACCTATTTTATAAGCCGCTTTAGTGGTGCCGACAAAAAGATGATAGCCAGCGCCTGGGACAATCGTCATTTGCTCTCCTTTATCGGTGGCTATAAAATGGGAAAGAACTGGGAGATCGGTGTTAAGTTTCGCTATCAGGGAGGAGCCCCCTTTACGCCCTTCGATATGGCGCAGTCACAACTCAATTATCTAACGTTAGGCACTGGCGTATTGAATCTTTCGCAGCTCAATAGCCAACGGCTGGGGGCTTTTCATTCGGGCGATATTCGCATCGATAAAAAATGGAATTGGAAAAAGACAACATTCGATCTGTTTTTGGACATCACAAATTTCTATGGTGCCAAAAGTCCGGCCTTCCCTCAATTTACTTTTAAAAGAAACGAAACCAATACTGCCTTTTTGACCACCAACGGTCAACCGATCAATCTCAACGGGTCGAATGCCATCCCTCTTATTTTGGCCAACGAGGATGGTACACTAATTCCTACCATAGGCTTTATTGTGGAGTTCTAAGAACGATTGATCCAATTTCAAGTGCGCTTGTTTTTGTAATAGATCAACAGCGTGTGCGACCCAAGGGCCAGTAAGATCAGTGCAAGCCCGGCATAGAAGCCACCATTGAGTAGCTGATCTTCGCGAAAAAAGATAAAAGCCAGCAAGATTCCATAGACCGGCTCGAGGTTATAACTAAGGTTGACTGTAAAGGCCGATAATTTCTTTAGTGCCGACCCGGAGAGTTGAAAAGCCCAGACAGAACAGACCCACGAGAGCACCAGCAGCCAGAACATATCCTCTACGCTTGGCAGCAGGCGCAGCGAGGGTAAAGCATGGCGATACAGCGGAATGAGCGCGGCCATAAATAAAAATCCACCCAACTGTTGCCACACGAGCATACTCTCTACATTGGTCTTCTTAAGTATTTCTCTGTTAAAGATCGGAAATAGCGCCGCCAGCAGCGCAGAGATCAGACCTATGGCAATACCCAAGGTATAGCGCGTATCGAAGTGAAATATGATATAAACGCCCGAGAGTGTCATCAACCCTAAGAGTAGTTCGGTTATGTTGAGCGATTTCTTTAAAATAAGTGGCTCGAACAAGGCGGTAAAAAATCCAATGGCGGCAAAACAAACCAGCGCAATAGAAACATTTGCATACTTGATAGCTCCATAAAAGGTAAGCCAGTGAAGGCTCGCGATAATACCGACGCCCATGATCTTGGCAATTAAGCCGGCAGAAAGAGACTCGATCTTATTTCTAAATGAGAAAAGCAGCCACATCGAAAAAACGGTTAATAGCAACCGATAGAAAACGATCATCAATTCATTAAGGGTGATGAGTCGACCTAGTATACCGGTAAATCCTGCCAACAAAACGGCCAAGTGAAGTTGCGTGAATGCTTTTTTCATGAAGACTGATGCACACTTCGCTTTTTGCGGTAACTGGTCAAAAAAGTATGGAATCTCAACTGGATGACACCTAATACCCCCTCAGTTATGATCCCCTTATTCATCTTGGAACTGCCCATGGTGCGGTCCTGAAAGAGAATGGGCACTTCTTTTATAACAAAACCCAGGCGCCAAGAAGCGTATTTCATTTCAATCTGAAATGCGTACCCCACAAATCGAATATTAGAAAGATCAATCGTTTCAAGTACGGCCCTGCGATAGCACACAAAACCGGCCGTGGGATCTTTGACAGGCATCCACAAGATGCACCTTGTGTAAAATGAAGCGCCGCGCGATAGCGCTATTCTGTTGGCAGGCCAATTGACAACACCTCCTCCCTGCACATATCTGGACCCTACGGCAACATCAGCACCTTGTGTTTTGCAGGCCTCATACAGCCGCAGAAGGTCTGCCGGATTATGCGAAAAATCGGCATCCATCTCAAAAATATATTGATAGGACCTTTGCAGTGCCCACCTAAATCCGAAAATATACGCGGTCCCTAAGCCCTGCTTACCGCTACGCTGCTCCAAAAAAAGTCGTTCTGAATAGCGCGGCATGAGCGACTGCACGATTGTCGCGGTACCATCAGGCGACCCGTCATCAATGACCAGAACATGAAACCCACCTTCAAGGGAGAGCACGACCGATAGAATAGAGGCGATGTTCTCCTTTTCGTTATAAGTGGGTATGATGACCAGCTTATCCATTCTTCTTGAGTAGCGTGCGAGTGTATATCTCGGTGAGCTTTTGTTTAGTATGCTGCGGAAAATCGCCTTTCATCATCCAATCATAGTATTGAGGCTCGGATCTCAGTACATCGGCTACAGGTCGACCCTTGAACTTGCCGAAATTGAAGACCTCGACACCATTATCCCAAACAAATCGTTTGGCAAAATCTACTATAGGCTCCTCGCCTATCGATTTTAAAATTGAATCAACGGTATTTCCCAGGCTCTCATAGCGTTGAAGCTGGGACTGGAGGACTTCGTAGGTAGCGCCGGCATCCACAGCGGCACTATGAGCCCCATCGAGGGTCTTTCCACAATAGAATTGATAGGCGGCTGCAAGAGTGCGAGGCTCCATCTTATAAAAGATCTGCTGGACATCGAGCATTCTTCTGCCCTTCATCTCAAATTCTACACCCGATCTGAGAAACTCCTCAACCAGTAAGGGTATGTCGAATCGGTTGGAATTGTATCCGGCCAGGTCGCAGCCATCGAGGATCTGCTTGAGTTCCTGAGCCAGTTGTTTGAAAGTGGGAGCATCTTTAACCATTTCGTCGGTTATTCCATGTACCTCGCTTGAAGAGGCCGGAATGGGCATTCCCGGATTGATGAGCTTACGCTTGACGGTCTGGCTGCCATCGGGCAGTAACTTGACAATGGCGATCTCTACGATACGATCAGTTCCCAAATTGACACCGGTGGTCTCCAGATCGATAAAGGCCAAGGGTTTTGTTAGTTGCAGCATGCGGTAAAGTTAAGATTTAAAGAGGTCGGACTTTTAAATTTAGTAGCCCTTCGCTCCGAATGCAAGGGTCCCACACAAATTCCATATTTTTGAGGATAAGAAAACCTCCTATGAGAAAGCTATTTTCTCTTTTTTTACTGACCGGCCTCCTCACCCTTTTGCTGGAGAGCTGTGCCACCTCTCGCGAAGGTTGCCCCATGAACAGTACGCCCAAGACCAAATTCAGACGCTAGACCATGAATTGGATTCCGCTGTGTTCACTGCAACAACTTGACGAGATCTTGACAACGCCCGGGCCGGTGCTGCTTTTCAAACACAGTACCCGCTGTTCGATCAGTCATGTGGCCCTCGAACGACTCAATAGATCGTCACTCTCCGACCTGGCCACGTCCTATTTACTCGACCTATTGTCTTATCGCGACATTTCAAATGCGATCGCTACTCGTTTAGAGGTACACCACGAGTCCCCACAAGTACTTTTGATAAAGAATGGAGAATGCGTATACGACGAGAGCCATCTTTCAATAGCTGTAGAGGAGATAGAAGAAGAATTAAAAAAGATAAATACGCTTTAAGGTCTCACAATCCTTGAGCATTGATAAAATTTACCAAAGCGGCGGTATTCTTCAGCTTTAGCTTCTTTAAAATATTATAGCGGTGCACCTCAACGGTCTTTAACGAGATATCCAATTGTTGCGCTATTTCTTTAGAAGATAATCCCTGCTTGATGTGAGTCACCACCTCGATCTCACGCTTCGAAAGCAAGTTCATGTCGGGAAACTCACTTTCCTCGTCGAGCTCCTGATGAGCTACGATATTTTTGATCTCTTCGCAGATGTACTTATTACCGGCCAGTACCTCATCGATGGCTTTGAACAGCTCGTCCTTCGAGGAGTTCTTGGTCACATATCCACGGGCGCCCATCTGAAACATTCTGCGGGCATAGGCCGGCATGGCATGCATCGAAATACCGATCACCTGGCTTTGTGGAGAATGCTTGAGTATCAACTTGGTGGCTTCGAAACCATTGACAGGCGTCATGTTGATATCCATTAAGATGATATGTGGATTATGCGTTGAAGCCAGCACAAGACCTTCTTGCACGTCACTGGTCTCGCCAATGACCTGGAATCTAGGTTCAGTAGAAAGTACGATATCCCAAGACTCCCTGATCAGCTTGTGGTCGTCAATTAATAGAATAGTTATCTTGCTCATAGAACAAGGTTTTCATAGGTTAGGTTATATCGAAAATAAGAAAATCCGTTCGACTACTATATTTTTGCCATTCTTTTAAAAAAATTTGTAGCCATGCGAAAGTTGCTTGCTTTTTTCCTTTATTGTTTACCCCTATTTACCACTGCCCAAGAGGACAGTACCGAGGTTTTTGATTATAGTATGTTCGGTGATGCCCAGGGTGTCAAACGCTATTGCAATCAAAAGGTACTGAATCAAACTCCTCAACGCATCATAAGTATCGGCCTAGAGCAACTGGGTGGATTCGATGTCCCTGATCTACCCTTATCGGCCATGTTACCTGCCATGCAAAGTTTTTCGGCTACCGGCATGCGCGCCCTTAAAGCACAGGTCAATATCCCGGTCGTCTCCACCAATGAGATCATCTGGCAACTGGGCGCGAATTATTGGGGCAGCCGCATCTCCATCCAAAATCCAGGCACCCATCCAATAGCCAGCAGGCTATCTACCCAAAGCCTGATCAGCACGGGAATCAATACTACCCTATTTAAGCCCCTCAATGAGAAGAACTTTTTGATCGTACAGGCCAGTGCAGATTTTAATGGGATTTTTGAGGAGTTGAACGCGATCAACACCAAGGCGCTGACCGTAAGTGGGTCTGCCATATACGGATGGAAATTATCGGAAAAGAATATGCTCGGTATAGGACTGGCTCGCACCTACCGAGCCGGGCAGATCATGCACTTGCCCGTTGTGTTATGGAACAAGACCTTCAATGACAAGTGGGGGATGGAACTCTTGCTGCCGGCCCGCGGACATCTTCGCTACAACTTCTCTACCGCCAGCATTGTGCAGCTGGGCTTTGAGCTAGAGGGAAATCAGTTCTGGATGCGTCTTCCGGGTAGCGCCAATGGCGCCATCTTTATACAGCGCGGAGAACTCAAACCACGGATTATGTGGGATAAAAAACTGACTGGATTTTTGTGGTTCAATGCACAAGTCGGACTTCGTTATAACTGGCGCTTCGACGGAATGGATGTCTACGACGGAAAAAAACTCAATCAGCGTTACTTTACCAGCGCCCTGGGTAATCCAATGTATGTAGGATTCAGTCTGAACTTTGTATCGCCCTAGTTTACTTGGCTACCTGACGGGTCCACGTATCGCTTCTTCCGATCAGTGAAACGCCAATATATCCTCTCACATCGATACTATTCGGACTTGTCATCTTAATGGTGCATGAGTACGTATTGCCATTCTTGGGATCGTAAATACTGCCCTCTTCCCATACATTTTTTTCGGTGGGTACAAATCCCCAGACATTGACCAGACCCAAAATAGGACGGGTACGAGATGATTCCTCAGGATGATTCTTGTCAACTTTTGGCTTTCCGGTCTCAGGATCATTAGGCTCTTTAAGCCAAACGATCTTGCCTTGGTACTTATCTCCGTTCTTGTAAATACGGACCATGGCGGTGCCTTCTCCGGTTTTCCATACTCCTACAATGGCATCGGGAGTACCGGGCTGGTTCGTAAATGCAGTAGCTGCCACAAAAAGCGACAGTCCACCTAACAGCAAAAAGAAATTACGCATTTTCATAAACATCTGATTAAGGATGATACAAATATAAAAAAAGTGGAGGCGACCGGATTCGAACCGGTGTCCAAACATATTCGTCGAAAGCTTTCTACATGTTTATTTCGGCATTTATTGTCGAAAGCCGGCAGGAACCGAACGCACCAACCGGCTTCGTAGCTGCGATTATCTTAAGCAAACAGCGCAGACTGCCCTTTCGAAAAAGGGCCTGCTTGCCGCAACCTGTTTTGGGTTTGAGTCGGCGGCGGGGCTTGGTAACAGATAAACCGGCCCGGCGGCCCTAATGACTACCTGATCACTGATTAGGCAGCCATGGCATACTGAGTATTGCCATTTGAGTTTTCGTATTCAGATTAAACTGCTAATTACGCAACGCAGTACATGCTTACACTTTCAAAGAACGATGCTGTCAAAACCAAACGCCCCCATTAACTAACGACCCCAACCAAGCCAGTCATTGGCATTGGCAAATATCATCAGCCCCAACAAAATGGCCATCCCCGCCAGCTGTGCATATTCCATGAACTTATCGCTGGGTTTTCTTCTAGTCACCATCTCGTAGAGCGTGAACATCACATGCCCACCGTCAAGCGCCGGAATGGGCAACAAATTCATAAAGGCTAATACGATCGATAAAAAGGCCGTAATACGCCAAAATGATTCCCAATCCCAAGCAGTACCTGAGAAAATAGATCCCATGGCTTTAAAACCGCCCACGCCCTTGTAGGCACCGGTGTCGGGATCCAGTATTTTTTTGAATTGATCGATATAATCTTGCAGCTCATTTCCGGCTTTTTGCACACCGGCAGGCAAAGCGCCCAGCACGCCATAGCGCTTTACACGCAGTTGCAACCAGCCCAAACTATCCATCTGTTGGTAGCTGTACCCATAGGCCAGAAATCCAATACGCCCCTCTTCATTGACATCGACGGGTAAGGCCATCTCTTGTCCATTGCGTCTTACGGCAAGTGAAACCGTTCTACCCTTGGCCGCCAATAATTTTTCTTGCAATTCGTCGTAAAAATCGAAGCGAACACTATCAACGGCTACGATCTGGTCGTCCTTTCTAAGCCCTCCACGATAGGCCGCAGTGGTATCAGGTACAAAAAAGGCAATGGCCGGTCTGCGCACTTCCAAAAATCCGCGCGTACTGCGGTTGCGATTTTCTACCAGCTGACCGATCAGGTCCTTATCCATGTTAATGGATATAATTTTCTCTCCGCGCTGTAGTTGTACTTGTTGACCGAGGATCAATTTTCGGCGCAGCTTCTCAAAATCAGCGACCGGTTCGCCGTCGATGGAAAGAATACGGTCTCCGTTACGAATACCCATCTTATAAAGCGTACTGTCTACGACATGCACGCCATACTTCATAGAGGCGGTAGGAATTTTTTTATCGCCCCAGATCACCAGAATGAAAGAGTAGATCACAAAAGCTACCAGCACATTCATCACTACTCCACCGATCATGATGATCAGCCGCTGCCAGGCAGGCTTACTGCGAAACTCCCAGGGTTGGGCGGGCTGCTGTAATGCGTCCTTATCGAGACTTTCGTCGATCATGCCGGCGATCTTGACATACCCCCCCAGCGGCAACCAACCAATACCATATTCCGTTTCGCCTTTTTTCTTTTTAAACAAAGAAAACCACGGATCGAAGAAAAGATAGAACTTCTCTACGCGGCAATCAAACCAACGCGCCGTAATGTAATGACCAAACTCGTGAAGGATCACCAAAATAGAAAGCGACAGCAATAGCTGGGCCGCTTGTAATCCTACCGAAGACCAATTGATGGCTAGTAATATCATAAAGAAATAAGATCGACCAACCGGGTTTTGCTAGAGGTTATTATAGGTTGATCTGATCAGCTGCAAAGGTACGAGCCGCTGCATCGCTCTCAAAATAATCCTCGAGCGTGGGTTGGGCAATAAATGGAACGGCTTGCATGGTTCTCTCAATAATATCGGTCATTTCGAGAAAATTGATCCGGTTCTTCAAGAATGCATACACCACGATCTCATTAGCGGCGTTCATAATGCAGGCCAGGTTACCGCCTTTATCGAGCGCCTCTTGTGCCAACGCTAAATTTCGGAAAGTTTTAACATCGGGATCCTCGAAACTGAGGTTTCTGACCGAGCGAAAATCATAGCGCGGAAAATCATTTCGAATTCGCTGCGGAAAGGCCAGTGCATACTGAATCGGCAATTTCATATCGGGCAACCCCATCTGGGCCTTGATACTCCCGTCTTCGAACTGCACCATACTGTGAATGATACTTTGCGGGTGCACCACCACCTGTATTTGTGAAGCGCGCAGATTAAAAAGCCATTTGGCCTCGATCATCTCCAAGCCTTTGTT
>Ga0068877_10004544_pt1 | contig 10813 bp, 7 predicted proteins | sample NOAtaG_FD_66437 | JGI IMG/M metagenome (GOLD analysis project Ga0068877, IMG submission 66437) | Freshwater lake microbial communities from Lake Erie, under a cyanobacterial bloom - NOAA_Erie_Diel6S_1000h metaG | ecosystem: Environmental > Aquatic > Freshwater > Lake | place: USA: Ohio, Lake... | reverse complement strand
GAATTCCTTACGCGCCTCCGCTTCGCTTTTGCGCAGAATTGCCTGGGGAACCGTGGCGCCGATGCAGCAGGTCGTGGCAATAAGGCCTTTGTGGTATTGCAACACCAACTCCTTGTCAATGCGCGGATATTTGCCGTACAACCCTTCCACATAACCCAGGGAACAGAGCTTCACCAGATTTTTGTACCCTTCCGCGTTTTTTGCCAAAAAAAGCTGGTGAAAACGCTTATCCCTATCTTCTTTGGTAAAAATCTTCCGATGCCGGTCGGTAACCAGGTAAAACTCGCAGCCCACAATCGGCTTCACGCCCTCATGCTTCGCTGCTTCCGCCACAAACTGAAACACCCCGAACATGTTCCCGTGGTCGGTGATCGCCAGGCCTTTCATGCCATCAGCAGCCGCTTTTTTGTACAGTGCGGGGATGGCAGCAGCGCCGTCAAGCAGGGAGAATTGGGTGTGGCAGTGGAGGTGAGAAAACATGAACGAATTGCGGATTGGGGATTGCGGATTGGGGATTTGGGGCGATGGCGGGTATTTTTTCGCGGGTTCTGCGAATTCTGCGGGAACTTTTCGATTGCAAATTTAAAACAAAGTGTAGTACAATTTTCCCTTTTTACAAAAACATTTTAGAACCAATCCGCTACCGCCTCAGCGCGCGAGGGGTTCCCGCAGAATCCGCGAAAAAAATACCCGCCATCGCCCCCAATCCCCAATCCGAAATCCCCAATCCGCAATTTCCAGTTGGTTTTATTTTTTCCATAAAATTTCCACATCCGTCCAAACATTCCAGTTTTTGGCGTAAAGAAAATTCAAGCGCGCAACTGTGGCGGGGGTAGCTACACGCGCACTCAGGCTGTCGGAAGGGGTAAAAACGCCAGGCTTCAGCGGGGGCAGGTGTCGGTTTTCCGGGTGCGGAGCGTATCCCACCCAGGTTTTTTGGCCGACGAGCACGGCAAACCAGGATTGGGCCAGGCGTTTTCTTTTTTTTGCAAAAAACAGCCACAGGGGAAACGTGCCAAGGAGGGCGGCGCAGTAGAGCAGGTCGAATACGCGCTTGTTGCGGCGGCGACCGGGCTGCGCAATTTCGTAGCGAATGTCAATCGTGTAGAGTTCGCCCGGCTCGTTTTTGCTGTTGCTGCCGATAATACTCAGGCTTTCCTCGGGCACGATTTTATACGATACCGACGGGCCGAGGCGGGTCATCCAGGCGAGAATTTCCTGGGCGCGGACGTCGCGGGAGCAGAAAAGTACCTCCTCGACGCGATAAATCCGCACCACCTCGTCGAGCTGCTCGAGGCTGCTCAGGCAGGCGGCATCTGCCGCTTCGGCTTCCGTGGGGGCGACAACGCCGATCAGGTTTTTCGGCATGCCGGTCTGCCGGAGCAATGCGGCGGCGCGGGCGCTTTCTTCCCGGCCGCCCACGATGACGAGGTTGCGCGCGCGTTCACGCCCGATGCGGAAATTGCGGAATTCCGCAAAGTGTAATAAGAGCCGCAGGCCGCACAGCGCGACGACGGACCAGGCGGCGCCGAGCGCCAGCAGGGCGCGACTGGAGCGCAGGGACTCGTCTAAAAAACCGTAAATGGCCGCCAACAGCAGCGAACCCAACGCCAAACCGCGGATGACCCGCCCCAGATCGTAGCGCTGGTCGTAACCGCCGGCAATCCAAACGGAAAGCATCCAAACGGCGGTATAAAGGGGAAAATTAAAATACAAAACCGGATCCTTGAAGTAAAACGGGTCTTTGTAGTAATAATTCGCCCAAAAATCTTTGAGGAAAACCAGTCCGCCGTACAGCAAAACTGCATCCAGTACCGGCAACCACACGCGCCGGAAAAGCTGGGCCGCCAAGGTCAGCCCGGCCCGAAACCAAATAGCCGCCTGGAGCATGAAAATGAACGCGCCGGCGCGCCGACCGCTGAAATGCTTGCGCGCAAAAATGATCATGGCCTGGTAAAAAACCCGCACGTAGTTCAGGCTCCCCTTTTTCGTGCTCTCACCCTTGTAGTGGATGATCCGCGCATCGGGATAGTAGTAGTTGACATATCCCGCCGAGGCAATGCGGTACGATAAATCAATGTCCTCGCCGTACATGAAAAAAGCCTCGTCGAGCAATCCGGCCCGATCCAGCGCTGCGCGGCGGATAAACATAAAGCAGCCGGCCAGCACGTCCACCGGGTGGGTCTCGTTTTCGTCCAGATGCCCCAGGTAATAGCGGTTGAATAGCCGGCTTTTCGGAAACAGGGCAGACAGCCCGGCGGTCTTGCAAAACGCCACCCAGGGGGAGGGAAAACCGCGCTTGCTTTCCGGCAGATATTTGCCGCTGCCATCTATCAACTGCACGCCCAGGGCGCCGGCCTCCGGATGCGCGTCCATAAAATCCAGGCATTTGCGGAAGGTGTCTTCTTCGACGAGGGTATCCGGATTGAGCAGCAGCACGAATTCGCCCCGGCTCTCCCGAATGGCCTGGTTATTGGCGATGGCAAAACCGGGATTGTGCTTGTTGGCGATCAGGCGCACTTCCGGAAATTTTTCCTGCACCATGCGCACCGAATCGTCCACCGAGTGGTTGTCCACCACCCACACCTCGCCCGCTATCCCCTCCATCGCCTTGCGCACGCTGAGTAGCGCCTGCTCCAGAAAGTGGCGGACATTGTAATTGACGATGACGACAGAAAGACGCATAGGTTTCGCCCTGCAAAGATGCAAAACGAAAACGGAGTTTTATTCGCGTTCGTGCCGCATTGGAATCGCGGTGTTTTTAGATCTTGTTTTCCTGTTGATTACCGGGCTGTAATTGCGCGACAATCACGTTTTTACCAAGCATTTACATAAAAAACCGCGGATTCGCCATGCGGCGGAAACCCTGGCGGCGCAAATCAGCCATTACGAGCAGTTCAAACGAGCCAGCCGTGTAATTGCGCACTTGGGTGAGCGAGAGATCGTAGGCGGCGCCTACGCCGAACTGGGGCGACGCCTGCCAGAACAGCAGCAAATCCACTGATTCGCCGAAACCTTCGCCGCCGAAGCGGTAAGAAAGGCCGGTACTAAATTTTTTCAGCTCGATGTTAACGTTCAAGTCGGCGTCCAGCGGAGCGTTTTGCACGTATTTGATCAACAACGCCGAACTCAGGTTGATATCCTCCTTGAGCGGGATAATGCCGCCGACCATACCGTAAAAGTGGCGGTACTCCCTGGCCTTGAGCACGCCGGGATCCGGATTGAATCCGAGGGTATTGGAAATCAGGCGCGGCACGGAGAAACCCGCGTAGATATTTTCCCCGATATTGGCGTAAATGCCGGCGCCCGCATTGGCAAAAACGTCGTTGATGCGTTGGTTTTCGATGGATGGATCCAGCAGGTTGAGCGGGTCGGCCTCATCGAATTGTAAACCGAGGGAGCGCATCGAGCCCATCACGCCGAGGCGGACAGACAAATTGTCGTTGTATATCAGTGCGTAAGAGTACGCCAGGTTCACGTTCAGGTCGCGTTGTAAGCCAATCGTGACGTGCGAAATATTGAACCCGATTCCAACCCGTTTGCTTAAAAAAGGCATGCTGTAACTCAGCAGGGCGGATTTCGGCGCGCCCTCAAACCCGGCCCACTGGTTGCGGTAAATGGCCGTCAGGGTCTCCACGCCGCGCTGACCGGCATACGCAGGGTTAATCAGCTGTTTATTGTACATAAACTGCGTGTAGTGCGCTTCCTGTTGGGCGTGTAACCCGAGGCTGAAAACGATCAGCGGCAAAATGATCCAAATTTTTTGCATAAAGCAATTGTTTTTGGTTTTAAAACAGTTTCCTAATCGAAAGACAGGGATGACCGTGAAAGCCGGATTCGTCAGTATGCGCAGATTCCACGTAAAGGATATGCAAAAGGCATCTTGTAAACCGCGCGGGGAAGGGGAATGTAGCAAAATTAGGGATTATTGCACGGCATTTGCAACCCGGCGGATAAATTAGGGTCAAAAACTGTACCAATTTCAAAAACTTGGCAGTTGCGCGGTTTTTGACTCCCCCAAAACCGCAATTATTTATTTTTCCGCTTGCGGAAATAATTTTTCTTGCGGTTTTTGGACTTTTTGTTCTGTTTGCCCTGCCGATACAGGTCTTTGGCGCTGGCAGCCAGAATATCCAGCGAGCTGTGGCCCTCGTGCAGTTCCAGTTTGCCATTCGACAAAATTTCCAGGTCGTCCTTGATCACGTCGTCGCTCACATAGTGCTCGCGATTCCAGGTTTTGTAAGCGAGCTTCATGTAGGAAGCGATCACCTCTACGAAGCCCTCTTTCTTGGGGCCGTCCGGCATCGCGATGGCTTTGGCAATCAGGCGTTGAATGCCGTTGCCATAGTGCCGCATCCGGCCGCCGACAAACGGGTAGGGCACCGGTTCGGGCGTCGCTCGCTCGGTTTGCTTGCGGATTACCACGCCTGGCGGCGGGCTGACGTCCAGATCGTATCCAGCGATCGCAAAGGCGTTATTCCAGAGTTTTTCGCGATAATCCTCGATGTTGCTCCTGTTCGGGTTGAGCCACTGCATCATATTTACGATTTCCTCTACCGTCTTTTGCCGCCGGTACGGATCTTCGATAGTTTTAGCGTGTTCCAACAATTCCTGAATACCGCGGCCGTATTCCGGGTAGCGAATCGGGGTTTTTTCTGTGTTATAGGAAATATTGAGTTTGTTCATGTTTCTTTTTTTACTGTGGTTGTGCGTTTTTGGAGTATTTATTCTACTGTGACTGATTTTGCCAAATTGCGCGGCTGATCCACATCGCATTCCCGCAGCACTGCGATATGGTAGGCCAGCAACTGGAGCGGGATAACGGACAGCAGCGGTGTGAGGGGCTCCTCCGTGGCGGGAATTTCGATGGTAAAATCAGCCAGGCGCTTGATGACTTCGTCGCCTTCCGTCACAACGGCTACGACCACCCCCTTCCGGGCTTTCACCTCCTGAATATTGGAGACGATTTTGTCGTAGGCGCTCAGGTTCGTGGCGATCACAAACACCGGCATATTTTCGTCTATCAGGGCGATCGGTCCGTGTTTCATTTCAGCCGCCGGGTAGCCTTCGGCGTGGATGTAGGATATTTCTTTGAGTTTTAAAGCGCCTTCGAGCGCGATGGGGAAGTTGTATCCCCGACCGAGATAGAGCGCATTGGTGGCATCTTTAAATTCGCCAGCTATATACTGCACTTTTTCGTGGCAATTTTTGAGCAGTTGCTCTGCCTTTTCCGGAATAAGAGAAAGTTCCTGCACCAGTTTTTGGTAACGGGACTTGGGCAAAAAGCCCCGTTCGTAGCCCAGTATCAGGGCCATCATCGTGAGCATGGTCACCTGACCGGTGAAGGCTTTGGTGGACGCCACGCCGATTTCCGGGCCAACGTGGATGTAAGAGCCGCTGTGCGTCAGGCGGGCGATGGACGAACCGACCACATTGACGATCCCGTAGGTGAGCGCGCCGCGCTCTTTGGCCAGTTCGAGCGCAGCGAAGGTGTCGGCGGTTTCGCCGGATTGAGAGATGGCGAGCACCACGTCCTGGTCGCGCACGACCGGATTCCGGTACCGAAATTCCGAGGCGTATTCAACCTCCACCGGCAGCCGAGCCAGGTCTTCCAGCAGGTACTCCGCCAGCATGCCCGCATGCCAGGAGGTGCCGCAGCCCAGGATAATCATGCGCTGCGCGTTGATCATTCGTTTCTGATATTCCGACATGCCCCCTAAATGCACCCAGCCCTCTTCGGCGTTCAAACGGCCGCGCATACACTCCGAAATGGTCGTGGGCTGCTCAAATATTTCCTTGAGCATGAAATAGTCGTACCCACCCTTTTCGAGTTGTTCGATTTCCATTTCGATCTGGTGGGTAGCGGGCTTCATCAGCTCGTTGCGAAGGGTTTTGATGATCAGCTGGCCGTCGTCGGTTACAGTAGCGACCTCCTCGTCGTTCAGGTACACCACTTTATCGGTATGATCCACGATGGGCGTGGCGTCGGAAGCAATGAGGAACTCATTTTTTCCGATTCCGATGACGAGCGGACTGGATTTCCGGGCGGCCACGAGCTTGTGCGGGTCTTCGCGGTCGAGGACGACGATCGCATACGCGCCGTGGACGTTGGCGAGGGCCTGGCGCACGGCTTCCTCCAACGGAAGATTTTCTTTCGTTTGCACCTCTTCGATCAGGTGCACCAGCACCTCCGTATCGGTTTCGCTGATAAACGTATGGCCGTGTTTTTGAAGCGCGCTGCGCAGCACCGCGTAATTTTCGATAATTCCGTTGTGGATCAGCGCCAAACGGCCATTGCCGCTGACGTGCGGGTGGGCGTTGACGTCGTCGGGCTTGCCGTGCGTAGCCCAGCGTGTATGGCCGATGCCGATACAGCTGGAGACGTCCTTGTCTTTCGCGTATTCGATCAATTCGGCTACTTTGCCTTTTTTCTTATAGACGTGCAGGCCGCCGTTAAGCAAGGCCACGCCGGCGCTGTCGTAGCCCCGGTATTCCAGTCTTTGCAAACCCTTGATCAGGATTGGGTAGGCCATTTTAGGCCCGATATAAGCGACAATTCCGCACATATACTGAACGGTTAAGCGGATTTTCGATTACAACCGGGTGTACTTCAGTTGCAATTGAATCGGATGATCCGGGTGATTCGGTCCGAAAAGCACCGACCGGGCGGCGACGATGCGTTGCGGGTAGATGTTGATGTAGATCGTTTTGTTTTTGACGTCGCCGGAAGTATCCTCCACCATGTCCTGGAAGCGCTGGTTGAGCGTCATCCGGTACCGCTGGATAGGCGCGCCGGCATCGTCTTTTTCCTGTATTGGATACCCGCCGAAGGTATCAAAGGAGCCGGAAAGCGAGGGGCCGATGGAATGCAACACATCGCTGCTGAGCACCAGCGCGGAATCGCCCTGAAGCTCTGTGAATACCAACTGGTTGGCGGGCTTCAGCAACGGATTGTCGCCGCTGAGGCTGGCGGTCGCAAGTACGAGCTCCGCCTTATTGATTACCACATCGCCCAACTGATCGGCATACGGGATCTCGACTTTAAGGCGCAGGCCGCCCATGCCCTGCAGGTAGAGATAGTCGGTTGCGGCTTGACCGATCGCCTGTCCGGCGCTGCTGCCGCTGTAATCGTGGGTGAAATGGGTAAATTTATTACATCCCAGGAATTCATAGTCGAAAATCAGGTTCAGCGTGTCCCGCTTGTAGTACAGGCGGATAAAACTGAAATTGACTTCGTTGAGATTAAACGCCATCATCGCCCCCGGCGACGAGGCCGGCTCGGCGCTGATCCGGATGCCGCGCAGTTTTTTCCAAAACAGCGAGTCGGAGGTCATGTCCAGGCTGTCCACATCCAGCAAAAAATTTCCAAAATCTGCGGAAAGCGGCACGGCAATGTACGCGGCTTTAGCGGCAGTGGCCGCCGTATCAAAGCCGTTGTACAACGTGGAGGGCCTGGGGAGAAAATTTTCCAGTTTGCCGATTTCCGGCCCGGAAAGCAGGCTCTGGTTCGAAAAATAATCGCGATCCCAGCGCAATTGCTCGTCCAACTGATGCACCCGGAGCGTTTGAGGCACGGTAGTATCGCCGTAAAAGCCAGCCGGACTAAACCGGAGGTACAGCACGGCGGAGTCGAGCGTGGCGTTGGTAAAATTCGGACTGGCGTTGCTAAGCTGCAGCAGCGAATAGATCTCGGACGTCGAAACGCCAAAGAAGGGGTCTTGCAGCTGTCCGCACAAAAAATATGGCGAAATCGAGTTGCGATCCGAACTCAACAGACTGTCTTCCCGCTCCACCGTGCAGCGGAGCGTGAGCGTATCGGTGTAGGCGTAATCGGCAACCTCGGAACTGAGCAGCCCCTCGCCGAACGCAGTGGGTTTAGTACAGGAAGCCAGGTACAGCAGCGCTGCGGAAAGCCCCAGAAAACAGCGGGATTGGAACGACATGCAAAGAGTTTTAGCGTAAATTGAGGTGAAAATAAAAACCGGTCGGCGTATCTCCGAAACTACGCCCCCGACAGCCCCTGCGCGGCAGCTGTTTCCCACAGATTAAGAAACTTCCACTTCGGTGATCTTGCGAAAAAATTCCATACTGTCTGCCGCGAACTGCTCTTCGTTGCTAAACTGCAGCACGGGCTTATCCGCCGCGACAGCAAGAAAATCCGCGCCGGAATCTATGGTTTCGCTCCCGAGAATCACGGCGTCGGCATACGCGCAAGCGCCCTTGTGCATCGAAATAACGTCTTCCGTTTTGAAAAGCTCTAAATCTGCCTGCGATAAATTATTGATCGCCGCTTTTTCAAAAAAACGCGCGCCCGCAACACGCTCGTGCTGGTCGGGAAAAAGCGCATACACAATCTGCGCGTTGTGGAAAAGGGGTTCTGTTTTGTACGCCGCTTTGAGGTACAGCGGCGCCAGACCCGTCATCCAGCCGGCACAGAGAATAATATCCGGAGACCAGCCGAATTTTTTGACCGTCTCAATGGCGCCCTTGCAGAAAAAAGCCGCGCGGTCGGGATTGTCCTCAAAAGGCTGGCCGTCTTCGCTGGAAAACATAAGTTTGCGCCTGAAAAAATCTTCATTGTCAAGAAAATACACCTGAAGCCGGGAACCGGGCAGGGAGGCGACTTTAATTATGAGCGGGTAATCGTCGTCGTCCACAATGATATTCATGCCCGAAAGGCGCACGACCTCGTGTAAGCGGTGCCTGCGCTCGTTGACGACCCCGTAACGGGGCATCAGTATTCGCAGCTCGTAGCCATTGTCCTGCAGGAATTTTGGTAATTTCGCCACCAACCGGGAAATGTCCGAATCTTCTGTGTACGGCTCTAATTCCTGGGTGATGATGAGCAATCGCTTCTTTTCCATATTAAAAAACCAAACTTTTGTTGAAACCGCTGCATCAGACGCCGCAACGCTCCAAAAGGAACCGTCGGCAAACCGGCTAAGCGGTTGCTTTTGTTTACAAACACGCGTGTTTTTTATTCTCGAGCCTTTGTTCGGGAATTCGGGTGCAAAATTATATAAAAAATGCGAGTTTTTTATTCAAGAAAAGTACAGGAAATTTTTTAAACCCGCCGTTTTGGCTGCTTTTTTACCAAAGCGGTTGTGGATACTGGCCTGCATTCGTCATGGCGCGCAAAGCCGCCTGCACGGTTGCTTTGTCCTCCGGATAGGTTACGCCGTACCACTGGCTATCGCAGGGCAGCGCCTGCAACTGGATTTTTCCCGCCTGAATGAGGTGGTTGACCACGGTCGGGATGTAAAATTCAGCGCGGAGATTTTCCCTGTTTTCCTGCACAAAATCGTGAAATTGCCGCTCGGCCTCGGGCAATATCGCGTGGTGAAAACCCCAGAGGTTCATAGAAACGGGCGTATGCTCGCCCAGCGGGTGCCGAGCCCCATCGCCGTCGGTGTAGGCGATGCCCTCGGGGAAACGCTGGATTTGGGTGCGCTCCACCACGCCGGTCAGCAAGCCGTGCGCGTTTACCGCACAGACGCCCCGCGATACCGCGCCGTTTTCCGACAGGGTGTTGGCCAGGCGATAGGCCACCATGCCATAGCGCTCAGGACGGCAGTCGCGCTGCAAAAAATGCCCCAGCGCGCGGAAGGCATCGGCCCCATAAAAATCGTCGGCGTTGATCGTCGCGAAAGGCGCGTCTAAATAGGGCGCTGCCGCCAGCACGGCGTGGCCGGTTCCCCAGGGCTTCTCCCGCTGCCGCGGGGCGGACAAAGCGCCCAGGGCGGTGTCCATTTCCTGGAATGCATAGACCGTAGGGATGCGTTTTTCGATCCGAGCACCCACTTTTTCGCGAAAAGCGGCTTCGATGTCTTTCCGGATAACAAAAACGACTTTCCCAAATCCGGCCCGGATCGCATCGTACACGGAATATTCGAGGATGGCTTCCCCGCCGGGGCCCATGCCGTCCACTTGTTTGAGCCCGCCATACCGGCTGCCAACGCCGGCCGCTAAAATCAGAAGTATTGGTTGCATATTGACTTGTTTAAACGGTAATAATCGCTTGGCCGAAGTGTCGGCATAAAATGATTTGGCTGCAAAAATCGGAAACTTACGCGCGTTTAAAAGAACTGGTTTATTATTGCCCCGATTTCTGTTAACTACCTGCCTTATTTTATGCAATTATCCTTACTCGACTGGTCTTTTATCGTCCTGTATTTCCTTATCTCGCTCTGGATCGGCCTGCGGGGCGCAGGCAAAAGCGGCGCCAGCGCCGGCGAATTTTTCCTGTCCGGACGCAATATGCCCTGGTGGCTGCTGGGGGTATCCATGGTGGCAACTACCTTTTCCTGCGACACGCCGAACCTCGTGACGGATATCGTGCGCCAAAACGGCGTGGCGGGCAACTGGGCCTGGTGGGCTTTTCTGCTCACGGGCATGCTCACCGTATTTGTGTACGCGCGCCTGTGGCGGCGCTCCGGGGTACTCACCGATCTGGAATTCTATGAAATGCGCTACTCCGGCAAGGAAGCCGCTTTTTTGCGCGGCTTTCGGGCTGTCTATCTGGGTGTTTTCTTTAACGTGATGATCATGGCCACGGTCTCGCTGGCCGCAATCAAGATCGGCCGGGTGATGTTTGACGTGTCGCCGACCACAACCCTGCTGGCCGCCACGCTGGTGACGGTCGTTTATTCCTCCATCGGCGGGTTCCGGGCAGTGCTGCTGACGGATTTTTTCCAGTTTATCGTCGCTATGATCGGCTCGGTCGGCGCCGCGGTAGTCGTGTTGTCGCGGCCGGAAATTCAAAGCCTGCCGGCGCTGCTCGCGCACCCAAATGTAAGTGGCAAGATCAGTATGC
>Ga0068877_10004535_pt1 | contig 10823 bp, 7 predicted proteins | sample NOAtaG_FD_66437 | JGI IMG/M metagenome (GOLD analysis project Ga0068877, IMG submission 66437) | Freshwater lake microbial communities from Lake Erie, under a cyanobacterial bloom - NOAA_Erie_Diel6S_1000h metaG | ecosystem: Environmental > Aquatic > Freshwater > Lake | place: USA: Ohio, Lake... | reverse complement strand
GGCCTTCTTGGCCGGAGCGGCCTTCTTCGCAGTTGCCATAACGATCTCCTTGATCAAGTTGCAACAAGCACCGCACCGGTCGTTCCGGCGCGGGGATTCATCACCCGGGGGTCTGCTGGTGGGCGGATGCCCCCGGCAGTAGCCCCGGTGCGATGAACGGGGTCACGAACCTGCCGGGTCTGATGCCCGGCTCGGCTCGGAATTCTTGATCTCTCATTCACCCACCCGGCGAGGGGCAGGCTGTGTTTGGCGTGTTCGATGGCAGGGACTGCGATGCAGCTCAGTCCCAGGCCAGCGCGCCGCCGGTCTGATAGTCGATGACACGGGTCTCGAAGAAGTTGCGTTCCTTCTTCAGGTCGATCATCTCGCTCATCCAGGGGAACGGGTTCTCCTCGTTGGGGTACAGCGGATCGAGGCCGATCTGCGTGGCTCGCCGATTGGCGATATAGCGCAGGTAACCCTTGAACATGCTGGCATTGAGGCCCAGCACGCCACGTGGCATGGTGTCCTCGGCATAGCGGTACTCGAGTTCGACGGCCTTCTCGAACAGCGTCTTGATCTCGGCCTTGAAGGCCGGCGTCCAGAGGTGCGGGTTCTCGAGCTTGATCTGGTTGATCAGGTCGATGCCGAAGTTGCAGTGCATCGACTCGTCGCGCAGGATGTACTGGTACTGCTCGGCAGCACCCGTCATCTTGTTCTGCCGGCCGAGGGCCAGGATCTGCGTGAAGCCCACGTAGAAGAACAGGCCTTCCATCAGGCAGGCGAAGACGATCAGGCTCTTCAGCAGCGTCTGGTCGTTCTCGGGCGTGCCGGTGTGGAAGTGCGGATCCATGATCGCGTCGATGAACGGGATCAGGAACTCGTCCTTGTCGCGGATCGAGCTGACCTCGTGGTACGCGTTGAAGATCTCGCCTTCATCAAGCCCGAGGCTCTCGACGATGTACTGGTAGGCGTGGGTGTGGATCGCCTCCTCGAACGCCTGGCGCAGCAGGAACTGCCGGCACTCGGGCGCCGTGATGTGGCGGTAGGTGCCGAGCACGATGTTGTTGGCGGCCAGCGAATCGGCGGTGACGAAGAAGCCGAGGTTGCGCTTGATGATGCGGCGCTCGTCTTCGGTGAGACCGTTCGGGTCCTTCCAGGTCGCGATGTCGCGCGACATGTTCACCTCTTGCGGCATCCAGTGGTTGGCGCAGGTGGAGAGGTACTTCTCCCAGGCCCATTTGTACTTGAACGGCACCAGTTGGTTGACGTCGGTCTGGCCGTTGATGATGCGCTTGTCGGCCATGTTCACGCGGCGCGCGCTGACGGCGGCTGCGATGGCCGAATCGACGGCAGAGACCGCGGGCTTCGGTGCGACCGGAGGCACCGGCAAGGTGGCTGCTTCGGGGAAGGGATTGCTCGGCAGCGCCACCGGGGCGACGGCCGGCTTCGGCACCGAATGGATCGCGGCATTCAGCGCGGGAGCAGCCGCTGATGGGAGCGCCTTGATCGGCGCCGCGTCGGATTGTTTCTTGACTTCGTCTTCCCAGACCAGCATGGGTTCTTCGTCCTGTGATGTTGAATTATCCGAGTGTTGTTCGCGAACACCAAGCACTGGTTGACATCGCGACGAACTCGTTGTTGCAGCAGCGCATCGCATCAGGGCCTTGTGTGAGCGGTTGCACAGCTTCGTGCATGCACTCGCGACCCCGAAACGATGCGCGCAAAGTCCTCATGGGCTGGTGTTACTGGCAGGCCTCGCAATCGGGATCGTCGATCGAACAGAACTTGATGTCGGTCGCGGGTTCGCTCGCTGCCGCAGCGGGCGCTGCCGCAGCCGTGGCGCCCGTGGCCATGGACACCGCATTCAAGGCACCCGGCGCAACCGTGCTCTTCTCGCTGTAGGTGGCGCTGGTGGTGCGCAGGTAGTAGGTGGTCTTCAGGCCACGCAGCCACGCCAGCTTGTAGGTCTCGTCGAGGCGACGGCCCGAAGCGCCGGCCATGTAGATGTTGAGCGACTGCGCCTGGTCGATCCACTTCTGGCGCCGCGCACCGGCCTCGATGAGCCAGCTCGGATCGACCTCGAAGGCCGTGGCGTACAGGCGCTTCAGCTCTTCGGGCACGCGGTCGATCGGGCGCAGCGAACCGTCGAAGTGCTTGAGGTCGACGACCATCACGTCGTCCCACAGGCCGAGCTTCTTGAGGTCGCGCACGAGGTACTCGTTGACGACCGTGAACTCGCCCGACAGGTTGCTCTTGACGCTGAGGTTGCCGAAGCTCGGCTCGATCGAGGCATCGACACCGATGATGTTGCTGATGGTGGCCGTGGGTGCGATGGCCACGCAGTTGCTGTTGCGCATGCCGTGGGTGGCGATGCGCTGACGCAGCTGCGACCAGTCGAGCGTCTCGTTGCGGTCGACCTGCACCCACTCGTCGCCACCGCGGGCCTGCGCCAGCAAGGCCAGCGAGTCCTGGGGCAGGATGCCGCGGTCCCAGAGGCTGCCACGGTAGCTGCTGTAGCGGCCGCGCTCGGCGGCCAGCTCGGTGCTGGCCCAGTAGGCGTAGTAGCACACCGCTTCCATGCTGCGGTCGGCAAAGGCCACGGCTTCGGCGCTGGCGTAGGGCACACGCAGCTGGTACAGGCAGTCCTGGAAGCCCATGATGCCCAGGCCCACCGGGCGATGGCGCAGGTTGCTGTCGCGCGCCTTCTTCACCGCGTAGTAGTTGATGTCGATGACGTTGTCGAGCATGCGCATCGCCGTCGCCACCGTCTTCTTCAGCTTGGCCTGGTCGATCGCGCCGTCTTTCAGGTGCTGCGCCAGGTTCACCGAGCCGAGGTTGCAGACCGCGATCTCGGTGTCGGAGGTGTTCAGCGTGATCTCGGTGCACAGGTTCGACGAGTGCACGACGCCCACGTGCTGCTGCGGGCTGCGCACGTTGCAGGCGTCCTTGAACGTGATCCAGGGGTGCCCGGTCTCGAACAGCATCGACAGCATCTTGCGCCACAGGTCCTTGGCCTGCGTGCGCTTGAAGAGCTTGATCTCGCCGCGGTCGACCTTGTCCTCGTAGGCGGTGTAGGCGGCCTCGAACTCGGCGCCGAACTTGTCGTGCAGGTCGGGGCAGGTGCTCGGGCTGAACAGCGTCCAGTGGCCGCCTTCGATGACACGCTTCATGAACAGGTCGGGAATCCAGTTCGCCGTGTTCATGTCGTGGGTGCGGCGGCGGTCGTCGCCGGTGTTCTTGCGCAGCTCGAGGAACTCCTCGAGGTCGAGGTGCCAGGTCTCGAGGTAGGCGCAGACCGCGCCCTTGCGCTTGCCGCCCTGGTTGACGGCCACCGCGGTGTCGTTCACCACCTTCAGGAACGGCACCACGCCCTGGCTCTTGCCATTGGTGCCCTTGATGTAGCTGCCGAGGGCGCGCACGCGCGTCCAGTCGTTGCCCAGGCCGCCGGCGAACTTGCTGAGCAGGGCGTTTTCCTTCAGGGCCTCGTAGATGCCGTCGAGGTCGTCGGCCACCGTGGTGAGGTAGCAGCTCGACAACTGGCTGCGGCGCGTGCCACTGTTGAACAGCGTCGGCGTCGAGCTCATGAAGTCGAAGCTGGAGAGCACGCCGTAGAACTCGATGGCGCGCGCCTCGCGGTCGATCTCGCCCAGTGCCAGGCCCATGGCCACACGCATGAAGAAGGCCTGCGGCATCTCGATGCGGTGCTCGTCGATGTGCAGGAAGTAGCGGTCGTACAGCGTCTGCAGGCCGAGGTAGTCGAACTGCAGGTCGCGGCTGGCGTCGAGCGCGGCGCCCAGGCGGGCCAGATCGAACTGCAGCAGCTTGTCGTCGAGCAATTCGGCCTCGACGCCCTGCTTGATGAACTGCGGAAAGTAGTCGGCGTAGCGCATGGCCATCTGCGCCTGCGTGACCTCTTCGCCGAGGATCTCGCGGCGGATGGTGTGCAGCAGCAGGCGGGCCGTGGCTCGCGTGTAGCTCGGCTCCTTCTCGATCAGCGTGCGGGCGGCCAGGATGGCGGCCTTGTAGACCTCGTCGATGGGCACGCCGTCATAGAGGTTGCGGCGCGTCTCGGCCAGGATCGGCTCGGCCTGCACCTCGGCACCCAGGCCGGCGCAGGCGCTTTCGATCAGCGAGCGCAGCGCGTGCATGTCCAGTGCCACGCGCTGGCCGTTTTCGATGACGTGCAGGTCGGGCGTCTTCACGACGGCAGGCGCACCCTGGCGCGCACGCTCCTGCGATCGACGCTCGCGGTACAGCACGTAGGCGCGCGCCACCTCGTGATGGCCGCCGCGCATCAGGCCGAGTTCGACCTGGTCCTGCACGTCCTCGATGTGGAAGGTGCCGCCGCCCGGGCGGCTGCGCAGCAGGGCGCGCACGACGCTGCCGGTGAGCTGCTCGACCGTCTCGCGCACGCTGGCCGAAGCCGCGCCTTGCGTGCCGTGCACCGCCAGGAAGGCCTTCATCAGCGCGACCGCGATCTTGTCGGGCTCGAAGCCGACGACGGCGCCGTTGCGCCGGATGATCTGGTACGAGGTGTAGGCGGCCGCGGGCGAACCCACCACGGTGGCGGCCACGGCCGCAGCCGTGGGTTGACGCTGCGGCGCTTGGGCGGCGATATCGACAGATTGCATTCGATCCCCTCTGTGTCTTTGGTGTGGGCCACGGCGTCGGTGCGACGTGGTGTTCGGATGGAGCTCAGGGCGTTGCCATGCGGCAGTGCGGCAGTGGTCTGGGGCCTTGAGCCCGGCTGCGCCGGATGGGTGGCGTCTGGGTGTCGCGATCCTGTGGCGGTGGTGTGGCGCTTCGTGTGGCGCATCCACGCGCCGCCTCAGGCAAGCACTATATCTGGGGTGCCCACCCCCTTCAAGCCACTAGCGATAGTGTTCAGTGAGGGCGATCCCGAATTGTCCTCTCATGCGCGGATGCAGGCTCGAGACAACGGCTTCGTGGCTTCTGGCGTTGCGCCAGCAGGCCCTCGAACAGGACTTCGGGCCATCGCGCCGCGCCGCTGCTCGACGCCGCGCTGGAGCACCGCGCCAACCGGGGCTCAACGCCGCATGGCGGCCCGCGAGACCTTGTCGTTGCTGATGATCGTCACGCGCGCCAGGTCGTGCCGGCCGTGGTGTTCAACCCACACGCGGCACGGCAAGCCCGCTGCCGTGCAGACAGCGGGCCAGGCGCAACCAGTCGAAACCGGGGCCGGGATCGGCCTTGCGCCCCGGCGCCACGTCTTCGTGCCCCACGACCTCGCGCAGCGGATGACGCCGCGCCAGACTGCGCAGCAGCCGGGCCAGCGCGCGGTACTGGGGCGCCTCGAAGTGCAGGCCTTCGAGGCCTTCGAGCTCGATGCCCACCGACCAGTCGTTGCAGTTCGTGCGCCCGCGCCACGCTGACACCCCGGCATGCCAGGCGCGCGCCTCGGTGGCCGCGAACTGCAGCACGCGGCCGCTGCGGCGCACGAAGAAGTGCGCCGAGACCTGCAGGCCGCGGATGCCCTGGAAGTAGGGGTGGGCGTCCCAGTCGAGGCGGTTGGTGAAGAGTCGCTCGACCGCGTCACCGGCCCACACGCCCGGCGGCAGGCTGATCGAATGCACCACGGCCAGCGTCACCGCCGTACCCCCGGGCCGCAGCCCGACGTTCGGCGACGGCCGCCACGATGCGCCGGCCCACCAGCCGCCGCCGCTCCAGACCTGCCGCCGGCTCACCGCCCGGGGCCCGGCCGCTCAGTTGCCGTCGGGCTCGGCCGCGGCCTGCTCGCCGCCGATGCCCAGCCGCGCCATGCGGTAGCGCATCTGGCGCAGCGACAAGCCCAGGCCCGCCCCCGCGGCCGTGCGGTTGTAGCGGTGGCGCTCGAGCGCGCGCTGCAGCACCTGGCGCTCGACCTCGTCGAGGTAGGCCACCAGATCGGTGGGCAGCGGCGGCTCCGCGCTGCTGGTGTCGGCGGCAGCCGGCGCCGATGCCAGCGGCGCCACCGGCGGCGCGGCGCTCCCGGGCCCGTTCCAGCCCGGGGCACCGGCTTCGGTGCCGGTGTCGTCGAAGCCGATGTCGGGCAGGCCGAGGTCCTCGATGCCGATCGATGGCCCTGCGGCCAGCGCCAGCGCGCGGTGCAGCAGGTTCTCGAGTTCGCGCACGTTGCCGGGGAAGGCGTAGGTCAGCAGGCGCTGCTCGGCCTCGGGGGCCAGCGTGGGCAGCGGCGAGACGCCGGCGTCGCGGGCGATGCGTTCGACGACGGCGCGGCAGATGGCCGGCACGTCGCCCAGCCGCTCTCGCAGCGGCGGCACGACGATGCGGATGACGTTGAGGCGGTAGTACAGATCCTGGCGAAACCGCCCGGCCTGCACCTCGCTGCCGAGGTCCTTGTGCGTGGCGCTGACGAGGCGCACGTTCACCGGCTGCTCGGTGGTGGCCCCCAGCGGCCGCACGGCGCGCTCCTGGATCACGCGCAGCAGCTTGCTCTGCATGGCCAGCGGCAGATCGCCGATCTCGTCGAGGAACAGCGTGCCCGACTGCGCGGCCTGGAAGAAGCCGTCGCGGTCTTCGTTCGCGCCCGTGAACGCGCCCTTGCGGTAGCCGAAGAACTCGGCCTCGAGCAGGTTCTCGGGAATGGCGCCGCAGTTGACGGCGATGAACGGCCCGCTGGCCCGCGCTGAGCAGTCGTGGATGGCGCGCGCCACCAGTTCCTTGCCGGTGCCGGATTCGCCGTACACCTGCACCGGCGCCATGCTGCGCCCGACCTTGTCGACGAGCGAGCGCACCTGGTGCATGGCCGGGGAGTCGCCGAGCAGCCGCTGCAGCGCCGACCGCCGCGGCGCGCTGGCCGGCGCCGCCACGCGCCCGGCCGTGGCCGAAGGCACGCGGCCGAGCGCCGAGGCCACGACGGCGCGGAACTGCCGCAGGTCCACCGGTTTGGTGAGGTAGTCGTAGGCGCCGGCCTTCAGGGCCTCGACAGCGTTTTCGGGCGAGCCGTAAGCGGTGATCACCACCGCCCGCTCGGGCCGCCCGGCTTCGTCGAGCCGGTGCAGCAGGTCCAGGCCGGTGCCGTCGGGCAGCCGCATGTCGGTGATGAGCAGCTGAAAGCCGCCCGGCCCGCGCTCCTGCAGCAGCGCCCAGCCTTCGGTCACCGAGCCGGCGCTTTCGACGTCGTAGCCCTCGCGCAGCAGCGTCAGCTCGTACAGCGTGCGCAGGTCGGGCTCGTCGTCGACGACGAGCAGTCGGGGGTTGGGTGCGGCGGTCACGGAATTCGCGGGTCAGGCGAGCGGCAGGGTCGGTGCGGCCGGTGTTCCCGCCAGCGTGGTGCGGCGCATGCGAACGACGAATTCGTTGCTCAGGCGCTCGGCCGCGGGCCGGGGTCGGTACTCGATGCTGGCGCCGTAGCGTTCGCACAGTTCGCGGCAAATATACAGGCCGAGTCCGGTGCCCCTGCTGCGCGTCGAGAAGAAGGGCTCGAACAGCAGGCGCTCGACCTCCGGCGTGATCGGCGCGCCATCGGACAGCACCGACAGCGCCACCCGTTGGTCGTCGATCGGCGCCAGACGCAGGAACACCGACCCGGGCGCGCCGCTGGCATGGCGCAGGGCGTTGTCGAGCAGGTTCACGAGCACACGGCGCAGGTGCTCGGGATCGAAGGCCACGCCCAGCGGCGCCGGGTGGAGTTCGGCGCGCAGCGGGCTGGCCGAGCCCATCGGCAGGGCCAGGGTGCGCGCCCAGTCCGTGGCCGCGTGGGCCACGGCCGCCGCGGCGTCGACGGCCTGGGCATCGGGCAGCGCGCCCGGCGCGACTTCCATGACATCGTCGACCAGGCGCTTCAGCCGCTGCACGTTGTCGGCGACGATCGCCGCGAGCTGGTGCTGGGCCGGCGGCAGCGGGTCCTCCATCATCAGCGCGTTGGCCTGCGCGATGGCGGCCAGCGGATTGCGGATCTCGTGCGCGATGCCCGCCGACACGCGCCCCATCGCGGCCAGCTTTTCCTGCCGGATTCGGGCCTGCAGCGTGCGCAGGTCTTCGAGCAGCAGCACGGCCGCGGGTTCGGACTGCGCGGCATCGGTGCCCCGTGCCGCCTCGGCCGCGCGGGCGCGCATGAAGCGCACCCGCAGGCGCAACGTGCGCGTGTGGCCCTGGCCGAAGGTGAGCACGACGTCCTGGCCCGCCTCGGGCCACTGGCCACTGCCGACCGCCTGCTGGGCGGCCTGCCACAAGGCTGCCCACGCGGCCTGGCGGTCGAGGAAAAACGGCGCTGGCGGTGACAGCCCCTGGTCGACGAGCAGCGCCCGTGCGGCCGGATTGGCCGCACGCACCTGCAGCGCGCGGTCGACCACCAGCACGCCGTCGACCATCTCCTCGATGACGAGGCGGTTGAGCTGCGCCTGCTGGCGCGCCAGTTCCAGGCTGCCGCGTGCGGCCAGTTCCTCGCGCGACAGGCGCCCGGCCAGTTCGCTGGCCAGCAGCACGATCACGAACAGGCCCATGCCGGCCAGGCCCGACTGCAGCATCAGCGTCGGCGAGTCCGGCCCGCTGCGCCACGCCGCCGCCAGCAGCACCAGCGTCACCGCCGCCGTGGTGCCGAGCGCGCGCACCCGCGAGGTCAGCACGCCGGCCATCAGTACCGGCAACACCAGCAGCGCCGCGAAGTTGAACGAGACACCCACCTCGAGCAGATGCAGAAGCGAGAACGCGGCCACGTCGACGCCGATGGTCGACAGCCACTGGCGCCGCCGCTGGTTGGCGCCACTCACCGGCTCGGCCAGCGCGCCCAGTCGCGGCAGCAGCCACAGCGTGATGGCCTGCGTGGCGTACACCAGCGCCACCAGCACGGCCCACTCGGCCTGGCGCTGGCCGCTCCAGGCACCGATGCCCTGCACCGCGACGACGCTCAGCCCGATGGCGGCCCGCGCGGCGACGTAGCCGCGCACGACGCGGGCGAACGCGGTGTCCTGGGCGTCACGCTGGCGGCGCACCTGGCGATCGAGGAAGCGGCTGTCGCCCTGCGGCGGCAGGGTGCTGCCGGCCCAGGGGAGGTCGGCGGGGTCGTCGTAGGGCGTGTCGTGGTCGTCGGAGCGCCGGCCGCCGGTGCCGCGGCGGTCGCTCTGGCGCCGGTCACCGCGGCGGCGGTCGGCCTCGCGCGGGTCCATCGGTCGCGTGCGTCAGCGGCCTCAGCCGCCGCTGCGCGGCCCGGCCAGGCGGTGCGCGTCGCTGCAGTAGGCGTGGCCGGCGGCGTCGCGCAGGGCATCGGCCGACGGCAGGTGCACGCTGCAGTGGGCGCAGGCCAGCATGGTCTGGGGGGCGCCCGGCGCGGCCGCCTTGGCGGCGTCAGGCTTGGGTGCGGAGTCCGGGGGTGTCTTGCGGCGGCCCATGGCGAGCCACAGCAGGCCACCCACCACCACGATCAGGAGCACGACGAGTTTCATGGCAGGCGCCGCAAGAGGAGGTTCATTCCACGGCGCGACGAAGCACGACCTCGAGCACGAAGCGCGAGCCGGCGTAGCCCAGCAGCAGCAGCACGGCGCCCGTGTACAGCCAGCGCGTGGCCTGGCGCCCGCGCCAGCCGCGCACGCGGCGGCCGACGAGCAGCGCGCCGATCACGCCCCAGGCCAGCACCGAGAACACCGTCTTGTGCTCGAGCCAGCGCCCGGGCGGCGAGGTCAGGCTGGTGACGATGCCGAGCACCAGCGTGGCCGTGAGCACGATGAAGCCGACCTCGACGAAGCGGAAGGTGATGCGCTCCAGCTGCAGCAGCGGCATGCCCTGCGCGGCGCGCGGCGCCAGCGCGGCCGCACCGGCCCCGCGCATGCGGCGCTCGGCGGCATCGAGCCACAGGCCGTGCAGCACGGCGGCGCCAAAGAGCCCGTACGAACCCACGCCGAGCGCGAAGTGCAAGGGCGCCAGCGACGACTGCATGACACGCGGATCGCCCGGGAAGGTGGCCGCCAGCAGCACCGCCACGATGCCGGCCAGGCCCAGCCACTGGCGCACCACCGGCAGCGGCAGCAGGCGGCTCTCGACGGTGTAGACGGCAATCACCAGCCACACGGCCATCGACAGCACCGGCCCGAACCCGAGCCTCGCACCGGGCACACTCTGGCCGAGGCCGGCGATGTCGATGAGCAGCAGCAAGGCGTGCAGCACAAGGCCGCCGAGCAGCCCGGCCGCCGACAGCCGCCCCCACGAATGGGCCGGCACGGAGGCCAGCAGGTACAGCGCCGAGGCCACCACCACCAGCAGCAGCCCGCCACCGGGGGCGAGCAGAGGGGAGCTGGTCGATAAAATCATCCCGGCAGTGTGCCATGCGGCACCTGCCTTCCCACCCACTTGACGACGCCCATGGCCACCCACCTTACCGATCGGCTCTCGAAGCTCGTGAAGACGATGCGCGGCCAGGCGCGCATCACCGAGAGCAACGTGCAGGAGATGCTGCGCGAGGTGCGCATGGCGCTGCTCGAGGCCGACGTGGCGCTGCCGGTGGTGCGCGACTTCATCGCCCGCGTCAAGGACAAGGCGCTGGGGCAGGAGGTCGCGGGCTCGCTGAATCCGGGCCAGGCGCTGGTGGGCATCGTGCACAAGGAGCTGGCGGCGACGATGGGCGAAGGGGTCTCCGACCTCAACCTCGCCGCGCAGCCGCCGGTGGTCATCCTGATGGCCGGCCTGCAGGGCGCGGGCAAGACCACGACCACCGCCAAGCTGGCCAAGCACCTGATCACGAAGCGCAAGAAGAAGGTACTCACCGTCTCGGCCGACGTCTACCGGCCGGCCGCCATCGAGCAGCTCAAGACCGTCACGGCACAGGCCGGGGCGGAGTGGTTCGCCTCGGCGCCCGACCAGAAGCCGCGCGACATCGGCCTGGCCGC
>Ga0068877_10004532_pt1 | contig 10832 bp, 7 predicted proteins | sample NOAtaG_FD_66437 | JGI IMG/M metagenome (GOLD analysis project Ga0068877, IMG submission 66437) | Freshwater lake microbial communities from Lake Erie, under a cyanobacterial bloom - NOAA_Erie_Diel6S_1000h metaG | ecosystem: Environmental > Aquatic > Freshwater > Lake | place: USA: Ohio, Lake... | reverse complement strand
CCATCGTTGGATTTTTCGAGGACGACGACGGTCTCGGGCTTGCTGTTCGGCGCGGTGACGCGGACCTCAATGCGTGTGGGCGTGGATTTGGGCGAGCCGACGCGGATGTTTCCTTCCGTGAGGCGATGCGCTTCATCAAGAAAGTGAACGTAGGCGACTTCGACAGGCGGCGTGCCCTTGTCATCGAAGGCACCGACGGGATCGGCGAGGATCAGCGGCTTGTCAGGCAGCGTGTTGTCCGTCGGAATGATGCCTGTGGTGATGATGCCGGGAGACGTTTCCTCCTGTTGTTTTTTGAGCCGTTCGTAGAGCAAACCACCGCCGACACCGAGCACGGCGGCGACGAGGATGACGAGAATCATCGGAACGCCTTTGGACGATTGCTGCCGGGTCCGCTCGGTGGTGGTGAACGCAGCGGGGGCAGGTGGCGCAGCGGGGGCAGGTGGCGCAGCGGGGGCAGGTGGCGCAGCGGGGGCAGGCGGAGGGCCGGGTGATGCCTGGGCGATGCGGTGGCCGCATTGATCGCAGAACGCGTTGCCCGGTGTGAGCGGCGAGCCGCACTGGGAGCAGAAAGCAGGCGGGGAGTCAGACATGGTCAGGAAACGGGTGAGCCGCAGTGCCCGCAGAACTTGGCGGTGGCCTTGGCGAGGGGTTTGCCACACTGCTTGCAAAGAGGCGGCCCGGCAGGGGCCGGTGCCTGCATGCGCGGCAGAGGCGGAGGAGTGGCGCTGTGAGTGGGCGGCTCCGCGATGTGCGGAGGAGTGACCGCGGCCGGCATCTCGTCTGGATGCACGGGGGTGCCGCAGGTGGGGCATGCGTCCGCATCGAGGGCGAATCGTGCGCCGCACACGGTGCAGGTGCGTTTGGCCGCAGGAGCAGGCACAGCGACTGGTGCCGCAGCGGATGCCGTCGATTCGGCGGCAGCGGGACCGATGTGGATCATCTGCGCGAGCAGCTTGCGCGAGTCTTCGAGCGTGAGGGAGGCGAGCGCGCTTTCCTTTCCGCCGACATCGAGGAGATGCAGGTCGTGCGGCGAGCGAACAAGAAGCACCGCCTCATGCGTCTCGATTTCGGCGTCGTTTTGACTGGTGAAACGCAGGCCGATCTTCGTGAGATGATGGCGGAAGGCCGCGGCGAAGGCGAATCCGGCAGGAGTGAGCGCGTAGTCGCCGCCTTCGGGTTTGATGAGATCATGCGCGACGAGGTCGGCGAGCGCGGGAGCGAGTTCTTCGGTCCAGGGCATCACTTCGACGGAATGCGGCAGCACCTTGTCGAAGAAATAGAGCGGCCAGCGGAAGTCCTCCGTGGAGCCTTCGTGCATGACATCTGGCAGGACGTTGGGATCAAAGCTCACCGGCGACTCGACATGACCGAGGCAGGCATGCAGGTGCGCGGCCTGGAGCAGGTGCAGGATGCCGAGGAAGAGCAGCGACGAGGAGGTGTTCAGGCAGCAGCGGTAAGGCGTGCTGCGCAGCGGCGTGTCAGACTGGAGCACCTCCATGAGCACTCGCAGCAGTTCCTCCGGCTCGACGAGGCGCAGATGCCACTGGGTGCCTCCAAAGAACATGAACGTCCACGCCGGGCCGGTGGCGGGATGCCAGGCGAGAATGACGCGGCGCACCTCGAGATCGCCGAGCGTGTAGTGAAGCGTGCCGGCGCGGCCAGGATTGGCCACGGCGGAAATCATCGCGGTGGTGATGTTTCGCCGCTCAGGCGTGAGTTGCTCCAAAAAAGCCTTCACACCAGCCTCCACCTCCGGCGTGGGCAGCACCCGCGGCAGGCGCGAGAGGCTGCCGTAGGGCTCGCCGATGAGCGATGAGGCCGCGACGAGTTCCGCGCCGGTGGCGACGAGATCTTTGCCTTCGTAGTTCATGAGCGTGGGGAGGATGAAAGGTTAGTTTTGATCGAGCACGCCCTTGGTGGCGGTCTGGCCGAGGATGCGGCCCATGTAGCCGGGTTGTCCCGACGGAGGCACCGGAACCGGCGGCTTCGGCAGACCGCTGGGTTTGAATTTTTGCAAGCTCTCCATGGTGCCGCTCATCTGCTGCACGACTTTTTCGGGTGTGTAGCCCATTTGCGCGAGCTTCTGTTCCACCTGAGCGGGTGAGAAGCCGGGTTTGCCGCATTGCTCCATGATGCCGACGGCTTCCTTCAGTTTCGGCGGCACTTTGGCGACGTTAGCACCCATCTGGGCATTCAACGCGTCCACACGGCCCTGAACTTGGTTTTTGAACTGCTTCGTGGTCTGGCGGAAACCTTCCTCCATCTTTGCCTCCGCCGCGGCAGAGATGTCCTGTGATTGTTTTTTGAGTTGTGCCGCCCGCTCCATGTTCCCGTTCGCCGCTTCGCGCGCAGATTCAAACTCGAGCTTCTTCGCCTGTGTCTGCATGTCCTGCGCCTGGTTGCGCCACTCATATTGTTTGTGTTCCATGGTCTTGCCGACGCCTTCGACGTCGCTGAAGTTGCGGTCCTTGAGCGTGCTGTTGGTGGCGGTCTGCAGATCCTTGTCACCAGTGCCATAAGCTTCCGCATCGAGCCGGTCGGTGACGGACTGGTCCATCTTGTGGGCGTAATCGTTCACCTTTTTGGTGTCGATCTCAGGTTTGCCGTCCGCGCCCATTTTCACACTGCCGTCCGGGTTGGTGGCATACGGCAGCTTGCCGTCGTGACGCGCCTTGTAGAATTCCTCGTTGTAGATGCGCTTGGCATCCGCCTTGGGGACATCGACATGGCCCTTGAACGGTTCTCCAGTGCGTGGATCGATCCCTTGTTGTTTCAATCGATAGGTCACGTCCTGGTCAAAGCTGGCTTTCTTCGGATCGACACCTTCTGGCACCTTGCCCGGCGTCTGCACAATATCGTCGCCATGGGTGACGGGAGCTCCTTTGGGCTTTTTCGCGAACCCGCTTGGGTCGGGGGGCGGCGTTGGCGGAGGCGGGGAACCCGGTTTGGCGTTGGTGGGTTGCACCACCTTCACGTCCTCAGGATTGACCCCATACTCTTTCGCGATGCGCTGCTTCGCAGCATCATGCGCCTGATTGTAAGATTGGCCGAGATCCTCGCTGAAGCCTTTTCGCACATTGTCCGCAGAGTCTCCTTTGCGGCCGTTCATGTCCTGCATGGCATGCTTGTCCTGTTGCACGGCATCGAGTTTTTGTCGCACATCAGCTGCGCTTTCGGGAGTGGGATTCTCACGATGCTTGTTCATCGCCTCCTCCAGGTCATTGACCTTTTGGGCACCTGCTTTGCGTCCTTCTTCGAACGCCTTGGTGCGTTCATTGGTCACGGAGCTGGACGGGCCGTCCGGCCTGGTGCCGGGTAGATCGGGGTTTTTCGGCTTTGGCCCGCCCACGACATCCTTCACATCTTGATTCAGGAACTTGCCCGCCTTTTCGAGCTGTTCTTTGGCGGCGCGATCTAAGTTCGTGCCCTTCAACGTGGCGTCATAGGCCGCGCCAGCGGTCTTTCCGGTCAAAGCCATGCCTTTCTCCATCACACGTCCGACGCCTTCGTCGAAAATGACCTTGCCCGCGGCATTCGTGAAGGCCTCCATGCCGCTCTTGCCCGCCATGACGTCATCATGCACGCCGTACATTTTCTCCGCGACCTCCATGCCATACTCAGACTGGCCGCCAGTTGCGACGCCGAGCAATCCGCGCAGCGCCATCGCCTTGTAGGAGGTCTCGCCGTCGGAGTTCGTGCCGGTGAAAACTTCGCGGGCGGTGCTTTGAGCGCCTTCTTGGACCCAGTTCGTCTCGCGGGCCTCTTTGCGTGACCTTTCCGCGTCCATCTCCTTGCCGACGAGGCTGCGGATTTTCTTAATCTGCTCCTGCGAGGGCGGTTTGCCCGCGAGCAGGTTCTTGGACATCTCGTTGAGCTTTTCGAGCATCTTCTCCGATTGTCCGTCGGTGTAGCTGAGATTTCCCTGGGCCTGGAGATTGCGGATGGCATCGGCGGTCTTGTGGATGTCCTGCAAGGTCTGCGCCTCCTGCTTGTGCTGCTGCACCATCTGCTCCAGCACGGGGTCAGGCCGCCAGATGTCGCGCTGGCGCGCGGTGTAGTCCACAGTGGCACCTTTCTCGGAGAGCTCGCGGTTGATGCGGTCGCGCTCCTTGCTGAGGCGCTCGATTTCTCGATCCTGCTCGCTGCAATCGCGTCCCGAGGCCTTCAAGCCATCGCGGATGGACTGGATGAAGCCGATCTGCTCGACGGTGTTTTTGTAGTCATCCTGCTTCAACCGCGTGTTCTCCTTCTCCGTTTCCTGCTGCAGCTTGTCCATCTGCGTCTGCCAGTACTTGTAAGCGTCCGCCTCGTTCGGGAAGAAGTGCTCCTTGCCGTCGGTGTCCTGCACCATCCAGCCCTCGCCTTCTTTGCCCTCGCCGGGCGCGAGGCCCTGTCCGACGGTTTCGCCTGCGGTTTGACCGATCGCATTTCCCACGCCCGTGGCGGTGCCGACGACCGTGCTTTGGCCCACGAGGTTCAGCCCGCCCTCCGCCGCGAATCGCGAGGGATCCGCACCCCACTCGGACAAGCCGGAGTCGTCCGCCAGGAGGTCGTCACAGGCCCAGAAAGCCAGCAAACCAGCGGCGATGCCGGTGCCGGGCAGCGCGGGAGGTGTGTTACCGCGCCGTGTGCTGCCACCGCGCAACACGCCGAGGATGAAACCGAACATCGAGGCGACCGATCCCCACAAGGCCGTCGCCACCGGGAAGAAGAAGGTCGAGGACGGCGCGGACTTCGATAGTGTGGGCACCATTAACATGGTGGGAAACTTCGCCACGTCGTTGTAGCCGCCGCTCAGCCCCACGGTGGAGAAATGGATGATCATGCCCAGCGCCGCGCCTTGCAAGAAGGCCTGCGTCTTCGATTTGATCATGCGCACCGGGTAAAGCAGCAACTGCTTGAAGGAGAACCTGCCCTTCTCATCAAAGATGCCGCTCGCGCTCTTCACAAACTGCAGCAGCAACCGCGGCGCCTTGCGCAGCAGCTCCTTCGCGTGCAGTTCGCCCGCAGTCCAGGCGGGATGATGCGCGGCGGCGGCGTCAAACCGCGCCACCGTGCAGCCGGAGACGCGGTCATGCAGGCCGCGCATGCCCAGCGCGGAGAGCAGCACCATCACCTGAATGCCGCCGCCGAGCAGAAACACGAGCCGGTTCAGCAGCCAGGGTTCGTTCCGCATGGGCGAGCCCAGCTGGATCTGCCACAGCACCATGCACAAAAACATCGCGCCAGTGAAGACGCCGATCTTGATCATCCAGCGCTTCTTCAGCATCACAAAGCCCGGCTTGCCGCCCTCCGCGGTCACCACGCGCACCCCGGCGAGGCGTTTGCCCGGCGATCTGCCGCCGACGACCTCCGTGAACCAATACAACGCCGCCACCAGCAAGGGCAGCCACGGCAGCAAGGTCGTCGTCTGGCCTCCGAACGGCAGCGGATAGCGCCAGCCGGACCACGCGGACTCCCAGATCATGTGGCCGATCAGCCAGGCGCCCGCGTAGATGAGGCCTGCGTCGATCAAATCTGCCTTCACCCGGTCCGCCAAACTCGCGGGCGGCAGCGCAGGAGGTGGCGTGCCGCCTCCAAGCACGACATGGACAGGTCCTGCGAGGGGCGGATGCGTGGAAGGCGCTTCCAGGACCGTCACCGTTTTCCCGCAAGACGGGCAAAACTTCGCCCCCGGCGCCACAACCGAGGCGCAGTGGTTGCATTTGAGCACCGGAGGTTCTTGTGCTGGCTTGGCCATACGAGTGAAGCTGCCTTCGGCACGCAGGCTCCACAATGCCAACCATCCTGCCAGAATTGCGCACCACGATCCAATGAACACCTTCTTCCGCCCTCTGCCCCTGGCCGCCTGGCTCGCCAGTTTCGGCTCCATCGCGCTGCTGATCTGCCACGTCGCCGGAATCAGCACGATGCACGCGTTGCTCCTGCCCGTCGCCCTGCCTTGCGCACTGGTGATTCTCGCGGTGTGGTGGTTTTCGTCATCGAAAGGCGACCGCTTTCTCACCGAGCGGCTGCGCCTGGGATTCGTGGGCGGCTTGTGGGGCACGGTGGGCTACGACGCGGTGCGTGTGCCGCTGCACCTGATGGGCCTGAACCCCTTTCCACCCATCCGCGCCTACGGCATGTGGGTGTCCGGCCTTGATCACGCCACGCCGTGGACCGACCTCGCTGGCTTCACCTATCACATCAGCAATGGCATCACCTTCGGCTGGATCTACGCGCTGCTCATGACGGGGCGTCATTGGGGCTGGGGCGTGCTGTGGGGCCTCGGCCTGGAGGCGATGGCTGTCATCACGCCCTTCGGTGAGCTCTTCGGGCTTCGCGCCTTCTCGCAGACTGTCATCATCGCCTTCGTCGCGCATCTCTTTTACGGCTATCCGCTCGGCCGCGTGTGTCAGGATCGAAAAACGCGTGGATGGGGCGTCTCGCTGCCGGCGTCCGGCACGGCCATCCTCGCGCTCGCCGCGTGGTTTGTGCTCGCCTGGCAGCCGGTGGCCGCGTATCCCGAACTGGGTGACCGCATGATCCGCATCGGCCCTGCCGCCATCTATCCCGGCGTGCGGGACGTGCACCTTCCGGCAGGAGCCGCGCTCTCGCTGAGCAATGAAACGGATCGCGAGCTCAAAGCACGGCTGCGCAGCACCAAGGAAGGCCACCATGGCACCGGCGTGGAGATCGTGCTGCCGCCCAAGGCCGTGACCGCGCACTCGCTGCCCGCCGCGGGCCTCTACCAGCTCGCGGTGCCCGGCGAGCCATGGCGCAGCGTGTGGGTCTTTGCCTGGGATCGCTGATCCCCGCCTAAATTTGAACCGCAGGCGGCTTGTCGCGCTTCAGCTTCGTCAGTTCCGCCGCGGCAAGCTCCGCCTTGCCCATCTCACTCTCCGGCACCGGCAGCAGCACCTGCTCCTCCTGAATGCCGGCACGGGTGATGAACGCATAATTCACACGCAGCCAGCGGCGGCCCTCCTCCTCTTCCAATTGGGCGCCTTGCAGCCAGGAGCCCGGCATGGACCACGAGTGCAGCTCGTCACCGAGCATCACGCACTCTTTTCCCACGCGGGCGCACATTTCCACTCCGCTGAGCCGGCGCAGCCGCGCACCAGGTGTCAAAGTGGCCGCCAGACCCGTGAGGACCATCATCAGCAGCATGATCGCCGCCACCCACACTCCCGCCTCGGGATCATACACCATGAAACCGACGCCGAAGAGCACGCAGAAGAACCACACGATGCGCAGCAGCGCCTTCTTGGCCGATTTTTCCTCCTCATACTGGAGCTGCAAAATCTCACGCCACAGCTCCGCCGGGATTTTCCACTCCGTGATGAATTCCCCCGTGCCGCTCACAAGCCTCGCGGCCTGTTTGCCGCGGCTGCGGAACATCAGCGCGGTGATAAACGCCGTCAGCGACCCAAAGCCGCACAACACGATCATCGCAAAGCCGCCGTTCATCATGTCCCAGTCGCCCAGCGACGGCACAAAGCAGGCGAGGAAAAAGATCAGGGTCACGATCCAGGCGCGGCGAGCGATTTTGAAGTCTCGGTTCATGGTTGGGTGGGGATGAGTTTCACGTCGTCAAAATACACCGGGCCTTCCATCCAGATCGCCTCCACGCTCACGCTGACGACCTTTTGCGGCAGGTCGTAGAACGCGAACTCCATCTCACGCCACTGGCCCGTGGGCCGCACGATGGCGTCCCGGATGATTGAGTTGCCGATGTCATTCACCAGCCGCACACGCAGGCGGATGCCCTCCGGCACGTGGCCGTCGTCAAAGCGGGTGAGTTTCGTGCTCATCGGATGCAGCAGCCGCAGGGAGATCGTGGCCTCCGGTGTTCCCGGTGGCAGCCGCAGCGGCAGGTCAAAACTCATCTCATCCGGCCCGGTGATGCACGCGATGTGATTTCCCTTCCGTGTCGGATCAGCCACGATGACCGCTGTGTCACTGTTCGGGCCGCTGGTGGCCGTGGACTCGAAGTCTCCGCCTTGGATCGCTGCTTGCGCAGAGTTGTTCTTCGACGCGGGCACCTGCGCCACCGCGCCCGATGTCAGGCCGCGATGCGCCAAAAACTGCTCCACAGGCACATACTCGCCTGAAACCGGCTCCATCCACTCGATGCGCCGGTCCGTGCGTGAGATGCGAAACAAGCCGATCATCGGGCTCACGTTTGGATCATAGCCCGAGTCCTCGGAATGCGTCTCACGCAGCGCCACCTCCGACCAGCCCTCCGCGTCATACGGCTCCGCGTGCATCGTCATGCCCACACCGCGCGGCATCGACTTCCGCAGTTCCAGCAGCCACGGTTGCTTTTGCAGCCAAAGCGTCGCGTCAGCGAGATCCTCGGCTGCTTTCACCGCTGGATCAGCCGAAGGTGCTGCCGGAGCCTTGGACGCGGCCTTGGACGCGGTTTTGATGAGGCCCCTGAGGCGTTCACGTTGCGTGAACAGGCCAAACGCGATCCCGCCCGCCACCAATGCCGCGATGATCAATCCGAGCGGCGAGACACCACGGCCCGGAGGGGCCGCAGGCACGGGCTGAACCACGTTTTCCGCGCCGCATTGCTCGCAAAAACGCGTCCCGGCGGCCAGCGGGGCGCCGCACTTCGCGCAGGCAGGTGTTGGATTCGGGTTCATCTTCGAAATCTCACGGTTCAATGATTTCCACCTGCAGGCCGTCATTCGAGATCTGCACCTCCACCACGGGCTGGCCTCTCAGGATGGCCGACTCGGCCTTCGCTCCACCGACCACGCGCAACTCCATTTGCGCCATCGCCTCCCGGTTTTCCGGCGTCGTGAAAAACACATCCACATCGTCCTCCCGGTCGCGATGCGTGCCACGGTGCACGTTCGCACGATCCTGCCGCAGCACCTCCAGCACGTTCTTGAGCGGCACGCCCGTCGAGTTCGCATGATCCGCCGCGCTGAGTTTTGCCCGATAGGAGTCCGGCCGCACACCAGCGGATTCATCGCCGCCCGCTCCCAGCGCCTCGGGCGTCTCGATCCAGCGCACCAGTTCGAAGCCATCCCCTTTCGTGGCAAGCACGGCGACAGCCGTCATCATGCGTTCGCCGTCCGTGCTCTGGGCAAGGCTTGCGAGCTTCACCACCCAGCCGCCTTCCGCGCTCGTGCCGATCCACTTTTCCACCCAGTAGGACGACGAAGACGGCCTTTCCGACCATCGAAAGGCCGCGCCCTTCTGCGCCTTGCCGGTCAGCGCCTTGGACTGGTGGGGTTTGAACGCCGTGCCGGTCCATTTCAGCATGCGGAAATAGGTGGGTGAGACATCGCTCTGCGGTGCCGGCGCGATCAACTCCACCGTGCCATCCTGATCCACATCCGCGGCAAACTGCGGCAGGCTGATGCCGAAATCCCACTCCCCGAAGGCCAGCGGGTGCTCGGTGTCCAGCTCCTCAGGACTGCGCCACAGCACGCTTCCTCGCGCATCTTTGACAAGAACTTGGTAAAAGGTGCCAAGCTGGTTGTCCGCGCCCAGTTTGCGCCGGGAAATCATCTCCGCCGTCCCGTCACCATCCAGATCGGCCTGCACGACCACCGGCTCCTCCGGAAACTCCTCCGCGCCAAGCTGGGCGACGGGCATCACCGCGAGAGCAGCAAGAACCAGACAGGCAAAAGTCGGCTTTTTCATAGGCACATACTACTCGGGCCCCGTCCGGGTCTCCAACCGGCGCTTGGGCACTCCGGGGCCATTTTTGCCACCCGCATCTCAATCGTAGAGCACCGTCCGCCGTGCCTTTAGCGAGGCTTTTCCGCATTTGGGGCAGTGCTTGAAGTCCTCGATCTGCTCGATCTTCACAAACGGTCCCTGGCAGGACTGGCAGCGGAAAATCTCCCGCAACCGCCCAGTCAACGCATCCCAGAACCGCGCCGGCGCACTCCTTGGCTTTCCTTCGCGTTTCCACGTCACGGAAACGACCTTGGCGCACTTCGGGCAGTAGCCGGTTGCTTCTTCAAACATCCGTCCGCCGCCAATGCCGATCGACGCGGTGAATCCGCACTTCGCATCCTCGCAACGCAGATCATATCCGGTCCCCGCACGGGCGGAACCCCACAGCGCCACCAGCAGTAAAAAGCACGCAAATCTCATGCTTGGAGCCTACAACCCGCCCAGGCATTCTCGCTGGCCTTCAATGCGCATTCTTTGCGCTCCCGCGCATCGCCAGACGAGCCAGCGCCTCTGGCCCGATGGGCTCCTCAGCCTGCCAGGGCAGCCAGGCGGTGCGGCTGGCTTGTTTTTCGACGACTTCGTCGATGTAGCGCTGCTCGGCGTGCTCTCGACTTTGCAGCAAAGGATCGCAGGAGCCGCTGTGGAGCAGGCTTTGATTGATGACCCACGCGTAGGGCTCGATGCGGGCACGGCGGAGATCGGCCTGAAGCGCGGCGGCCTCGTGCACGGGCGTGGCCTCGGGCAGGGTGATGAGCAGGATGTGCGTGAAGGCGGGATCGCGCAGGTGTTCGAGGAGTTTGAGCACTTCCTCCGGCTGCGTGCTGCGGGCTTGGCGCTCAAGTTCGCGTTGGTAGGCCTCGCTGGCATCGAGAAGGAGCAACGTGTGGCCGGTGGGCGCGGTGTCGAGCACGACGAAGCGTTTCGTGCCCTGCCCCACTTCACGCGCAAAGGCGCGAAACACGGCGATCTCCTCCGTGCAGGGCGAGCGGAGGTCTTCTTCGAGCAAGGCGCGGCCTGCGGCATCCATCTGGGTGCCTTGATTGGCCATGACCTCGGCGGTGTAGGCGGCGGTTTCGGCCGCAGGATCGATTTTGCTCGTCGTGAGACCTTCCACCTGCCCGGCGAGCGTTTGCGCAATGTGCGCGGCG
>Ga0068877_10004530_pt1 | contig 10841 bp, 8 predicted proteins | sample NOAtaG_FD_66437 | JGI IMG/M metagenome (GOLD analysis project Ga0068877, IMG submission 66437) | Freshwater lake microbial communities from Lake Erie, under a cyanobacterial bloom - NOAA_Erie_Diel6S_1000h metaG | ecosystem: Environmental > Aquatic > Freshwater > Lake | place: USA: Ohio, Lake... | reverse complement strand
CCGCTGCCCTCGCTGCTAACTTTGCCGGGCAGTGGCTCGAGACGCGCAACCTGACCAGCGTCAAACCCGACCCCAAGAAGTTTCCTGAATGGACGCCTGAATTGCGCGATGCCATGCAGGAAGAAACCAGACTCTTCTTTGAAGCCGTCTTGCGTGACAATCTCCCCATCCGCACCTTCCTCAACGCCGATTTCACATTCCTGAACAATACTCTCGCCAAGCACTACGGCATTCCCGGCGTCGAAGGCCCCGATTTCCGTCGCGTAACCCTCAGCCCGCGGACGCGCCGCGGCGGCGTCCTCACCCAGGCCAGCGTTCTCACCGTCTCCAGTTACCCCACCCGTACCTCTCCCGTCATTCGTGGCAAGTTCATTTTGCAGAACATCTTCGGTGCGCCCCCTCCTCCTCCTCCTCCCGATGTTCCTTTGCTCGACGAAGACCAGGTCGGCTCCCGCGGCCCCCTGCGCAATCAACTCGAGCAGCACCGCAGCAACGCCATGTGCGCCAGTTGCCACAACCGCATGGACACGCTCGGCTTTGCTCTCGAAAACTACGACGCCACCGGCAAGTGGCGCGATCAGGACTCCGGCTTCCTCATCGATGCAAGCGGTGTTCTTCCGAACGGCCGGCATTTCGCCAACCCCGCTGATCTCAAGCATGTGCTCGCCTCCGATATGGGCGAGTTCTCCCGCAATCTCACCGAAAAGATGCTGACTTACGCTCTCGGTCGCGGTCTCGAACGCTTCGACCGCAAGACCGTCGCCGCCATCCGTACCCGTCTCGAAGCCGATGACTTTCGCTTTCAGAGCTTAATATGGGAAGTAGTCCGCAGCTTGCCGTTCCAAAACCGGCGGGCCGAATTTGCCAAGGAAGAGGTAGCAAAGAAATGATCACGAAGAAAGCACTCTCGCGGCGCACCCTGCTGCGTGGCGCCGGAGCCGCCATTGCCCTGCCCGCCCTCGATGCCATGGCCCCCGCTCTTGCCTCGAGCCAACTGCCCGGCCCCCGCCCTGTCCGCATGGCCTTTGTCTATGTCCCCAATGGCATCGACATGCGCAATTGGACCCCGCCCGCCGATGGCCCCCTCCCCGCCCAACTCCCCCGTATTCTTCGCCCTCTCGAACCCTTCCGCGAAGACATCACGATCCTCTCGAATCTGACTCACAATGGCGGCCGCGCCCTGCTCGACGGCGCCGGTGATCATGGCCGTTGCTGTGGCGGCTACCTCAGTGGCGTCCATGTCCGCAAGAGCTTCGTCGACATTCAGGCCGGCGTCTCAATGGATCAAATCGTCGCCAATGCCATCGGTCACAAAACACGCTTCCCCAGCCTGGAGGTCGGCCTCGAGGATGCCCGCCAGGCCGGCGATTGTGACAGCGGTTATTCCTGCGCCTACACCAACAATCTCGCCTGGCGCAGCGAGACTCAACCCCTCCCGCCTATCCTCGACCCCCGCGCCCTCTTTGAACGCCTCTTCGGTACCGGCGCCGAACTCTCCCCCGAGGCCCGTGCCCGCCAAGCCAAGTACCGCCGCTCGATTCTCGATTTCGTTCAGAACGACACCCGCAAGCTCGAGTCCGCCCTTGGCCCGGCCGACCGGCGCAAGATTGACGAATATCTTTCCTCCATCCGCTCCATTGAACTCCAACTCCAAAAGGCCGAAAACGATAACGCCGTCATCCACCCCGGCTTGGAAAAACCCTACGGCGTGCCGGCCGATTTCGCCGAGCACTTTAAGCTCATGACGGACATGATCACCGTTGCCTTCCAGGCCGACCTCTCCCGCATCGTTACCTTCCTCGTCACCCGCGAAGGCACCTCACGCCCCTATCGCGAGATCGGCATCCCTGATGGTCACCACCCGCTTACTCACCACATGAATAAGCCGGAACTCCTTGAGAAGGTCACCCAGATCAACACCTACCATGTACAGCAGTTCGCCGGCTGGATCGAGAAGCTCAAGGCCGCCCGCGAAGGCGACGGCAATGTTCTCGAAAACTCGATGATCGTCTATGGCGCCGGTCTCAGCGACGGCAACAAGCATACCCACGAAGACTTGCCCACTCTCATCGCCGGCGGCGGAGGCGGCTACATCCGCGGCGGCCGCCGCATCACCGCCCGCCGTGAGACCCCGATGTCCAACCTCTTCCTCACCATGATGGACCGCATGGGCGTCCAGGTCGATCACTTTGGTGATGCCACCGGAAGGCTGGCCGGGCTCGACCTCGCCTAGCTCATCATGCAAAGACTGGCGCCGGGCATCATCCCCCCCATGGGGGTTCTCTTCGACAGTGCCTTCGGGGACTCCCTCGAAGACTTGTTCACGCTCTGCCTTCTCTATAGCCTCGACAAGCGCGGCGAGTGCCGCGTGGCCGGCCTTACCACCAGCAAGCATTGCCTGGACTCCGCTCGCCTTCTCGAGGTCATGCAAAAGCTCTACGGCGGCCGCCCCACCGCCATCGGCATGTCCACCACCGGCCCTCAACAACCGTCCGGCCCTCTGCTCCAGGCCGCCCTCGCCGGCCAATCCTTCTCCATCCAGCGCGAGATCGATACCGCCGAACCCCACAATCTGCTGCGCAATCTGCTCGAGGGCTACCACGATGGTAATGCCGTCATTATCTCCACTGGGCCGCCCGCCAATCTGAACGAATTACTGCGCTTGCCCAAAGCCCTCCCTGTGGTGAAGGCGAAGGTCAAAACCCTCTATCTGGCTGGTCCCCACGCCACCCAGCCCCCTGACTGGCCCGGACCCGTCCAGTGGATTCGGGATGCCGATGCCGCCGCTCTCACCTATCAGCCCCAGCCGGCGGACTTCGAATGGAATCCCCTTCATCCCGTCAAACTCGCCCTCGAAGCCCAACCGGCCGCTTCCTGGAGCCGGGCTGGCCTCTTTGCCGCCCTCCGCGCGGTTCGCCGTGAAAAGGCCGATCCGGCCGGCACTGGGATCAAAGAACTCATGGCAACCCCACCCTCCAGAATGCGACCCTGATGCGCCGCCGCGACTTTACCTCCTTTTGCGCCCTGCCCCTGCTTACCCACGCCCAAGCCAAGCCCGATCTCCGCTGGCACGACGCACGCCAACTCCGCGTCGAGGGCCAGGGCTGGTCTGATACTGCCTCCCCTTATGACCGTCTCCCCGCGCGCGCCGAATCCCTCGTCCGCCGCGAGGTCTGGGATCTCAGCCGCTACAGCTCAGGCATCGCTGTCCGCTTCGTCACCGATGCCACTACCTTGCATGCCCGCTGGCGCCTCCGTCGTGAACAACTCTCCATGCCCAATACCGCCGGCATGGCCCACAGCGGCCTCGATCTCTATGTGCGCCCTTCCCCCGGCTCCTGGCGCTGGCTCGGCTTCGCTCCTCCAACCAAATTCCCCGACAACGAGTCCCCTCTCGTCGGCGCCATCCCCGCCGCTTCTCGGGAGTATCTTCTCTACCTCCCCCTGTTTAATGCCGTCGAACGCCTCGAGATCGGCATCCCCGCCGGCAGTCGCATTGCGCCCGCCCCCGCCCGCCAACGCAAGCCCATTCTCTTCTATGGCACCTCCATTACCCACGGTGCGGGCGCCTCACGCGCTGGCATGACGCACGCTTCGATCCTCGGCCGTCGCTTCGACCGCGAAGTCATCAATCTCGGCTTCTCCGGCAACGGCCGCATGGAAATCGAAATCGCCCGCCTGCTCACCGAGCTCGACCCCGCCGTCTACGTCATCGATTGCCTGCCCAATATCGTCGCCGCTCAGGTGCGCGAACGAACCCGGCCCCTGGTCGAAGAATTGCGCCGCGCCCGCCCCACTACCCCCATTGTCCTCGTCGAGGATCGCAACTACCAGGACGCTTTCCTCGTTGAAACCAAACGCAAGCGCAACGAACAAAGCCAGGCTGCTCTCCGCGAAGTCTTTGCCGGCTTCAAGAAACAGGGTCTGAAAAATATCAGTTACCTCCCCGCCGCCGGCCTCCTTGGCCGTGATGGCGAGGCTACCATTGACAGCTCCCACCCCACCGACCTCGGCTATGTTCGCCAGGCCGACGCCTTCGAGCGCGTCCTGCGCCGTATACTCAAACCGGCCGTTTAGTTCCCACTCTTCCCCCTCCCTACGAAACTTTTCCGCGACAATTTCGTATACCCACATAAGCCCGAAGTCGCATCCGCCGTCCCGGGTGTATAACAAATTTCCCATGCCCTTGAAACTTCAATTGGACCGTGTCGGCAGCACCCTCCTCATCACTGTATCCGGCGACTTCATTCTGGGCCAACCGCTCCGCAATGTCTCTCAGGCCATTCGCGACGCGGCCGCGGTCAAGGGCTTCGTGATCGATCTCAGTCTCTGCAGCCGCGTCGATAGCTCCGGCCTCGGAGAATTGCTCCTCTGCTACAGCCTCGCCACCCGCGAGCACAAGAAACTTTTGCTTACCGGTGCGTCCGGCTACATCCGTGAAACCATGCGGATCGCCCGGGTTGATACCGTCTTGCTCTCGGCCTCCACCCGTGAGGCCGCCCTCGCCCTCGTCGAGCCTTAGGCTTCCAGCTCCGTCCTCAGCCCCAGATTCCGCACCATCCGCAGCAGTGAGTTCGGATGGACTCCCAGAATTTGCGCGGCCGCCTTATAGTCACCTCGCCCCTTGCGCCATGCCTCCACGATCGCCGCCCGCTTCGCGTCGTGCACGCTCCGGTGAAAAGCAGGCGCATCCTCCGCCGGCGCCAATTCCAGCAGATTGTCCGGCAGGTCCTCCACTTGCACTTCCGCCAGGTCCCCCAGTACCACCGCCCGCTCCACGACATTCTCCAACTCCCGGATATTCCCCGGCCAGTCATAGGCCCGCAGCGCCGCCATCGCCCCCGCGCTGAACCCATTTACCTGCCGTCCCGCCGAGGCCGCCGCCCGCGCCAGAAATCCTCGCGCCAGTAGTTCGATATCCTCACCCCGTTCCCGCAACGGCGGCGTTCGCAACGTGATGACATTCAGGCGATGAAAAAGATCTTCCCGGAAGGCTCCCCGCCGTACCTCCGCCGACAAATCCCGATTCGTTGCCGCCACGACCCGTATGTCCAACGCAATCACCTTGCGGCCCCCCACCCGCTCACACTCCCGCTGCTGCAATACCCGCAGCATCTTCGCTTGCAATGCCAAGGGCATCTCACCAATTTCATCGAGGAATACCGTTCCTCCCGCCGCCAGTTCCAGCTTCCCTTGCCGCTGTTCGGTGGCCCCCGTGAACGCACCCTTCTCGTGGCCAAATAACTCGCTTTCCAGCAGATTCTCCGCAATCGCCGCGCAGTTTAGCGCCACAAACGGCCGTCCATGACGCGAACTCAACCGGTGCAGCGCCCGCGCCACCAGTTCTTTGCCCGTTCCCGATTCTCCCTGGATGAGCACCGTCGTGTCCCGCGGCGCGATCTTCTCGATCTGCCTCACCAGCGCCCGCGTCGACGTCGATTCCCCCAGGATCCCCGTCGGCGGCACTGCCCGTTCCTCGGCCAACTCCGCCCGGATCTGCAGGTTCGTGATTTCCGCGGCCGTTTCCAACGATGCACTGGCAATCGCGCACAAGGCGGCAAAGACCGACTCGGTTCCCTCCACCTGCTCGCCATGCCACAGCAGGCATGCCCCATGGCCCGGCCCGTAGCGGAACGTCTGCACCAATAGCCCTTCTTTTCGGGCTGCCCCCTGTCCCAATACCTCCCCCAGATACTTCTCCCATCCTTTGTCCTCTTCCCGTCCCCGGAGTACCAGACGCGCCGCCCAATCCGCCGGCGTTCCCCCCACGAATACGTCCAGCAGCCCCGATCCCACCTCCGCCCCCGCAATCTCCCGCACCTGCGCCTCAAATGGCCCCTGATCCTCAAGATCGAGTCCGTGCATCGACCGGAACAGAAAGAATAAACTGCACGCCGCAATCAGTGAATGCCCGCGCTCTCCCTCCTCCTCCACACGCAGCAATAACTCCACTTCTCCCAGTTGAATGTGGTCCCCATCACGCAGCACCGATTCTCCCACCACAACCCCGTTCAACGAACACGGCGCCGCCGGCGCCAGCAAGCTCAGCGAAAACAACTCGCCCTTTACCTCAATATCGACATGCCGCGGCGCCAATTGCCGCCCTTTCAGCACGATGTCGCAATCCTCGCTCGCCCCGATCCGGTTGCGTCCTCCAGATAACTCGAAGCGCAGACCCGCCTCCGGACCTCGCACGACAATGAGTTTCGCTGAATTCATCGTGTTGCTCGAGCTTGACACTTTGCGCCAAGCCCCTTCTTCCTTTCGCGCGGCTGCTGATTTACCCTACTGGATATCGATTCACTCTCCGGCTTCGAAATCATACCAGATAACAATGTAAGTTATTGATTTTATGAAGATCGATCCTTGGCCCTCCGCTTGCACCCTTCCCTCGCGTCCGGTACACAAGACCGGTAAATCACCAAAGAAAAGGGAGCACTCCAATGAAAACGACATTCGCCACCATCATCTTCGCCGCCATCGCCATGACTGCCTCTGGAGCTGAACAACTCAACTTCGCCACGCAAAACCCCATCGTTGTCGGAAAGCAAACCCTGCCCGCCGGTGACTATACCGTGGCACGTAACGAACTGCACGGCTTCCTCTTCCTCGAAAACAGAATGAACCGGGCCAGGGTGGTAATTCCTCTGCCGGTGGTCGACGACGCCCCCCGCAGAGCCACCAAGCCCACTATCACCCTTTCCTGCACCGCCAACGCTTGCCGTGTCTTCGAGATCTCCGGCTTGACTAAGGGTAATGCCTACCGCGCCTTCGGCCCACCCACGGGCGAAATCGTCGCCATCACCCTGCGCGGCGCCAACGCCGACTAACATTCCAGCTCACAGAAAGTGCACTAAGGCGGCGGGCCGATCCGGGTCCGCCGCCTTGCCGTTTTTCTCATTATTCCCTGCACTTTACCCCAGCGAACGAGCCTTGGACCAGAATCCCATCGCGGCCCTTCTCTTCCCTCTTGCTCGCCACCTTCCTCCCCAACTATTGGCCCCCGCCGCCTGGTCCAACCGAACTGAATTCCCCCATCCCTTATGCGAGCGGATTAACCCAACGGTTTATCCATTCACCCTCCGGTTAGCAAATCCAATCTGGAATCCCCGTAAGTCATTGATTTCCCGTATGTCGGGCGTTGGCATCCCGATTGCAAACTTCTCCTGTGCTCGGCACCCAAGACCGGCAAACAAGAAAACGAAAGCACCTCAATGAAAACAATCCTTCTCAGCATCATGATCGCCGCCACCGCAATCACCGCCTTTGCAGCGGAAAGGCAATTGCGATTTTCCACCAGCAAGCCGATTATCGTGGGAAAAAAGACTTTGCCAGCCGGGTCCTACACCGTTGAGCGCGGAGGGGTGAGCCGGCGGGCAATTTACATTGAAAGCAAATTGAGCCGCGAAGGTGCTTTCCTTAGCCTGCCCATCCTTGTTGATACCGCCTCGAGCCCTTCATCCCCTGCCATAAAACTCGCCTGTGATTCCGCTTCCTGCCAAGTCGTCCAGGTTTCCGGCCTGACGGAGGGCAATACATACCGCTCCGTTAGCGCTCCCAATGGTGAGATGGTCGTAATCTCGATGCGTAGTCCTAACGCGGAATAGATCTTATCCTGACAGAGAGAACAACAGGGTGGCAGCCTTACCGGGTTTGCCGCCCTGCTGTTTGTGCTCAAGCGCTTCTCCCGCTTGATCGAAGCAGCGTTTCCCCCAACGCTGGGCAACTCCCTCATGGCCCCGGCGCTCTTTGCTGTCCGCTACTACGCCTGCCGCTTTGTCCTGTCCCGGCCTTTCTTTTCCCCCCGGAGGCCAATCAGTAGGAAGCCACGAGCAAAAGCCTAAGATCCTCACTCGCCCCCTTCCTCATCCTCGCCTTCCCCATGACTACCTCTGGCGCTCTAGGAGCCTGTTGAAAAAATCCCCTCTTGCCGATTTCAACCCTTTCAAGGGGGTCAGCAAACCATTGCCAGCCCGCTGCCGATCGATTCTGGGCCGTTTGTGGGCCAAGAATTTTCAACTCGTGAGGCCGCTTTTCGAAACAGCGAGTTTTTCAACAAGTTCCTAGATCTGTCCCGCCTCGCCAGCGATTGCAAATAGCTGTCTTGCCGGCGCTGCCCGCCGCCCCGGCAAGTTCCGATGCTGCCGAGTCCACCATCAGTGCCTCTGTCACTTTGACAAGATCTTCCGCTCACACTCGTTCGCTTTCCTCTGCCGCCGCCCGGTATCTCCCTATTTGTCGCGCACCGTGACGGGTATTTGCTTCCACATCGTGATGGCGCTCGGTTTGCTCTGTATAGCGTTTTCCTTGACCGCCGGCTCAGGCACCGCGTCCGGAACCACCTGCCCCCGCGCCGGCTCTTTCAAGGACCTGAGCGTCGAGCTCAGACTCCCCAATCCCGCTGTCTCCTCGGCAGCTTTCTCCTCGGTCCTTAACACCGGCCAGATGCGCTTCGGATCAGGCAGATTTTCCTCCAAATAGTCCATTCCCGCCGCCGTGATCTGCATCTTCGACTTGTCGTCAACACTGATATGTCCCAATGTCTTCAAATACCAAAGACACAACTGGATCTGCTCCTCGGTCATTCGCACCATTTTCTCGAACTGCCTTAAAGTAACCGTGGGCACCCGTGGATTCTGGCACCGTACGTCGTACAGTAGGCACAGCATCGCCATTCGCCGATCCCGCTCCAGGGGCAGGTTCTCAAAGAAGCGCATCCCGGAGAAAACGACCTCCCGTTCATCTTCCCCGCCACGCACGGCATCAAACATCTTCCTTGCCGCCGGATCCATCAAAACCTCAAGAGCTAGATTGATTTCACGCAGCTTTTCTTCATTCGGCTCAGACCCCTTCTTCACGTCGTACATGGCAAACAGCGCGTTGTACGCCATTTGGATCACGTCGGGTGTCGCCTTCGAATCGATGCCAAGTAGTTTGTAGTGGTCCTGAAATTTTCCTGCGGCAGCACTTCCCATTACCGTTGTATCGGCAACCAGGCCCACTCTCAGTAGCTGCCTCGATCCAAGCTCATCAAGAAAGTCCAATCCGAAGCCTGCCTGCCCGCGGGGCCGATTTCTTCCCCGTTCCACGCACGCGGCCGGCCTGAGTTCCGGTCAACCAGCCAGTCTTGCGCGGCAACCCCGATCACCCCGGCGGCTTTCTGAATCAACCGCGGTAGCCAAACGCATCATGAGTTGATCGCCCCAAGGCTAGCCGCCACCCGGCGCAATCTCAAATCCGCCGTCCCGTCTTGATCGACAACCGGATCGGGCGCGTCCGCAAGCCGCCCCACGCTCGTGTCCCCAGCTTGGTCTCCGCCCCGCCATGGGCACAAACCGCGGGGCTGCGGGCCTTCGTCCCAGCCATGGCCGGCTGGGGTTAGCATGAACGCCCCTACTTAACGGTGAGCATTCGCCCCCGCCCCGCCTCAACGGTCCGCCCGGCAAAAGCCGGGAACAAACCTGCCCTTCACCGTCCGGGGCTCTCGCGATAGCTCCACACGGATGCCGCCAGTCCCGCTTGCGGCTGTTGCCGCCTCAACTCGGATCAGAAATAAAACTTCGCGCCCAGCACAACACGCCGCGCATCGAGCGTCGACGTGTACTGACCGAAGGTTCCCGATACCTGCCTTCCCTGGGCGTCGAATCTCGCCGTTGTATCCACGCCCTGGAAGCTCGCGTGATTGAAGAAATTGTAAAACTCAAACCGCAACTGCAGCCGCTTCTGATCACTCTTGCCAATCGGGATGTTCTTGATAAACGTCACATCGAACACGTTGATGCCCGGTCCGCGCAGTACGTCCTTCGGCGCGTTGCCGATCCCGAAGCTCTCGCGCGTGGGCGGAGCGAACGCATTCGTGTTGAAATGCCGTAACTCCGTGCGCTCCGATTTCGGAATGATCGGGTTCTGCAACAAAATCACCCGGCTATCGATGCCCGCGCCGGAAGCCCCCACCAGATCCGCCCCGCTCACCAGCGAATAACCGATACCCAGTGGCTGGCCCGAGGTGAACGTCGTCACCCCCGACAACTGCCAGTTATCGAGCAGTGCCTTGACGGCAAAGTTCCCCCCCGCCAGGCGCGAAGCCTTCGGAATGTCGTACAGGTAGTTGAGTACGAAGTTGTGCGTTCGGTCGAAGCTCGCGCGCCCATACTGCCGCATCCGGTAGTTCAGGTAGGGGTTCACCGCGTCGCCGTTTCCATTCACGATCGTCATCGCCTTGGACCACGTCCACGCCAATCCAAATTGCAGCCCCTTGGAAAAGCGCTTGTTCACCTGCGTCTGCAGCGAATGATAATTCGATGTGCCGGCCAGTTCGATATACAGCACATCGGCATAGCCGGGCAGCGGCCGCAGGAAATTGTCCGCTAGCGGGCTCCCCGTTGTCGGGTCGATGCTGGATGCCTGGAAGCGCGTGCCGTATGGCAGAGCATTCAGCGAACGCCGCTGCATCAGCCGCCGCCCCACGTTCCCCACATACGCTACGTCCAGTACCGTCCCGAAACCCACGTTCTGCTGGATCCCGAAGCTCCAGTTATAGACCGTCGGCGGCCGGAATTCCCGTTGCAGCGAAGTCACCCCCGCCGGACTTACCCGGAACGGACTCCGCAGCAAGTCCGCAATCGTTGTATTAAAAGCCTGCCGTGTAATTACGTTCGGCGGCAATTCCCGGTGGATCAGGACTTGGTCGTCGTTGAAGCGGTCATAGAACACGCCAACCCCGCCCCGGATCGCCGTCTTTCCATTCCCGAAGGCATCCAGCGCAAATCCCAATCTCGGCGCCACCTGGATCCCCGGCGTCACCTGCAGATGCTCCTTGTATTGGCTCATCCCTTGGAACG
>Ga0068877_10004529_pt1 | contig 10844 bp, 9 predicted proteins | sample NOAtaG_FD_66437 | JGI IMG/M metagenome (GOLD analysis project Ga0068877, IMG submission 66437) | Freshwater lake microbial communities from Lake Erie, under a cyanobacterial bloom - NOAA_Erie_Diel6S_1000h metaG | ecosystem: Environmental > Aquatic > Freshwater > Lake | place: USA: Ohio, Lake... | reverse complement strand
CCGCATCGCTACCGCCCGCCAAGTGAGCCTGCCCGCCATTCCCGCCCCGCCCGCCGCGCATGGCCCGAAGGATTTCGCCGGCGGCGGCATCGGGGAGGATCGCTTCGAGGCCATAGCCCACCTCAAGGCGGGAGCGCCGCTCCTGGATGGCGAGCAGGAAGAGCGCACCCTCATTCGTGTCCTTTTTGCCGATGCCGAAGGAGCGATACAAGGAATTGGCGACATCCTCGATCGGGTCGCCTTCAAGAGAAGCAATCGTGACGATGGCGACCTGGGCGCCGCTGGCATTCTCGAGCGTGGCGAGATATTGTTCGATTTTCTGGCGCGAGGCAGCGGGCAGGACGGAGGCAAAGTCGGAAACATGGCCCTGGGGGCGCAGTCGAGACCAATCGGCGGCCGGGAGGGCCGGAAGAAGGACGAGACTCAGGCAGAGCTTCAGCAATCGAGTAGGGAGCGGTCGAGGCCGAGATGCTGGACATTGCCGAGCACGGTGAGCGCAAGGCGGTCGGCGAGAAAGGACTCGCGGGCCAGCTCCAGGACATTTTCGGCCGTGACGCCTTCGATACTCTGAAGCATTTCCTCCAGCGAGAAGAAACGGCCAAAGAAGATAGACTGCCGGGCGAGATTGGTCATGCGCGAATTCGTCGACTCAAGGGAAAGCATCAGCGACCCCTTGAGGTGTTCCTTGGCACGGCGGAGTTCTTCAGCCGGCACGGGGTTTGCCTTCAGGTCGCGGAATTCCTGCATGATGGAGCCAATGACGCGGGACAAGGTTTCCGGCGAGGTGCCGGCATAGATGGCAAGGCAGCCCGTGTCGCGGTAGGTCATCAGATCACTCATGACGGCATAGGCGAGGCCCTGGCGTTCGCGGATGTTCTGAAACAGGCGGGAGGACATCCCGCCGCCGAGAATCGTGTTGAGAATGTACCAGGAAAAGCGGGTGTCGTCGGCGATGGGGCGCGCCGGGGAGCCGAGGTACAGATGTGCCTGCTGCGTGCGTTTCTGCTTGAGAACGAAGGGCGCCTGCAGGTCTGGCGCACCTTGCGCGGGGATCGGGCGGCCGGTGGGCCGTGAGGCAAAGGAGGCGGCCACCATGTCGACGATCCGGGGGTGTTCGAGGTTGCCCGCGGCGGTGATGGTGATGTTGGCTGGGGAGTAGATGCGCTCGTGGTAGGCAACAAGCATCTCACGGGTGAAGCCCTGGATCGTGGGCTTGACGCCGATAATCGGCTGCGCCAGGCCATGGCCGCGCCACAGGTTCTTTACGAACAGCTCATGAACGAGGTATTCGGGATTGTCGGCCTCCATTTTGAGCTCTTCGAGGATGACGCCCTTTTCCTTTTCGAGTTCCTCGGGGTCGAAGGTGGGATGGAGGACGAGGTCGGAGAGGATATCCCAGGCGATGGGGAGGTGTTCGTCAAGAACCTTGGTGTTGTAGGAGACGAGTTCCTTGCTGGTGAAGGCGTCGAGATTGCCGCCGATCGAATCGACAGCGCGGGCGATGTCTTCAGCCGAGCGGGCTTCGGTGCCTTTGAAGAGCATGTGCTCGAGGAAGTGAGCAATGCCGCGCTCGGCGCCGCGCTCCAGCCGCGACCCGGAGGCGATCCAGGCGCCGATGGAAACACTGCGAACGTGGGGCATGCGCTCGGTGACGACCTTGAGGCCGTTGGCGAGGGTGGTGGACTGGATATCGCGGTCAGAGAGAGGATTCATTGAGGACAATCGCAACGAAGACGGATACTAGTATTGTGACAGAGGCGAGACGGCCGCTCCTCGGAATGGAGATGGCCGACATGGAAAGCGCGATTGCCGGGCGATACCCGAAGTTTCGCGCGCGGCAGATCTATGAGGCGCTCTATGGGCAACGCAAGCTCGATCTCAGGGCAGTGAAGACGCTCCCGGAGGCGCTGCGGACGGAGTTTGTCAGTGGGGCGCCGGAGGTCGAGTCGCGCTATGAGAGCGTCGACGGCACCGTGCGGTATCTGCTGCGGCTGAGCGACGGCAAAAGCGTGGAGGCGGTGTTCATGCCAGAGCAGGGACGCGATACGCTGTGTATTTCCTCTCAGGTGGGCTGTCCGGTCGATTGCAAGTTCTGCCTGACGGCGCTGATGGGTCTGGAGAGAAATCTGACGGCTGGTGAAATCGTCGGTCAGGTGCTGTACATTGCCGCCGCGCATGGGCTCGAGCCGCGGGACCGGCAGATGAATCTGGTCCTGATGGGCCAGGGCGAGCCGTTGATGAATCTGGAAGCGGTACTGAAGGCCACGCGGATTCTGGTTGACCCGGACGGGGTGGGGATGAGCGAGCGGCGCATTACGGTGTCGACCTCGGGGTTGATTCCCAAAATTGAGGAACTGGGCCGGGCAGCGGTACGGCCGAAGCTGGCGATCAGTCTGAACGCTTCGAGCGAGGAGCAGCGCGTGGAGTTGATGCCGATTACAAGAAAATGGCACCTGAAGGATTTGCTCGAAGCCTGCGCGCGCTATCCGTTGCGGCCCTGGGAAAGTCTGACCTTCGAGTATGTGCTGTTGCGGGGGGTGAATGATTCGGACGCCGACGCGCGCCGGGTGCGGCGCCTGCTGGGCAACTTACGGGCGAAGGTCAATCTCATTGCCCTGAATCCGGGCCCGGGGATTCCCTTTGAGACGCCGGAGCCGGAGCGTGTGCGGAGTTTTCAAGAGATCGTCCGGGCGGGGATGCCTTGTTTCGTGAGGCGGCCTCGGGGGCTGGATATTTATGCGGCTTGCGGGCAATTGAAGCGGATGACGGATGGGGAGGGCTTGGTGCGGATTGGAGGCTGAGAAAAAAGGAAAAAGGGCGCGACCGTGGTCACGCCCTTTCCGACCTCAATGAGTCCGAGTTACTGAGAGAACGTGTAGGCAGCGGTGAGCTTATAGAAAGAACCCTGCCCATCGAGGGCGGTGCGGGACTGGACATCCGCGCCGGTGGTAAAGCGCAGCGAGAAGCCCGAGGAGAAGTTAGCCTGGACATAAGGGCCAAGCCACTTATAGACACTGGCGGAAGGGAGAGTGCCGCTGGGGTTGGACCCGAGATGCTCGTAGTGGAGCCCGACGCTGACGCCGGAGCCCAACTTGTAGCCTCCATTGATCCACCAGTGAAGGAAGTTGTTTTGATTCGGGGCAGCGACGAGGCGTCCTGCCTGTGGGACGCGACCGGTACGCACGGCGGTGTAGCGGCCCATATAGAATTCACCTTCAGCGCGGGAGGTGTTTACATTTGAGACGATGTTGGGGACGATCCCTTCAAAGGCCATCGGGAAATTGCCATTGGAAAGCAATCTGCCGTTCAGAATACCAAGTTGAGGGGAGAAGGTCCATTTGCCATCAAATGTGCGGATATTGACTCCACCACCAACTTCGGTCCAGAGGCCAGAGCCGCCACCTGTTCCGAAAGAGGGGGTCGTCCAAAACACCGCATAGCCGGTGGCATCGAGGCGGTCGTTGAGACGGTAGGCACCATTCACAGTAGGGTTAAAGCCGAAAAAGCTATCTTGATTGAGAGCAAAACGGTAGGTGGCTTTGGGAGTCGACGTGGACTGTGCGGAGGCCAAGGTAGTCAGAAAGATCAAAGCGCCAATTGTGGCTTGGAAGAATCGATTGTTGGTCGACATATGCAACTCCTCGGATGTTTGCATGTGCTCTTTAAACAATCTAGACAAAAAGTTTGATTTGACGGATCAGCAAAACAAGTTGACAGATGATAACATTTGTAGATTCAAATAAATGCAAAGCTTTCGAGCGGTCGCCAGGAAGAGTCAAGGATCCGGACAGAGTCGGAAAAACGAGCAACGTAAACGATAAAGCAATTGAAATCAATATTTTATCGTGATGAGCCAAGCAGTCTCCGTAATCTGCCGGATGAAGGATACCGGACTGAATATTACGTAAACTGATAAACAAATGGCTCTTTGTTACGATCCGGCGGAGAAAAAAGATCAAAAAACCCGCCTTGCAACCGTCCCGGCGGCGAGCCGCGGTGGGGAAAACCGGCTCTAGAGTGGGGCGGGGTTGGGCGTGTCGCGCGTCGCCGCCCGGGGCTCGTGAACGGCGTGCAGACGATCATCAAAGCGGGCGAAGATCATCTTGCCGGCCGTGGTTTGCAGAACGCTTGTGACGGCAACTTCGATGGTTTTCAAAATCATGCGGCGGGCCTGCTCGACCACGATCATGGTGCCGTCATCGAGGTATGCGATGCCTTGGTTTTGCTCCTTGCCTTCCTTGATAATAAAAACGCGCATGATTTCCCCGGGAAGCACGACCGGGCGCATGGCATTGGCGAGTTCGTTAATGTTCAGCACGGCGACGCCCTGCAGTTGGGCAACCTTGTTGAGGTTGAAATCGTTGGTGACGATTCTGGCCTTGTTGCCGCGGGCCAGTTCAATCAGCTTGCTGTCGACCTCGCGCAGGTGAGGGAAATCCTGATCGAGAATACGAATCTTGAGATGAGCGTGTTTTTGCAGCCGTTGGAGGATGTCCAGGCCACGGCGTCCGCGGTTACGCTTCAGCGAGTCGGGGGAATCGGCGATGGCCTGTAACTCGCGCAGAACAAAACGTGGAATGAGGATCGGGCCGTCAAGAAAGCCGGTTTCGAGGATATCGGCGATACGGCCGTCGATGATGACACTGGTGTCGAGGATGTTGGCCCCCGACTCGGAGGCGGTCCGCTCAGCGGGAACGGGAAGGCGGTCGAGTTTGGCGGCGCCCAGCACGGAGCCGAGGCCAGGCAGCAGCAAAAGGCACGCAACCTGAACAAAGGCGACCGTGTTGGCCGGTTCCGGCCAGGACTGCTTGAGCACCAGGGCAAGCAGGGCAGCCGCCAGCAGACCAAGGATGCCGCCCGCAAGGCGCGGCAAGCTCAATTGTTGGAGCCGGGATTCAGCCAGCAGTGCCCCCGCCGCGATCCCAAGGCTCAGCAGGATAGCGGGCAGCGGGTCGAGATGGAAGGGGCGCAGGGAGACAGCGCATGCGGCAAGAATCAGGACGATAATGCCGCGAGCCAGCAGGCGATCAGTCATGAGGATTGACCTTATTATGTGTAAAACAAGAACCCGGCGCTGTAGCACAGCACCGGGTTAGGCGAAATGAATCGGCAGTTGCGCGAGGAAGCTGCCTAAAGGGCTTTTGCGAGTTCTTCAGCAAAAGCGCTGGTGCCGGAGGGCTTGCCGCGCCGTTTGCCCGCATTCGGATTGGCGCCCGCGCTACGATTGGCGGTGCGCTCACCCTGGGGACGGTCCCCTTGTTGACGGTCACCCGCTGGGCGATCACCCTGCGTACGATCACCCTGCGTACGATCACCCTGCATGCGGTCGCCCTGCATGCGGTCGCCCTGGGCACGGTCTCCCTGCGGACGGCCTTCGCCACGCGAGACGCCATCGCGGCGTGGGCCACCCGCCCCCGGACGGCGCTCCTCGCGGCTGCCACCCGGTGCGCCTTTGCCCTTCGGGGGCTGGGCGGGGTTGGCCCGCAAGAGCTTATCTTCCAGGGGGGCGCGGTCAAAGCGGCGGATGATGGCCTGCATCTCTTCCTGGTTGGGAGCTTCGATGAAGGCGAAACCTTTGGATTCCTGGGTCTCGGGATTGCGGATTACCTTGATGGAATCCGCAACGAGGGCTTCGGCGTTCAGCCATGACTGGATGTCATCAGCCGTTACCCAAGTGGGCAAATTGCCAAGAAAAACGGTAAAACTCATTCGGTGGGGCGTCTCGCTAACAGGGGATCTGACGTTTGGGGTGTAGAAAAATGCACTCGTCAGGTAGTTTTTATGCTAACACCAAATTTACCCCCTTACAACGAATTCATTAGTTTTCATCAAACTTTTTTATTGCTTTGTAATGAAAGACTTCCAAATGAACGAGGCACCACCCCAAAAAAGTAGGAATTCCGGCAAAAGAACCGATATGAACCAGGGAAGCGAATGAGCCGGACCATTGAAAGCCCGACTGCAATGACGGAGTCTACTTTCGGGAAAGCGAACGCGTCAGCGATGCTAACCGCATCTCCCTCCGGATTGAAAACACAGCAGCAGGGCGGAAGGGAAGGACTAGCGAAAGTGCTGGAGAATCTGGCGATCGGCTTGGAGCAGAGCGCCCGCGAGAGGGAGGAGATGGCCGAGCGTGTGCGCACGCACAACCTGCGGATGACGGAAATGTATCGGACGATGATCGAATTGCTTGAACTGCTGCGGCAGAGACTCGAGCAGGATCAGGACTTGCGTGGGGGCTTGAAGCCGCTGGCGAAGTCGATGACGAAGGCCTTTGCCGAGATGAATGCGCGGATCGAAGCCAAGGAAGAGCGGCATCATGAAACTCTGGAAAACACACTGCGGCAATGGTTGGCCGAGCGGCAGGCCGCTGAGTCGGAAAGACTGCTCGAGATGGAGAGAATGCAATTGCAAGCGCGCATGGAAGCGAACCGGACATTGCGGATGATGTGGTTGGGTGCGGGAGCCGTGGCAGTGGGAGCGGGGGTTGCGCTGGTTTGGATCAACAATTGATACGCTCGTAGGAATGACGCGTACGTACTCGACAACACCCCGGGAAGTTGCTCCTGTCCATACTGAATTGCGTAAGATCGTGACCCCAATCCCGGCCCCGGGATCGATTGAGACGATTGAACGGTTGCGGCGCAACGAGCCGGTGGCGATGCAGGGACAACCCCCGGTCGTATGGGATCATGCCGAGGGCTTTCAGGTCTACGACAAGTGGGGCAACTGTTGGATTGACTGGTCGAGCGGCGTGCTCATCACGAACGCGGGCCACGGGCGCAAGCAGATCATCGACGCGATTGTGCGCCAGGCCCAATCCAAGCTTCTGACCAACTATTGCTTCCCCAGCGAGATCCGGGCCGAGTTGACCCAGCGCCTGGTCGATTTACTGCCCGCGCCGATGAAGAAAGTGTTTCTTCTGACGACTGGATCAGAGACCGTCGAGTGCGCCATCAAGCTCAGCCGCGCCCACGGGCTCAAGCACCACGGGCGCGAGAAGAACGTCATCGTGAGCTACGAGAAGGCGTTTCACGGGCGCACGATGGGATCGCAGCAGGCCGGCGGGATCCCGGCCCTCAAGGAGTGGATCGTCAACCTCGACCCCGGTTTTGTCCAGGTGCCCTTTCCCGACGGCTTCCGCACCCCGGACACCAGCTTTGAGTTTTTCCTGAAGAGTCTCGCCGATCAGGGCGTGGGGCCGGAGCGCATCGCGGGCGTGATTCTCGAGACTTATCAGGGGGGCAGCGCCAGTTTCGCCCCCGTCGAATATATGCAACGGATGTACCAGTGGACACGCGAGCACGACATCGTGCTGACTTGCGACGAGGTGCAGGCGGGCTTTGGACGCACGGGTTCGCTGTGGGGCTTTGAACACTACGGGATCGTGCCCGACCTGACAACCTGGGGTAAGGGCGTGTCGAGTTCTCTGCCGCTTGCTTTCGTCGCCGGGCGGCCAGACCTGATGGATCTCTTTCCGGCGGGCAGCATGACGAGCACTCATACGGGCAACCCCGTGTGTTGCGCGGCGGCGCTGGCCTCGATTGATCTCGTGATCGGTGAGGGGCTCGTCGAGAATTCAGCCCGTCTCGGCGCCCTATTGCTCGATAAACTCAAGGCGCTACAGGCAAAGTACCCGGAAGTCATCGCCTGCGTGGACGGCAAGGGGTTGGTGGCCGGGGTGGCGTGCGTGAAACCGGGCACCACGGAACCGGATGCCGGCCTCGCCTTCCAGATCGTCAACTCGATGATGGAAAAAGGCGTGCTGATGTTCTCACCCGTCGGCTTTGGCGGAGCCACGATCAAGATCTGTCCACCTTTGTGTATTACCGAAGAGGCCATTGAGGAATCAGCGGGCGTGCTGGCGGAGTGCTTCGCCGAAGCCCTGGTGGCGCAATGAAAATGCATGTGTCGGTAATCGGCGGCGGGATGATCGTCCACGATCAGATTCTGCCGTCGCTCTACCAGTTGAAGCGGGCGGGCAAGATTGGCCACATTACCGTCTGCGCGCGGCGCAAGGAGACGCTCGACTCCCTGAAGGCCAACGAGCGGATCCGGCGCGCATTTCCCGAACAGGACTTCACGGCGACCACGGCCAGCTATCACGAAGTCCTCGGCAATGCCGCCGAGCGCAATCTGGCGATCATCGCCCTGCCGGACCAAATCCATTTCAATGCCGTCATGACGGCGATCGACGCGCAGCAGCATGTAATCTGCGTCAAGCCGCTGGTGCAGAAGATCCAGCATGCGGCGGTCATTGAAAAGGCGGCGCGCGAGCGGCAGCTCTTTGTCGGCATCGAGTATCACAAGCGTTTTGACGACCGCGCGCTGATGGCGCGTGACCGCTACCGGTCGGGGCGCTTTGGCGAGCTGCGCCTGGGAACCGCGCGGCTCTTCGAGAAGTGGTACTACCGGCATTCGAACTTCCAAAACTGGTTCTCGCTGGAGAACTCCGATGCCTTCACTTATATCGGCTGCCACTATGTCGACCTCGTGCACTTCATCACCGGCCTTCTGCCGGTCAGCGTCTCGGTGGCGGGCGTCCCCGAGCGCTTTCCGAATGGCACCGAAGCCTGGATGTGGACCGATGCGCGCGTCAAATGGTCGAATGGCGGCTTGCTCAACGTGCAGAATGCCCTCGGCTATCCCGAGCAGGGGCCAGGGTCGAATACGCAGGGCATGACGCTGTGGACCAGTGCCGGCGACGCCGGCGGCTTTCTCAATCACATTGATTCACACCGCGGCCTCGAGTATTGCTACGTCGACGGCGGCTACAGCGAGCCGAGTCCCGACTATATGCAGTTCGTCCCGAACCACCTTGGCCCCGGCGAGCGCGTCGTGGGATATGGCTACCGCTCGATCGAAGCGCTGGTCGATTCCGCGCTCAGCGTGGAGCGCGACGCGGACCAGCAATCCGTGATCGAGGCCCAAGGCATTGTCGCGACACCGGGTAATTCGAGCTACAACGAGTTGGTCACCGAAGCCGCGCGGCTCTCGCTCGAAAACGACGGCCGCGAAGTTCTGATTCAGTACGGCACGCTGCCGTTCGTACACCTGAAAAGCTATCTCTAGAATTCTTCCGCAAGACTGAGCACGTTCCCGTCCGGGTCCGCAAACCAGCACACCTTGCATTTGCCGTCGGCCCTGGTCCAGATGCCTTTCTCGTCCTGGCCCGGCATGCCAAATTGCCGGCAGACCACACCCTCCGCCGCCAACTGGTCCACTTTTGCTTCAATGCCCTCAACTCGCCACCCGATCACCGTATGCGGCATGGGCTTGTGCTCCTCAATCCTGGTCAATCGAATTTCCACCTCGCCGCTCTTCATCGTAATAGCGAAGTCATCTTCACTCAGGAAGTTCAGTCCCAATACGCTTTCATAGAAAGCGCGGGATCGCGCCGGGTCCGTCGTCAGAAGAAACGCCTGCAGTTTCGCCTTGGCCAGCATAAGAGCACATTAGCGAATTCAAGCTTCGCCGTTCTTTGCCTTTTGTTCTCCCCATGCGCTATCACTAAAGAGTGTCCAACCTGCTCTTTGATTTTCCGGAAGACGATACGATGCGCAACCGCCTGCCGATTCCCCGCCGGGAAACAGTCGTTCAGGCCATCGAGCGCTTCGAGGAAATCTCCACCAAGCCGGAATCGCCGGTTCGGTCCATCCGCCATCTGCCCGCCCGCGAGGGCCAATATTCCGAACTTCCCGCGAAACTCGACGAGCGCATCCGGCAGGCTCTGCGCGGCCGCGGCATCGAGCGCCTCTATTCCCATCAGGCAGCTTCGTTTGAGGCCGTCAACGCGGGTCGCAACGCCGTCATCGTCACCCCCACGGCATCTGGCAAAACGCTCTGCTACAACCTTCCGGTGCTGAATCGCATTCTCTCCGACCCCGGCGCCCGCTCACTCTACCTCTTCCCCACCAAGGCCCTCGCCGAAGACCAGTTGAACGAGATGCACGGCATGGTGGAGCAGATGGGCGGGGATCTGAAGTGCTTCACCTACGACGGCGACACCCCGCAGGACGCCCGCCGCGCCATTCGCGAACGCGCCAACGTCGTTCTCACCAACCCGGACATGCTCCACTCCGGCATCCTCCCCCACCACACCAAGTGGGCCAAGCTCTTTGAGAACCTCCAGTACTTCATCATCGACGAGTTGCACTACTACCGCGGCGTCTACGGCAGCCACCTCGCCAACATCCTCCGCCGCCTGCGCCGGCTCTGCGAGTTCTACGGCTCAAAACCGCAGTTCATCTGCTGCTCGGCCACCATTGCCAACCCCAAGGAATTGGCCGAGGCCATTACCGCCGAACCCTTCGACCTCATTGATCAGAACGGCGCCCCGGCCGGCGAAAAGTTCTTCGTCATGTACAACCCGCCGGTCGTCAACCGCCAGCTTGGCATCCGCCGCAGCTACCTGCACGAGAGCCGCCGCATCGCCCTCGACGCCATCGAGCGCGGCCAGCAAACCCTCGTCTTCGCCAACAACCGTCTGGCCACCGAGATCCTCGTTACCTACCTCAAGGACGCCGTTGAAAAAGGCCCCACCGCGCAAGGCCTCATCCGCGGCTATCGTGGCGGCTACCTCCCCAAGGAGCGCCGCGAAATTGAAGCCAAACTCCGCTCCGGCGACATCCGCGGCGTCGTTGCCACCAACGCACTCGAACTCGGCGTCGACATCGGCTCGCTCGATGCCGTCGTGCTCGCCGGCTACCCCGGCACGATCGCCAGCACCTGGCAGCGCTCGGGCCGCGCCGGCCGCCGCCAGAATACTTCGCTCGCCGTACTGGTAGCCAGTTCCTCCCCGCTCGACCAGTTCATCGTCGAGCACCCGGACTACTTCTTCGGCC
>Ga0068877_10004526_pt1 | contig 10848 bp, 7 predicted proteins | sample NOAtaG_FD_66437 | JGI IMG/M metagenome (GOLD analysis project Ga0068877, IMG submission 66437) | Freshwater lake microbial communities from Lake Erie, under a cyanobacterial bloom - NOAA_Erie_Diel6S_1000h metaG | ecosystem: Environmental > Aquatic > Freshwater > Lake | place: USA: Ohio, Lake... | reverse complement strand
TTCACACCTTGATTGCGGATGATGAACTTCACGGGATCGGAGTGCTGCCAGTCCAGCCTCAGCATGCCCGGCAGACCCGCCGTCCAGTTGAACCGGTGGCTCAGCGACAACGACGCCGTCAGCTTGGGCACGAAGTTCAACGGATCGCCAGGATTGCGCTCCTGCGTCTTCACGTCGTAGGCCAGATCGGAGTAGCCGAGCGACAGGTCCAGCGTGGTCTTGGGTGCCAGCGCAGCGCTCAACGCGACGTCCACGCCCGGGCCGGAGGCGCTACCGGAGTTCACCGTCAAGGCGCGGCAGGTCGCCGGCGTGCAACCCGCCGCCAGATCCTGCGCCTGCACGTTGCGGTACTTGCTGTGATAGACCGCCACCTCGTACTGCAGGCGATCACCCAGCAGGGTGCCGCGGCCGCCGACCTCGGCGCTGACGATGTCCTCGGGGCCGTACTCGCGCGGTGTCTGCGTGGCGTTGAAGCCACCGCTGCGGAAGCCCTTGGACGCCGTGAAGTAGAGCGCCGCCTTCGGTGCGTAGCGCCAGAGGACGTTCAGGCGGGGCGTGGTGGCGCTGAAGGACGCCTGGTCGTTGTAGACGGTCGAAGGCGTTCCCGGCGGGGCGAACCCCGACGGCAGCTTGGTGCCCACGTTCTCGGCCTTCTCTTGGAAGGAGCGCAGGCCGCCGGTCACCGACCATTGGGGCGCGATCGCGTAGGTGAGCTCGCCGAACAGTGCGGTCTGCCGGACGTTGGTCGGGCCGGTTCCGTCGAAACCGCCTTGCAGGCGGAGGTTGGCGTCGGTCCAGACGTCAGAGGTCACCGCGCGGGTGTCGGTCTCACGGTAGTAGGCACCAGCCGTCCAGGTCAGCGGGCCCTTGTCATCCGACTCCAGGCGAATCTCCTGGGTCGTGATCTTCTGGGACATGTCTTGCCGGTAGGCGCCGCCAGAGGTGGGCTTGGGCATGACCAGCGGCCTGAACGGGGCTCCGGCGTACACCGCTGTCAGTTCAGCGGTGGTGTCGATCTGGCGATCAAGGTAGCCTGTGGAGCTGACCAGTCGCACGCTGCCCAGGTTGACGTTCGCCACCAGGTTGAACAGATCGGTCTTGTCCTTGGTCGGCGACGCGATGTACGAAGCAATGGTGCGGTCGGACTTCGAGCCTGAACTGTTCTTGGTGTCGGTCTCGGTGTGGAAGAACATCGCTGTCACTTCCACATTGGCGCTGGGCTTCACCAGCAACTTGCCTCGCAAGAAATCACGCTTGGCGCTGTTGATGTCCTTGGCGCCGTTGGCGCTGTTGTCCACCCAGCCCGGCAGGTCTTCATGCCCAGCCACCAGCCTCAGGCCCGCGACGCCCGTCGACAAAGGCACGTTCACCACGCCATTGGCGCGCCAGCCCGTCTGGCCGCCGCTCAGTTGGCTGAAACCGGCTTCAACGCTGCCCTCGAACTTGTCCAGCCGCGGCGCCCGCGTGATGAAGCGGATGGTGCCGCCCATCGAACCATCGCCATACAGCGTGCCTTGCGGCCCTCTCAACACCTCGATGCGGGCCATGTCGACCAGGGGAACGTCGAGCGAGCGCTGTGCGTCGGGCATGTTCAGCGAGATCTCGTCGAGATAGGTGCCGACCAGCGCGGGGCCGTAGCCCACGCCCTGGGAAAGACCGCGCATCTGGATGCGGCTGGCGCCCGGCGCGTTCTGGTTGATGAACAGGGAAGGCACCACGGACTGCATCTGCTGGATGTCGGTGACGCCACGGTCGGCAATCTCGCTGCCACGAATGGCGGTGATGGAGTACGGCACATCGATCACCAACTGCGTGCGCTTGGACGCCGTGACTTCAACCTTTTGAAGCTCCTGCGACTGGGCGAAGCCATTGGGGGCCAGTGACAGCAGAGCGATGGCTCCGACAACAGGCGTGAGACGGTCAAGGGCGCGGGATAGCTTCATCTTTGGCTCCGAGGATGAGGAAGGACGATGCGCGATAGCTGGATACAATAATATCCACTAAGAGAGAGGCCCAGTCAATACTACTTACGTAAACCTAGGGAAACCACCCTGCAGGAGGGCTGATCTCGGTCGAGATTGGTTGTTTTGTTACCCAGCTAAGTGATTCCACGGCACGCCTGCCACGCCTAAAGCGGCCAAGCCCAGTAGATGCGCCTGTCGGGCGTCAACCCGACCAGCACATGATCGATCCGCTCGGCATAGTGAATGCGATAGCGGCGCAAGTTGAAGGCGGCCTCGCGTTGGGTCTCGACCAGTTCAAAGGCAAGTGGCTCAACCCCCGTGTACAGGTTGATGACGTTGCGCACCGCGCTGCCGTGCTCTGCCACGCGCAGCAACTCTTCGGCAAAGCAGGCCGGATTCAGGGCCTCACCGGGTCTGCGCAGCAGTTGGGATCGGATGACGGTTGTCAACGCGGGGTCGTCATCCTCTTTCGCGGGCAAGGACAAGGGCGTCGAGCCCGGGGCGAAGCCTTCGAGCGCCAACTGTGCCAAGTACCGGATGGCTCGCGTGTTCCCGGGCGCCAGGTTGCACATGGCGATGACGCCGCAGGCCTTTCGCGGGTGAATGATGGCCATGGCCGTCCAGCCATCAAAGTGGCCCGCATGGTGAGCGATGACATCGCCTTGCAGGCTCTCAAGGAACCAGCCGCATCCGTAGTGCGAAGTGCGGCCCGTAGCCAACTGGGCTCCAGAAAACATCAGATCCAGATGGGTCTCATCGAGGAGGCGTTGATCCAGCAAGCCTTCGAGCCAGCTCAGCGCACCTGCCGGCGTGAACGACACATCGCCATCACCGATCACTTCACGCCTCCAACTGGCCTGATCCATCGCAGCCCGCTTTGGCGCTTGGCTGTTGGCGTCGCGAGCCCATTGCGGACTGCTCACGGCAGCACCCGTGCAACCCATCCGAACGAAGAGCGATTCCACCGCTTCGGCATAGGACTGACCGGATAACTGGGCGATCAGGAAGCCACTGAGGATGTAGTTCGTGTTGGTATAGATCCAGCCCTGCGACTCCCCAAAGGCCGGCGCCATCGCACCGTAGGTGGACATGAAGGTGCGCCGATCCTCTGGCACCACCTCACCTCCGGTGTAGGCCAGGTATTCAGGCAGTCCACTGGTATGCCGCAGCAGCGAGGACACGCTTCGCCCGGCCCACGCAGGAGGCAAGTCCCGCAGATAGCGGTTGATAGGGGCGGACAAGTCGACCAGCCCGCGTTGTGCCAAATCAAGCACCGCGGCTGCCGTGACATGCTTGCCCAAGGAGGCCACGGAGAACCACGTGTCTTCAGTGACGCGACCGCCAGCTCCCGGCGCTGCTTCACCATGCAAGAGCAACGCACGACGTCCGGGTGCAGCCATCGCAATGGCCAAGCCCGGCACTTCAAATTGAGTCGCCGCACCCCGCAACCGCGTGGCGAGGTCGTCTGGAACATCAGCGGCGTACCGCATCGGTGCTTTCTTGATTTGGATAGTTTTATATCCACTCTAGCAGGAAGCGGTAGAGGTGGCTTCAGATCTCGCACACAGCATCGCTACACTCGCCGAAAAAATCGTCGAACGTCGAGACAACACGGACATGCCCAAGTCGCCCAGAGCCAAACCTGCACACATCAAGAAGTCAGGCTCCATCGAAGAGGGTGATGGCGAGTCTTTGGAGGCGTCGGAGCGCGGCGGCGCGGATGCAGGCGACCCGTCGGCCGGCGTCGGCTCGCGCCTGCGCTATCTGCGCGACATGCATGGCTTGTCTCAGCGCGAGCTTGCACGCCGCGCTGGCCTGACGCACGGCACCATCGGCAGCATCGAACGCGACGCCATCTCGCCGTCGGTGGGCTCGTTGCGCAAGATCCTGGACAGTTTTCCGATGACCCTGTCCGAGTTCTTCGCGCTCAATCCAGACAGTGAGACCCAGGTCTTCTTCGGCCATGGCGAATTGATGGAAGTAGGCGGCGGCGGCATCTCCCTGCGCCAGGTGGGCCACAACCTCAAGAACCGACCCTTGCAAGTGCTCCTGGAGCGCTACGCACCGGGAGCCGAAACCGCAAAGACCCCCTACAGCCACATTGGAGATGAAGGCGGGGTGGTGATACAGGGGCAGGTGGAAGTGACCGTGGGCGGGGCCACACGGGTGCTGGGCCCGGGGGATGGCTATCTCTTTTCCAGCCGATTGCCCCACAAGTTCCGCAATGTCGGTACGGACGAGGCCGTCGTGGTCAGCGCCAATACACCGCCCGTCTGACCTTCGCCTGCAAGCCGCAGAGGCGCCGCTCGGCGCCTGCTCGCACCCCTATTGCGTACATGAGGTGGATGAAATAATATCCACACATGCATCGCCTCCGCAAACCCTATCTCGTCTTCCTGGGCGACGTATCGCTGCGCTCTGATGCAAAGACAGGCTTCGGGCTGCGCGATTGGTGCCCCGACGATGTCATTGGGGAATGCGCGCTTGCCGCCGCCCAGGTGAGCTTGGATTTGCCGAAGATGACGCCTGCTGAGGCGGCGGCGGCTGGTGCCGGCTCGATCGTCATCGGGGTTGCGCCGGTGGGAGGTCAACTGCCGCACGGGTGGATCCCTGCGCTGGTGGCGGCGCTGAAGGCTGGCCTGGATGTGGTGAGCGGCATGCACACCCGGCTGGAGCGGTACCAGGAACTGGTGGATGCGGCGCGGACGACCGGCGCGCAACTCATCAACGTACGCCATGCCGACCGTGACTGGCCTGTTGGAACGGGTATCCGGCGGTCCGGGCGTCGCCTGCTGACCGTAGGGACGGACTGCGCGCTGGGCAAGAAGTACACCGCCTTGGCCATGACCCGCGCCCTCACGGCGCGCGGCATCAAGGCGACGTTTCGCGCCACCGGTCAGACCGGGATCCTGATTGCCGGCCATGGCGTCGCCATCGACGCAGTGGTGTCCGACTTTGTGGCTGGCGCGGCAGAAACGCTGTCGCCGGCCAATGACGCCAACCACTGGGACGTGGTTGAGGGTCAAGGAGCCTTGTTCCATCCGGCTTACGCCGGGGTCACGCTGGGCTTGCTGCACGGCTCGCAGCCTGACGCCATCGTGCTGTGCCATGACCCCTCGCGCGAGACGATCGAGGATCACCCGCACATCCGGTTGCCCGCGCTGGACGACGCCATTCGGCGCTACATCGAGGCGGGGCGCCTGACCAACCCAGACATTCGTTGCGTGGGCGTGGCGATCAACTCGTCGACGCTGTCGGACGCGGACTGGGCGCACTACCAGCATCGACTCCAGACGGAACTGCAGCTTCCTGTCTGCGACCCGATGCGCGGTGGCGTTGAGCCCATCGTCGAAGCGCTGATCGCATGACATTGCAGCTCCACATCACGGAGGAGCATTGGTCTCTTGAAGAACCGTTCGAGATTGCCGGCCAAATCATGGTCGACCTGCCCTTACTTTTGGTCGAATTGACGGACCGCAATGGGCATGTTGGCAGGGGCGAAGCAGCCGGGGTGGACTACGACGGTGAAACGTTGGCCTCGATGCGAGTGCAAATCGAGTCCGTAGCCGAGCGCCTGTACACAGCCACGACTCAGACAGACCTTGCAGCGCTGTTGCCACGGGGCGGTGCCCGTAACGCGCTGGACTGCGCCTTGTGGGACCTCCAGGCCAAACGCTCTGGCGTACCTGCCTGGGTCAGGGCTGGCCTGCAGCCCATGCATCCGCTGCTGACAGCCTGCACCATTGGCCTGGGCAGCATCGCCGACACCCGACGCCGCGCGACAAGCCTGTCTTCAGTTCCGCTCATCAAGATCAAGGTCGATGGAACCCGCCACGTGGACTGGATCCGGGCGGTCCGGGAGGAAGCGCCGCACGCCCGGTTGGTGATCGATGCCAACCAGTCGTGGTCGCGAGAACTGATCGAGAGCCTCATGCCTGAACTGCTTGCGTTGGGCATCGAATTCATTGAACAGCCCGTCAGACGCGGACAGGATGAGGCGCTGGAGGGTCTGCGCTCCCCCATCCCCATCGTGGCCGACGAGTCCTGCACCGACCGTCACTCCTTGCCGGCGCTGGTCAATCGCTACCAAGGGGTCAACATCAAGCTTGACAAGTGCGGTGGGCTGACCGAAGCCCTGGCCTTGGCGCGCGATGCGCAGGCGCTGGGCCTTCACGTCATGGTGGGCAACATGTGCGGCACATCCCTCGGCATGGCCCCCGCGTTTCTGGTGGCGCAATCCGCCCGTTGGGTCGATCTGGATGGGCCCTTGCTGCAACGGGAAGACCGGCCTGATGCGATGCGCTACGTCAATGGGACGGTCGAACCACCCGCCGCAAGTCTTTGGGGCTGATGAGCCCGCCGATCCACCTTCTCACGACTCAAGAACACACCATGGCCACACCCACAACCGCCGTGCCGTCGCGCGAGATGGCACTGAACGCCCAACAGATCGACTTCCGCTCCGACATTCGCCAGCGCGACTATCGGCTGATGGTCTCGATCCCCAACAAGCCGGCGCCGAAAGAAGGCCATCCCGTCCTCTACCTGATCGACGGCAATCTGCACTTCGGCATCGCCGTGGACACGATGCGCATCCAGGCCTGCTGGCCCGACACGCGCGATGCCGTCATCGTGGGCATCGGCTATCCGACCGACCGGGTGGCCGATGCACTGACCCTGCGCATGGACGACCTGACCACGCCGCTGCAAGAGTCATTGGCCAACACCCCGTGGTATCGCAAGATGCCGCCTCCACCGAATGGCTACGGCAAGATGGATGACTACCTGCGCATGATCGACGAGGAAATCAAGCCGCGCGTGGCCGAAGTCGTGAGCGTCGACGTCGGCGACCAGACGCTGATGGGCCATTCGTTAGGGGGGCTGACGACACTGCACGCCCTGTTCCGTCGAACGGCGTCGTTCCAGCACTTTGTGGCCATCGCACCATCGATCTGGTTCAACAACCGCGAGGTGCTGGACCATGAGCCGAGCTTCGTCGAGCGCGTGCGCGCCGGTGAAGTCCGGGCCCGTGCGCTGATCTCCGTCGGCGAATTGGAGTCGACTTTGCGCTACCCCTCAGTGGGTGCAGACAAGCTCCCTGCCAGCAAGGACGACTTCCAGCAAATGGTCGACTACTGCCGTATGGTGCCCAACACCCAAGAACTCGGCTCGCGGCTCGCGGCCGAGCAGCGCCCGGGCTTCACAGTGCAGACCGTGGTGCACATGGGCGACGACCACAACATGGTGCCACCCGCCGGTATCGCCCGCGGCATCCGCTTCGCGCTGCGCAGCGAGTAGTCGAGGTGTCGCCCTCTCCGGCTTGCGTGCTGCGTCTGCAGGTGGAACAGGCCTTGATCGACGACGCCATGCACCACGCAACGGGATCCGTTCTGAGCGACGCTGCACTTCGGCAGCAACTGGAGAGTGGCCATGACAACCAGCATTGAGACCACCCCTGTGTCCACCAGGGCCTCACTGGCCAGTTGGTTGAGCCTGGCTGTACTGCTGATTTCGACCCTCTACACCTACGCCGACCGCCAGATCTTCGCGCTGCAGGCCGAACCGCTGCGCAAGGCTCTGGAACTGAGCGATCTGCAGTTCGGAATGCTGCAGGGCCTGGGCCACGCAATCTTCGCGGCCATCGTCGGCTACCCCGTCGCCTGGCTGTCGGACCGCTTTGATCGTCGTGTCGTTCTGGCCGGCTGCCTGGCCCTGTGGAGCGCCACGGTCATGGCCAGCGGCTTTGCGGGCAGCTTCACGCAGCTTTTCCTGGCCACCTCGCTGGTGGGTGCTGCCGAGGCGGGGATGTTGCCCATCGTCTATGCCCTGATACCCGAATTGTTCTCAGGCAAGCAGCGGCAGTACGCCAACTCCGCGCTGGTGGTCGCAGGTCGGCTGCTGGTTGGGCTGGTCATTGCAGCCTGCGGTTGGCTCATCTTCGCCATCGACCAGTGGCGACCCGCCCTGCCAGAACCTTTGCGAAGCATGGAAACCTGGCGTGTCGCTTTCCTGCTGATGGGGGCCACGGGGCTGATCTTCGTTCCGGCCGTATTGCTGGTGAGGATAGGCTCGAATGGTCCTTCGGTCGCACGAACGGCTGATGTCGCCGCGGATGCGTCGGTCTGGCCGTTCTTGCGCGGGCAGGCCGCCACTTTCGCAAGCTTCATGATCAGTGTGGGGCTGCTGGTGTTCGGCTTCAGCGCGACCGGTGCCTTCATCCCGGTGATCGCCACGCGGCAGATGGGCATGTCGCCCATGGAGTTGGGCAATGCGATGGGCCTGGCCACTTTCGTGGCAGCCGCTGTCGGGCTGGCCGTGGCGAACGCAGGTCTCGGCCCCCTGTTCAAACGCTACGGGACCTTGTTGCCGGTCCGGGTCTTGACCATCGCGGCACTGGGAAGCGGGATTTTTGCCGCCGCATTGCCGCTGGCTCGAAGTCCCGTCGAACTCTTCGTCATCATGGGCCTGCACCAATGCCTGCTCATGGCAGGCACCATGCTCTTCCCCACCGCGCTGCAGGAAATGACGCCCGCCCCGATGCGGGCCCGGCTGATTGCCTTGGTGATCATGTTCAACATCATCCTGGCGTCCTTGAGCCCCGTCGTGGTGGGAGCCCTGTCCGATGCACTCAAGCCGAGACCTCAAGGCCTGATGTGGGCCATGGCGTGCACCTCTGCATCAGCACTGCTCTTGGCCGCGCTCAGCATGTGGCTGTGCGGCCGGCGATACGCAGGCACTGTGCAGGCTGCGCGCAGCGTCGAGACCCGTTGAGCCGGGCAATTGCGATGACCACTTCAACATCCGATGAGTAGATCAAGCGGGCTCGCGCACTGATCGATCGGACGGTGGTCTGGGACAACCATGGTTGCATGCCCGTCGCCCGACCTGGAGACACATCATTTCTTCCCCAGCTTCAGCGTTACCGGGATGCCGGGATTGACGCCGTGACGCTGAACATCGGCTTCGGCGACCATGGCATCGAGTCCCACTTCTAAACGCTCGCCAGCATGCGCAGATGGCTGCTCGATCGGCCCGAAGACTACGTATTGATCCAACAGGCCAGCGATGTCGCCTTGGCCAGCGAGACCGGCCGACTTGCCGTGGCTTTCGACATTAAAGGAGCCAAGGCCATTGGCGACCAAATCAGCCTGCTGGAGAACTACAGGGCGCTAGCCGTTCGATGGATGTTGCTGGCCTACAACCGCAGCAACCGCGTTGGCGGCGGTTGCCAGGACGAGGATATGGGGCTTACCCCGTTCGGCCGCGACGTTGTACAAGAGATGGAGCGTTTGGACATGCTGGTTTGTTTGAGCCATACGGGGCATCGCACGGCACGTGACGTCCTGGCCATGGCACAAAGGCCCGTCATCTTCTCCCACAGCAACCCCGCAACCCTGAGACCGTATCCTCGCAACATCCCGGACGAGTTGATCCGCGCCTGCGCGGAAACTGGCGGCGTGGTCGGCATCAGCGGCATCGGCGCGTTCCTGGGAGACAACGATTCGCGCAGCGAGATCTATGCGCGGCACATTGATCACGTTGTGAAGCTGGTCGGGGCGCACCATGTATCCATCGCCTTGGATCATGTCCTTGACGTCGAGGATCTCAACGCTGGCCTGGCCAGCATGGCTCATCTGTTGGGGTGGCCAGCCGACGCAACTTGCTGAGCGCAACGGTGCCCGACGCGCTCGAGCGGGCCCTCTGTGGGCCGCAGCGTAATCAGGATCCTTCCTTCATCGTGCGGAGTCCAGCGTGCAGTTGCAGGTACAGGTACGAACTGCCACCCGAGAAAATCCACGCATGCTTGAAAGAACAGGCCCCATTCCGTGCCAAGCCTCCGCAAATCCCTTGTTGGCGCAGTCCTTGCAGCCGCCATCGCGACCATGACCACGCCCGCGTCCACAGGTGCAACTGCACCAGCCCACCCGCTGCAGGCCCTGGCCGATGCACTGGTCGCGCGCGACCCAGTCGTACCCAGCGTGGTGATCCGCGCCGTTTCCCCATCGGCCGGCATTGACTGGTCAGCCTCCGCCGCGGGCGCACGTGAAGGTGGGCTACGGCCGCTGGTCGATCGCCCGTTCCGGATCGCCAGCGTCACCAAGCTCTTCATCGGCGCCGCCGTGCTGCGGCTCGTCGAAGAAGACCGGCTCGGCCTCGATGCTCCGCTGCCCGGGCTGGTCTCGCCATCGACCGAAGCCTCGCTGCGCCGAGGCGGTCACGATGCCGCGCGCATCACGCTGCGCCAGTTGCTGGCCCACACCAGTGGCCTGCCCGACCACAGCCAGCTGCCTGCCTATGGCGCAGCCGTCACGGCCAACCTGCAGCGCCGCTGGCAGCGTGACGAACAGATCGCGTTCGGGATGGAAGGCACCGGGCCCGCGGGCAAGCCTGGCGAGAGCTGGTCTTACTCCGACACCGGTTACGTGATCCTGGGCGAGGTGATCGAACGCCACACCGGCCTGAGCCTGGCAGCGGCCTTGCGCTCGCTGTTGCCACTCGATCAGATTGGTTTGCGCGACACCTGGCTGGAAACTCTTGAATCCTCACCGCGGCCAGGTGGTTCGCCTCCACGCCTGGCGCAGTACCTGGGCGACTTGGACGTGACCAGTGCAGACCCCTCTTTCGACCTCTGGGGCGGTGGCGGCCTGGTCTCCACCGCGGATGACCTCACCCGATTCATGCGTGCGCTGCTGGGAGGGAAGGTGTTTCGCCACCCATCCACGCTGCAACTGGCCATGTCGGCGCCACGCCCGGTGGCGTCCGGGGCGGACTTGAGGCATGGCCTCATCTTCTTTCATGACCGAATCGCCGGCCACGCCTGCATCAGCCACGCCGGCTTCTGGAACGTCGACCTGGTCGCCTGCCCTGATCTCGACTTGGTGGT
>Ga0068877_10004525_pt1 | contig 10848 bp, 10 predicted proteins | sample NOAtaG_FD_66437 | JGI IMG/M metagenome (GOLD analysis project Ga0068877, IMG submission 66437) | Freshwater lake microbial communities from Lake Erie, under a cyanobacterial bloom - NOAA_Erie_Diel6S_1000h metaG | ecosystem: Environmental > Aquatic > Freshwater > Lake | place: USA: Ohio, Lake... | reverse complement strand
TGTGGTCAAGATAACAGCAATTAGAAAAGAACAGCAGACTCTTCATACACGTGTTCAGGCTGGCTTGTAAGCTGAGTATCTCCACATAACGTCTTATGCTGTCTTACGTTGTCCATATGCATAGGGTCCATCATAAGGTCACAAGTCATATTGTATACACAGTGCACGTAGCACAAGTCACATGTCACATAGCACAAGCATGTAGCACAATATTCAATCAGTCCCCAAAAAACAAAAATATGGACATAAGTTTGTTTTAATACAAAATACGTTGTGCAAGTGTTTTCAGTTTCGTGGCACCAAGTAGTTTGGTGAACATGTCTACAAGATTTTCTGAGGAAGGTATGTAAGCCACTCTGATAGTATTTGCAGCAATGTTTTCTGGGACAAAATGATAACATATTGTGTTGTGTTTCTTTTGTAACATCAATGATGGTATGGTTGCATTCTTTACTACCGAATCGTTATCAACTAAAATGTTCACTGGTCCGTCCAAAAGTACCCCCATCATTCTGAGTTTATACCTAAGACTTTTGATACGTTCAGTCGCTACTCTTAAGGCCACAAATTCAGAGCCGAAAGTAGAGGTTTCCATGGTCTTCTGAGACTTTGAAAACCAAATGGTGGGGGATTGGTTAAGATATATAAGCACTCCTGTATGAGAGCGTCTATTCAATTTATTACGGGAATGACTCGCATCGACAAAAATGTTTATTTGCACGGGCATACCACGAGGCGGCGGTGCATTTGGGGGCAAGTCTTCTTCTACATTGTGGTAAAATTCGCTCCAATCATCAGATGGGAAATCAGAATCCTTCCAATGCAAGTAAGTACCGTCAAAGACCATAGTTGATTTATCATGACATTTTAAATAGCCAAAAATATGGTAGACGGCTTCAAGATGTCCAATCCTAGGTGAGTTGATATCTAATTCAGGATGATAATCGGTAGGAAGCGGTTGATTTACTCTTGGCAAAGCTTTAATCTGACTCTGCAAATTTTCTTCTACGTTTCGTAGTGCCTCTTTTACATATTGATAAGATGATAATGCCCACAATATCTTTGAGGGAAACGCCACTCTTTAACTTGTGCCTCTAAATACCGGTCTGGTTTAGCAAAACCATCCTTCAGCCTGTAGAAATCTTCAAGTGCTTTCATGATCTTGTCTGGCTGATGTGATAAAACTAGTAAGTCGTCTACATACACAAGTACATACTCATAATTTTCCATCCCATCCACCTTTATCGCTGCTCTATACCATACGTCTGGGTCAGCCCGGCTTGAGGTGAAACCCATGTGATGCAGGGTGTTTGCTAAATGTGAACGCCAAGCGGCTCCACTTGACTTGAGCCCATAAAGGGCACGTACTATTAAAATGTTCCTTCCTTGTAATTCGGCGCCAAACTCTGGGCCAGCAGTGGTATACACCTTCTCGCGGGGGGTGGCATTCAGGTAAGCATTACCGATTTCATAAGCTAGGATATCGATGTCATTTAGAGCTGCCAATAGGAAGGCGATTCTGACGCTGTTTCTGGAGACAACACTAGAGTAAGTGATACTTGAAGGGGGGTCAGTCATATGTCCCCCAGCAACATATCTTGCTTTCCTGGTAAAGTCCATTTTGATATCAAATATCATATGGCATTTAATCCACTTGTAACCCATTGGAACTCTTTCTTCTTCTTCTAGTACCTTGAAGGCCAATCTGTTATTTTTCATCTCCTTGTGTATTGCATCACGCCAGAATGTAGTCTTGGTTTGTTTATCAATTTCCAGCGCTTCCTCTACAGTCTTGGGGAGCCTAATACCAAATTTATGGGAACGCTTTAAGTAGAGTTTTCTTGTCGATTTCATGAAGGTATGTCGATGTCTAAGGGTAGGTTTGATCCACCAACTAAATGCTGTCTCATGTTCAAGCTTGTTCATTTTGGCGTACTCTGCTAACTGTACCGGGTATAAATTCTTTATTTCGGATAATGGGTGCCATGACGTGGACCCGTCTTTCCATGATACACATATGTTCCATCCCTTGGTGACATATTTTGCAATTGGATCTCCTTTGTGAGTCTCATCTCGTTCATGCCCAATGATTGAATCAAAAAATAGCTCTTCTAATCCATCATTGTTTATGTCTTGATAAATGGAGTCCGCTATCACATTTGCACTATATTCGGCAATGTGGCCGTCTGGAAAGCTCGCTATGTACACTCTTGTATTCAGGAGTGGGTTTGAGTTATACTTTCCGACTAGATTTCCATCTTGGTCACGTTTTCTGCCTGTAATCTTAGCTCTGACAAGGGTTCCGCCCTTTTCCAAGATGGGTTCGGTCAATAATAGTTCATCGTATACATCTACTTTGATGTCTTCAATTTCAGGGGTCATAGCTTCAGGTTCAAAAGGTACGTTATTGTCACTGTCATCATCTTCATCTTCACGGTAGAGATGCAAGGTTGCCCCCTCAGTTGACAAGGCACCGAGCTTTTCACTTAATTTATCGTTATACACTTTCAATTGAACTTTATCAGTCTCCAGTTCTTCGAGTGTGATTAACTGTATGGTTGTTCGGGCTATTGGGATACCGAAGCTGGGCAATAGCCAATAGCACATGGCCTGCCCTATTCGGTGTGCTACTCCAATCCATCTCGCCAAGTGTTTTCTCTCACATGGAAAAGCCTCTGGTTCATAGTACCAGATTAAATCAAACCATTTGAACTCCAAATATTCAGAGACATCTGGTGTGTTGCCAGTGATCTTCTCAATGGGGGTACGCCCATTAAGTTGGGGCAACGGTCTTGCTAGATGATTTCTAAGATCCACCGCATAAAAACAGCAAAAGTCCCACAAAATGGCTGGTGATCTGGCGCGTCCCATTAAATGTCTGACGTGATGCTTTAACTCACGGATCTCTATTTCTGTGCGATTTTGCCAGGGACTGTCCTTCTCTGTTTGTGACATGACAATTCTGGTGTCTCTGCATACCTCTCTCCATTTTCCACTGGTAAGTTCTTTTGCTCCATCTGTATGGATTCTTGGGGGAATTCTGATACCTCTGATAAGTTCTTGTAAGGCATATACAGCTTCACTTTTGTTCTTCATAGCTGTAAACATAAGGTAGCCAAAATCAGTCACAAATAGTTGTGCACACTTATTTCCAATTAGGGAAGTGCAGTTTGCAAAGAATGTATCAGAATATATTTGGCAGCTTAGTCTATTGTAATGTAACATTGCATTTTTTGTGCGGAAACGACGTTCAATAGGATGTAATGAGCTGTGGATGAATTCTTGAGTGGTAGCCTTGAGGGTATCTTTTGCTACTAAGATAGGTACAGTCCAGGTATTTGCCAATTGTTCTTCTGACTTGAAACTTCGTCTGTCATCAGTCTTGAGTTTCCCTATTTGAAAAACTTTTAATGCCACATCATCTGACAGGTCCATGTGCTCACTCATTAGACTTTGTATGGATCTATGGAAAAGTGTGTCAGTACCCTCATTCTCTTGGTATACGGTGGAATAGAGGTCCCATTCGCTATCGGACGTTAGAATGATGTTGGTACAATGCTCTATTTCGTATAAAGACGGGGTACATACAGGGAAATATGATATAGTTCATTTCATTTTAAGCGGTATTTTCAAGTCACCTTGAGGGGTAGTGATAGAATGAGAGGTACCACCAAACTGTTTTGGTACATCATCAACAATATTCCCATAAGCTCTTAATTGATTTGGATTTATGAGGATTTCATTCAGCTGGTTTCCAAAATACAATGCTTGGTTGAGTATAAGGATAATTATCTCCCCTGTCTCTGGGTGATCATAGGCCAAAGCTGCTTTCACAATTGGTACATCCCTTAAGGGCTGAAATGAATTGGCAAAACCAGTCACTTCGACAACTTGGTTAGTATATTCTAGTATCCTTGCCACATCATTAACTTCACATGTATCTGTATGTGAATCTAACTCTGCTTTCCCAAAATAAATCTGTCAGTTGTTGCACCTGACTTATATTAACTCTTGTGTTACTTTTCCTTGAAGTAGTTGTAAAAGCACTTGTGTTTTGTCTTCTAGTGATCAATTGACTAATATTTTCTAGGTTGACACAAATATCTTCTCTGCCTTGACTATTTCTCTCATTCTGACTATTAGCTATGCCTGCATTATTCCCTGTCATAGGTGATATGATTGCTGATATGTCATCGCCTTGACCTTGAGCTGCACTCCCCAAGCTCTCATTGATTACTGCTGCCACAGTCCTTGCCATTGCCAGTCTGTCACGCTGGCGATAAACTTCCTGTCGCTGGGCGGATGTCATATTCTGCCACTCTTGGGCCGAAAAAGATCTCGTACCAAGCGAGGTTAAACAAACTGCTGTTATCGGAATCGCGACCACTTCCGCCATTTCCACGGCCACGTCCTCTGCCTCGTCCTCTTCCGCGACCTCTGGCATTTAGATTTCTTCCTCCATTTCTACCTCTCCCACGGCCACGATCATTATACTGCATATTTGAGCGATTTTGCTCGGATATCTGACGTGCCACAGTTGAAGTATTATTTGTCATCATATTGATGGCACTTGCGATATAATTAACAGCTTGTGTGAAATCGTTCATGTACGTCATATTTGACAGTACATTCAGCTTGATATTTGCACATTGCGGGTCATTGATACCATGTAAAAAGTCCCGCACTTTCTTGTTTTTGGGAACAGGTTCCCCTAATCTCACAAGATCCTGGTGGGCTTGTTGGTGAATTCCAACATAAGAACTAAAGCCAAAGTTTCTCCTGGGACGAAGATAATTAGCCTTGATAATGGCATTATAGCAATCTTGCTTCCCTCTTGTTTTTGCTGATTCTCCTTCATAGTAATTAATCATTGATTTCCATGCATTTTGCCCATCTCTGGATGACTGATACATGTTTATCCATGCCTAGGCCGGGCCGTTAAGGGTTAATGACTGAAGTAAGTCATAAACTAGACCGTTGTTAATATTGTACTCGGGTCCTGTTAGTATTGCACACTCAACAAGTTGATCGTGTACCATGCTAAACACCTTGTTGTAGTTAGGCACATCTTGTTCTCGAATAATATATGCCAAGGGAAGTCCAGCATGTCCAATTTTTGAATGAAGATAAGTGGTCATACTCTCCTTCCACTGCCTCCATTTGGTTTCCTTCTTGAAAGGGTCTGGCTGTTTGACCAGATCAAGGGCAGAAGTTGTTCTCGTGGCCTCTTTCTCTGATTTTCGTGCTTGGTTCCATAGGGTCGCATATTCTTCAGTAACTTGGTCCAGCTTGTAAGGCAGACCTAGTATGTACATGCGATTAACCCAGAAATGGATTGCATGAACTGATTCCTGAGAGAAGAAAGGGATGAAAAGACCAGCCCCCTGGTTATCCCTATGGATCTGCTTGATTAGCCTATCCAAGCCATCCTCGTTTAGTAATCGCAAACGCTGCAAGGAGTTAATGCCATTATTTGTGAATTCACGAGCGGCAACTTCTGAGAGTCCTAGTCTCATCAAGGCCTGTCCCATCAGGAATCTCTGATTTTGTACTGCAGCTAAAAGCTGAGCGACCACATCCACAGGCTGTTCGTTTCCGCCAAGATTTGCAGCTCCCTGTCCTTGAGGGATTAGTGGGTTTAGGTTAGGATTTACCTTTGCCTGAATAAAGTAAAAATAAGTGTACAGATGGCAATAAGCCATGAGACCTTATGTGAATGAGCAACGTCCGGATTGCTGCCTCAATGCTTGTTGAGCTTCCTCAACTTTTATCTATTCTTCAAATAGAGATATAGATAGCACCAGCGCTATGGCTGTTGACCTTTTCAGGGAGACAAGTAAGTCAAATCACCTGAACAGTATTTTGCAGTCATAACCGGTGATTAGACTATAGCAAAGAATACTATGCCCTTGGTCATCTTGGGTCCTCTGATGTAACAAAAGACATCAAAACACTTAGAGAATGTCTGGGTCTGATAAACTAACTGAAAATTGTCTTACCATTTTATAAAAGATTCAAGTTAAAGATAAAAAAGTCTTGACTGAAACAGATAATTAAATAATATAGCTTAAAATAGAAAAAGCTACCAAAGAAATTTTGTGTGGTCAAGATAACAGCAATTAGAAAAGAACAGCTGACTCTTCACACACATGTTCAAGATGGCTTGTAAGCACCTGAGGCATTACGTCTTACGTCGTCCATACGCATATGGTCCATCATAAGGTCACAAGTCACATTTTATACACAGTGCACGTAGCACAAGTCACATGTAGCACAATATTCAATCACTGTGTTATTATTTAATTCAATCGTGCAATATATATATACAAATTATAGTAAAACATCAAGAAAAGGGAAAAAGATGAGAAGCCCTTCAAGAGGTAAGGATATGCATACGTATGACCGTACCGCATGATTGCTAGTGTTATGGCTACCACAAATCAAAATGTAAGCAAAAAAGAACCTGCTTTTAATAGAGCTGTTTCTAATTGTATTTATTACCCCCCCCCCTATCTTTGTGCGATCACAATCGAATTATCAATGATCTCATACCACCACCATGCTACTTTTTTATCATACTTCTTACTACTGCTTGCTCCTTGTCTGCAATGTAATGTTAAGGCGAAACGTATCTCTTGCACGGACGCATCGGAAAATCTTTATGACAAGAGTAATAGTCTTGAAGTAGCCTATGAAAACATAGAAGACTACGTGAATAAGAATTGCAATTCGACTACAGTGAATGATTTCTGCTACTGGTCGTATTTAACAATCGATGAAAACATTTGGAGCCTCTCCTTGAAGTACAATGGGACCGTGGAATTGTCGAACTTGACACAAGCCTATAAAAACGCCTGTCTGAAAGCTGGTGGAAAAGTGGTTGAGGTGACTTTTCACATAGTAATGACAGGCATTGACCCATGGTACTTTAATCAAACAGGTGCTGTATCTCAATATTCTGTATTTGGAAGTCCAGAATGCGTTAGCGCATCTGCCTGCAAGAATGCATCTGACATAGAAGAGTATATCAGGTATGGGTGGGGTACGTACTATGGAGCAACTGTAAAGAGCATAACCATCTATCAGCTTCACTGGGACAATTATTCATACCTTTTTTAGGGCTTATCTCCTCTTAGCATGAAGCTTTTCTTCTCTGATAAAAGTAACATAATAATGGCATGATGCTAGTTGTTATTAGTTCCGGCTGAAAATCTTACTAAAGTTACTTTTTTTGTGGCTCTGCTTATTTTTTACTCTTACATAAAACTAATAATAATAATAGACAAATGTAACGCACTAGAGAGGCAAGTTGAATTTTATATTAATTAGGTGCAGCAGGACCAAAATTCTGGCTCTCCTTAATTTTAATGCAATTGAAATTGGATCAAAAATATGTTGTAAGGTAGACCCCGTAAAAGAAATTCAATTTGCGAGAGAAAAAGAATCATTCGTAGGTTCTATTTGATTGTGGTCAAACTGCTACTGTCCAATGGAGCTGCAACTCTGTTCACGCATTTGTTTTGTGCAAAAATAAAATAACTTCACTATCAGCAGAAGTATTGTATTTATTAGTCGCACCGGAAAATTTGCACTAGGGAACACAATTACATAATTTGTTGGAATGAAGTAGCGACGGCTTCAATCTGAACAAAGGCAGATGGAATTTCTAGTCTTTGTACGAACAGTATTGTTGTTAACATGTGGTCCTTAGGAATTGGATACTCCATCTGAGCTGCTTCAAAGCTGACAACATCGCACTTACCAGCCACCATATACACTGTTAACTTTTTAACATCCGACCAAGTTAAATTTTTGTTTTTCAACGAGAAGTCGATACTTTCCAAACACTCCCTGCATTGCGTTGCAGCAAGCACGTCCTCTGAGACTGATGAGCTCTGCCCGATTTTGATAGTACCACGTATAAAGTGTAGCATCACTGGACCTAAAGCTACTGATAATGAATCAACGGTTTTATTGATTTTGTTAGTTTCGGTTTCCTTAGATCCTTCAGATGATACAATCTCTACTTGCTTTGCGTCTGGAGTTAATCCCTCTTGCACTGCACTACTTTGTTCACCAGAAAGAGAGGATGGCAACGTAAGAGAATGTTGTCGGGTGTTGTAGTATCGATGATAAAGAATTCCAGCAGAGAGAGCTGTCCCCACCATTAATCCGGATATTACTGCCGCTCCGAGAAACAAACCCGCACCCATCGCATATAGATTTTGAGAAAGAAACGGCGTCACGACATCTGCTATAAATTTATCTATTCGCTCTTCGATAACACTGAACTCCGGCGTATGCATGTTTTCCTTTAATCTCCCTATTACATTCCCGAAAATATCATCCAAGGAATTGTAGGTGCTAGAACTGCTTGCGGTCGCACCTTTGATGCCTCCCACAGCAGAGTTCCCAACCACATTATTATTCCTTGATACTACAGATGGTAAGCCACTTAATATATTGCTGCTTATGCCGATGCTGTTGGTACTAGCATTGCCGCTACCAGTTGCGTTTCCATCCTTTGTTTGGTGGCCCATATCCTTCTCTCAAAACACAAGTTATGTTTCTTTTTTCGGTTTTTTTGTTACAGAGATCTTGGTGGCGGAATGCACAGCAGGCGTTCACAATACGCGAGCCATAGGGGGTAGTCCCGCATACCCCGCCATGTTACCTAAAGAGAGGATTTTTTTTCCTCAGCAAAACAGTTAGAAGCAAAGGCAGCTGAATTGGTACATTTTAAAGAAGTTCAAACACAGTGGGGGAAGAGTATTCAATTCTGTGAGGCAAGGACACTTCGCCTTGCTTGTGACATGTATGGAATTACAGAGAAAGCCAAACGTACCGGAGTTTCAATATCTGAATCTATTGACGCATCTCAAATTACAAAAAACTTGCATGTCATAACTGCAGGTTTTAAAATGCAATATGTGGATGCTATCAACCCTATTAGGGGTAAGGCTCTTTGTGTCGATGGTATTTATGATAATGCCCAATCGCGTGACCATGTTTTTCCTGTTCAGTTACTAATGGCGAAAGAAACAAGGAAAGCTACCAAGCTTTCAGAGGCTTCTTTGAATTTTTCGCCTTAGCAGGTGACAAGTCAAAAATGAGAGATGGCACACCATATTTTTGGCAGGCCCTTGATGGCTTTGAGGAGATCCAGCTTACAGCCACAATGGACTCATCAGCAAGCTGGAAGGGGCTACAAATAGGTGGAGCCTGTAAGCAACGCCAGTTTTTCTGCCATTGCTGTCCCCTGGAATCTGACAATGTTCATCACCCAAATGACGAGATATGTAATCCTTTCTGTGCCCAGAGAGACGACGACGATTGGCTTTGTTACCACCATAACATGACTAGTGAACAATAGCTACAACAAATGAAGGATGATGTATCAACAATTCAATCAAAGTTATTGGAGAGCTTTGATAGGATTGAATCGAAGCTTAAGGTATATGCAGCCAGTCAAGGTGCACATAAAAATGACCGAAATTCCATTGAGTATGAGCCCACTAATGCTGACGATGCAGCAGACTTTACAGATTTGCTTAATGAGGAGCTGGAGCTGCGTTCTTTGGACATGACTGGCTCTCTAGAAGTGATGCGTGACCGATTACGGGAATCCTTGCAGCATGAGAATCGGATGCGATTACTACTGGACCAAGTAAATCACTGTGAAGGTGTCGGGCTAGCCTTATTTTTAGTCATGAAGGCTGTACCCTGTATTTTGCACTGTGAAAACAGAGCTTGTATTAAAATTCTTTCAATGGTTGTTTCGGAAGGATTTTCAAATGCAGAAGCGGGGCACATATTACAGGAGGAGGGCAACTCAAAAAAGAAGAGGATAGAAGCTTACATTTCAAGATTGGAATGGATTATCAACACGAGAATTCTTGGTGATGAGCTTGATCCTCTCCAATGGGAATGTCCCACTGAGGATGATGGAAAAAGTGTGGGCAGAATAACACTAGACAACAACCGAGCCCAAAAAATAGTTGCTAACATGGAAGACATTGTTCAGCTATCTATTGCGGAGTCAGAGAGAAAAGAACAGCTACTGTTTTCGCTTCGTAAATATAATGCTGCTACTTCTATTATGCATCAAAAAAAATATTTTACTGATGATGAAATTCATCAATTCCAGTTAAACATTGATGACTTCTTCCAGGTATGGGTTAGGTTATACTCATATGCTGGGTGTACAAACTACATCCATTTATTGTCTTCTGGCCATATTGCAGAATACATGTTTAGATGGCGGAACCTACACTGGTTGAGTCAGCAGGGCTGGGAGCACTTCGACTCTCTCCTAAAGGTATTTTTCTTTCAAAGAATGGCACATGGTGGCCATGTTTGGTGGAGCAAAACTAGGGATTTGGCAACTATAACTAAAAATAAGCTCAGGCCTATAGGTCTTTGGCTGCAACGCCGAATGCTCTAGATCTGTGGAATCGGTGATTCATATTTTACAAATAGTAATGCGCCCGCAGAGATAAGTAATGAAAATGGCAACGATGATTATGACATACATGATGACTGATTTATAAGAACTAACTTAGATAATCTTATCGTCCTTTATTAGAAGTAAACTACCCCTAAGGTGTAGAGTAGTCATCATAAGCCTTGACACAATATCTACTTCAAATACTCTAATATTACCTTTTGAAGGTCCAAAAAAACATATTGCGTGAACGTCATTTCCAGTGAGAGATTCAATACAAAAAACTTCATTTTCAAATTGGAACCGCCGCTTAACTTTAAGCGATACACTAGACAGCATTATACTTCTCTGCCAAGCTTCAGCTGGTGCTGCCTCATTTGTTTTCAGTTGATCTCGAAGGCTCC
>Ga0068877_10004524_pt1 | contig 10848 bp, 12 predicted proteins | sample NOAtaG_FD_66437 | JGI IMG/M metagenome (GOLD analysis project Ga0068877, IMG submission 66437) | Freshwater lake microbial communities from Lake Erie, under a cyanobacterial bloom - NOAA_Erie_Diel6S_1000h metaG | ecosystem: Environmental > Aquatic > Freshwater > Lake | place: USA: Ohio, Lake... | reverse complement strand
GCCTATGGCCTGCCGAACGCCCTGCGTCTCACCATCGGCAGCGCGGAAGCGAACGAGGCGGTGCTGGCCCAGCTCAAGGCCTTCCTCGCCGGGGGCAAGGCATGATGGCGGGCTTCACGCCGTTCCGGCGGCTTGCGATCATCGGGATCGGCCTCATCGGCTCCTCCATCGCGCGGGCCTGCCGCCAGCATGGCCTCGCGGAGGAGATCGTCGCGATCGACCGGGATGCCGGGGTGCGCGCCCGCGTCACCGCGCTCGCCCTCGCCGATGTAGTGACGGGTGATGCGGCAGAGGGCGTGGCCGGTGCCGATCACGTCATCCTCTGCGTGCCGGTGATGGCGAATGCGGCACTCGCCGCGATCATCAGCCCGCATCTCGCGCCGGGCGCAATCGTGTCGGATGTCGGCTCGGTGAAGGGCGCGGTGGTGAAGGATGTCGCCCCGCACCTGCCGCAAGGCGTTTTCTTCGTGCCGGCGCATCCGGTCGCGGGCACGGAACATTCCGGGCCCGATGCCGGCTTCGCCGCTTTGTTCGTCAATCGCTGGTCGATCCTCACCCCGCCCGAGGGAACGCCGGAGGAGGCCACCCGGCGCATCCGTGCCTTCTGGGAGGCAATGGGTGCCAATGTCGAGATCATGACGCCGGAGCATCATGATCTCGTTCTGGCGATCACCAGCCATGTGCCGCATCTCATCGCCTACAACATCGTGGGCACCGCGGCCGACATGGAGAGGGTGACGCAGAGCGAGGTCATCAAGTTCTCGGCGGGCGGTTTCCGCGATTTCACGCGCATCGCCGCTTCCGATCCCACGATGTGGCGCGACGTGTTCCTCACCAACAAGGATGCGGTGCTGGAAATGCTCGGCCGCTTCAACGAGGATCTTCTCGCGCTCCAGCGCATGATCCGCTGGGGTGACGGCGACGAACTGCACAAGCTCTTCACCCGCACCCGCGCCATCCGTCGCGGCATCATCGCGCAGGGACAGGAAACGGCGGCGCCCGATTTCGGCCGCACGCCCGCGCCCCTTCCGCCGGTGAAGGCCGACCCCGCCTGATCGGCCTCAATAGAGCGGAGTGAGCTGCGCCAGAGGGAACGGCCCGAATCGCATGCGGCCGTTCTCGAAGACGAGCGCGATCGGCATGCCCTGCGTGCCGCCGAGCCGGCCCAGAAGCCCGCCCATCTCAAGACCCATGCCTCGCGTGACGCCGTTGAGCATCTGATCGACACCGCGCGCCCGGCCCTGCAGATTGCCTTCAAGCCGCCTTTCGGCATCGAGCCCCAGAACGCCGGAGACATCCACCATTGCCTGCCCCTTCGTCGCCTTGGCGAGAATGACCCGGGCCTGCCCGCGCGCGAGGCGCCAGTCATCGAGGCTTTCCTCGATGCGACGGGTCGGATCAAGCAGCAGGCCCGGCGCGGTCGACTGCAATTCGAGCGTCATCGGCTCCGGGCTCCCCACGAATCGATCCACGAAGGGATGGCTGATCTCGCCGATGCGCAGCAGGAGATCGCTGCCGGGCTTCTCACCCGGCGAGCGCCGCAGATGCAGCGAGAAATCCTTCGCGTTCACCCGTTGATCCGGTGTTTCGCCGAGCCCCAGCTGCACCAGCGGCTGGATGACCTCGACCGACAATTCCGAAAAGCCGGCCGCGCCGCCGCGGAAGCTGGCACGGGCGCTCTTCCAGTTCAGCGTCACCTCGCGATCGGCATCGATGCGCATGGTGAAAGGCGCATCAAGCAGCGCGATGTAATGGCCGGGCGAGGTGATGCGGCCGTGAAGGGTGAGCCCGCCGAGGGTTGCCGCCCGCGTGAGGCCGTTCGGCCCCTTCTCGATCACCTGCGGCTTCGCACAATCGAGTTGCAGCCGGAAGGGGAAGCCGGTGATCGAGCGTTCCGGGCAGATCCAGTCGCGCCCGCGCATCGCCTCGCGCGCGACGAAGCCATCCATCACTTCGCCCACGCGCCGCGCGCCAAAGGCCCAGATGCCGGACCAGAGGGCCGCAAAAAGTGCGAGAATCGCAAAAGGCAGGTAGAGCCCGAGACGGGAAAAGCGCGAGGAAGACGCAGAAGGCATGCTCATGTGGGATTCCCTGGGTTGTTCCTTGCGCCGAAACACGAAATCCGCGAGAAGCGATTTCTTCCCGCCTCCTGCCCGAAAAACCATGTCGAAGCCCGAGCCCGTTGCGGATAGCGCCAGAAAACGCCGGTCGTCAATTGCCGCCCCCTTGCTGCACGACAGCGAATTCTGGGTGTTCGGCTATGCCTCCCTGATGTGGAAGCCGGGTTTCGAGTTCGAGGAGCGGCGGCGCGGAATCCTGCGCGGGTTCCATCGCTCGCTCTGCGTCTATTCCAACCGCCATCGGGGCACGGCCGAAAAGCCCGGCCTGGTGATGGGGCTTGATCGCGGTGGCTCCTGCCGCGGCATGGCCTTCCGCATCGCGCCGGAGAAGATCGAAGCGACCCACGCTTATCTCACCGAGCGGGAGCAGATCAACCGCGTCTATTTCGAGGTTTATCCCAAGGTGCGACTGGAGGATGGGCGTGTCATCCGCGCGCTTGCCTATGTGGTGGATCGCAGCCATGTCCAGTATGCCGGGCGCCTTGCCCATGTGGAAATCCTCAGGCTCATCGAGCAGGGGCATGGCCAATCCGGTGCCTGCCGCGATTATGTGCTCAACACGCTCCGCAGCATGGCGGAGATCGGCATGACCGATCACGCGCTCGACTGGCTGGAGCGCGAACTTTCGGCGCGGTAGCCCGCCTCCGCCGCAAGCCGGCCCGATATGTCCTCGATGCTTTCCTTCATGCGCGCGAAGAAGGTCTCTCCGGAGAGCCCGGCCGGAATGGGCGGCGGGAATTCCATGATGATCCGGCGCGGGTAATGCAGAAGCGTGTTGCGCGGCCAGGCAAGGCCCGAGACCAGCGCGACCGGCTGGCAGGGCACGTCGCCAAGGGATTCGTAGATCCGGGCGACGCCATAGCGATAGGAGGGGGGCGCCCCAACCTTGCGGCGCGTGCCTTCGGGGAAAATGAGGATATGCCGCCCCTGCCGGGTCGCGCGGCGCACGCCTTCCGTCATGGAGTTGAGAGCCTTCTGCCGGTCGCCGCGATTGATGGGCACCTGGCCTGCCTTCAGAAGATGCCAGCCGAAGAGCGGCAGCCAGATGAGTTCCCGCTTCAGGATGTAGGTCGGCTTGGGAAAGAACAGCACGATCGCCATGGTCTCCCAGGCGCTTTGGTGCTTCGCCGCCACCAGGGCCGGGCCACGGATCACGTTCTCCTCGCCGCGGATCTCCACGCGCGAGCCGACGATGATCTCGTGCAGGAACAACCCGCCCGCCGACCACCAGCGCGCGAAGGTCAGCATCGCCTGTTGCGGCAGCACCCAGCCGACAATGGCCATGATGAACCAGATTGTGCAATGCGCATGATAGGCGATCTGGAAGAGCGCCGAGCGGAGGATGATGAGAGCCATTGGGCGGAATGCGTCCTTCTTTGAGCCCCTCTTGCCAAAGACAGGGGAGGCAAACAAGCCTCGATGGCCCGACCCTAGCGGTCGATCACCGCCGCGCGCAGCCAGGTTAAGAGAAACTTCGTGTATTCGGAGGCGAGCAGCCGCACCAGCGCCGGCGCGCGCCACCAATCCTCGATGCGCGAGCGATCCGGAACCACAGGATAGGGCTCGATCGTCACGCCGGGCAGCACCTCGGCGAATTCCAGCCGCGCGCGCGGCATATGGTAACTCGCCGTCACCAGCAAAATGGCCCCGAACCCGTTCTTGCGCACCCATCGCGCGCTTTCCCGCGCGTTCTCGATGGTGTTCCGGGCGCGGAAATCGAGATCGATACAGCATTCGAAGGCCGCTTCATGCCCCGGCCAGATCTTGCGCAACTGCTCGCTCGTCACCTGTATGTTGACGCCGGAGATCAGGAGCCGTCGGCCATGCCCGGCCTCCAGCAGGCGGATCCCGTCCTCGATGCGGTCCGCGCCACCCGTGAGCACGATGATGCCATCGGCACGGGACGTGCTGGCCGGCGGCGCGGATTCCAGCGTCTCGACAAACCAGACGAAGCCGGCAAGCCAGGCGAGCACGACGAGCAAGCCCGGCAGAAGGATCGAGCGGATGGCGCGGGCAAGGCCCTTCATGGCGCCTGCCTCCTCATTGCGCCTGCTCCATGCCGCGCAGCGTGCGATAGACCGTCACGCGCGACACGACACCCGTGACAAACGCGACCAGCACGCCGATGACCAGCACGGAGAGAAAGCCCCGGAAAGGCAGGCTGAATCGGCCGAAAAGGGCCTCCACCTGTTCCAGCGCCGTGCCTTGCGCACCGCGCCCGAAAATCAGCCCCCCCACGAGGAAGAAGGCCGAGGCCGCCAGCGCGCCGGCCGCGCCGCCCTTGAGGCCGAGGCGCAGGAAATGGCCCTGGAACTGCCGCGCGATATAGGTATCCTCGGCCCCCACGAGATGCAGAACGTCGATGATTTGCGCCGTGCCGGCCATCGCGCCGCGCGTGGCAAAGGCCACGGCGAGCGCGGTCGCCAGCAGCACCAGCGTGAGGATCAGCAGTCCGATTCCCACGAGCGTATCCGCCATAGCCTTCAGGCGGCCGAGCCAGAGCTTGTGATCGTCAAGGATCGCATTCGGCACCCTTTCCGCCAGGGCCGCGCGCAGGCTTGCAAGATCGGGCGCGGGCCCATTCGCGAGCCGAAGCACGATGAGGCGCGGCACGGGGAGATCGCCGAGATCAAGGCCTGTCCCGAGCCAGGGTTCGAGCAGCTTCTCGCCCTCGCGCCGGTCCATGACGCGGACCTCCTCGATGACGCGCTGGCGCCGCGCGAGATCGGCCGCGGCAGCCACATCCGCCTCGAGATTGCGCCCGGGCGCGGGGCGAACCTGGATGGTCATCTCGCGGGCGATGGCGCGAGACCAGTCCCGCGAGGCATCCGCCACGAGATGCACGGCACCGGCCGTCAGCCCCGCGAGAAACGTCATGATCGCGATGACCAGCATCAGGGCTGCGCCGGAGCGCGATTTCGCCGGCAGAACCGGTGCCAGCACGCGATCCCGCGGAATGAGCAGCGGCTTGAGCAGGAAGTCCTGCATCGCCTGCGCCGCAGGCTGCATCCTGGCGAAGCGCAATCCGGCCCGGGCGCGGAACGCCACGAACCATGCACCGAACCGCGCCTGAGCACCGATGGGCGGTTCATTCATAGACATGAATATGCCCTTCGGCGAGCACGAGACGGCGCGCATCGACCATGTCCATCAAGGCAAGGTCGTGCGTCGCGATCACCACGGCCGTTCCGGACTTGTTGAGTTCGATGAAGAGCCGCAGCAGGCGGCGCGCGAGACCGGGATCGACATTGCCGGTGGGCTCGTCGGCGAGCAGCAGGGCGGGCTGGCCGATCAGCGCCCTGGCGATCGCCGCGCGCTGCTTCTCGCCGCCCGAAAGGATGACCGGCGGCACATGCATGCGATCGCCAAGGCCCACCCAGCGCAGCAGTTCGATCACCTCGGCGCGATAGCTTGACTCCTCGCGGCCCTGCACGAGCAGGGGCAGCGCGACATTCTCGTAGGTGGTAAGATGATCGAGCAGGCGGAAATCCTGGAAGACGACGCCGATCTTGCGCCGGAGGCGCGCGAGTTCGGCCTGGCTGTGCTGGCTCACATTCTCGCCAAAGAGGGTCACGCGGCCGCGCGTCGGCTTCAGCGTCTGCATCACCAGCTTCATCAGGGTCGTCTTGCCGGCACCCGAAGGGCCGGTCAGGAACTGGAAACTCTGGGGCGGGATCGAAAAGTCGATATCGCGGAGAATTTCCGGCCCGATGCCATAGCGCAAGCCGACATTCTCGAAACGCACGAGGTCGGGCTCGGCCGGTTCCGGCCAGAGCGGAAGGGTGCTCTCGTCTCTTTCCGGGAAATTCGCCACTGGCTTTACCGGCCTTTAACTGTCCATGGTGAGAGATAGCAGCCTGACGCGCCTGTCGTGAACCCCTTTGGAACGGGCCTGAGCGGAAGAACCCTCGCGATGATGCGCATTCGCTGCCCGAACTGCGATTCCATGCATGAAGTGCCGCCTTCCATGCTGGGGGGCAGGCCGCGCAAAGTGCGATGCGCCTTGTGCCGCACGGTTTTCCAGGCAGACGAAGCAACTGATTCGCCCGCGCCGCCCGGCAATCCTGCCGAGAATGCCGATGCCGTCGCCGCGCAGATCGACTGGCCCGAGGGCGGCGATGCATTGCTCGGGGATCCCGAGGAGCCCCCGGTCGTGCCCGCCTCAGGGATGGAAGAGGCGATGGGTGCGGATGCCAATGTCGACGTGAATGCCGCCATGGGGCAGGACGACCTCGACGCGCTTTTCGCCGACGCGCCCGCCGAGCCCAGGCCGCAGCCGGCCATCGCGGATGCGGCTGACCTCGCACCCTCCAAAAGCGCATCCATGAATTCCACGGCAGATCCGCTTGATGGCGGGCAGGATGCGGCAATGATCGCCGCTGTCGCGGTAGCCGGCGCTACAGCGATAGCGAACGCGGCAGAGCCGCAGGGCCGCAAGCATTCCAATCCGGCACGGCCGGCCTTCCGGCTGGGTCCGGCCCTTGGCGTGGTCGCGGCCACCGGCATTGGCACGCTCATGGCGCTTACGATCTTCCGGCATGAGACAGTCCGGATCGCACCGGGGCTTGCGCCCTATTTCGAGATGGTGGGCCTCGAGGTGAATTCCACCGGCCTCGAGATCCGCAATGTCCGCAGCCAGATCGTGATGGAAGACCATCGCGAGATGCTCGAAATCTCGGGCCAGATCTTCAACATCACCCGCGCCCGGCAACCCGTGCCGGTCATCCGCCTCTCGCTGCTCAACGCGGAGGGACAGCAGATCTATGTCTGGACCGGCGCGGCGGATCATGCCGAGTTGGCCGCCGGCGAGAAAACGCAATTCCGCCGCCGCCTCGCGAGCCCGCCGAAAGATGCGACGCAAGTGATGGTGCGCTTCGTCGCGAGAGACGATATCGTCGCGTCCATTCGCTGATCCCTTCACGCGTCCGGACGGCCCGCAGGCGCCCTTCGGCAGAGGCAGGAACCCGCCTTGACCGCTCAAGCCAAATCCGACCACGTCACCATCGATGCCTGGCGCATCCGCGTCCTGTTCTCGGAGGAGGCAATCGCCAGACGCAACCGCGAGCTGGCGGCGCAGATCGTGAAATCCGCGCCGCGCAACCTGCTGGTCATCGCCATCCTGCGCGGCAGCTTCATCTTCGCGGCCGATCTCGTGCGCCAGCTCCATGAGGCCGGGCTCGCGCCCTCCATCGAATTCATGCAGCTCGCGAGCTATCATTCCGGCACCGTCTCCTCCGGCCAGGTGACCGTGGTGAAGGACATCGACAACAAGGTCGATGACCGCGACGTATTGCTGATCGACGACATTCTCGAATCAGGCCGCACGCTCGCCTTCGCCAAGGACCTGCTGATCGCACGCGGCGCAAGGCGCGTGCTCACGGCCGTGCTGGTCGAGAAACCCATGAAGCGCGTGGTGCAGTTCGAGGCCGATTTTGTGGGTTTCCACGCGCCCGACCATTTTCTGGTGGGCTACGGGATGGACGTCGCGCATCAATTGCGCCAATTGCCCTTCATCGGCGTTGTGGAAGGCGAAGCCTGAAGGTTCGTTAGCATGGTGCGCATTCTTCTGGTGGATGATGACGAGGCGGTGCGCGCGCCGCTGGCCCGCGCGCTGGCACTCGATGGCCATGCCGTGACGGAGGCGAGCGATGGCGCCCATGCGCTCGAGACCTTCACGGAAGACGAGACCGGCTTCGACCTGATGGTCAGCGATATCCGCATGCCGGTGATGGATGGCATTCAGCTGGCCCTCGCGGTCGCCGCGAAGAGACCGGGCTTTCCCATCGTGCTGATGACCGGCTACGCCGAGCAGCGCGAACGCGCGAAAGAGCTCGAGGGCCTCGTCGATGACGTGCTCATCAAGCCCTTCCCGCTGGGGGATTTCCGCCGCGTCATGCGCGAGGTGATCGCCCGGCGCATTCCCGGCAGCTGATCAGGTTCCCGGATTGAGCCAGACGATCGCGGCGTTCAGCACGGTCGCGAAGACGACCCATGCGAAATAGGGGTAGAGCGCGATCCCCGCCGCGCGGTCGAGCCGCTGGAAAAGGCGGATCGTGTAGCCGATCGCGATGACCATGGCGCTTGAGACCACGAGCCCGCCCAGGGCGGATCGCAGGCCGAAGAACATATAGGACCAGCCGATATTCAGCACCATCTGCCCGAGATAGGCGAGGATGGCCGCATTCTTCGGTCCTGCCTCCGGTCTCGCCCGCAGGATGCGCCAAAAGGCCACGGCCATCAGCGCATAAAGAAAGGTCCAGACGATCGGGAACGCCATGTCCGGCGGGTTGAAGAACGGCTTCTGCAAGGTGCGATACCAGCTCACCATCCCCACGGCCGTGAAGAGCTGGCCGATCACGCTCGCGAAAAGCGACGGCAGGATCGCGACCGGCAGCAGCGCCAGCCCGCGCCAGGACATGGCCGGATGAAGCGGCGGGCTGGTGGTCGCGGAAGGCTGAGGGGGCATCGTCATGAGAGGGTCCTTGCCGTCTGTCAGGCCGGCCTGGCGGGCCGGGTGGCGAGATACACACCAAAAGCGGTCAGCATCATGAATCCGATCTGCAGAATGGTAAGCGTTTCACCGAACATCAGATAGGCCTCGATCGCCGCCGTGGGCGGGATGAGGTAGATCAGCGCTGCGACCCTCGATACCGCACCACGGCGGATCATCATCAGCATCAGGCTGATCGCACCCAGCGAAAGCGGGATCACCGACCAGGCGAGCGCCGCCCAGGTCTCCCAACGGCTCTCGAAGCGCAAGGGTTCCAGCAGGAGCGCGAGCGGCAGCAGCGCGAGGAACGCGCCGGCATATTGCAGGCTGGACACCACGCGCAGGTCGCCGGAGGCGATATAGCGCTTCTGGTAGAAGGTCCCGAGCGTCACCGCGATCATCGCGATCACGTTCACGAGAACCGGTCCGGCGAGGCTCTCGAGTGTCCCGGCCGAAAGCCCCGCGAGCTTCGGCGCAATCACCCCCATCACGCCGAGGAACCCGATCGCGATGCCCGAAAGCTGCAGGGCGCCGAGCCTTTCGCCGCCAAGGCGGGCCGCGAGCGCCGCCGTGATCAGCGGCTGGATGGCCGCAATGAGCGCCGAGACGCCCACCGGCAGCCCGTGGGCCACGGCCCACCACACCCCGCCGAGATAGATGGCATGCAGCAGAACGCCGCTCAGCATGCCATGGCCATAGGCCGCGCGGTTGCGCGGCCATTCTGCCCGGAAGGCGAGGGCGATCAGCGCCATGAGCACGAAAGCACAGGCGAAACGGATGACCAGGAAGAACAGCGGATCGGCAAAGGACGCCGCGTATTTCGCGACGATCCAGCCGGTGGACCAGATGAGAACGAAAAGCGCCGGCGCGACCGTGACAAGCGACATGGCTCCCCCTGTAGAGGAAGCCTGTCGCCAAGGGAATGGGTCATGCGCCGTGATGGCCAGACATGGCCCGGCCATCACGGCGCTGACTTCTCAGTTCAGCTTCGCCCTGGGCGGCGGGGCTTCGTCGCCCAAACCCAGGAATTCGCCCACGCGCAGGGCACCCGTCTCCACATCGATCGGCACGGTCTCCCCGTCCATCACCTTGCCGGCGAGGATGAGGCCCGCGAGCGGATCCTGCACGTTCTTCTGGATGACGCGCTTCAGCGGCCTTGCGCCATAGGCGGGATCGTAGCCTTTCTCGGCGAGCCAGTTGCGCGCGGCGGGCGAGAGATCGAGCGTGATCTTCCGATCTTCCACGAGCTGGCGCAGCCGGCCCATCTGGATATCGACGATGGCGCCCATATCCGCGCGCTTCAGGCGCTGGAACAGCACGATCTCGTCGATTCGGTTCAGGAATTCCGGTCGGAAGGCTGCCCGCAGGGCAGCCATCACCATGCCGCGCGCCTGATCCACCCCCTCCTCCTCGCCGAGGCTGACGAGATATTCCGCGCCGAGGTTCGAGGTCATGATGATCAGCGTGTTGCGGAAATCCACCGTCCGGCCCTGGCCATCGGTCAGGCGGCCATCATCGAGCACCTGCAGGAGCACGTTGAACACATCGGGATGCGCCTTCTCCACCTCGTCGAAGAGCACGACCTGATAGGGCCTGCGCCGCACGGCCTCGGTGAGGGCGCCGCCCTCCTCGTAGCCGACATAGCCCGGAGGCGCACCGATGAGCCGGGAGACCGAGTGCTTCTCCATGTATTCGCTCATGTCGATCCGCACGAGGGCATGTTCGTCATCGAACAGGAACGAGGCGAGCGCCTTGGTCAGTTCGGTCTTGCCCACACCCGTGGGGCCAAGGAAAATGAAGGAGCCGATCGGCCGGTTCGGGTCCTGAAGGCCCGCGCGCGCCCGGCGCACGGCGGTCGAGACCGCCTCCACCGCTTCGCGCTGGCCCACGACACGCTTGCCGAGTTCCTCCTCCATGCTGAGCAGCTTCTCGCGCTCGCCGGCGAGCATCCGGTCGACCGGAATGCCCGTCCAGCGCGAGACGACCTGCGCGATGGAATCCGGCGTCACGCTCTCGGAAATCAGTGCGCCGGCCTTGGCGGCCTCTTCCAGAGCCGCCAGCTTCTTCTCGAGTTGGGGAATGGTGGAATAGGCGAGTTCACCCGCCTTCGCGAATTCACCCTGCCTCTGCGCGCGCTCGAGTTCCGCACGCTTCTGGTCGAGCTCGCCCTTGATGCGCTGCGCCTCGCCGAGCTTGTCCTTCTCCGCCCGCCACGCCGTGGTGAGCGAGGCGGATTTC
>Ga0068877_10004523_pt1 | contig 10850 bp, 7 predicted proteins | sample NOAtaG_FD_66437 | JGI IMG/M metagenome (GOLD analysis project Ga0068877, IMG submission 66437) | Freshwater lake microbial communities from Lake Erie, under a cyanobacterial bloom - NOAA_Erie_Diel6S_1000h metaG | ecosystem: Environmental > Aquatic > Freshwater > Lake | place: USA: Ohio, Lake... | reverse complement strand
CGCGGCGTGATGAGTCGCTCCACCTCGACGGGGTCGGGCACGAAACCCCGCTCGGGGCGGCAGGGGTAGTGCACGGCCTTCGCGCCGTGGATCACCACGCTCGCCGTCCAGAGCGGATAGTCGGGGCTCGGCACGAGCACCTCGTCGCCCGGGTTCAACAGCGCCCGCATGGCGAGCATGATCAATTCGGACACGCCGTTGCCGATGAAGACGTCGTCGGCGGTGACGTCCATCACGCCGCGGCTCTGCTGCTGCATCACCACGGCCTCGCGGGCCGGAAAGATCCCCTTCTGGTGCGAGTAGGGATCGGCCTGGTGGAGGTTTTCGACGACGGCCACCCGCATCGAGCCCGGCATCCGAAACCCGAAGGCGCCGGGATTGCCGATGTTGAGCTTCACGATCTCGTGCCCCTCCCGCTCGAGCTGCTCGGCGCGGCGGGCGAGTGCCCCGCGGATCTCGTAGCGGACGTCGTGGAGGTGCTCGGAAGCGCGGAGTGGGGGAAGGCTCATGCGAGCACTGTACATCAAAAAAAGGTGTCAGGACTCTTTTCCGAGCCTCCCGCCTTGGACCATGGGCACGTTTCGTCCGGAAAAGAGTCCTGACACCTTTTTTCATTTCGCGAGGGCGGCGTGCAGGGCGTCCCAGGGGAGCGGCACCCAGGGCACGGCCCCAGGCAGGCTGGTGCGCTCGGCGCCGGCGACGGACCGCGGCTCGAACCCGCCCGCCTCCACCTTCTCGGCGGCCCTGTCGACCGCGGCAGAGAGCCGTTCGAGCCACTCGGGCACCTCGACGCCCGACCCGCTCGCCACGCCACGAAAGCCCGCGGCCTTCGCCTCGAGCGCGGCTCCGGCGCCGGCAGGCTCGCCGGTCGCCAGCTCGGCGGCCGCGGGTTCCACGAGCGCCTCGAGTTCGTCCTGCTCGAGCGCGGCCGTGAACGGCCGCCGCACGCGATCGGCCACGCTCGCCAGCCGCACGCCCCATTGCTTCTCCAGCTGCGCGAGCCGCTCGACCAGCTCCGCGGCCGTCTCGGCGGTCTCGTCCCGCATCCGCCGCCGCCACGACTCGGCGGCCTGCACGGCCCCGCGGCGGGCGAGCACACGATGGGCCATGTTCACCGGCCGCAGCGTCCAGGCGATCCGATCGTACTCGGCCTTCACTCGCAGGTAGTCCAGCAGGATGTGCAGGCACTCGCCGCGGTCCGACTGCGTGGTCGTCGAGTTCCAGTCGCGGTACTCGGCGTGGTTCTCGGCGATGCTCTCGAGCACGAGCCGCAGTCGGGCCACCGCCTGGTTCATGGGCAGCGCGCCGCTGGCGAGATCCTCGAGCAACCGGGTGGGCTGCCGTGGCCTTCGAACTTCGCCGCGGGACTCCTCGCCCGTGAAATCCTCGGGCTCCGCCCGCTCCAAGAGCCGCTCGAGGTGATGCCGCACGCCGCCGCGGAGAATGCCGCGGAGCGACGCCGGCGTGAGGATGTGCTGCGTGAACAGTCCACTGCCGTAGTCTTCGATGAACTGTCGCGTCGTCGCGAAGGCCTTGTCGTCCCGCACCCGCTCGAGCACCGAAAGCCGCAGTTGGCGGGCGTGGGTCATCCAGGTCTCGAGGAGCCGGGGCACGAGCAACGCCAGGCCGTCGAGAATCCTCAGGGTGGCGACCTCCGCGGATGCATCGGCGGCCGATGCGCTCTCCACGATTCGCTCGACGAGCGACCCCGTGGCCGCCTCGAACACGCGGTCGAATTCGCTCACGCTGGCGGCTCCCGGCGGCCGGCGGCTCTCGAGCGCCTTCGCCAGCTGGACCAGCTCCGCAGTTTCCGTCACGAGCCCCACGCGCGGGAGGCAGGCGGCGAGCCGCTCGAGCAATCGTTCACGGCTGCGGGCCCGTGCGATCCTGTCGGCGCGGCCGCCGCGGGAGAGCGGCACGTAGAGCACGGCCTTGCCGACGAGCCGGCCGCGCACCGCCTCCAGTTCCGTTCTGGCCGTCTGCGTGTCGCCCGCGAACAGCGCGGCGAACAGCCGGCCGATCGGCCCGCCCCGCCGCTCTCCTGTCCGGCCCACGTGCAGCCGCGCCGCGAGAACCCACAGGGTCTCGCTCGCCCGCACCGCGGCATCCACCAGCCGCTCCGCCGCGGCGTCACGCTGCCATCGCAGCCGGTCGAATTCGGTGGGCGACATGCCCGGCGGCGGCGTCTGGTCGCGGCCAGCGACGACGGTGGCCGCGCCGACGAGCCCGCGCCTCAGCCGGCGCAGCGAATGCCGCCAGCCGATCACGGCGTCGATCTCCTCGCGGGACGGCGTCGTGCCCGCGGTCGCGTCGGCCGCGCACCACGCCGTGACCGCCCGACCCATGAGCCGGATCGTCCCGGCGAGCAGCTCGGCGGCGTCTTCGAGCGCGGCCGGGCCTCCGGCCACCGCGCCCGGCGCATCGACGTCGATCATGCCGCCATCGACGCCGTCGTCGGCGGAATCGCGCCACACCATCGACTCATAGGCCGAGGCCACGCTTTCCTCTCCGCTCGACCGCTCGTCGTCGGAAATCTCGTCGTCGTGATCCGGGCCGGCGCCGCGGCGGCCGCCGGGCTCACGGCCGGCGGCGGCGGTCTCGACGAGGTCGACCAGGGAGGTGGTGTTGGCCTCCATGAACTCGAGGAATCGCCGCAGCCGCAGCCGCCCGTCGGGCGACGTGTCGGCGGCGGCGAGATCGACCCACCGTGTGGCGGCGGCGAGCCACAGCCCACCGGTATGCTCCACGGCGTCGCCTTCCAGGAGCGATGCCCAGTGGACGAGCAGGCCCTGTGCGCCGTCGAGATCTCCCTCGCCGAGGAGCGCCTGCGCCGCCTGGGCGTGCGTCCGCGGCGAGGTGAAGGCGGCCACCTCCTGCCGCCAGAATCCCGGCGGTGTCGCCGGCGCGGTCGCCCGGCGCTTCTCCAGCGCGTTGATCACCTCGCGGGTCGAGGCGGAGATCTCACGGCCCGACACGTGCGGCACGCCGGAAACCGTCGTCGTCGCAAATCGATCCCACCAGGCCGCCAACCGGTCGAGCGCCGAAGCCGCCCGCATGGCGACCGCCTGACCGCCGGTGACCTCGGCCTGCCGCCAGGCTGCGGCGTAGCCGTCGAGGATCGACTCCGTCACCTGCACGAGATCGTCGACCCGCGGATCCGCGAGGCTCTCGCCGCCCGGCTCGTGAAGTGGAAACTGGCCCGACATGCCGAGGATGTTCCACGGATCGACGGTCGCGCCGCACTCGACGGCCCGAAACAGCAGCGCCGTCGCCTCGTCGAGCTGGTCGAGCGCCCGCTCCACGCCCGCGGGTGGGCGCATGAGGCTCCGTTTCGCCGCCACGACGCGGCCGGTGATCCGGGCGAACATCCGGGCCGAGGCCGCCGGCACCTCGCCGGCGAGGCGTTCGGCGACCGCGGATCGACCGAGCCGTGCGAACACCGCCGCCAGCGCGACGTTCTCCACCTGCCGGGCGCGGCGGCCCGCGAGCACCGCGTTGATGTGGCGGCGGACGCCGCCGAAGGGCTGATGCAGCCGCCGCGCCTCCTCCTCGAGCCGGCGGGCGTGTTCGGCGGGCAGCGTCGTGAGCAGCCACCGATAGAACTCGTCGCGATAGCCGGCGATCCGTGGCAAGAGTTCGGCCAACGGCAGCGACGCCTGCCGGGCTCCGGGGCCGTGGCCCGAAAGACCGGCCGCCATCAGGATGACCCCCGCCAGCACGGCGCCCGACTCCCACCGGAGCTGCGCGTCGATCTCCGGCGACAGGTCGCCCGTGGTCCGCACCTGCCCGGGCCAGGAGAGAATCCCGTCGAGCGTCACCTGCTGGAGCACCATCCGGCGATAGGAACCGCTCTCGTCGATCCGTGCCGGATCCCACATGCCGAAGAGATAATTGGGGCGACTCGCGGCCGGGTGAAGGAAGTCGAAGGCCCGCGGATCGACCGCCAGTTCCTCGAGCAACTCGGGGTCGAAGTCGGCCTGGCGGAGGAGCGTTGCCGGCGCCGACCGCAGGATCGCGAGGGCCGAGCCCACCATCTCACCGTATCGCCCGTGCGCCGACCCGACGCCGGCGAGGTACAGCGGTATCGGACGCACCCGCTCATGCGGATACGGCTCCGAGAGCCGGCCGTTCTCGAGCACGGCGACGGGCCGCCAGCCCGCGTAGTCGTTGAGCCGGTCGATCGCGGCCGCGACAACGGACTGTGGATCGGAGTCGTCGCCCGCTGCGGCCGCGGCGAGCACGGCCTGGGCCGCAGCCATCACGAAGAAGGGCCGCTCGATGCCGCCGGGGGGCTGATGCTCGAGGAGATCGTCGTGGAATTTCCGGTAGCCGGGGAGCAGCCGCTCGAACACCAGTTCGATGACGAGGCGGGCCTGGGCCGGATCACGAAACGCCGCCTCGCTCGCGGCCAGGTCCGCGAGCCGACAGGCGAGGGCCGACTCGACCCGCGCCGCCGTGTCGGGCTGCTCCTCGGCCCCCTCGCGACCGGCCGGCTCGGCGGCCGCGAACAGCGCATTCATCGCCCGCCACGCCGCCGGATCGAAGGCGCCGGATGAAAAACTGAAATACCCCAGCACGACCGCGGCAGGATCGCGGGCACCGGAGGGCTGCGGTGCCGGCGGCATCAGGCTCGGGTTCCGGGGTCAGGGTGCTTCATGGCGGCACGCCCACAGGTTACCACTTTGCAGGCGCCGGGCAGGAGTGCGTGGCGGCTGCACGCGGCCGGCTCGCGGTCCGGGGGCTTTTTTGCTTCCCGCGGGGGGCGAACTATTCTCGTTCCCATGAACCATCCGATGTCCTTGCTCCCCCTGCTCGCGATCGCTCTCCTCCTGCCGGCCGCCCCGGCCCGCGCGGAGGCCGTCGTCTGCGGTTCGGCCGCCGACGAGTTCGCGGCGCGGGCCGCGGGCCTGGAGCGGCAATGGATCGTCCAGATCCCATCGGGCGTCGGCGGTTGGCGGCTCGGTCACGTGTCCGTGGGCGACGGGCTCGTCGTGGCGCAGACGGGCGATGGCGGCGTGCATGCGATCCAGGCCGCGCGCGGTGTCGATGACGTTCCCCCGGGCACGCTCCTCTGGTCGCAGCGGATCGGCACGCCCGGCGGGCCGTCGGGCTCCGCGGGCATCGGGCCACAGGTCGTCACCGTGGCCCGCGATCTCGGCATCGACGCACTTGATCGACGCACCGGCGCCGTGGCGTGGACGAAGCAACTCGGCCAGCTTCCCGGCGCGTCCGCCGTGCCGGCAGGCGACTGGGTCTATGCGGCCGTGCCCAACGAGGGCATCCTGCGGCTGCCGGCGAATCCCTGGCGGTCGGCCGCATCGCCCACACCCGCCGGTCAGACGAAGCCCGCCGTCGCCCGCGGCAAGCAGGCGGCCACGACCACGTCGTTCGTCGAGAGCCTCGAGCCGAGGACGGTCAACGCCGGTGGCGAGGTCGCCTTCGCACCGGTGCCGCTGGCCGACGGCGTCGCCTGGAGCACGACCGACGGCACGCTCGTGGCGCTCGAACGGACGAAGCAGGGTTGGCTACGGCACGAGCTGCCGCTCGAATCGCCCCTGGCCGGGCAGCCCGTCACCCGTGGCCGCGCTGTCTTCGCGACCACCGGTCCGTACGGCGCCCCGTGGCCGGCGACGCTCGCCCGCATCGAGCTGGCCGATCCAATGGCCAAGGACAAGCCGCGGCCGGGCCTCGAACTCGCCTGGCGGGTGGCCCTGCCCGACCATCCCGAAGGCAGCCCGCTCGTCGCCGACGACACGATCGTGCTCTCGCTGGGGCCGAGCGGGATCGCGGCGTTCTCCGCCCTCACGGGCGAACTGCGGTGGCGATCCGACATCGTGGGCCAGCTGGTCTCCGTCGGCGGCGACCGCGTCTGGTGCCTCGACGCCACCGGCCGGCTCTCCGGCCTCGATCTCACCTCGGGTATCCGGCGGGCCCGGCTCTGCCTCGCCGGCCTCACGCTGCCGGTGGTCAACACGACCGGCGACCTGCTCGTGCTCGCCGCCCCGGGCGGCGTGATCACGGGATTCACCCCGGTCGCGACGCCCGCGCCGGCACCCGCAGCCGAGGATCCTGACGCCACGCGATAGCGAGCAGCTCGTAGAGATCGCGGTCGTGCCGCAGGAGCCGGTGCGGATCCTGGAAGAAGCACTCGCTCGCTACGGCGAAGAACTCGCCGTCACCTTCGGCGGCATAGTCGTCGAAGGCGGTGGAGCGTCCGTCGTCGAGCGCCTCCTCGAACCGCGCCTGGCAGGCGTCGAATCGCGCGGTCCAGTCCCGCCGATCGATGCCCGACGGCAGCGGCGGGATGCCGTCGATCTCGCCGTCCTGCATGTCGACGAGATGCGCGCATTCGTGGATCACCACGCTTCTCGGACCGTCGCGAAGCCGGCCTCCATCGATCACCCGCGGCCAGGAGAGCACCATGCTGCCCCCGCTCCAGGTTTCGCCGAGCCGCGCCTCCTGCCATTCGAGTTCCCCGCCCCCGGCGAGCGGTGTCGACCGGGGCACGACATAGTCGCCCGGGTAGACGAGCACGCTCTTCAGGCCGGCGAAGTACTCGTCGGGGAACCCGAGCGCCACGAGCCCGGCCTGGCCGGCGATCGCCACCCTCACCTCGTCGTCGATCTCCTGGCCGCGGCAGCCCTCGAACCGCTTCTCCGCCACGAACACGGTGATCCACTCGTGCAGCCGCGCGCGTTCCGCTTCCGAAAGCCATTCAACCTGCTTCACGAGCCGTCGCAGGATCGTGGTCCACGCAGCTGGAAATGGCCGCTCAAGGATCGTCCGCCTGCGCCTCGCCCGCAGCCAGCGGAAGATCATGCGTCACTGCGGCGGCGTGAGGGGCAGGCGAACCAGTTCGATCGCCAGGAGCAGGCAGCCGATCGAGACGGCCACGAACGACAACAGCAGCATCGCCGTGTAGACGTTCATTGGCGGCCGAACGTCGGAAGAATGCGGATCGTCTGCCATGGCTCGCTCCGGCGCCGTCAGGCCTTCAGCTTCGTCGTGACCTTGTCGCCACGCTGCACGATGCCCCGACTGTATTCCCTGACGAGTTCGGCGATGGCCCGGTCGGAATTGACGGAGCGGACGATGGCGCGGCCCACGTACTGACCCGCGCGATAGACCTCCAGCGTGTGTCCCACTTGGAGGCCGTCGTCGCTGCCGAGCGACACCTGGATCGACTTGTCGGCGACGGCAATGACGTCACCGTCGAGCGGCGGCACCCGATCCTTGGGCAGCGAATCGAGCGTGAGGCCACTCTGCCGCAGCAGATCGCGGGCATTGGCCACCTGCTGCTCGAGTTGCTCCTTCCGCTCGGTGGCGATGGCGAGGAACGCCTTGGTCTCCTCGAGCTGGGCGGCGAGCTTCGCCGCGTTGCCCACCTGCGTATCCACGGTCGTCTGCTGATCCCGCACCTGCCCGCGCAGCTCCTCCACCTGTGCCGCCGCCGTCTTGAGTGCCGCCTGCGCCGTTTCCAGTTCGGCGAGGGCTTTCTGCTGGGCCTGCTCGCGTTCCGCCTTTTCCTTGCGCAACTGCTCGAGCTCGCCACTCTTCTCCGCGAGAGCCGTCTGCAGCTTCGCGACGACCTGATCCCGGGAGAGCTCGGATGCTGCGATGCGTTGCGTGAGCTGCGTGATTTCCTTCTGCAGGTCGTCCCGCTCCCGCTCCGCCTCGGAGAGCAAAAACTTGTAGCCGGCCCGCTGGCCCGCGTAGCACTCCTCCGGCTTCCGCTCGATCTCGGCCTGCCAGTCGGTGTGAGAGACGTAGATCGCCCCTGCGAAGGTCATGAGCACGAGGCTCATGATGAACACCGCGAACACGAAGATTTTTCCAATGGCGTTCATCGCGACACCTGCTCGCGAGGGCGAGCACCGGAGGCCATCCCCGGCGCCGCCCTGGCGTTCCACGCTCCTATTCTCGACCGGAGCGGGGCTCCGGAACAAGCCGCCGGCCTTCCTTCGGCACAGCCCCGCCCGCCGGTGCTGTCGTGCGCCCCGGGGCCGGCCGCAGGGCTCCCGCCACCGTTGCAGCCGTCACGACCGCCACCGCCCCCCAGCCCGCCACGGCTCCCAACGCGAGCCACGGGCTCCGCCGGCCGTCGGGCTGCACCCGGGCCCGGAGCGTGGCGGTGGCCCGCCGCGGCCCCCGTTCGAGCAGCCGTCCCGAGCCGTCGATCGCCGCCGAAAAGCCGGTATTGGCGGCGATGACGATCGGGGTGCGAACTTCCACGGCCCGGAAGATCGCCGCGGTGAGGTGCATGTCGAGTTCGCTCGATCCCCAGAACCAGCCGTCGTTGGTGAGATTGACGATCACGTCGGGCCGGCGGCCGGCCGCGGTGAGCGTGCGAACGAGCCCGCGCACGGCCATCGGCAGCGCGGTCTCGTAACAGATGGTGGGCGCGACCAGGCGCGCCGCGATCTCCACGGCCACGGGCTCGCGGCCGGCGGTGAGCCCCGCGGGCAGCGGCGTGAGCCGGTAGAGAAACGGGAAGCGATCCGCCAGCGGCACGTATTCGCCGAACATCACGGGATGCATCTTGTCGTAGCAGGCCAGTGGCCGACCGGCGGCGTCGAGGAACAGCCCGCAGTTGAAATACTCGACTCCGCCCGACGCCCGCGGCGTGATCACCTGCTTGTCGAGGCCGACGAGCCAGTGCGTGCCATACCGCCGCGCGTAGACGGCCAGTGCGTCGAGCCGCTCCCGGGCGAGCGCGTCGCGGGCCCGGGCCTGCCGCTCCTCCCCCTGCTTCGCGTCGGCATCGGCCGCCGCGGGGCCGAGCATCCGCTCCACGACCGCCTCGTCGAGTCGCTCGGCGGGATCGATCTCGACGAGCCCCCAGCGCCACATCGTCTCCGGCCAGACGACGAGATCGGGCTTTGAATCGCTTTGCTCGAGTCCCGCCATCGTGAGGTCGTCGTAATGCCGCGCCACGTCGCCAGCCGCATCGGGATCGTGCTTGAGTTCCGTGTCGATGGAGCCCTGCACCAGCAGCACGTCGAGCGGGGAGCCGGAGGGGGCGGGCTCCGTGGCCAGCCGCCAGCCGCCGTAGCCGAGCGTCGCGACCACGATTCCGGCGGCCGCCAGTGCCTCGCCGCGAAGCACACCGGCTCGACGTGTCTCGATCCGCGAGCGAGCCAGGGCCGCAAGCCCGGCGCACCCCGCCATCACGATGCCGCCGATGCCCACGGCCCCGACCGCATCGGCGGCCTGAATCAGCGTGGTCCAGCGCCACTGCGTGTGCCCGAGCGCGGCGAACGTGAAGCCGCCGAGCACCCAGCTCCGCAGCTGCTCGCAGGCCATCCACGCCAGCGGCGCCGCTAAGACAAGCGGCCAGCCGTGGCCATGCACGAGCCCGCGGGCGAGCCAGATGAAGAGCGGCACATACGCCGCGAGATACGCCGATAGCACGACCCAGCCGATGCTCGTAGCCGGGTGTGGCAGCCGCAGCCAGTGGATCGCGGCCAGCCAGTGGGCGAAGCCCGCGGCCCAGAGCACGAGCCAGGGCCGACGGCCGGCCAACCGCGGCTGCTGCACGATCGCCAGCCAGGGCAGCGGCGCGAGCCAGCCGAGCATCCAGAGATCGGCCGGCGGCTGCACGAGAAACATCGTGAGGGCACCGCCGAACGCCAGCAGTCGAAACCGGCGTTCCGAGTCGCGAAGCCACGAACCCACCTGTGCGATGCCCGCGCCGCTCATGCCTCGGCCTCGAACGTGGCCAGCGGCATCCCGGTCGTGACGGGTTCGTCCTCGTCGACGAGCTGCCGCACGAGCCGCCCCGTCACCGGCGCCTCGAGATCGACCGTAGCCCCGCCGCACACGAGTTCCACGACCCGATCCCCCTCCACCACCGGCTGCCCTTCGGCCACCAGCCACACCGACACGCTCACCGGCACGCTCCCCATGCCGAGCTCGGGCACCACGAGAACCAAAGCATCGTCAGGCATGTCACTCATGATGACCACAAAACGACAGGAGGGGTTGCCCCCACGCGTTTGCCGGCGTTGCTGACCAGCGCAGGCAGGATGCCGAAGCGCAGGCAGCATCGAGTGAGCGAAGGCCAGGATGGCCGCAGCGAACGTCCGGCGAACGCGTGGGGGCAACCCCGACTGCAGCGAACGTCCGGCAAACGCGTGGGGGCAACCCCGACCCACCGCACAGCGTCACCTCTGCTCGCGGAGCCATTCGAGCACCACCTTCCCCACCACCTCGAGCGACTCCGGCGCACAGTTGGCCGGCGTGTCAGCGGTCGTATGCCAGTGCGGGTAGTCGAAGTCGATGACGTCGCAGGTGGGAATGCGGCCGATCATGCGGAGCGGCACGTGGTCGTCCTCCACCGTGTGCTTCGGCCGCGGCACGAACTGCCGCACGCCCAGCCGCGTGGCCGTGGCCCAGAGCGAATCGACCACGGGCCGCGTGTCGGGCCACTCGATGCTGTGCCGCTCCTGCCAGATCTCGAGATCGCGATCCGCGACCATGTCGAGGATCACGCCCGAGCGGTAGCGGTGGGTGGCGCGGCCGCCGTCCTGATCGGCGGCGTACTGCCGTGCGAAGAAGGTCGATCCGAGGCAGTAGGGATCCCGCGGGCCGACGACATACTCCTCGGCGTCGAAGAGCACGAAGTCGACGCCGACCGGGCCGGGCAGCGCGGGCATGAAGCGGGCGAGTTCCATGAGGAGGGCCACGCCGCTGGCGCCGTCGTTGGCCCCGATGAAGGTGCCACGAGGATCGACCGGATCACGGTCGGGGTAGGGCCGGGTGTCGTAGTGGGCGCCGAGGAGCACGCGTTCGCGGCGGTCGGGATGCCAGGTGACGATGAGGTTCTCCATGTGGACGGCGGCACCGGTTCG
>Ga0068877_10004522_pt1 | contig 10850 bp, 4 predicted proteins | sample NOAtaG_FD_66437 | JGI IMG/M metagenome (GOLD analysis project Ga0068877, IMG submission 66437) | Freshwater lake microbial communities from Lake Erie, under a cyanobacterial bloom - NOAA_Erie_Diel6S_1000h metaG | ecosystem: Environmental > Aquatic > Freshwater > Lake | place: USA: Ohio, Lake... | reverse complement strand
AACTGTCGGAACTACCCGATGGACGAAGCGCCGCGGGCGTACAAGGACTTCGAAGAGGTGCTGACGAGTGTGAAAAAGGCCGGGCTTGCGAGCGAAGTGGCGCGGCTGCGTGCGCGGTTTGTGATCAAGGATGGGGATAAGGCGGATGATTGACCAGATGCAAGCACATGAATCGCACGCTGTCAAAGAAGACAGCACGCGGTTGAATCCGCGTGCGTCGAGAATCGCCTGAAATGTCCGTTGTAGACTCGGTAAAAGTCTCGGCAACTCACGCGTACGCACTCATCGGCGGGCAGATGCACACGAGGTTCCGATCGCCGTACGGATTATCCACCCGCGCCACGCTGGGCCAGAACTTTGAGTCGCGAAGATACGCCAGCGGGTACGCCGCCTGCTCGCGGGTGTAGGGGTGGTTCCACTCCGTGCCCGAGATCTTCTGCGCCGTGTGCGGGGCGTTTTTCAGCGGATTGTCCGTTCTGCTCAGCTTCCCGTCGGCGATCGCGCGGATCTCCTCGCGGATGGCGATCATCGCGTCGCAGAAGCGATCGAGCTCCGCCTTGTCTTCGCTCTCCGTCGGCTCGATCATGAGCGTGCCGGGGACGGGCCAGCTCATCGTCGGGCCGTGGAAGGAATAGTCCTGCAAGCGCTTGGCGATATCTTCGACCGTCACGCCCGCGCCCGCAACGCCCGCACCGCCCTTGTCGAACGGACGGCAATCAAGAATGAACTCGTGCGCGCACAGCCCGTTCTGACCCTGGAAGAGCACCTTGTAGTGCTTCTCCAAGCGCTTGGCCATGTAGTTCGCGTTGAGGATCGCGATCTGCGTAGCACGCTTCAGCCCCGCGCCGCCCATCAGCGCGATGTAGACCCAACTGATCAGCAGGATCGACGCGCTGCCGTACGGCGCCGCCGCCACCGCGCCGATGGCCTTTTCGCTGGCGTTGATCGGCGCACTGACCCCGTGACCGGGCAGGAACGGCACCAGGTGCTTCGCGACGCAGATCGGGCCCATGCCCGGGCCGCCGCCGCCGTGGGGGATGCAGAAGGTCTTGTGCAGATTCAGGTGGCACACATCAGCGCCGATGAACCCGGGGCTGGTCAGCCCGACCTGCGCGTTCATGTTCGCGCCGTCCATGTAGACCTGCCCGCCCATCTCGTGGACGACATCGACGATCTCTTTGATGTGCGACTCGAAGACGCCGTAGGTCGAGGGGTACGTGACCATCAGCGCCGCGAGGTTGTCCTTGTGCTGAAGGGCCTTGGCCTTGAGGTCATCAAGGTCGATATCGCCGTTGTCGAGGTTGTGCACCGGAACGACCGTGTACCCCGCGACGACCGCGGAGGCGGGGTTGGTCCCGTGGGCGCTCTCGGGGATCAGGCAGATGTTGCGGTGCCCGTGCCCGCGTGCCTGGTGGTACGCGCGGATGACCATGAGCCCGGCATACTCGCCCGCCGCACCGCTGTTGGGCTGAAGGCTCGTGCCCGCGAAGCCCGTGATCTCCGCCAGCCAGACTTCGAGCTGCTTGAAGATCTCCGCGTACCCCTGCCACTGCTCGCGCGGGGCATAGGGGTGCAACCGCCCGAACTCCGGCCACGTCACCGGGATCATCTCGCTGGTGGCGTTGAGCTTCATCGTGCACGAGCCAAGCGAGATCATGCTCTGCGTCAACGAAAGATCGCGCGACTGGAGCTTGAAGATATAGCGGAGCAACTGCGATTCGCTGCGGTGCGTGTTGAAGACCGGGTGCGTGAGGTACCCGCTCGTCCGCGCTGCAAAGCCCGGTAGCGTGCCGGTGAGCTCAACACCCGGCGCTTCGGGGTTGAAGGCGTTGGCGCCGCCGCCGAAGGCGCTCAGCACGTCGTTGATCAGCGCCGCGTCGGTCACTTCGTCGCACGAAAGCCCCAGCGAACCTCCGGGGATCTGGCGAACATTGATCTTCTTCGCCGCGCAGGCCTGCACGACCTTGCCCGCGTCGTTGCCCTTGGGGGTCACGCGCACCGTGTCAAAGATCGGCCCCTCGTCGACCGTGTGCCCGAGCTTCTTCAGCCCGGCCCGGAGCGAGACCGCGTACGCGTGCGCCCGCAGCGCGATCCGCCGCAGCCCCTCCGGCCCGTGATAGACCGCGTACATCCCCGCCATGATCGCAAGCAGCGCCTGCGCGGTGCAGATGTTGCTGGTGGCCTTGTCGCGCTTGATGTGCTGCTCGCGGGTCTGGATGGCCATCCGCAGCGCGGGCTTCCCCTGCGCATCGCGTGAGACGCCGATGATCCGCCCGGGCATCTTCCGCGCGTGCTCGCTCTTGGTGGAGAAGAACGCCGCGTGAGGCCCGCCGAAGCCCATCGGCACGCCGAACCGCTGCGCACTGCCCAGCGCGATATCCGCGCCGAACTCGCCCGGCGGCGTCAGCAGCGTCAGCGCCAACAGGTCCGTCGCCACCGCAACCACCGCCCCGTTCGCTTTCGCCTTGGCGCACAGCTCGCGATAATCCTCGATCGCGCCGAAGGTGTTGGGATACTGCAGCAGGATGCCGCAGACATCCCCCGCGGCAAAGTCCATCTTCGTCGGCGCGACCACACGAACAGTCATGCCCAGCCCACTTGCGCGGGTCTTGCACACTTCGATGGTCTGCGGGTGGCAGGTATCGCTCACCAGGAAGGCGTGCTTGGTCCCCTCGCGTGCACCGGCGATCGACCAGGCCATCGCCATCGCCTCCGCCGCCGCGGTGGCTTCATCGAGCAGACTCGCCCCCGCCAGGGGCAGCCCCGTCAGATCGCTGACCATCGTCTGGAAGTTCAGCAGCGCCTCAAGCCGTCCCTGCGCGATCTCCGCCTGATAGGGCGTGTACTGCGTGTACCACCCCGGGTTCTCCATGATGTTCCGCAGAATCACGCCCGGCGTGATCGTATCGAAATACCCCGTCCCGATCATCGAACGGAAAACCTGATTCTTCCCCGCGATCCCTTTCAGTTGGCTCAAAAGTTCTGCCTCGCCCCGCGCGTGCGATGTGCTCACACCCGTGTCGATCTTCAGCCCCTGCTTCATCCGGATGCTCGCCGGCACCACCGCATCGGTGAACGCCTCCAGCGATGAGTACCCAAGCGATTCCAGCATCTCCTGGATGTCCGACTCGCTGGGTCCCAAGTGGCGGTGCAGGAACGTATCGCTGGGGGCAAAGATCGAACCCGCCGGGCCCTGCGAAAGGCCCTTGGCGGCGGCAAAACCCTGCGAGCTCAAACCGGCGGCGGACTGCGTCATATGGGTCAAACTCCGTGCGGAGCGCGGTGCGTCGGTGGTTCGTGCCGCGCTACGTTGAACATTAGCCCGCGCTGAGCCGACCGGATACCTCCCGACCGCTTTCAACCCCGCTTTCCTGCGGTGCATCCCGCGATTCGGTACCCTGTACAACCATTTCACGCCCCCCTCGCTACCGACGCCTGCGTGTTTCACCCGATAGACCCCGAATCAGCCCCCCGTACGCCTTTCCCTTTCGTTCTGAACCCTCGGAGCCCATGATGTTCATCCGTTCCGTGCCTCGATCCGCCACCCTGCGTTCCGTGTCGGCTGTGGTCATCCTCTCCGCCGCGGGGCTCGCCATCGCCGCGACCTTCACGCAGCCTCAGCCCGCCGCACCCGCCTCATCGACCGCCCCGGCGCCGATGCAGCCCGTGCCCACCACCCCGCCTACCCCGGCCGCGCCCGCCGCAGCACCGGCCCAGACCAAGCCCGCCCTCGAACCCGACGCCGGCGAAGCCCTCAGCGCCATCTTGAAGAGCCTCTCGCAGGACGAACAGGACTATCTCCAGCAGGTCGTTGCCCTGACGGACCCGTTCTTCGAAGGCCGTGCACCGGGCCTCCGCGGCAACCAGCTCGCCGCCGAGTACTTCGAGTTCCACTTCAAAAACCTCATCGGGCTCGACCCCGCATTCCCCACCGAAGAAAAACTCGCCGACGGCACCGAACTCCGCACCCCCTGGCAAACCTTCCGCCAGCCCTTCCGCCGCGGCAGCGAGACCAAAGCCACCCGCAAGCAACTCACCTTCACATTCCCATCGGTATCAAACGAAGCCAACACCGCCGCCAGCGTCGAGAGCGTTTCCGCCGCCGACTTCACCCCGCTCGGCCTTTCATCAAACACCGAAGCCGAAGGTGAAATCGTCGTCGCGGGCTACGCCATCGAGTCGGGCCCGAACGATTTCTCCTCGTTCCCCAAGCCCGAAGGCAAAGCCAACGTGACCGACGACAAAGTCGCGCCGTCCGATCAGGCCGACAAGTCCCTCGACGGCAAGATCGCCCTGATCTTCCGCTTTGAACCGCTGAACGCGCAGGGGCAAAGCCTTTGGCAGGGCGAGGGCGAGCGGAACTTCAGCGCCGCCGCAGGCTTGCAGTTGAAGGTTGGCGCGCTCGTCAAGCGAGGTGCAAAGGGCATCATCATCGTGAATCCCCCGGGCGTTGACGACCCACGCGCCGGTCGGCTTGACGACATCCGCTTCTGGCAAGGCGGTGGGGGAGCGGGCGGTGGGGCCGCCTCCGTTCCCATCGTCCAACTCAGCGAACGCCGCGCCGACGCACTCCTCCGCCGCGCGGGCACAACCCTCGCCACGCAGCGCGCCATCGCCGACAAAGGCGGACAGCTCGTCCCGATCACCGGCGTCAAGGTCAGCCTCGCCGTCACCCTTGAGCGTGCACCGATCATGACCGACAACGTCGCCGGCGTCCTCCGCGGCCGCGGCAACCTCGCCGACGAATACCTCATCATCGGTGCTCACTACGACCACCTCGGCTACGGCTACTTCGGCTCCCGCGACGCCAACCCACAGGGCAAGCTCCACCCCGGCGCTGACGACAACGCCTCCGGCTCCGCGGGCGTAATCATCGCCGCGCGTCAACTCGCCGAACGCTACAGCCAGCTCCCCGCCAACGCCAACGCACGCTCCATCATCTTCATCGTCTTCTCAGGCGAAGAGAGCGGCCTCAACGGCGCCCGCGCCTTCATCCGCCGCGCACCCGTCCCCGCAAACAAAGTCGTCGCCATGCTCAATATGGACATGATCGGCCGCCTCCGCTCAGGCCGCCTCAGCATTGACGGCACCGGCACGGCCAAGCAGTGGAACGAGCTCCTCGACAAGCACCTCGCCAACCCCGATCACGCCGGGTTCGCCGTCAAGCGCGGGCCCAGCGGGCGCGGACCCAGCGACCACGCCGAGTTCTACGGCGCCCAGATCCCCGTCCTGCACTTCTTCACCGGCCTGCACCGCGAATACCACACCCCCGCCGACCTCTACCCAACCGTCAACTTCCTCGGCGCCGTCCGCGTGGTCAAGCTCGTCAGCGACATGGCCTTCGACCTCGCCACCAACGCCGAACCGCCGACATACACCACCACCCGCGCCCGCTCGACGATCACCGACCCCGACGACGGCGACACGTCCCCCGCCGACTCTCCCCCGCAGCGCCGCCCGATCATCCAGCCCGCCGTCTCCACCACGCCCGCGGCACTTCCCTCCGCCGAAAAGCCAGCAACTCCCACCCCCGCCGCCCCCGCGGCGTCACCAACCAACGCCAAGCCCGACACCGACGCGAGCCAAACGCCCGCCGCGGGCCCGCGCTCCGGGCGCGTCCGCTTCGGCATCGCCCCGGGCGATTACAGCGGTGAAGAAGGTGTCGTCATCGGCGACGTCTACGCCAACACCCCCGCCGCCGCCGCCGGCTTGAAAGAAGGCGACCGCATGACCGCCTGGAACGGCAAGTCGCTGAAGAGCGTCGAAGATTGGATGCCCCTGCTGCAGGCCCACCAGCCCGGCGACAAAGTCGAAATCACCTTCGTCCGCGCCGGCAAAGAAATGAAGGCCACCGCCACCCTCACCGCACGTCAGAGCACCCCCGAAGCCCCGAAGGATTGAACAGAAGGGCCGAGGGCCGAGGGCCGAGCACAGGCATTCATGGCATCAAACCAGTGCCTAGTGCCTAGTGCCCAGTGCCTCTCCCTATCGAACCCACACAAACTTCCACGTCCCGCGTGACTGTTCAAGCCACAGCTCTGTGAACTTCAGCCCCTTCGCCGCCGTGCCCGTCAGGCGCAAGCGATACTGCGTCCCCCCGCCGGGCACATCGCTGGGCCCCACGCGATCAAAGCTCACGCCCGGAGAGATCTCCGCCCCCGGCATCCGCGCGAACAGCAGCATGATGTCGTCGTAGTTGCTCTGCAAAAAACCCAGCACCTCGCGTCGCGGGTCCTTCCCCTCAATGGCGAACTGCTGCCGCGTCGTCTCGCTGACGAGCTGGTCATAGAACAAATCGTCCTTGCCATCATCAAGCCGCAGCGCCAGATGCACCATCACATGCCGCGGGCGCGTGCTGATGAGCGTTTCCTTCCCCGTCGCTGCGTCACGCTGCAGGAGCTTCGCGCTCGGCACATCCGCCCCGCCAAAGGCCCCGGGCAAGCCCCCCGCACCGCCGCCGCTGGTCAAAGGCTGCCCGCCCCGCGTCGCACCGGGAAGGTCCGCCATGAACCCGCGCTGCCGACGATAAATCCGCCGCCCCTGCTCGTCATACTCGGCAGGCCCGGCATACCGCCGATCCTGCTCATCCTCCAACCCCAAAGCCGCACAACCGCCCAAACTCAAAGTGCCTGAAGACACCGCCAGCAACACACAAGCGATGACCGATCGCCCACAGATCGTGCGCAGCCCCAAACCACCCAAGCGCCAACTCCTTTTCACGTTCACGTTCCCGTTCACGTTCATCCTCACCCTCCCCCGCCCACGATCCGCTTCAGCACAGGTTCGCTCCGCCCGCGCTTCCAGCAGTCGTGCGCCCGCAACTCGTCCTTCGGCCCCTTGAACTCCTCGCGCCAATGACACCCACGGCTCTCACAGCGCCACTGCGCCGACCGCGCCGTCAGCCACGCCGTCAACAGCATGTTCTGCACCTCCCACGCGCGCACATCATCAAAGATCTTGTCCAGCGTGTACTGCCCCCAGAACTCCAGCATGTGCACCAGATCGCCCAGCCGCGGCCCGCGCCGTTCGATCCCGCAGTTCCGCCACATCGCCGACCGCAGCGAACTCAACACGTCGCTCAAATCCAGCTCCGCGCTCTCGGGCGGACGGATATCGCTCACCACCGCCACCGGCATCGCCCGCACCGGCGCGCTCCACCCGCCGCCGGGCGTCTCGCCCTCAGGCACCTCGCCCAGCGCCCGCGAAGCCGCGGCACGCCCCGCCGCCTCGCCCATCACAAGCCCCTCAAGCAGCGAGTTGCTCGCCAAGCGATTCGCCCCGTGCAGCCCGCTGCACGAGCATTCACCGGCCGCGAAAAGCCCCGGCACATCGCTCCGCCCGAACGCATCGGTCAGCACGCCGCCGATGCTGTAGTGCGCCGCCGGATGAACCGGGATCAAATCCCGCGACGGATCGAGATCAAACCCCGCCAGCAACTTGGTGATCCCCGGGAACTTGCTCGAAAACTCCGCGATATGTCGGCAGTCCAGATGTACGTGCGTGCCGCCGCGAGCTGTCAATCGCCGAACGATCCCGCGCGTCACCACGTCGCGCGGCGCCAGTTCCGCGAGTTCGTGCTCGCCGACCATGAACCGCTCGCCCGATTCATCAACGAGATACGCCCCCGCGCCGCGCACCGCCTCGGTGATCAGCCACCGCGCCGCCCCCGCGATGTACAAACACGTCGGGTGAAACTGCACAAAGGCCATGTCCGCAACCGTCGCCCCCGCGCGGTACGCCAGGGCCACGCCGTCGCCGGTCGCCACCTTCGGATTCGTCGTTTCGCGATAGAGCATCCCCGCGCCGCCGCTGGCCAGGATCGTCGACTTCGCCCAGATCATCTGCAAGCCGTATTTCGGGTGGTGCGTGATCGCCCCCATCACGGGCGAGCCCCCCTCGCCCCCGCCCGCGCCCGCGGTGATCAGATCGAGCGCGAAGCACTTGGTAAACACCCGCACGCCCTGCGTCTGATTCAGCCTCTCCCACAAACACCGCATCAGCTCGCGCCCGGTCGCGTCACCCTGGCTGTGCAGGATTCGGCTCAGACTGTGCCCACCCTCGCGCCCAAGCACGGGCTTGCCGTCAGGCCCAAGATCAAACCGCATCCCCCATTCGATGATCTCCCGCACCCGCGCCGGGCCTTCTTCGACCACCAGCCGCGCGATCGGCTCGTCGCACATCCCCGCACCCGCTACCAGCGTGTCGCGCAGATGGCTCTCCACCGTGTCCGACGAATCAAAGACCGCCGCGATCCCGCCCTGCGCCCACGCGGTGTTGTTTCCCCCAGGACTCGTGCCCCCCGCGCGATTCGGGCTCGCCCCGCCAGCGCTCACACCCCCGAGCGGCTCCTCCTTCGCCAGCACAATGACCCCGCCGTTGCCGCCCCCCGCAGAGGTCAGCTTCTCCGCCGCCGCGATCGCCGCCCGCGCGCCCGCAACACCCGCGCCGATCACCAGCGTGTCACAAAAAATCTGCGGCAGCAAACTCGACCGGAACGGAATCAAATACCGCCGAGTATCAAAGAGCGGATGGTTCACAGACAAGCGTAGTCGCGCGCTTCCCGGTGGCACGGCTCTCCAGAGCCGTGCGGCCTCCGTCGCGCCGTTCGCAGGCGAACCCACTCACCCCTTCATCGAGCCCAGCAGTTCCCTGGGAGGCCTCGCAGCCAAACCCACCGCCGTCGGCGCCGCCGCCAAAACCGTGATCCCGATCACCGCCAGGCACCCAACACCAATCGCCTCCCACGGCGGCGTGACATTCAACACAATCCCGATCACGATCTGGTACAGCTTCTGCCCGCCCCACCCGCCCTGCATCCCCATAAACGTCCCCAGCACGCACGCGCTCAGCCCGATCACCAGCGCCTCGCCAATGACCAGCCGCGCCAGCAGCCCGCGCTGCGCACCCACCGCCCGCAGCACGCCAAACTCAAACCGCCGCGCCTGCACCCCCGCGATGATCAGGTTCGCAACCGCCAGGCACGCAACCAGCATCGCCCCGATCGCCACCACCGACGCCACCAACATCGTCCCCGCGATCACCTCGCGGATCCGGTCCTTGATCTCAACCGCCGAGCCAACCTCCAGAATCCCCATCCCCAGAATTTCTTTCACATCCGCAAGCACCGCCGCCGGCCCGCGATCCGCGCCCGCCCCACCCTTTCCCCGCTTCACCGCGTCGGTGAACCCGATCTGGATCAAGCTCCACGCGCTGTAGTTGAACGCCTCGCGCAAGTCCTTTCGGCTGCCAAAGACGCTGTTCACCGCCTGATCCGTCGCCCCCTCGCCGATCTTGTAGAACTGGCTGACGATATCCAGCCCGGGCGAGTGCACCACGCCGACAACCTCAAACTCCTTGCTCTTGCCCAGCGCGCTGATGGTGATCTTCCCGCCCACGGCGATCTGGCGATTCACCAAAAACTCCCGCGCCACGATGATCGCCCCGCCCTCACGCAGCCGCCGCTTCGCCCGCAGAACCCCCGCCTCGTCCTTCGGCTCGTCCCACTTCAGCGCCATCAGATCAAAGAACTCGTCCGGCTCAAACCCGATGAAGCTCGTCTGAAACTTCGTCAGCCCCACCACCCCCTGCGCCGTCCCCTTGGGCAGCTCAACCGCCAGCAGCGAGATCGGCGTCGCCGCCTTCACGCCGTCGATCTTCTCGATCCGCTCAATCGTCTCGTCCGGATACGGGAACAACCCAACCGCGAACGCGTCCGGTACCTCCAACTGATCCAACCAATCACGCAAAACCGCCCGCCCGTTCGTCCAGATCGACACCATCAGCGCCAGCCCGAGCATCATCGCCCCGGCCGTATACCCGTGCCGATAAGGCGTCGCCGCCAGCGTCCGCGACAGCATCTTCCCCGGCAACCCCATCACCTTGGATATCACCCCCGCCGCAACCACCGCCACCCCGCGCGTGATCGGCACACTCAGCAAAAAGTACCCCGCCATCATGCTCGGCACACCCACAAACACGTACGACCAGAACGTCACGTCCGTGTTCGCCGCCAGCCCCACAATGCTCGCGTGCACCCCGATCAGCACGCTCCCCATCACCAGCGAGATCCACATCCACTTCCCCGCGATCCCCCGCGACCGCACAGAGAGCCCCTCCAGCGGGCTCACCCGCGAAGCGCTCACCGCAGGCCAAACGCCCCCGATCACCCCCGCAAAGACCGACCCGAAAATCCCCATCCCCACGCCCAGCCAGCTCATCGCAAACCCCGCCGGGAGCTGCTCATGGAAAATCGCAACCAGTGCCGCCGCCGCCCCAACCCCCATCGGCACGCCCACCACCGCGCCGATCAACCCCACCACCGCGCCCACAAAGACCTGCGCAAACGCAACCTGCCGCCGAGAGCCGCCGATGCACCGCACGATCGAAAGCTCGCGCGTCCGCTCCGTCACGTTCGTCGTCAGCCCCGTGGTGACGATAAACCCCGAGGCCACAAACGCCAGCACGCTCGCCAGCAGAAACCCGATCTGGTTGCTCCGCACCTGATTCTGAAACCCACCCGAGACCTTCGCCGACGCCTTGATCGCGACGCCCTTGTCCTTCTCGACCTTCGTCGCATCCTTCTCCGCCGCCGCCACCCACTGTTCCGCCTTCTCCGGCTCCTTCAGCAGCAGATCAATATCCGTCAGCTCGCCGCTCTTGCCCGTCAGCTCCCACATCGTCTCCAGCGTCACCCGCGCGCCCATCTTCTCAAAGATCGCGCTCAGCCCCGGCTGCTCCACCACCCCCGCAACCTTCAGCTCCAACACCTTCCCACCCGTCGAAACCACCACCACCTCGCCCACATCAACCTTCAGCGTCTCCGCCGCCTTCGCCTCCAGCACAATCGTCCC